>Ga0190273_10000447_pt1 | contig 15768 bp, 19 predicted proteins | sample Popmic504IS_FD_134513 | JGI IMG/M metagenome (GOLD analysis project Ga0190273, IMG submission 134513) | Populus adjacent soil microbial communities from riparian zone of Shoshone River, Wyoming, USA - 504 IS | ecosystem: Environmental > Terrestrial > Soil > Riparian zone > Trees stand | place... | reverse complement strand
GCGCTCGGCGCCTCTGGTCGGCGGCCTGACGCTGGCGCTGATGACCATGCCGGTGATCGTCATCGCCGGACGCAACGCGATCAAGTCCGTGCCGCCGTCGATCCGCGACGCCGCGCTCGGCATCGGCGCCTCGCGGGTGCAGGTGGTATTCCACCATGTGCTGCCGCTTGCCCTGCCTGGCATCCTCACCGGCACGATCATCGGCATGGCCCGCGCGCTCGGCGAAACCGCGCCGCTGCTGATGATCGGCATGCGCGCCTTTATCTCGACCCCGCCGGGCGGCATCGCCGATCCCGCCACCGTGCTCCCGGTCCAGGTCTTTCTTTGGTCGGATGAGGTCAGCCGCGGCTTTGTCGAGAAGACCTCTGCCGCGATCATCGTGCTTCTGCTCTTCCTGCTCGCGATGAACGGGCTGGCCATCTACCTCCGCAACAAATTCGAACGGCGCTGGTGACAGATATGAACCATATTCCCAACGATGCCGCGCCCAAGATGACGGCCCGCGACGTCAGCGTCTTCTACGGCGCCAAGAAGGCCATCGACGCCGTGTCGATCGACATCAGCCAGGAGCATGTGACTGCCTTTATCGGCCCGTCCGGCTGCGGCAAATCGACGTTCCTGCGCACCCTCAACCGGATGAACGACACCATCGCCAGCGCGCGGGTCGAAGGGCAGATCGCACTCGACGGGGAGGACATCTATTCCTCCGGCATGGACGTGGTGCAGCTCCGCGCCCGCGTCGGCATGGTGTTCCAGAAACCCAATCCGTTCCCCAAGTCGATCTACGAAAACGTCGCCTACGGGCCGCGCATTCACGGCCTCGCCAGCGCCAAGGCGGACATGGACGGGATCGTGGAAAAGTCGCTGAAGCGCGCCGGGCTTTGGGAGGAAGTGAAGGACCGCCTGCAGGAGAGCGGCACCGCCTTGTCGGGCGGCCAGCAGCAGCGTTTGTGTATCGCCCGCGCCATCGCGGTGGACCCGGAAGTGATCCTGATGGACGAGCCCTGCTCGGCGCTCGATCCCATCGCCACCGCCAAGATCGAGGAGCTGATCCACGAGCTTCGCGGCCGCTACGCCATCGCCATCGTCACCCACAATATGCAGCAGGCTGCGCGGGTGTCGCAGCGCACCGCCTTCTTCCACCTGGGCACGCTCGTCGAATATGGCGAAACGTCCGACATCTTCACCAATCCGCGCGTCGAGCGCACCAAGGATTACATCACCGGCCGCTACGGCTGAGGGGGACGAACATGGCCACCGGACACACGCTCAAGGCTTTCGACCAGGACCTCGACCAGCTTCGCGCAAGCATCGCCGAAATGGGCGGGCTTGCCGAGGCGGCGATTGCGGATTCGATGCGTGCGCTTGTCAACCGCGATGTCGAGACTGCGCGGCGGGTGATCGAGGACGACAAGAAGCTCGATGCGCTGGAAGCGGAGATCGAGCGGCTTGCGGTGCAGGTGATCGCGCTCCGCGCACCGATGGCCAACGACCTGCGCGAAGTGGTGGCGGCGCTCAAGATTGCCGGTATCGTCGAGCGGATCGGTGATTACGCCAAGAACATTGCCAAGCGCGTCTCGGCGATCGACGAGGGCCGCAACCTCAAGCCGTTGTCGCTGCTGCCGGAAATGGCGCGGATGACGGGCGACATGCTCCATTCGGTGCTCGATGCCTTTGCGGCGCGGGATGCGCAGAAGGCGGCGGAAGTGTGCGAGCGGGACAAGGCGGTGGACGATTTCCACAATTCGATCTTCCGCACGCTGCTCACCTTCATGATGGAGGATCCTCACAACATCACGCCGGCGACGCACCTGCTGTTCATCGCCAAGAACCTCGAGCGGATTGGCGATCACACCACCAACGTCGCCGAAATGGTCTATTTCGCCGCCACCGGCACCCATCTCGGCGAGCGCGAGCGGGGCGTGGACAGCCTCGCCCCGCGGAGCTGATGGAGGGCGCGACGATCCTGGTGGTGGAGGACGACCGGCCGCTGGCCGAGCTCCTCCACTTCCACCTCACCCGCGCCGGTTACCAGGTGCGCCAGACCGGCGACGGGCACGAAGCGTTGACCCTCGCCCGCGCGGAGAAGCCCGACCTCGTACTCCTCGACTGGATGATCGAGGGCATGGCCGGGATCGACGTCTGCCGCCTGCTCCGCGCCAAGGAGGAGACCGCCGGCATCCCGGTGATCATGCTGACGGCGCGCGGCGAGGAAGCGGACCGGCTGCAGGGGCTGGACACCGGCGCGGACGATTACGTCACCAAGCCCTTTTCGCCGAAGGAGCTGATCGCCCGGGTTGCCGCGGTGCTGCGCCGGATGCGGCCGGCTCTGCCCGAGGCGCGGCTGGTGGTGGGAGACATCGAAATGGACCTGACCAGCCACAAGGTGCGGCGCGGCGGCGGGGCGATCCACCTCGGCCCCACCGAATACCGGCTGTTGCGCTTCCTGATGGAAAATCCGGGTCGCGTCTATGCGCGGGAGCGGCTGATCCAGCGCATCTGGGGCGATGAAAGCGAGATCCAGGAGAAGACCATCAACGTCAGCATCCGCCGGCTGCGCGAGGCGCTCAACGAAGGCGGGCGGAGCGACGTGATCCGGACGGTGCGGGCGTCGGGCTATGTGCTCGACGTCGAGGGCGGCACCTAGACTTCCGCGTCGAGCGCGTAGCCGGCCGACCGGACTGTGCGGATGATGTCGTCGCTGCCCTCGATGTTGATCGCCTTGCGCAGGCGGCGGATGTGGACATCCACCGTGCGCGTCTCGATGACGCTGTCGCGGCCCCAGACCGCGTCGAGGAGGCGTTCGCGGGAAAAGACGCGGCCCGGATGTTCGAGAAAGTACCGCAGAAGCTTGAACTCGGTGGGGCCGATCGGGACGGCCTTGCCGGCGCGGCGAACCTTGTGGGTGGTCATGTCGAGCTCGAGGTCGGCGTAGCTCAAGCTGGCGCCGGCAAGGGCGGGGCGGACCCTGCGGAGTACGGCTTTTACCCGGGCAATAAGCTCAAGCGGGCTGAAGGGTTTGGTGATGTAGTCGTCGGCGCCGGTCTCGAGGCCGCGCACCCGATCGGCCTCTTCGGCGCGGGCGCTGAGCATGATGATGGGAATGTTCGCCGTTTCATCCATCCGGCGAAGGCGCCGGCAGACTTCGATGCCGGAGAGTTCCTCGAGCATCCAGTCGAGGAGAACGATGTCCGGACCCACTTCGGTGGCGAGGAGCAGGGCTTCCTCGCCGCTCGCCGTGTGGGTGACCTCGAACCCTTCCCGTTCGAAGCTGTAGCGCAGCAATAAAGCGAGCGCGTTGTCGTCTTCGATCAGGAGGAGGCGGGTCTTCGACATAAGGGTCCAGACGTCTTTAACCGGTTTCGACGCCCAAGGTGCAGCGCTTTGATGACACTGATGTGAAACGGGATACCGCCCGAATGCCGGGTTTATCGGGCGCCGGGAGGGGCGTAGAGGGGCAGCCATGCCCAACTGGCTCCCTCCCCTGCTCGTGATGCTGGCCAGCGCCGCCGCGATGGAGGGGCTTGCCTGGTGGGTGCATAAATATGTGATGCACGGCTGGGGCTGGGGCTGGCACCGGTCGCACCACAGCCCGCGCGAAGGGTGGTTCGAGAAGAACGATCTCTACGCTGTCGTGTTCGCGGGGCTGAGCCTGCTGCTGTTCACCGTCGCCGCTTCGCGCTGGCCGCTCCTTTGGTGGGCGGGCGCGGGGCTGGGGCTGTACGGATTGCTCTACATGCTGGTGCATGACGGGCTGGTCCACCGCAGGATACCTTTCGTGAAGGTGCCTCGGCGCGGTTATCTCAAGCGCCTCGTCCAGGCGCATCGCATGCACCATGCGGTTGGCGAGCGGGAGGGTGCGGTGTCGTTCGGCTTCCTGTACGCGCCGCCGCTCGACAAGCTGCGCGACGAACTGCGCGCCGGGCGGGCGAAGTGAGCACGCGCGCCAGGCAGACGGCGACGGGGCTGACGCTGGCCGGCATGGTCGCGGCGGCATTCGTTGCGCTGCATATCTATGCGGTTTTCTTCCATCCGCTAAGCGGCGCCGGGTTGTGGACAGCGCCCTTGCTGGTGCTGGCCTTGTGCTGGCTCGACGTGGGGCTGTTCATCGTCGCCCACGACTGCATGCACGGCTCGCTTGCGCCCGGGAAGCCGAAGCTCAACCGCTGGGTGGGGCGGATCGCCCTTGCGCTCTACGCCGGCTTTTCGTTCGACCGGCTGCTGCCCAAGCATTTCGCGCACCACAAGGCGCCCGGCACCGGCGAGGACCCGGACTATCATGAGCCGCACCCGCGCTCCTTCACGCGCTGGTACCTGGCGTTCTTCCGGCAGTATTTCGGAGTGCGGGAGCTGCTGGTGCTGACCGCTCTGGTGGCGGCTTACGTGTTCCTGCTCGGCGCCTCTTACCCGAACCTGCTGCTGTTCTGGGCGCTTCCGGCGATCCTGTCCTCCTTCCAGCTCTTTCTGTTCGGCACCTTCCTGCCGCACCGGCTGGACGAGGAGGAGTTCGCCGACCGGCACCGGGCGCGGAGCAACGGTTATGGCTGGCTGCTGTCGCTCATGACCTGCTTCCATTTCGGCTATCACCACGAGCATCACCGCGCGCCGCACGTGCCGTGGTGGAAGCTACCCGACGAGCGCCGGGACGGGCTTAAAGCAGCCGCGCCTCGATAAGGTCGGCGGCACGGGCGACGCCGCCGGCGGCCTCGATCTCGGTCTGGATCACCTCGGCGCGTGCGCGGTAGGACGGCGTGTCCAGCACCCGCGCGATGGCTTCGTAGAGGCGGGCGGTGGTGGCGGCGCGGGGTTTCACTACCTCGCCGACCCCGGCTCGGGCGATGCGGGCGCCGACGGCGGGTTGGTCGAAAGCGAGCGGGAGGGCGACCATTGGCAAGCCTTCGGTGAGCGCCTCCATCACCGTGTTGAAGCCGGCATGGGTGACGACGAGGTGTGCCTCGCGCAGCACCGCTTCCTGCTGCAGGAAACCGCGGACCATCGGCGCGCCGGGGAGGTTCGCCGCCTGCTCGGGCGTGAGGCGGCCGCAATGGGTAAGGACGAGGCTGAGGCCGAGGCGGTCGCAGGCTTCCGCGACGCGCTCGAACAGGTGCACGCGCGAGCCCTGGAGAGTGCCGAAGGAGCAATAGGCCAGCGGGCGGTCGCCGGGCGGGCGCTGGAAGGTGTCGCCGGTCCGTTGCCGGAAGGGGCCGCAATAATGGAACTCCGTGGGGAGTTCGCGCCGGGGGAAGTCGATGCCGGGCACGGCTTGGGCGAGTTGGAGCGTCGGCGAGAAGCAGTCTTCGAGGCGGCGCCTGGGTGCGAGGCCGAGGCGAAGGGCTTCGCGCTCTATCGTACGGCCGATGCGGCGCATCAGCAGGTCGGAGATGCGGTAGCCACCGCGGTTGCGCTCCAGGCCCTTGGCGGAGGGGTCGTAGGGCCAGTCGAGGTAGGGCGGTGGGACAAGCGGCTCGCGGTTGATCGGCAAAGCGGAGGCGATCGTGACGAACGGCAGGCGCAGATGTTCTGCGACGAGGCCGCCTGCGGCTTCGAGCTGGTCGGCCACCACTGCGTCGGCGCCGATCTCGCGCAGCACGGCTGGGACTTCGCGGCAGAGGAGCTCGGTCTGGCGGGCCATGGCGCCGATGGTGCCGCCGATGCCCGAGAGGCCGAGGGTGCGGGCCATGGCGCCGGTCCAGCCGCCGACGGAGCCGCCCTCCCCTTCGGGCAGCGCCACGAAGTCGATGCCGAGCGAGGCCGCCAGGGGCGCGGCGCCGGACTGGTGAACGAAGGTGGCGCGGTGGCCGCGGGCGGCCAGCGCATGCGCCAGTGCGGCAAGCGGCTTGTAGTGGCCGGTGAGCGGCGGTGCGAGAAAGGCGAAATGCGCCATATTGTCAGGCGGCGAGCGCGCCCCCGAAGGCGGAGACGATGGTGAGGAGCTTGCGGCGGCGGCGGATTACCACGCGCTCGTCCCAGGCGTTGGCGCCGAGCGCGGCCACCCGGCGGCCGATGCCGCCGTAGATGCCGGCGGCGGCGAGGATCGCCCAGCGCGAGCGGAAAGGGAGCTTGCGGACGCCGGTCAGCGCCGAGCTTTCGTAGGCATCGGCCATGTCGACCATGCGGCGGACGAGACGCACCAGCCCTTCGCGGGTTTCCGGGCGGAGCGGATCGGCGGGGTCGAGGCCGTATTCCTCCAGCCATTCGGTGGGCAGGTAGCAGCGCCCGGCGGCATGGTCTTCGCGGATGTCGCGAGCGATGTTGGAAAGCTGGAAGGCGATGCCGAGATCGGAGGCGCGGTGGAGGGTTTCCTCGTCCTCGGCAGGGACGCCCATCGCAACGGCCATCATGCAGCCGACGGCGCCGGCGACGTGGTAGCAATAAGTGGTGAGGTCCGTTTCGTCATGCGGGCGCCAGCCTCCGGCGTCGAGGGCGAAGCCGCGCAGGTGATCGGAGACGAACTCGTGCGGGATCGGGCATTCGGCCATGACCTGACCGAGCGCGTCGAAGGGCAGCTCCCCTACCCTTTCGCCGGCCAGGGTGCGGCGGGTGAGGTCTTTGAGTTTTTCGACGCGGTCGGCGCCCGAGCCGCCGGTGGCGGCGCCGCCGAGGCTTTGGCCGTCGCAGACGTCGTCGCAGTGGCGGCACCAGCTGTAGAGCAGCCAGGCGCGTTCGCGGGCCTGGCGATCGAACAGGCGGCTTGCGGCGTGGAAGCTTTTGGAGCCGTTGCGGATCGTCTCGCCCGCGGCGGCGACCAAGGCTTCGCGGTCGAGGGGCGCTGCGGCGGCCATCAGCCGAGCAGGTCTTCGATCATCAGGCCCGCCGTGGCCTTGGCGCTGCCGACCACGCCGGGGATGCCCGCGCCGGGATGGGTGCCGGCACCGGTGAAGTAGAGGTTGTGGATCTTGTCGTCGCGGTTGTGCACGCGGAAATAGGCGCTCTGGGTCAGCAAAGGCTCAAGGCTGAAGGCCGAGCCCAAATGCGAGCGCAGGTCGGTGTTGAAGTCCTGCGGGGTGTAGTGGAACTGGGTGCGGATGCGTGCCCGAAGGCCGGGCATCACGCGCCCCTCGACGATCTCCAGGATTCGCTCGGCATAAGCGGGGCCTTCCTTTTCCCAATCGAACTTCGATCGGCCGAGGTGCGGGACCGGGGCAAGCGCGTAGAACGTCGAGCAGCCCGGCGGGGCCATGGCCGGATCGGTGATCGTCGGGTGATGAAGGTAGATGGACGGATCGTCGGCCAGACCGCTGCCTTTGTAGATGTCGTTGAGCAGCCCCTTGTAGCGCGGGCCGAACAGGATGGAGTGGTGCGGCACGTCCGGCCAGTCGCCTTCGGTGCCGAAGTGGACAACGAACAAAGAGGGCGAGAAGCGCTTCCTGCGCAACGACGCCGCCGCCTTCTTGCCGCGTGATCCTTCGAGCATGTCGTAGGTACGCACGACATCGCCGTTGGACGCGACGGCGTCGAAGCGGCCGCTCCAGCCCTTGGCGGTGGCGACTTCGAGCTGGCCTTGCGGCGCCTCACGGATTGCCTCCACGGGATCGTCAAGGCGGATCGTGCCGCCGAGCCGCTCGAAATGGGTGACCATGCCGCGGACCAGCGCGTTGGTGCCGCCCTTGGCGAACCAGACCCCGCCGTCGCGCTCCAGCTTGTGGATCAGCGCGTAGATGGCGCTGGTGGTCATCGGATTGCCGCCGACGAGGAGGGTGTGAAAGGAGAGCGCCTCGCGCAATTTCTCGTTCTTCACGAAGCTCGACACGATCGAATAGACCGAGCGCCAGGCCTGGTAGCGGGCGAGCGCAGGCGCGGCGGTGAGCATCGACTTGAAGTCGAGGAAAGGGACGGCGCCGAGCTTTTCATAGCCTTCGTGGAAGACGCCGGCGGAGTAAGTGAGGAAGCGCCGATAGCCTTCGACGTCGCCGGGCTCGAGCGCTTGGATCTGGGCGTTCAATTTGGCGTCGTCGTTGGTGTAATCGAACACCGTCCCGTCCGGCCAGGACAGGCGGTAGAAGGGGGTGACGGGGACCAGCTCGACATCCTGGGCGATGTCGTTGCCGCTCAGGCCCCAGAGCTCCTGGAGGCAGGCGGGATCGGTGATTACGGTGGGGCCGGCGTCGAAGACGTGGCCTTCGCGCTCCCAATAATATGCGCGGCCGCCGGGCTTGTCGCGGGCTTCGAGGATGGTGGTGGAGATGCCGGCCGATTGCAGGCGGATGGCGAGGGCGAGGCCGCCGAAGCCCGAGCCGATGATGGCCGCGCGCTTGCTCATGCCGCGACCTTGCCGCGGGCGGCGGCGAGGGCCGGACCGACGGGCACGGGCGGCTTGCCGGAAAGGATGCGGGCCTTGTCGAACAAGGTTGAGCGGCCGGCGTAGAAGCGGCCGATCGTTGCGGGCGGCAGGCGGTAGAAATGCTCGAGCACCCGGTAGCGCTCGTGCGGGGGCGCGGCGCCGAACAGCATTCGGTTGAGCATTCGGTAAAAGCCTCGGTCGCTCCACAGGGCTGCGGAGCGAGTTTTGAACAGGTGGTGGAGGGCGGCGCCGGAGAGATCGCTTTGCTCGGCGAGGAGGGCGGCGTTGGCGAGGGCGTCGGGAAGGGAATAGCCGGTGGTCGGGTGAAAGAAGCCGCCGCGCAGGCCCAAGCGGGCGACGGGCGGGGCGTCGCTCGGCCAGAAGGCGGCGGCGTCGCCGGATAGGACGACGGGGAGGACGCCGGCTTCCTCGCCGATCAGGGAGGCGGGCTGCCAGCCGGCGGCTTCGAGATAGTCGCCGATGCGGGCGCGCAGGCGGACTGCGTCGAGGGCGGGATCGGTCGAGTAATAGGTGTCCTCGATGAGGATCTCGGTGTCGCTGAACGGCAGGGTGTAGACGAAACGGTAGCCGTCGGTCTGCTCGACGGTGGCGTCCATGATGATCGGGCGGGTGCGGCCGTGGGGGGCGGCGCAGCGGAAATGGTGGCCGACGAACTTCTGCCAGGCGAGCTGGACGCCTCGCACCGGCTCCGGGCCGCGGGCATCGATGATGGCGGCGGCGGTGAGGGTCTCGCCGTTGGCGAGGTGTATTTCGCTTGTCCCCACCGCTTCGATGCGGGCGTTGAGTCGGTGTTGATCCGGGCGGAGGCGCTCGCGGACGAGGGCGTCGAGCTGGTCGGAGCGCAGGCTGTTGTAGCCGAGATCGATCGTCCGGGCGCGGCGGGGGAAGCGGACTTCGTGCTCGGCCCAGCGGCGGGCGGGGAGTAGGTCGGCGAGCCAGGACGCTTCGGCGGGAATGTCGCTGTCGAAGAACGACCAGATGTGGTTGCCGCCGAAGCTTGCCCCGGCCTCGACGAGCAGGAAGGAGACCTCCGGGCGGCATTCGGCGAGCGCAAGGGCGGCGAGGCAGCCGGCGAGGCCGCCGCCGGCGATGAGGATGTCGGGGGCGCGGCTCACTTGGCCGCTCCGGCCATTGGCGCGGGGCCGCGGGCACGGTAGACACTGCCGCCATGACCCATCGCACGCTGTTCGCTTTGCCGCTTTTCGCGCTGCTCACCGCCGCCGGGCAAACCGGCGAGGTTGAAGTGCGGGTGGAGAAATTGCGCAGCGGCAAGGGGATGGTTCATCTTTGCCTCACCGCAAACCCGGCCCATTTTCCCGATTGCGCGAGGGATCCCAAGGCGCAGAAGAAGTCGATTGCGGCGAAAGGCGCAAGCGTGGTGATGCTGCCGGGGGTGTCGCCGGGGGCATATGCCCTGTCGGTGTTCCACGACGAGAACGGCAACACGAAGCTCGACACCTTTCTTAAAATCCCCAAGGAGGGGTTCGGCTTTTCGCGGAACCCAGTGGTGCGTTTCGGCGCGCCGACGTTCAGCCAGGTCCGCTTCGAAGTCGGCGCGGGCATCGCGCGCCAGACGGTGCGAATGCAATACCTTCTTTAGCCCATGTGGACCGCCGCGTCCTGCCCCTCTAGCTGTTGGAGTGGGGCGGAACAGACGCAGGGTTGAATGCTGGACCTCAAGACCGCCACTATTTTCGAGACTTCCGAACCGTATACGCGGCCGCCGCTCAAGGTGCTGCTTGCCGCGCCGCGCGGCTTTTGCGCAGGCGTGAGGCGGGCGATCGACGCGGTCGAGGACGCGCTGCTGGCCCATGGCGCGCCGGTCTATGTGCGGCGGGCGATCGTGCATAATCTGGCGGTGGTGCGCGACCTCGAGGCGAAGGGCGCAGTCTTCGTCGAGGAACTGGCCGAAGTGCCGCGCGGCGCGGTGACGGTGCTTTCGGCGCATGGCGTGGCGAGGAGCGTTTTTGCCGAGGCGGAGGCGCGGGGGTTGCGGACGATCGACGCGGTGTGCCCGCTGGTCGCCAAGGTGCACCGGGAGGTGGTGCGGCACCACCAGAATGGCCGGCGGGTGGTGCTGATCGGACATGCGGGGCATCCCGAGATCGTCGGCACGCTTGGCCAGGTGCCGGAGGGAAGCGCATCCCTGGTGGCGAGCGAGGCGGACGTGGCGCGGCTTCCGTTTCGGCGTGGCGAGCCGGTCGCTTATGCGGTGCAGACCACCTTCTCGGTCGATGAAGCGGCGGGCATCGTTGCGGCGCTGGAGGCGCGGTTTGAGGACCTCGCCGCGCCGCCGGCGAGCGACATCTGCTATGCGACAAGCAATCGCCAGGCGGCGCTCAAGGCGATGGCCGGCAAGGTCGATGCGGTGATCGTGGTGGGCGAGAGCTTCTCCTCCAACGCCTGCCGGCTTGCGGAAGTCGCGCGGGCGATGGGCTGCCGTTCGGTCCAGTTGGTGGCGGGGCCGGAGGGGCTGGACTGGAGCCTGCTCGACGGGCGGGCGCGACTGGGCGTGACGGCGGCGGCGTCGACCCCCGAGACCCAGGTCTATGCGGTGCTCGAGCGCCTGCGGGAGCGCTTCGCGGTGACGCTTGGCGAAGCGGAGGCGGAGGTGCGTGAGGCGGTGTTCTTCAAGCCGCTCAAGGTGGCGTGATGGCGACAGCGCACCAAATCCCGGCGCTCGACGTGCCGATGAAGCGGGTGGCGGCGGAGATCGACCGGCTGCTCGACCAGCTCATCCCGCTGCCCGATGATTCTAGCCGGCGGCTGTACGAGGCGATGCGCTACGCGGCGATGAGCGGGGGCAAGCGGATGCGGCCGCTGCTGGTGATCGCCTCGGGAGGGCTGTTCGGGGTGCCTGTTGAGCAAGCGCTTCGGGCGGGGGCGGCGGTGGAGTGCCTGCATGTGCAGTCGCTGATCCATGACGATCTGCCGTGCATGGACGATGACGATCTTCGGCGGGGCCGCCCTACCCTGCATTGCGCCTATGACGAAGCGACGGCGGTGCTTGCCGGCGATGCGCTGCTTGCCCTGGCGTTCGAAATACTGGCCGCTCCGGAGACTCACCCGAGCCCGGCGGTGCGGGCGGAGCTGACGCTGGACCTTGCCCGAGCGGCCGGCGCGGCGGGTATGGCGGGCGGGCAGATGCTCGATCTGTGCGCAAGCGAGGCCGCGCTGGACCTGGATGGCGTGACGCGGCTGCAGCGGCTCAAGACCGGGGCGCTGATCGGCTGGTGCGTCGAGGCGGGCGCGGTGATGGGCGGCGCTTCGGCGGAGGAGCGGACGCACCTGAGGGGCTATGCGCAATGCCTGGGCCTCGCCTTCCAGATCGCGGACGATCTGCTCGACGCGGGTGGCGACGAGGCCGTTGTCGGCAAGCGGCTGGGCAAGGACGAGGCGGCGGGCAAGCGCAGTTTCGTCACCCTGCTCGGCGTGGAGCGAGCGCGGCGGCAGGCGGATTTGCTGGCGGAGCAGGCGGTGGAGCATCTGCACCCGTTCGGCGACCGGGCGGCGATCCTGGCGGCGGTGGCGCGGTTCGCGGTGGCGCGCGACCACTGACGCCTAGAGTTCGGCTTCGACGGCGATGCGGATGGCGTCGGCGGAGGTCGGGACGCCCAAGCGGACGAGAAGCCCGGCGCGGTGCATCTTCACGGTTTTCTCGTTGATGCCGAGGTGCGGCGCGATCTGCTTGTTGCGGAAGCCGAGCATCATTTCACCAAGCACCTGGCGCTGGCGCTGGGTGAGCCCCTGAACCAGGCCGCGGGCGCGCTGGCGGCGCACCGAAGCGGCCATTCCGGCGGCATCCGGTATCTCCATCTGCGAGCCCAGAAAGTAGACCAGGCCGCCATCGGGTCCGAAGACCGGCGCGATCATAACCGCGTTGCGGAACACGCTGCCGTCCTTGCGGTAGTTGCTTAGCTCGCAAAGGGCGGGCCGCCGCGCGACAACCGCCTCGCGCAAGACGCGGCTCTGCTCGGGCTCGGTCGCAGGGCCGGCGAGCATTCGGCAATTGCGGCCCAGAATCTCCTCGTCCTCGTAGAGCGTGAGATCGCGAAACGGCTGGTTGGCGGCAACGATCGGATTGTCCGGAAGCCGCGGATCGGTGATCACCGTCGCGATCGGCGTATGGACGATCGAGGCGAACAACGCCCTGTCGAAATCTCCATCTTTTGTCGCAAGTTCGTCGGTCACGATGCTGTTTTAGCTTGCGAGCAGGTCTTTGGCGAGAGGCCCGCTCAGGGATCGGCGGACGCTTGCTGCCTTGCTCCTCGAGGCGGACGGAGCCCCTAGCCGCGCTCGCCCGTTCAGTGCTTGCGTGCTTTCGCGCACTGGAAGGCGGCAAGGACAATGGCTGCGACCCGATCGATCAGCGGCCTTGCCGCGGCGGCGCTGCTGGCAAGCTCCACCCTCGCCACGGCACAGCCACGCCCCTGCCCCGGAGCGCCCGGTGCCGGAATGACGATCGGCGCTCTTGGCGCTCGCGGCCCGAACCTGATCCTCGACGAAAACTTTCCCGACCCGTTCGTCGCCCGCTTCGGCAAGACCTTTCATGCCTACGCGACCGGCAACCAGGTGGGCGGAGCGCAGATGAACGTGCAGCTTATCCGGTCAACCAACCTGACCCGGTGGACGGCGCCGGTTGAAGCCTTTCCGGCCGCCAACCTGCCCGCCTGGGTGGACCATGGCCACCCGCAGGTCTGGGCGCCGGAAGTGATCAAATCGGGGGCGCTCTACCTGCTCTACTTCAACGCCCGCCACGCCGAACTCACCCGCACCGAGCGGCCGCCGGAGGGACCGCGGGTGATGAAGCGCCACTGCCTCGGCGCGGCGGTTTCCGACCGCCCGGAAGGTCCGTTCATCGGCCTCCGTTCGCCTTTGGTCTGCTCCCAGTTCCCGGACGGCGTGATCGACGCCTCTCCGTTCCGCGACGGCGACAGGATGTATCTCTACTTCAAGGACGATGGGAATTGCTGCGGGCGCGGCTCGGCGATCTACGTTCAGCCGCTCAGCCCGGACGGCCTCGCCGCGGTCGGCCCGGCAACCCGGCTGATCGCCAACAATGACGAGCCGGCGAAGCATGACGATTGGGAATGGCTGGTGGTGGAAGCGCCGACGATGGTGAAGCGCAAGGGACGCTACACCCTGTTCTATTCAGGCAATTTCTACGGCAACAAAAATTATTCGGTCGCCTATCTGACCTGCGAAAGCCCGCGCGGGCCGTGCCGCGATCCGGGCGAGAATCCGATTCTGTGGTCGCATAAGGAGACGCCGCTGCTCGGCCCCGGCCACCAGTCGATCCTGAACCACAAGGGGCGAAGCTACGCCTTCTTCCACGCCTGGAACGAGGATCCTGACGGCAGGGAGCGCCTCGGCGTCCACAAACGCTGCCTGTATGTCAGCCAGATAAAGTGGACGGGGGGCCAGGCGGGCAAGCCAAGGCCGGTGATCGTCGGTGGGGAGCCCAAGGTAATGCCGCCGGACTGAGCCGGCGGGTTGCGCATCGCTTATTTGCTGGCGAACTGGCCGGGTTCGGCGCCATATTCCGCCTTGGCGTGGGCGCGGGCGGCGGCGGCGGTCTTGAACAGCTCCTCCACCTTGGTTTCGGTGATCAGCGGATAGCCCTGGCTGTTGTAGCGCGTCTCGCGAACGGTGAGGCGGAACGGGCCGCCTTCTCCTTCGCGGGCGATCAGGAACGGGCGGACGGGAATACGGGACATAGGGGCCTCCTGGCCGTCAAAAGCCCCCCTCGCGCGGTCGCGAGGAGGGCGGGAATGGGTGCGCTCAGCCAAGCATTTCGGAGACGATGCTTCGAAGCTCGTCACGGGAAAGGCAAGGGTTGGCGCGGATCGTGTGGCTTCGGGCGCCGCGGCTTTGGTAGGGCATCGGGCCCTGCCAGAGGAGCGCCTTGGGCGGGTAGAGCTTGGTAGTCGATTGTACGTGCATTTTCTTGGTAATCCGGGCGGCGGTCTGCGGCCCTTTAGAAAGGCGATTCCATCGCCTTGTTTGCGGTCAAAGGGATCACCGCTTGAACCCGCGCCGCTGGCTCGGGCCTACGCCCGGAGTGCGTTCGCGGAACACGATGCGTCCCTTGCTGAGGTCGTAAGGCGTCATCTCCACATGAACGCGGTCGCCGACCACCGAGCGGATGCGGAATTTGCGCATCTTGCCGGCAGTGTAAGCGATGATCCGATGCTCGTTATCGAGCGTCACGCCGAAGCGTCCGTCGGGCAGAATCTCGTCGATCTGACCTTCCATGGTGAGCAATTCTTCTTTGGCCAAAGCCTAAGCCTTTCGAACATATTAGATCATCCGCGCGCGACTGAAATTCGCGGCGGCGCCAGGTAGCGTTGGAGGGAAGAGGGGCCGCAAGGCAGCCGTCTTATTCCGTCGCAGGCGACGTCAGCACAGCCTAGATAGGCCAGTTGCTGGAAATTTGCAATGCGTCCGGCGTCGCCGGGGCGAGGGCTTGTAAAAGGCCCGGTATGTCCAAAAAGCCGACGCGCGCCTGCATCCGGTGCGCTGCGAGGTGAGGCTGGAGAGGGATCACCGGTTTTACCGTCCGAGTTGTGGCGTAGCGCCGCAAGTGGCAACACTGCCTTATGCTCTACCTCGTCATCAAGGCTGCCATATCGGGTATCCTCATCGCCCTGATCTCCGAGGTGGCAAAGCGCTACCCTGGCTTCGGCGGGCTCATTGCGTCGCTGCCGCTCGTGTCGGTGCTCGGCATGGTGTGGCTCTGGCAGGACAGGCCCGACGCGGCAAACATGGCGTACCACTCGGAGGCGACCTTCTGGTTCGTGCTGCCATCGTTGCCGATGTTCCTGCTCATCCCGGCAATGCTCCGCGCCGGCTATGGCTTCTGGGCCGCACTCATCGCCGGCTGCATCCTCACGGTCGTGCTCTACAGCCTGATGGTGGCGCTTGGGCCGCGTTTCGGACTTCGCCTTTGAAGTCCGCTTCTCGGCCAAAGCAGCCTACAGCAAACGGCCAACTCAGCCTGCCAAAATCGCAGCCATCGTTTGCTCCATGCTGCCGGCGACCAGAATGGCATCGCTTCCGATAATGCCGACCTTGGTCTGGTCGTTCTCATGCGAGCGCAGCCATGCGACGTTCTGGGCGATGACCATGTAATCGCCACCACGTGATTTCAGCAAAACGAACTTCATCGGCGCGCCTCCAGACAAGGCACTCACCTAACCGGCCGAGCTTTGCTTTACGTTAACGCCCGCTAAGGCTTGGGGGAGTGGTGGTGGAGCCGAGGGGGATCGAACCCCTGACCTCTGCAATGCCATTGCAGCGCTCTCCCAGCTGAGCTACGGCCCCGAACCCTTTAAGACCGCCCTGGGAGAGCGGCCGGATGGCCAGCGTTTCGGCGCTGACGGACGCCGCCTTTAAGAGAGGCGGCGCCCTTTAGCAAGCGAGCTTTGCTTGCCGATTAGACCTCTTCGTCGTCGCCGCCCGCACCG
>Ga0190273_10000446_pt1 | contig 15783 bp, 20 predicted proteins | sample Popmic504IS_FD_134513 | JGI IMG/M metagenome (GOLD analysis project Ga0190273, IMG submission 134513) | Populus adjacent soil microbial communities from riparian zone of Shoshone River, Wyoming, USA - 504 IS | ecosystem: Environmental > Terrestrial > Soil > Riparian zone > Trees stand | place... | reverse complement strand
CGGACCTTCAGCAACCCGCCTAGTGGAAGGTTCAACCGTCGGCCGCCCGGCGCTCCCCGCTCGGTCGCACCCCGCCGCCGCCGAGGTGCCGGATCCAGGCGCCCTCCCCATGCGGTGGGGTGAGGAGATGATGCCTCAGGATTTGTGGAAGCGGATAACTCTGCGCCTATCCACCCCAACCCGCGTCATCCTGGGCCTTGTGCCCAGGACCCCTCGCGCCGCTGCGAGGCGGTAGATGTGCCTGCACGAACCAAGCGGCCGACAGAGGGGTCCTCGGGACAAGCCCGAGGATGAAGGTGGGGCCTGGTAGGGACGGTGGGAATCGAACCCACACTTCGTTGCCGAAAACGGATTTTAAGTCCGCTGCGTCTACCGTTCCGCCACGTCCCCGCGAGGTCTGCTTTAAGCCGGAAGGGCCTTAGCCGTCGACCTCGGTGATCCGGGCCACGCCGGCGGCGCGTAAGGCTTCGGTGAGTTCGCGGACGGTCGCATCCACCTCTTCGGCGTCGCGACCGCGGATGACGAGGTTGGAGCCGTAGCCTTCGTTGGAGAAGAAGGGGTAGCTGCCCAGCGACAGGTCGGGATGCGCCCTGGCGACCGCTTCCAGGGGCGCGGCCAGGACGCTTTCGGGGGAGCCTTCGACGCGGACGGTGCGGGCGATGACCACCGCGCCGCCCTTCAGCCGATGGCCGACGTCCTCGAGCATGCCGCGCATGATCTGCGGCACGCCGGCCAGCACGAAGACGTTGCCGATCTGGAAGCCCGGCGGGCCGTTCACGGGGTTCTTCACCAGCGTCCCGCCGTGCGGCACCCGGGCCATGCGCCGACGTGCCGCGTTGAGCTGATCGCCCCAGCGCGACTGCATCATCTCCAGGATCTCGGGGTGTTCGTACAGCTCGACCCCGAACGCGGCCGCGACGCAGTCGGCGGTGATGTCGTCGTGGGTCGGGCCGATGCCGCCGGTGGTGAAGACGTAGTCGTAGCGGGTGCGAAGGGCGTTCAGCGCCTCGACGATGTGCGGCTGCTCGTCGCCGACGACGCGGGCCTCCCTCACGTCGATGCCGTAGGTGGCCAGGTAGCGGGCGATCGCATTGAGGTTGGTGTCCTGGGTGCGGCCGGAGAGGATTTCGTCACCGATAATCAGGACGGCGGCGGTCGGTTGATGCTGTCTCGCCATTTGGTCCGTCGTTCCCTACATCGTGCGGCTCGCCCGCACATAAGGCTCCGCATGCTCTTCCCGCAACCGCTGGCCCGGGGCCGGCTCGTCCAGCGCTACAAGCGCTTCTTTGCCGACGTCGTGCTCGACGACGGACGCGAGGTGACGGCCCACTGCCCCAACCCCGGCGCCATGCTGGGGCTGAACACGCCGGGGTTGGGCGTGTGGCTGTCGCATTCGTCCGACCCGAAGCGGAAGCTGGCCCACACCCTGCAGCTGGTCGAGGCCGACGGCGGGCTGGTCGGCGTCAACACCATGAACCCGAACACGCTGGTGGCCGAGGCCATCGCCAATGGCTGGATACCCGAGGTGGCCGGTTACGCCTCGGTGCGCCGCGAGGTCCGCTACGGGACCAACAGCCGCGTCGATTTCCTGCTGGAGAGCCCCGACCGTCCGCCACTGTGGCTCGAGGTCAAGAACTGCCACTTCCGGCGCGACGGGACCTTGGCCGAGTTCCCCGACTGCGTGGCCGCCCGCTCGCTCAAGCACCTGAAGGAGCTGTCGGCGGAGGTAGCCAAGGGCGCCCGCGCCGTGCAGCTGTTCGTAATCCAGCGCACCGATTGCGATGCCTTCGAGGCCTGCCACGACCTCGATCCCGCCTACGCCGCGGGCCTTCAAGTGGCCTCGGATCAGGGCGTTGAAGTTCTGTGCTATGCTTGCGACATAAGCCCTGAAGAAATCCGTATTTCGCGCCGCATACCCTGGAGGGGCGGCAGGAGCAGTTGATGGCGTTTACCGACGATGTGCTGGAGGCGGAGACCCGCACCGGGCAGATCAAGATTCACGGCCCGGCCGACTTCGCGGGCATGCGCAAGGCCGGCCGCCTGGCCGCCGAGTGCCTCGACATGCTCACCCCGCATGTGAAGCCGGGCGCGGTGACGGCCGAGCTCGACCGCATGGCGCGGGAGTTCATTCTGGATCACGGGGCGATCCCGGCCTGCCTGTTCTACAAGGGTTATGGCCACACGGTCTGCATCTCGACCAACCACGTCGTCTGCCACGGCATCCCCGGCGAGCGTGCGCTGCGCGAGGGCGACATCGTCAACATCGACGTGACGGTGATCGTGGACGGCTGGCACGGAGACACCAGCCGCATGTACGGCGTCGGCAAGGTCTCGCCGCGGGCCCGACGGCTGGTCGACGTGACCTATGAAGGGCTGGAGCGCGGGCTGGCGGCGATCAAGCCGGGCGCGACGTTCGGCGACATCGGCCACGCCATCCAGAATTACGTCGAGGCGATGCGCTGCTCTGTGGTTCGCGACTTCTGCGGCCACGGCGTCGGCAAGGTGTTCCACGACAGCCCCAACGTGCTGCACTTCGGGCGCCCCGGCTCGGGCGAGGTGCTGAAGCCCGGCATGTTCTTCACCGTCGAGCCGATGGTGAACCTCGGCAAGCATCAGGTGAAGCTGCTCTCCGACGGCTGGACGGCGGTGACCCGCGACAAGTCGCTCTCGGCCCAGTGCGAGCACTCGGTAGGGGTCACGGAGACGGGGGTGGAGATTTTCACCGCCTCCCCCGCCGGCCTGTTCAAGCCGCCGATCATCGAAGGCTGATCGTAGCGCATGGGGGGCGGGGTTTCGGAAGTCGGCGTCAAGGCCCACCAGCTCGGCCACCGCGAACGCCTGCGCGAGCGGGCGCTGAAGGGCGGGCTGGAGGCGCTGCCCGACTATGAGTTGCTGGAGCTCTACCTCTTCCGCACCTTCCCGCGCGGCGACATCAAGCCGCTCGCCAAGGCGCTGATGGCCAGGTTCGGCTCGCTGACCGGCGTGCTGGCCGCCTCGCCCGCCGAGCTGAAGTCCGTTCCCGGTATTGGCCAGGCAGCCGCCGTCGACCTCAAGCTGCTGCACGAAGCCACCTTGAGGCTGGCGCGTGAGACCGTGCAGAAGCGCACCGTCATCTCCTCCTGGACCGCCCTGCTCGGCTACGTCCGCGTCGCGCTGGCCAACGAGGCCCGCGAGCAGTTTCGCGTCATCTTCCTCGACAAGAAGAACCAGCTGATCGCCGACGAGGTCATGAACCACGGCACCGTCGATCATGCGCCCGTCTATCCGCGCGAGGTCATGCGCCGGGCGCTGGAGCTCTCCGCCAGCTCCGTCATCCTCGTCCACAACCACCCCAGCGGCGACCCGACTCCAAGCCCCGCCGACATCGAGATGACCAAGCAGATCGTCGACGCGGGGCGGTCGTTACGCATCTCCGTCCACGACCACCTCATCGTCGGCCGCGAGGGGGTGGCAAGCTTCAAGGCGCTGGGGCTCTTTTAGCGACACTGGCCCGAACCTGCTTCATGAGCAGGTACAGGTGGTCGGGCTCCTCTTCCGAGGCGAAGAAGTCCAGGCGTTCATAGAAGTGGCGCGCCGCGTCGTCCTTGGCCTCAACGTAGAGCGCGCGAATGCCTGCAATGTCGGCCGCTGCCGCAGCGCGAACCATCACGTCTTTTATCAATCCCCCGCCGACACCCCGACCTTGCCAGCCAAGCCCTACCGCGAGGCGCGCGAGGAGCAGCACCGGTATGGGTTGGCGCGCCAGGCCCTTGGAAACACGTTCCGGCGCCGCCTCATATTCTACTTGCCCAGCGGCCAGGGTGTAATAGCCAACGACCTCCTCACCGCTTACCGCCACATAAGTGCGGCCCGCTCCGGCGGCCTGATTGGTAAATGCATGACGCTGGAGATAGAGGTTGAGCGGCGGTCGGCCGCAGTCAAAGGGCTCCACCGCATGGCGGCGGGCGAGTAACTCGATCCGCAGCTTGCTCAATCGTCTTGTTCGAAGACGCTGGGCCGCCGCATCAGTTCATCAAGCCGCGGCGTAGGACGCGGCGGCGCGTCAAGCATGGCCACAAAGGCATCCCACTGTTCAGCGTTCAACAGAATGCGCGTCGGCGGCAGCAGCTCTTCGGCCTTGGCGAGCGCGCTTTCCAGCACGAACTCGCTCACGGAGCGGTTCTGAGCGCGGGCGGCTTCCTGCAACGCCCGCTTGGCGGCCGGCGAGAGGCGAAGGTCGAGCTTTTCGGATCGGGCGGTCGAGGCCATGCGCGCATTCTATCGATTTGCCAGACAATGTCATGACAAAACGTCAGGACAGGGCGGCTCGCTCCCACTCCAGGTACTCCGGCGTCTGCAGCAGGCGTTCGGCATAGGCGGCGCAGCGGCTATCATCTCCATGGTCGGCGAGGTCGATGCCGTAGGAGCGGAAGCGGGTGGCGACGGGGGTGTAGAAGGCGTCGGCGATGGACCACTCGCCGATCAGGAACGGGCCGCCGAAGCGGGTCAGCAGCTGGGTCCAGAGTTCGACGATGCGGCGGACGTTGGCCTGGGTGGCTTCGGAGATTTCGACGGTCTTGCGGGTGTCGAGTTCCATCGGGCACTCGCCGCGCAGCGAGGCGAAGCCGGAGTGCATCTCCGCCGCCGCCGAGCGGCCGAGGGCTCGCGCGGCGGGATCGTCGGGCCACAGCCGGGCGGCGGGATAGCGCTCGGCCAGGTACTCGCAGATGGCCAGCGAGTCCCACACGGTCAGGTCGCCGTCCTTCAGCGCCGGCACCAGGCCCGACGGCGAGTGCCTGCGGATCTCGGCCTCTGATCGTTCGGCACGCCGCAGCTCGATCAGCGTCTCGGCGAACGGCTCGCCGGTGTGCTTCAGCGCCAGCCACGGCCGCATCGACCAGCTCGACCACTTCTTCGTGCCGACGACGATTTCCATTGGCAGCCCTCCTTCCCGCGACGCGACGATTACCACCGCCAGGAGCCCTCGAAAACGGCGCTGGCGCCCGGCGCATCACCGGCTAGAGTGCCTTCAATTAGAAGAAGCGGTACGGAGGAACGCAGCCGATGACGGAGATCACCGAAACCCCTGGCGTGGCCGCCGCGCCGGCCACCACCTACCAAGGCTTCGGAACCCCGTCGTACCGCAACTACATCCTCGGCGCCCTGCTGGTCGTCTACACCTTCAACTTCATCGACCGGGTGGTGATCGCCATCATCCAGGAGCCGATCAAGACCGAGTTCCACCTCACAGACTTCCAGCTCGGCCTGCTCGGCGGGCCGGCGTTCGCGGTGCTCTACACCTTCCTCGGCATCCCCATCGCGCGGCTGGCCGAGCGCAAGAACCGCATGACGATCCTGTCGATCTGTCTGGCGATCTGGAGCACCATGACCGCGCTGTGCGGCTTTGCCAGTTCCTACGCCATGCTGCTGGTGGCGCGCATCGGGGTCAGCGTCGGCGAAGCCGGCTGCACGCCGCCGGCGCAGTCGGTGATCTCCGACTATTTCCCCGCCGACCGGCGCGCGACGGCGATTTCCATCTACGCCCTCGGCGTGCCGGTGGGGTCCATGCTGGCCGCGATCGGCGGCGGCTGGCTGGCGCAGAGCTTCGGCTGGCGCTCGGCCTTCCTGGTGCTCGGCGTCCCCGGCCTCATCCTGGCTCTCATCGTCAAGCTGACCGTGAAGGAGCCGCCGCGCCAGGCTTCGGCCACCGCCGCCGAGGCCCCCGGCTTTGGCGCGGCCTTTCAGGAACTGGCCAAGAAGCCGACCTTCTGGAACGTGGCGCTGGGCTCGGCCATCGCCTCCTTTGTGGGCTACGGCGTCGGCCAATACCTCAATTCCTTCCTGATGCGCACGCACGGATTGACGCTGCTGGAGTCCTCGCGGCTGACCGGCGTCGTGCTGGGGCTGGCGGCGGCATTCGGGACCTTCTTTGCCGGCTGGCTGGCCGACCGGCTGGTCAAGCGCCATCCGAACGCGCTGGCCTGGCTGCCGGCGCTGGGCTTTGCCATAGCCACGCCCCTGTACCTCGTCGGCTACATGATGCCGAGCATCTGGGTCGCCCTGCCCTTCCTGGTCGTCGGCGCCATCACCCACTACTTCTATCTCGGCTGCATGTACGCGACGACGCAGGGGATCGTGCAGCCGCGCTTGAGGGCCACGGCGACGGCGGTGCTGCTCTTCATCGTCAACCTGCTGGGCTATGGGCTTGGCCCGCCGGTCATCGGGGCGCTGAGCGACTTCCTGGCCAACATGCACATGGAGACGCTCGGCGTCGCGCCGGCCCTGTGCGAGGGCGCCGCGGCGGCCGGCAACGCGGGATGCGCGGCCGCGTCCGAGTTCGGCCTGCGCTGGGCGATCTTCATCGGCCTGTTCGGCTACCTGTGGGCCGGAGCGCACTTCCTGTTCGCCTGGCGGACCTTGCGCCGCGACTGGGTGGGCTAGCCTGACTTGACTTGAGAACGGCGCGGGCGGACAGGGGCGACATGATCCCTAGATACGCCCGCGCCGAAGCCGCCGACATCTGGTCGCAAGCGACCAAGTACAAGATCTGGTTCGAGATCGAGGCGCATGCCGCCGACGCGATGGCCGAGCTCGGGACGATCCCCAAACGGGCGGCCGAAACGATCTGGGAGAAGGGCCGCGACGCGGTCTGGGACTCAGACCGCATCGACGAGATCGAGCGCACCACCAAGCACGACGTCATCGCCTTTTTGACCCACGTCTCCGAGATCGTCGGGCCCGAGGCGCGCTTTCTGCACCAGGGCATGACCAGCTCCGACGTACTCGACACCTGCCTGTCGGTGCAGCTGGCGCGGGCCACCGACCTCCTCATCGAGGACGTCGACCTGGTGCTGGCCGCTCTCAAGCGCCGGGCCTTCGAGCACAGGCTGACCCCGACCGTCGGCCGCAGCCACGGCATCCATGCCGAGCCGACCACCTTCGGCCTCAAGCTCGCCGGCCACTACGCCGAGTTCCAGCGCGCCAAGGAGCGGCTGGCGATGGCGAAGTTCGAGATCGCCACCTGCGCGATCTCCGGCGCCGTCGGCACCTTCGCCAACGCCGATCCCCGCGTCGAAGCTCACGTGGCCGAGAAGATGGGCCTGAGCGTCGAGCCGGTCTCGACGCAGGTGATCCCGCGAGACCGCCACGCGGCCTATTTCGCCGCGCTGGCCGTGGTCGCCGCCTCGGTGGAGCGGCTGGCCACCGAAATCCGGCACCTGCAACGCACGGAAGTGCTCGAGGCCGAAGAGCCGTTCGATCCGGGCCAGAAGGGCTCGTCGGCGATGCCGCACAAGCGCAACCCGATCCTGACGGAGAACCTGACGGGCCTGGCTCGCCTCGTCCGCTCGGCGGTCGTGCCGGCGCTGGAGAACGTCGTCCTCTGGCACGAGCGTGACATCAGCCACTCCTCGGTCGAGCGCGGCATCGCCCCCGACGCCACCATCCACCTCGACTTCGCCCTGCGGCGGTTGGCCAGCGTCGTCGAGCGGCTGGTGATCTATCCGGAGAACATGCTGAAGAACCTGGACCGCCTGGGCGGCCTGGTTCACTCGCAGCGCGTGATGCTGGCCCTGACGCAGAAGGACGCCTCCCGCGAGGCTGCCTACGTCGCCGTTCAGGCCGCGGCGATGAAAGTCTGGCGCGGCGAGGGCAGGTTCCTCGACTTCCTCAAGGCCGACCCGGTGATCTCCGGCGCGCTCTCGGACGCCGAACTCGAGGCGCTGTTCGACAACGGTTACCACTTCAAGCACGTCGACACGGTATTCGCCCGCGTGTTCGGGGAGCAGGGTTGAGGAAGAAGAGCTTCCCGCCCGTCGTCGACGAGAACACCCGGCTGCTCGTGCTCGGCAGCCTGCCCGGCGAGGCCTCGCTGGCTGCGAACCGCTACTACGCCCACCCCCGCAACCTGTTCTGGACGCTGATGGGGGAGGTTCTGGCCGAGGACCTCGTCAGCCTCGCCTACGACGACCGGCTCCGGGCGCTGCTCCGTCACCGCGTCGGCTTGTGGGACGTGGTTGCCGAAGCCAGCCGCCAGGGCAGCCTCGACGCCGCGATAAAGGATGTCGCCGGCAACGACCTGCGCGGGCTCGTCGCCACCTTGCCCGACCTGAAAGCCGTCGCCTTCAACGGCGCCACCTCGGCGAAGATCGGCACGCAGCAACTGGGCGGGTTCGCGGGCGGACTGACGCTGCTGCGCCTGCCCTCGACGAGCCCTGCCTATGCCGGGCGGAGGGAATTGAAAAGAGAAACGTGGATGGCCTTGAGAGCCTTCCTCTAGCCGCCCTTGGCGATCTGGTCGCGGGCCTGGGCCAGAAGGTCGGCCATCTTCATGCGGACATCACCTTCGGTGACGCTGACGCCGGCGCCCTTGAGGTCGCCGAACACCTTGCGCAGGACATCGTCGTCGCCGGGCTGCTCGAAGTCGGATTTGACGACGGCGCGGGCATACTCGTCCACCGTCTCCAGGCCCATCAACCCGGCCGCCCATTGGCCCAGCAGGCGGTTGCGCCGGGCGTTGGCCTTGAAGTCCTGTTCGGCGTCGAGGGCGAACTTGCGCTCAAAACCCTGTTCGCGTTGGTCGAAGGTGGTCATGCAGTCCCCGTAAAGCGGCACATGAGGGTGGCATATAGGTCGGGGCTCTCCCCGGCAATCACAAGGGATAAGGCCATGGTGTCGCACATGGTCAAGCTTGCGGAAAGGCCGCCCGTAGAGGTTTGCGCGCAACACCCTGATCGGCTAGTTTCCGGCCAATATTCATGTGAGCGGCCTTGAGTCGGACCCGCGCGCTGCAAACCCGCCGCGCGCGCTTTTCGTTTCTCCGACGAACCGCTCGCCGACCGCCACGGGAAGACCATGACCCGCCGCAAGAAGATCTACGAAGGCAAGGCCAAGATCCTCTACGAGGGCCCGGAGCCGGGCACGCTCGTCCAGTACTTCAAGGACGACGCCACGGCCTTCGACGGCACCAAGAAGGCGGTGCTGGAGGGCAAGGGCGTCATCAACAACCGCATCAGCGAGTATGTGATGACGCGGCTGAACTCGATCGGCGTGCAGAACCACTTCATCAAGCGGCTGAATCTGCGCGAGCAGCTGATCAAGGAGGTGGAGATCATCCCCCTCGAGGTCGTCTGCCGCAACGTCGCCGCCGGCAGCCTTTCGAAGCGTTATGGCCTGCCGGAAGGCCAGGCCCTGCCCCGCTCGATCATCGAGTTCTACCTCAAGGACGACAAGCTGTCGGACCCGATGGTGTCCGAGGAGCACATCACCGCCTTCAACTGGGCCTCGACCCAGGAGATCGACGACATGATGGCCACCACCCTGCGGGTGAACGACTTTCTGTGCGGCATGTTCGGCGCGGTCGGCATCACGCTCGTCGACTTCAAGATCGAGTTTGGCCGGGTGTGGGAGAACGACTTCGCCCGCATCATCCTGGCCGACGAGATCAGCCCCGACAGCTGCCGGCTGTGGGACTCGATCACCAACGAGAAGATGGACAAGGACCGCTTCCGCCGCGACCTCGGCAACATCATCGAGAACTACACCGAAGTGGCCCGCCGCCTTGGCATCATGAAAGAGATGCCGACGGTGATCCAGGGAGGCATCCATTGAGGGCGACGGTCCACGTCTTCCTGAAACCGGGGGTCCTCGACGTGCAGGGCAAGGCGGTCGAGAGCGCGCTGCACGGCCTCGGCTGGCCCGAGGTCGCCCACGCCCGCGTCGGCCGCACCATCGAGTTCGACGTCGAGGGCGCCGACAAGGCCGCCGCCGAGGCCAAGGTCCGCGACATGTGCGAGCGGCTCTTGGCCAACACCGTGATCGAGAGCTACCGGGTGGACGTGGGGTAATGCCGGGGTTTGAAGAAGAATCTGCCGAGTTCCGCCGCCCCATCGACCTGAAGGGCGCGGAGCGATTCCGGCGCATCGCCGGCATCGGACCTGCCTACGAGGCGCTGGAGGACCGCGGCGACTACATCCGGGTGCGCGTTATCGAGACCGACGAAGAGTTCGACTACCGCAAGGCTGACGCCGAGCTCGACCCGCCCGCATAGCTTTCCTTCTCCCCTCGCGGGAGAAGGTGGCCTGCGGAGCAGGTCGGATGAGGGGGCGCACTAACCTTTACGCGGGGGAACGGCGCCGCTGCTTCGAAACTGAAAGTTCTGAGAGCCCCCTCATCCGGCCCTTCGGGCCACCTTCTCCCGCGAGGGGAGAAGGATCGCTATGGCGCCGCTCGCGAACAGAAACGAACAGTGATAATGGCCCGCCCATGAAAGCCGCCGTCGTCGTTTTTCCCGGTTCCAACTGCGACCGGGACTGCAAGGTCGCCGTCGAGCGCTCGACGGGGGCGCGCGTCGACATGGTCTGGCATGGCGAGACCGAACTACCGGATGGCCTCGACCTGATCGTGCTGCCGGGCGGGTTTTCCTACGGCGACTACCTGCGCTGCGGGGCCATCGCCTCGCTGTCGCCGGTGATGACCGAGGTCAAGGCGGCCGCCGAGCGCGGCACGGCGGTGGTCGGCATCTGCAACGGCTTCCAGATCCTCTGCGAGGCGGGGATGCTGCCCGGCGCCTTGCTGCGTAATGAAAAGCTGAAATACGTCTGCAAGCCTGTCAGCCTCGACATCGTCAATGGCCAGACCCGCTTCACCGCCGCCTACCAGGGTAGGCGCGAGGCGGTGATGACGGTCGGCAACGGCGACGGCAACTTCTTCGCCGACCAGGACACGCTGGGCCGGCTGGAGGGCGAGGGACAGGTCGTGTTCCGCTATCGCGACAACCCCAACGGCTCGGCCAACGACATCGCCGGCATCGTCAACGGCTCGGGCAACGTACTCGGCCTGATGCCTCACCCCGACCGGGCGTTCGAGCAGGACCTCACGTCGGCCGACGGCGCCCTGCTCTTCCAGAGCGTCTTCGCGAGCGCCTAGTCTCGCCTACCGCCGCGAACGCCGCTAGAAGCCGCCCATGGCCTCCCTCACGAAAACCACTGCGGAGCTTGCCGCCGAATACGGCCTCAAGCCCGAGGAATACGCCGTCATCCTGCAGCGGCTGAACCGCGAGCCCAACCCGGTCGAGCTGGGGGTCTTTTCGGTGATGTGGAGCGAGCACTGCTCCTACAAATCCAGCCGCCGCCACCTGCGCAAGTTCCCGGTGACGGGGCCACGGGTGATCTGCGGCCCCGGCGAGAACGCCGGCGTCGTCGACATCGGCGACGGCCAGGCTTGCGTCTTCAAGATGGAGAGCCACAACCACCCCTCCTACATCGAGCCCTACCAGGGCGCGGCGACGGGCGTCGGCGGCATCATGCGCGACGTGTTCACCATGGGCGCGCGGCCCATCGCGCTGCTCAACGCCCTGCGGTTCGGCGACCCGTCGCACCCGAAGACCAAGCGGCTGGTGAACGGCGTGGTCGCCGGCATCGGCGGCTACGGCAACTGCGTGGGCGTGCCGACGGTGGGCGGCGAAACCAACTTCCACCGCGGCTACGACGGCAACATTCTCGTCAACGCCATGTGCGTAGGCCTGGCCGACGCCGACAAGATTTTCTACTCGGCGGCGCCGGGCGCCGGGCTGCCGGTCGTCTATTTCGGCTCCAAGACCGGCCGCGACGGCATCCATGGCGCGACCATGGCCTCGCAGGAGTTCGATGAGGACTCCGACGAAAAGCGCCCCACCGTGCAGGTCGGCGATCCCTTCGCCGAAAAGCTGCTGATCGAGGCGACGCTGGAGCTGATGGGCACCGGCGCCGTGGCCGCCATCCAGGACATGGGCGCGGCCGGCCTGACCTCCTCCTCGGTCGAGATGGCCGGCAAGGGCGGCGTCGGTATCGAACTCGACCTCGACGCCGTGCCCCAGCGCGAAGAGGACATGAGCGCCTACGAGATGATGCTGTCGGAGAGCCAGGAGCGGATGCTGGCCATCCTCAAGCCCGGCCGCGAGGAAGATGGCCACGCCATCTTCAAGAAATGGGGCCTGGACGCTGCCGTCATCGGCTGGACCACCGACACCGGCCGCATCGTGCTGAAGCACAAAGGCGAGGTGGTCTGTGACCTGCCGCTGGCGCCGCTCTCCGACGACGCGCCGCTTTACGACCGACCGTGGGTTGAGCCGACGTGCGAGCCGCGCCTCGACCCCGGCCACATCCCCGCCCCCGCCGATTGGGAAGCGGCGGTGCTGAAGGTGATGGGCTGCCCCGACGTGGCGTCGAAGCGCTGGCTCTGGGAGCAGTACGACCGCCACGTCATGGCCGACACGCTGGAGGACAGCGCCACCGGCGCCGACGCCGGGATCGTGCGCATCCACGGCACGCGGAAGGCGCTGGCGGTGACCTCCGATGTAACGCCGCGCTATGTCCAGAACGACCCCTACGAGGGCGGCAAGCAGGCCGTGGCCGAAGCTTGGCGCAACCTGACAGCCGTCGGCGCCGACCCCATCGCCATCACCGACAACCTCAACTTCGGCAATCCCGAGCGGCCCGAGATCATGGGTCAGATCGTGCGCGCCATCGAAGGCATGGCCGAGGCCTGCGCAGCCCTCGACTTCCCAGTCGTGAGCGGCAACGTCAGTCTCTACAACGAGACCAACGGCGTCGCCATTCCGCCCACACCTACGGTGGGTGCGGTCGGCCTGCTGACCGAGTACACGCAGCACGCCGACTTCTCGGGCCTGAAGGACGGCGACGTGCTGGTGTTGATCGGCACCAGCCACGGAGAGCTCGGCGCCAGCCTGTACCTGCGCGAGGTGCTAGGCCGCGAAGACGGCGCGCCGCCGCCGGTCGATCTGGCGCTCGAACGCAGGAACGGCGACTTCGTGCGGAACCTGATTAAAACTGACCAAGTCTCTGCCGTACATGATCTTTCAGACGGCGGGCTGGTCGTCACGGCGGCTGACATGGCGCTCGCATCGAACATCGGCGTGACCCTGATCGCCACCTCCGAAACCCACGCCCACTGCTTCCTGTTCGGCGAGGACCAGGCCCGGTACCTCGTCGCCACTCGGGAGCCCGAGGCGCTGATCGCTAAGGCCCACGCCGCCGGTGTTCGGGCTCTGGTCGCCGGCGAGGCAGGCGGGGATGTGTTCGCTTCGCGTGAGCTGTTCAGCCTCCCTATGGCGAAGCTACGTGAAACCCACGAGGGCTGGTTGCCCGCGTATATGGCCTAATCTCCCTTCCCCCTCGAGGGGGGAAGGGTCGGGGATGGGGGTGAGTGCACTGAGTTGACGGATAGGCGCGTGAGGCTCTGAGCCCCACAGCGCCCATCACCCGAACTCAGCGGCCACACCCTCCACCCTGCCCTCCTCCCCTCGAGGGAGGAGGGTTCTAGCGCCCCGCTTCCTTCGCTATCGCGTCGAGGTCGTCGTCGAACGCCCGCACGGCCTGCGTCACCGTCTGGACCGAGCGGCGGAAGAAGTCCTGCGGGATGGTGGCGAAGTCGTCGGTGGGCTTGTGGTAGTCGGGGTGATCCTCGACACCGAAATAGAGCCAGGGGATGCCCCGCTCGTGGAAGGCGATGTGGTCGGACTCGGTGGTCCAGTCCTGGCTCTCGCCCCAGGCGGCGGTGTCGTGGCCGAGCTTCAAGGTCACCGGCGCACCGGCGGCAAGCGCCTCCAGCCGGGGCTTCATGAACGGCCAGTGCGACGCCCCGGCGACGTACAGTTCGTTGCGGTCGTTCTTGCTCAGCATGTCCAGGTTGACGTTCAGCACCACCGACGCGAGCGGCACGGGCGGGTCGGAGACCAGCACCCGCGACCCACGATCGCCGCCCTCCTCCGCATCGACGGCGGCGAAGACGATGTCGTGGCGCGGCGGGTCGGCGGCGAACTGCCCGGCGATGGCCAGCAGCGCCGCCACGCCGGAGGCATTGTCGTCCGCGCCGTTGTAGATCTCACCGTCGACGACGCCCTCGTGATCGTAGTGCGCCGTCACTACCAGAACACGGCGGGCGTGCGAGCGGGCGGTCCCCTCGATGCGGCCGATGACGTTGACGCCCTGATGCGACGCCCCCTTATCGGTGAAGATGAACGGCTGCTCGTAGTTGTCGCCGAACGGTTCGATGCCGGCCTCCGCGAACCGCTGCTCGATGTAGGCCCGCGCCTTGGCCGACCCCGGGGTGTCAACCTTGCGCCCTTCCATGTCGTCGGCCGACAGGATGCGGACGTCCTCGAGCAGGCGGTCGGCGGGCGCTGCGGTCTGGACCGCCGGGGGCGGCGCCGAGGCACAAGCGCAGAGGGTCAGCAGCAGGGCAAAGGCGACAGGACGCATGGGCCCACTGTCCATCGGCAAAGCCGCGCAATGCAAGCGGCCGTGCGAACTGCTATCTAGCGGGCAAGGAGTCCTGCGCATGCCCATGCCCGCCACCGACCTCGAAAGCCGCCTGCGCGCCGCGTTTCCCGACGCCGAGGTCGTCATCACCGACCTCGCCGGCGACGGCGACCACTACCGGGCCCGGATCGTGTCGTCGGCGTTCGCCGGCCTACCGCGTGTCCGGCAGCACCAGCTCGTCAACCGGGCGCTGGCCGATGTGCTAGGCGGCGAGCTCCACGCGCTGGCCATCGAGACCGCCGCGCCTTGACCCAGGCGCCCTCCGCTCCTAGCTGAAGGGCTGCATATTTCGCCGAAAGGGCGCTTCCCGTGACCGACACCGCCGTTGCCAACCCCGCCCACGACTTCATCGCCAAAACCGTGGCCGAGAACCCGGTCGTGGTGTTCATGAAGGGCGTGCCCGACGCGCCCAAGTGCGGCTTCTCCTCGGTCGTGGTGCAGATCCTCGACCACCTGGGCGTCAACTTCGTCGGCGTCGACGTGCTGCAGAGCGACGACCTGCGCGACGGCATCAAGACCTACACCGACTGGCCGACCGTCCCGCAGGTCTATGTGAAGGGCGAGTTCGTCGGCGGCTCCGACATCGTCCGCGAGATGTTCCAGTCGGGCGAACTCAAGCCGTTCCTCGAGCAGCAGGGCGTGCTTTCCTAGATACCGTCATCCTCGGGCTTGTCCCGAGGACCCCTCGTGACGCTGCACCGTGGATCGAGGTAGTCCGACGCGGTGCGGCCGATAGAGGGGTCCTGGGCACAAGGCCCAGGATGACGTGGTAGGGGAGATTGCATGAAGCCCTATCAGCCACCGACCGACCGGCAGGTCTTCCTGGCCATCGTCACGCCGGAGCCCGGCGACTTCGACGAGAACGGGCACGTCAACAACGTCGTCTACCTGCGCTGGGTGCAGGACATCGCCACCGCCCATTGGCGCTCCAGAGCCCCACACGCGGAGCAGCACCGCTGGGCGTGGATCGTGCTGCGGCATGAGATCGACTACCGCCGCCCGCTGCTGCCGACCGAGAAGGCCAGCGCCCGCACCTGGGTCGGCCAGCGGCGCGGGCCGCGCTACGACCGCTTCGTGCGCATCGACGGCCCGGACGGCGAGATGTGCGCCCAGAGCCATTCGGAATGGGTGCTGATCGACGCCCACACCCGCAAGCCTTCGCGTGTGCCGGAGTGGATGGAGACGATGTTCGGCTGACCAAAACAAAAGGGCCCCGGTTTCCCGAGGCCCTTTGTTCGTCGCGCAGATCGGCCTCTTACGAAGCGTAGAACTCGACCACCAGGTTCGGCTCCATCTTCACCGCGTAGGGCACTTCGGCCAGTTCGGGGATGCGGATGAAGCGGGCGGTCATGCCCTTGGTGTCCATCTCGATGTAGTCCGGCGTGTCGCGCTCGCCCGATTGCAGGGCTTCGAGCACCAGCGCCATGTTGCGCGAACGCTCACGCACCTGGACGACGTCGCCCGGCTTGACCCGGTACGAGGGGAT
>Ga0190273_10000445_pt1 | contig 15811 bp, 9 predicted proteins | sample Popmic504IS_FD_134513 | JGI IMG/M metagenome (GOLD analysis project Ga0190273, IMG submission 134513) | Populus adjacent soil microbial communities from riparian zone of Shoshone River, Wyoming, USA - 504 IS | ecosystem: Environmental > Terrestrial > Soil > Riparian zone > Trees stand | place... | reverse complement strand
GATTTGAGCGCGCAACTGAGCGCACCGGTCGCGGTGCCGCCCAAGGAGGAGACCAACGCCAATGCGCCGGCGCCCGACGCGGCCGGCGTCGCCGCCTCACCATCGACACAGCCGCCGCCGCCGGCGGTGCTGCCCACCGAGAACACCGACGGCCTGAAGCTGGTGGTTCAGGTCGACGGCAGCGACTTCCAGATCGCCAACCTGCCGCAGGCGCAGGTCTGGGCGTCGCCGAACCTGCGCTTCACGCTGTCCGGCAAGGAGGCCAGCCTCAAGGGCCGGCTGACGATCCCGCGCGCCGACGTGCGCCTGCAGCAGGGCGAGAACACCGGCGTCGGGCCGTCGTCGGACCAGGTCATCGTCGACGCCAGCGGCAAGGCGCCTGATCCGGTGCAATCCTTCAGTCTCGCCACCGAGGTCAAGCTGGTGCTCGGCAACCGCGTCAACCTCGAGGGCTACGGCCTGAAAACCCGGCTGGAGGGCGTGGTCACCGCGGTCGACCAGCCGGGCCGCGACACGCTGGGCTACGGCGAATTCCATCTGGAAGAGGGCCGCTACAAGGCCTACGGCCAGGATCTGCAGATCGAGACCGGCAAGCTGCTGTTCAACGGCGGCCCGATCGCCAAGCCGGGACTGGAGATCCGCGCCGTGCGCAAGCCCACCGAGGACGTGACCGTCGGCATCTACGTGCGCGGCACGCTGGAGCGGCCGGTGCTGACGCTGTATTCCGAGCCGTCGATGACGCAGCAGCAACAGCTGTCGTGGTTGCTGCTGGGCCAGCCGCTGGAGCAGTCCTCGTCGAGCCAGGACCGCAGCGCGCTGTCCGGGGCCGCGGTCGCGCTGGGCCTGGGCGGCGGCAGCCTGCTCGCGCAAAACCTGCAGAAGGGCCTGGGCCTGGATTCCATTTCGCTGGGATCCGACCCCGGCGAGACCAATGACCAGGCGCGGCTGACGGTCGGCAAGTACCTGTCGCCGAAAGTCTTCGTGTCCTACGGCATTGGCCTGTTCCAGCCTGGCCAGGTGTTCAAGCTGCTCTACGATCTGGGCAAGGGCTTCAAGCTTTCGACCGAATCGGGCACCTACACCGGCGGCGATCTGCTGTATCAGGTGGAGCGCCGCTGAAGCTGTCCCACGAGATGCCGGGCGCTTCCTATTCACAGCGGCGCCTAATCTGCAGCGCCGGTTCAGGTCAAGTCACTCTTCTGTCATGGCTTCTTAACAACGATACAAATCATTGAAACCAGAAGTAATATTTTTAATGCTCCGGAAGCCCGCGAAAGTTCTTGACTTGGACCGTTGTTTGACCCTGGTGTCGGGCATGCATTCTTTCCCCAACGTTATCCACAAGCTGCGCGGATGAAGCCCGGCCTGATTTCGATCGCGGTCCCGGTCCCGCTCTACACCGCTTTCGATTACCGGCTGCCCGAAGGTCTGGCTGCCGCGCCCGGTTGTCGGGTGCGGGTGCCGTTCGGCCGGCGCGAGCTGACCGGTGTTGTGCTGAAGACCGGCGTCGAGCCGGCCGCGGACGCGGCCGAAGGCCATTACCGGGACCTGCTGCGCGTGCTCGACGCTGAGCCGCTGCTGTCCGACGAGCAGCTCGCGCTGGCGGCCTGGATCGCCGACTACTACCGGCACCCGATCGGCGAAGTCGTCGCCGCGATGCTGCCGGTGGCGCTGCGCGGCGAGGAGCCGGCGACGCTGCGCCGGGCGCCGCGCTTCGCCATCACCGCGGCCGGCCGCGCTGCGCTCGCCGCGCTGCCGGCGCGTTCGCAGCGGCTGCGCGATCTGCTGGTTCAGCTGGCCGCGGCGCCGGCCGAGCGCGCTGCGATCGCGGCGCCGGCCGCGGTGCTGCGCCGCGCGATGGAGCAGCAGTGGGTCGCCGAAACGCAGGCCGATATGCCGCTGTCGGCGATCGTGGCGCCGATCGCCGAGCTGCCGGTGCTGACCGAGGACCAGGCCAGCGCCGTCGCCGCGTTGGCCGCCGCCCCCTGCTTCGGCGTGCACCTGCTGCACGGCGTCACCGGCAGCGGCAAGACCGAGGTTTATCTGCGCGCGATCGCCACCGCGCTGGCCGCAGGGCGCCAGGTGCTGGTGCTGGTGCCGGAGATCGGGCTGACGCCGCAGCTGCTGCAGCGCGTGCGCGAGCGCTTCGGCGCGGCGGCGGTCGCGGGCTCGCATTCGGCGCTGTCCGAGACCGAGCGCGGCCAGGTCTGGCTGCGCGCCCGCAGCGGCGAGCTCGCGATCGTCGTCGGTACGCGCTCGGCGGCGCTGCTGCCGCTGCCGCGTCTGGGCCTGGTGATCGTCGACGAGGAGCACGACGTCTCGTTCAAGCAGCAGGACGGCCTGCGCTACTCAGCGCGCGATCTCGCCGTGCTGCGCGGCCAGCGCGCCGGCGCGCCGGTGATTCTGGGTTCGGCGACGCCGTCGCTGGAAAGCCTGCAGCACGCTCAGAGCGGCCGTTACGCCTGGTTGCGGATGAGCAAGCGCGTACACCAGCTGGCGCCGCCGCAGCTGCAGCTGATCGACGTGCGCGGCCAGGTGCTGCAGGACGGGCTGTCGCCGACACTGGCCGCGGCGATCGCGCGCCATCTGCAGCAGGGCGGCCAGGTGCTGCTGTTCATCAACCGCCGCGGCTACGCGCCGGCGCTGCTGTGCCACGACTGCGGCTGGAGCGCGCAGTGCCGCAACTGCGATTCGCGGATGACCTGGCACCGCGGCCGCGGCCGGCTGATCTGCCATCACTGCGGCGCGCGGCAGGCGCCGCCGCGCCACTGCCCGCAGTGCTCGTCCAAACAGCTGGTCGCGCTGGGCCAGGGCACCGAGCGCGTCGAGGAGACGCTGCGCGCAGGCTTCCCCGAGGCGCGGGTCGAGCGTTTCGACAGCGACCGGCTGCGCAGCCTGCGCGCGCTCGACACCTTGCTGCGCGACACCCGCGAAGGCCGCGTCAACATCCTGGTCGGCACCCAGATGCTGGCCAAGGGCCACGATTTCGCCGGACTGTCGCTGGTCGGCATCGTCGATGCCGACCAGGCCTTGTACAGCGTCGATTTCCGCGCGCTGGAACGCATGGGCCAGCTGCTGACCCAGGTCGCCGGCCGCGCCGGCCGCGCCGACAAGCCCGGCGAAGTGCTGGTGCAGACGCATCAGCCCGAGCATCCGGCGCTGCGGCGGCTGGTCGACCGCGGCTACGACGGCCTCGCCGAGCTGCTGCTGATCGAGCGCCGCATCGCCGGCCTGCCGCCTTTCGCGCACCTGGCGATGCTGCGGGCCGAGGCTAGGAACGAGGCCGACGCGACCGGCTTCCTGCAGGCGGCGCTGGCCTGCCTGCCAGTGGTGGAAGGCCTGGAAGCGCTGGGCCCGGTGCCGGCGCCGATGGAGCGCCGCGCCGGCCGTTATCGCGCGCAGCTGCTGCTGCAGTCGCAGGAGCGCGCGCCGCTGCACCGCGCGCTGAAGCCCTGGCCGATGCTGCTCGACAGCCTGCCGGGCGCGCGCGCCGTGCGCTGGTCGCTGGATGTGGATCCGATCGATCTGTACTGAGTCGGACGACGGAGCGCGGGTCCCTCGATACGCCCGCTGCGCCGGCTACTCGGGACGAACGGTTTTTTCCTCGACACCGATGAAACTTCGTTTCCGAGTCCCGCCGGCGCCGCCGATTGGTGACCGGCAGAGCGAACGGAACTCCGTTCCTCCCGAGTGGGCCCGCCTGGCGGGCCGTATCGAGGGACGCAGTGGGCCTGCGGAATTACGGCGCGAACACCCCGCCCAGCACCGCGGCGCGGCGGGCGCCGGTGACGCCGGGCAGGCTGCCGGCGCGCCTGTCGAGCCGCTGCAGCGCCAGCCAGGCAAAGGCTGCGGCCTCGACCCAGTCCGGATGCAGGCCGCGGGTTTCCGTGGACTCGACCTGCAGCTGCGGCGCCAGTGCCCGCAGGCGCTGCATCAGAAAGCCGTTGCGCACGCCGCCGCCGCAGACCAGCAGCTCGCGCGCCTGCGGCAGCGCCGCGTGCACCGCGTCCATCGCACTGCGTGCAGTCAGCTCGCACAGCGTGCGCTGCACGTCGGCGGCCGGCAGCGCGTCCAGCGTCGGCCAGCGCGCACGCACCCAGCCGAGGTGGAAGTAGCCGCGGCCGGTGCTCTTCGGCGCTGCTCGCGCGAAATACGGATCGGCCAGCAGCGTGTTCAAAAGCGGCACATTGACCTTGCCGCTCGCCGCATAGGCGCCGTCGGCGTCGTAGCGGGTGCCGAGCTGCGCTTCGGCCCATTCGTCCATCAGGCCGTTGGCCGGGCCGCAGTCGAAGCCGCGAACGGCCGCGGCGTCCGCGCCCGGCAATAGCGTCAGGTTGGCGATGCCGCCCAGGTTCAGCACCGCGCGCGGCTGTGCGTCCCCATCGGCGAACAGCGCGTGGTGGAACACCGGCAACAGCGGCGCGCCCTGGCCGCCGAGGGCGACGTCGGCGCGGCGGAAGTCGGCGACGGTGACGATGCCGGTGCGCGCCGCGATCCGCGACGGATCGCCGATCTGCAGGCTGTTGCCGACCTGCCCCGCGTCGTGGAACACGGTCTGGCCGTGACTGCCCAGAGCGCGCACCGAAGCCGCTTCGACGCCGGCGATTTCGAGCAGGCTCAGCGCTGTTTCGGCGAAGGCATCGGCGACCGCGCGGTCGAGCTCGGCGTATTCGGCCAGCGTCACCGCGGTGTGTTCGTAGCCGAGTGCCAGCAGGCGGGCGCGGATCGCGGGCGGATAGGCGCCGCTATGGGTGGCAACGAGGCGGCGCCAGCGGCCGTCCTCGAATTCGGCCAGAACCGCGTCGATGCCGTCCTGGCTGGTGCCGGAGATCAGGCCGATGGCGCGCTCCAGCGTCATCGGCGAACGACGGCTACGCGGACGGCGATCGGATCAGGGCGCCGCGATCACCGCGGCGGCGGTGCCGCCGGCCGTGGCGGGCGCAGCCATCGCGGTCTGGCGGTTCGCGTTGGCGCTGTCGAGCGCCGCAACCATGGCCTTGCTCGAGACCTTGAACTTGGCCAGCTCGCCGCCGGAGATCGGGTTCGCGCGCGGCATCGCGACGGTCACCGGGTTGACGACGCTGCCGCCGATGTGGAATTCGAAGTGCAGATGCGGCGCGGTAGCCAGGCCGGACATGCCGACGTAGCCGATCACCTGCCCCTGGCTGACGCGCTGGCCGACGGAAATGCCAGGCCGGAAGCGCGACATGTGCGCATAGAGCGTCTCGTACTGCGAGCCGTGCTGCAGCACGACCACGCGGCCGAAGCCGTTCTTGTTGCCGACGAAGCTGACCTTGGCGTCGCCGACGGCCTTGATCGGCGTGCCGGCGCTGGCGGCGTAGTCCACGCCCTTGTGCGCGCGGATCGTGTTCAGGATCGGGTGGCGGCGCTTCAGATTGAACGGCGAGCTGACGCGGCAGACGTCGAGCGGGGTGCGAATGAAGGCCTTGCGCAGCGACTGGCCCTCGGGCGTGTAGTAGGCGACGCGGCCGTCGGAGCCGACATGGCGCACCGCGCGGTAGGTCTTGCCCTGGTTGACGAACTCGGCGGCGAGGATGTCGCCGAAGCGCATGCGCTTGTCGCCCTTGTACAGCTCCTCGTAGACGACGGCGAAGCGGTCGCCCTGGCGCAGGTCCAGTGCAAAGTCGACGTCGTAGCCGAAGATTTCAGCCAGCTCCATGACCATGCGATCGGTCAGGCCGGCGCGGGCGCCGTCGTTGAACAGCGAGCTGGTGATGGTGCCGGCGGTCTGCGTCTGCCGGTGCTCGATCTCGGCGGTCAGCGTCACTGCCTCGAACTGGTCATCTACGCGACGTACATTCAGGGTGCGGAGCTCATCGAGCGCGTAGCTCAGCTCCTGAAGCTGATCGCCTTCCTTGCGGATCTTGATCTCTTCGCCGGTCTTGAGCCGCTTCAGCTCCAGCGTGTCGCCGCCGAGCTTCAGCAGCGCCATCCATTCATCGGGAGGCAAGCCCTGGGCGTCGAAGATGGTCGAAAGGGTGTCACCGCCCTTGACTGCGATATTGGTCCACTCGGATGCCTGCGGCACCGCGAGGGAATCGGTCAAGGCGCCCTGGATGGACTCGTCGTAGCGCGCCGCGCTATCGCCGTCGAGCACCATCGGTGCACCGGCCACGTCCGGCACATGCCGGTTGGCCGAGGTTTCGCGCGACATCAGTGCAGCGATGCCGACGCCGCAGAGGGCCGTGATCAATACGATCCGGTGAGCCGCGCGGCGGGGAGCCGGCTCGGCTGAGCTATAATCAAATTTCATTCATCGACCCGTTTTAAGGCGGTTATGCGGCGACGTCAGTCGCACTGCATTCGGTGCTCGTGATGAGCTGTAGTTTTGTTTACGACAGGCTTACGGCCGTCTGTGACCGAGTGCACGAAACCGTAAGAAAACACAAAAACCTGTTCTACCGCAAGAGTTTCCCTCCCACGCATCTGTAACAGTCTGTCGCTGCTGCGCACCCCAAGCGGGCTGTACGCTGGCGCCCCCGGCAGACGAACGGCACTGAAATGTCACTCGAAGAACTCGAACGCGCGACCAACGAAATCATTCCGAAGGACGAGTTTCGCGCTCGGCTGGCCAAGGCCGCCGAAACCGGTACGAAGCTCAAGATCAAGGCGGGCTTCGATCCGACGGCCAAGGATCTGCACCTGGGCCACACGCTTTTGCTAAACAAGTTACGTGCCTTTCAGGAGCTCGGGCATGAGGCGATCTTCCTGATCGGCGATTTCACCGGGATGATCGGCGACCCTACCGGCAAGAACGAGACGCGCAAGCCGCTGAGCCGCGAGCAGGTCGAGGAGAACGCCCAGACCTACAAGGAGCAGGTGTTCAAGATCCTGGACCCGGAGCGGACCACGATCGCTTTCAACTCGACCTGGCTGGACACGCTGGGCACCGAGGGCATGCTCAAGCTCGCCGCCCAGCACACCGTGGCGCGGATGCTGGAGCGCGACGACTTCCAGACCCGCTACCGCGACGGCCAGCCGATCGCGATCCACGAGTTCCTGTACCCGCTGCTGCAGGGCTACGACTCGGTGGCGCTGAAGGCGGACGTCGAACTCGGCGGCAACGACCAGAAATTCAACCTGCTGGTCGGCCGCCATCTGCAGGCCGCGTACGGCCAGCGGCCGCAATGCATCCTGACGGTGCCGATCCTCGAGGGCCTGGACGGCGTCAACAAGATGAGCAAGTCGCTGAACAACTACATCGGCCTGACCGACCCGGCCGGCGAGATGTTCGGCAAGGTCATGAGCGTCAGCGACACGCTGATGTGGCGCTGGTACGAGCTGCTCAGCTTCCGGCCGCTGAGCGAGCTTGCGGCGCTGCGCGACCAGGTCGCCGCCGGCGCCAACCCGCGCGACGTCAAGATGGCGCTGGGCATCGAGATCGTCGACCGCTTTCACGGCGCCGGCGCCGGCGAGGCGGCCAAGGCCGCGTTCATTGCGCAGTTCTCGCAGGGCGCACTGCCCGACAACATTCCCGAGGTCAGCATCGCGGTGCCGGCCGCAGGTCTGCTGCTGGCGCGCCTGCTCAAGGAGGCCGGCCTGGTCGCCAGCAACGGCGAGGGCAATCGCATGATCGAGCAGAAGGCGGTGCGCGTGAACGGCGAGCGCGTCGAGGACCGAGCGCTGCTGCTGGCGCCCGGCGAATACCTGCTTCAGGTGGGCTCGCGGCGCTACGCGCGCGTGGTGCTCGCGGCGGTCTGAGCGGTGCGGCCGCGGAAGCCGTTGCGAGCCGGGCGTGCATGATGATCATCAGAGCCTATGAGGACCGCGATCTGGCGGCGGTCGCCGATCTTTTCACCACGGCGATCCACGTTCTGGCGCTCGGGCACTACGATAGCCCGCAGCGCCGGGCATGGGCGCCGCAGCCGCCGGATCTCACGGAGTGGCGCCAGCGACTCGGCGGCGGCCTGCAGGTTCTCGTGGCCGAGCAGCAGGGCCGCATGGCCGGTTTCATCGGCTTCGAGGCCGACGGCCACGTCGATCTTTTGTTTACCTCGCCTCAGTTCCCGCGCACCGGAGTCGCCACCGCGCTGTATCTCCAGGCGGAAGCCCAGCTGCGGGCCACCGGCGTCTCCGTGATGTTCACCGAAGCCAGCCTGGTGGCCCGGCCTTTCTTCGAGCGCCAGGGATTCGCCATCGAGCAGGAGCAGCAGGTTTTTCGGCGCGGCGTGTGCCTGCGCCGATATGCGATGCGCAAGACGCTGGGTTGCTGAGCCTCAACTCGGCGCGAGCGGATCAGCGCTGCGGCGCGGTACAGTCGCAGCGTGTTTCCCCTGGATCCAGCGACGATGAGCGATTCCCGATTTGCGTCGACGCCAGCGCCGCCTTATTACGCGGTGATGTTTACCTCGATCCGTACTGCGGACGACGACGGCTACCAGCGCATGGCCGGGCGAATGACCGAACTGGCCGCGCAGCAGCCGGGTTATCTCGGCGTCGAAAGCACGCGCGGCAGCGAAGGTCTGGGCATCACCGTTTCATACTGGCGCGATCTGGAATCGATCTCGGCATGGAAGGCCTGCGCCGAGCACCGGATCGCGCAGGAGACCGGCCGGCGCCGCTGGTACGAGCACTACGAAGTGCGGATCGCCAAGGTCGAGCGCGCGTACTCCTCGCCCGGAACCGCGCGCCCTTAGTCCGAGGAATCCGCGGCCTCGGCTTCGTCGCGACCGCGCTGGCGGATCTCGGCTTCCTTGCGCGCTTCCTCGATGTGCAGCATCACGTCGCCGACATCCGCCGACGCGGCGTCGAAGACAAACTCGCCGGTCAGCGGCGTATCCGGGCGCAGCTCCGCGAGCTGGTACAGCTTCCATATTTCATGCGCGTACTGGGTGTCCAGCAATTCGGGCGCAGCCCGGCCGCAGTACGAACGCATGTTGTTGACGTCGCGCTCGAGCATGCGGAAAGCGTTGTTGTTGCTGGCCGCGTCGACCGCCTGCGGCAGATCGATGATCACCGGGCCGGTCGCGCTGAGCAGCACGTTGAACTCGGACAGATCGCCGTGGATCAGGCCGGCGCACAGCATCAGCACGATCTGGCGGATCAGGAACGCATGCCATTCGCGCGCCTGCTCCGGCGTTGGCTGCACGTCGTTGAGCCGCGGTGCGGCTTCACCGTTTTCGTCGGCGATGACTTCCATCACCAGCACGCCTTCGTAGTAGCCGAAAGGCTTGGGCACGCGTACGCCGGCGGCCTCGAGCCGGTACAGCGCGTCGACCTCGGCGTTCTTCCATTCCTCCTGCGACTGCTTGCGGCCGTGGCGGCTGCGCTTGCCCATTGCGCGCTCGTCGCGGCTGCCGCGGGCCTTGCGGCCTTCCTGGTACTGCGCGAGGTTCTGGAAGCCGCGATGCTCGGCTTCCTTGTACACCTTGGCGCAGCGGATGCTGCTGCCGCATTCCACCAGAAACACCGAGGCTTCCTTGCCGCTCTTCAGCTGCCGGACCACGCGGTCGATGATGCCGTCCTCGATCAGTGGTTGCAGCGCATTCGGTATCTTCATTCTGAGCGGGTCGTCCGTGGCGGGCCTGGCGGCAGGGTCCGAGTTTAACGGGCAGGCCGCGGCGGCGTCCTGCGTTCTGGCGTGAAAGCTCATTTGCCCGCATCCTCCGCCCTTAGCCAACCGGTCGCCAACGTAATGAAGACTCTGCCCAGCCACCAACTGGAAATGACTGTGCTGATGACGCCGGATATGGCCAACTTCACCGGCAATGTTCACGGCGGCACGATCCTGAAATTCCTCGACCAGGTCGCCTACGCCTGCGCCAGCCGTTACGCCGGCGCCTATGTGGTGACCTTGTCCGTGGATCGTGTGGTGTTCCGCCAGGCGATCCATGTCGGCGAGCTGGTGACGTTCATGGCCTCGGTCAATTCCACGGGAAATACCTCGATGGAAGTCGGCATCAAAGTGATCACGGAAGACATACGCAGCAAAGTCGTGCGCCACGCGAACAGCTGCTTTTTCACGATGGTCGCGGTCGGTGACGACAAGCGGCCGACACCGGTGCCGGCGTTCGTGCCGACCACGCCGGAAGAGCATCGCCGTGTTGCCGCGGCGCAGCGCCGCCACGCGCTGCGCCGCCAGCTCGACGAGATCGAGCGGTCTGAACTGAGCACGGGGGACAGCCTCGCGAGCTGATCCCTCGCGAGGCCTCGCAAGCCAGGCAACCGCGCAAGAGCCGGGGAGGGCCGAGCCTAGAAGCGCGTTTCGATCTGCGCGCCATAAACCGCGACCAGATCCTGAACTTTGCACAGGTACAGATCACCACCGAGTCCGAGCGACAGCCGCGGCGTGATCGAGTAAGAAATACCGAGGCCGATCTGCACGCCGGCCTGGCGGTCGCTACGCGAAAAGTGATCGCCGTTGATATCGCCGCTGACGCGATTCCAGCGGTAAAAACCGCCGAAGCGCGGATCCAGAAACACCGCGCTGCCGTTCCACACCGGCGCCCGTGCGCGCAGCAGCAGGCTCGTGGCCCAGCCGCTGGCCGGCGCCAGGTCGGCGAGGTCGTCGGCGAGCCGGGTCGGTGCGGCGGATACGCCGCCGAGCCTGACGTCGTAGCGGCCGAGATAGCCCGCGCCCGCCTCCAGGATCAGGCCGTGATCGAATTCATAGCCAATGAAAATTGCGGCTGCTGCCGCGTCACGTTCGACCTGGGCCAGCACACTGTGGCCGCGCTCGGCGAGCTTGTTTTCGAGCTCGTATGCGCTCAGCGTGGAGCTGCCGGCACCGCCGCGGACACCCAGCGACCACGGAGCATCCTGCTGAGCCGTCGCATCGGCACTGCCGCAGGCAGCGCCGATTGCGAGCAGCGCCCGCGCTGCGATCGAGGCCCGCTTGCGGCGCAGCGCCGCGAAGCCGAGCAGCATCGCGAGCATGCCAAGGCCGATGCCGCCGCCACCGGAATGCGCGTCGACCGTGACGACGGGGACGACCCGGGCCGGTGCGCCCGGATCCTTGATTCGGCCGGCCGTGGGATCGCTGTCGCCGCGCGCGTTGTCGACCAGCGTCAGGGTCACAGTGTTGCCGCTGATCACCGCGCCGGTGGCGCCGTCGAAGTCGAAGCGGTAGTAGTGATCGCCGGGCAGCGCGCTTTCCGGGCCGTACTTGTAATACGCATCGGCGGCGGTGCCGCTCGGCAGCAGCACAGTCACGTGCACGGTGGCACCCGGGGCGATGTCCTCGATGTCGAAAGCGAACAGGCCGGTGGCGAAGCGCACCCCGTCCGGAACGCCGGCCGGCGGTGTCATCAGGTGCACATTCGTCAGCCGACCGAGATCGCTGCTGATCGTCACCGGGCGGCCGGTCGCGTCGCTGATGATCGCGGTGCTTGCGCCGGGCGGCGCTGCGACTGCGGCAGTAGTGACGCTGTAGTCGGCGCCGACACCGCCGACATTCAGGGTCGCGGTCACGGTCTGGCCGCTCGCCGCCGCTGCCAGCACCCGCAGGCTGATGCGGTCGCCGTTGTTGACCACCCCATCGGCCGTAGTGAACGCAGCCTCGTTGATGCTGTACTGGCCTCCCGTGACGCTGACGGCGGCCGCAGCGTTGATGCCGGAAACCGTGATCGACTTCGAGGTCACGGTGGCGTTCGGAGCGGCGCCGGCGACGCTGCCGAAGGCGAACGCATCCGGGGTGGTATCGGCGTCCGGCGTCGCCGCGCGCGTCGTACTGCTGAAGCTGCCGCTGACCCCGCCGATGGTCAGCGTACTGAGGGTGTCGGCGAGGAATGCGGTCGACGCTACATGGCGCACGCTGACCGCATCGCCGGGCGACAGGCCGGCCGGGCTGCTGGTGTAAACCGCGCCGTTGATCGAGTACTCGCCGCCGACGATGCTGATGTTCACCGCCGTATTGAAGCCGCTGATCGTGACCGCCGCGCTGGTGACGATGCTGCCCGGCTCGACGCCGGTCTGCACGGCGAAGGTGAATGCGTCCGGCGTGCCGTCACTCGGCGTCGTCACCGGCTGCGCCTTGGTGCGCACCGCGTAGCCGTCGCTGAGCGTGCCGATGCTGACGGTGCTGCCGAGCGTCGTCGAATACTGCGTCGAGCTGTGCACGCGCAGCGTCACGACATCACCGCTGGAAACGACACCGTCGGCCGTGGTGAACGCAGCGCCGTTGACGCTGTAGCTGCAGCCGCTGCAATGGATTGCCGTCGCTACGTTGATGCCGGTGATGTTGAGCGGTCGCGACGGCGTATCGGTGTCGAGTTCGACGTCGAGCACGTCGCCGAAGTCGAAGGGATCGGGCGTGGTATCGGCGCTGGTCGAGGCTGCAGTGCGGCTGGTGAAGCGTCCCTCGATGCCGCCGACGGTCAGCACCGTCAGCGTGCTTTCCCCTGCATTGGCCGACGAGGTGTGGCGCACGCGCAGCTCGTCGCCGTTGACGAGGCTGCCGGCCGCGCGGGTGAATGCGCCGCCGTTGAGGCTGTATTCGCCGACGTCACCGATGATCACCCCGGTCGCGGCGTTGATGCCGCTGATGCTGATCGGGTTCGACGTGACCGTCGTGCCGACAGGCACATCGTTCTGGTCGGCAAACACGAACGGATCCGGCACCGTGTCCTGCGTCGGCGGCGGCTCGCTCGCCTGCGCCAGGTCGCTGCGGTACAGGCCTTCGCCCTGTACCGCCAGATTCAGGCCGGTCGCGTCGGCGAGCATGGCCGTGCCCCAGGCCGAGCGTGGCGTCGACGGCGACAGGCCGGTGCGTGAACGCGTCCAGCCCGTTGCCGCAGCGGTCTTGAAATACAGGTCCGCACCATCCGGCCCGGCGTAGCTCAGATACAGCGTGCCGCGGGCGTCCTCGGTGAACGCGGTGATGTAGAAGCTCGACGTCGGCAAGTTGCCGCTATCGAACGCCGCCCAGTTTGCACCGCCATCCGTCGTGCAATACAGCCGGGTGCTGTTGATCTGCATGTAGACACCGGACGCCTCGGTGAAGAACTGGTTCAGCTGCGGGTAGAGGTCCGAGGTCTGTGCCGGCAGGCCGGTGTTGTTCAACACGAACGTTGCACCGCCATCGGTGCTGCGATACACGTCCTGAAGGCTCAGCGAGAAATTGCCGACGCGCGCGAGCAGCGCGCCGCCGGCATAAGTCAGCGAACCTATCGTCGAGTTGACCGGCAGGGTCGACAGCAAAGACCAGGTCGCGGCACCATCGGACGAGCGGAACACATTGGCGCCGATGCCGATATACAGGTCGCCGCCGACGGCCGTGAGTCCGACCGCGCGTTGCTGCGGCAGACCGGTGAGGCCGGCATTGGCCGCGCTCCAGCTGTCGCCGCCGTCGAGGCTGCGCAGCACGCCGTTGTCGTTGATCGCATACAGCGAGGCCCCCGCGGCGAGCAGCCCTGAGGCACTGCGCACCGCGCCGTTGTTGCCTGCGATCTCGTCGGCGACGCCTTCGGCCAATACGTGCAGACCGCTGCCGGACAGCAAGGCAAGCAGGGTGCTGCCGTCGCGCGCTGCCAGCGAGTTGACTTGAGACAGAGCCAAACCATCGTCGGCGCGCGTGAAGCCGCCGCGCGTGACCGTGAACAGGCCGTCGCCATTGGTGCCGAACAGCATGCCTTCGCCATTGCGCGCGAACTGCACGATGCTGCGGCCTTCCGCGGCGCTGTAGTCGACGCCGCTGGCGTCGCTGAACGTCTCGCCGCGATCGCTGCTGGAAAGCAGCTTGCCGGACGCGCTGGCCGCGTACAGCACGTCGGCCAGTGACACGCCGAGCCTGGTCAGGGTGTCGACGTTGCTGAACGCAGCCGGCTGCGTCGAGCTGAAAGTCTTGCAGCCATCGGTGGTCTGATACAGCCGCGAGTTACCGATGTTGTTGGCATACAGCCGCGCGCCATCGAACGTGATCGCGGTGCCGCCGACCGCGGCTGGCGAGACGTTGTTGCTGAAGTCGCCCGCCGCCGGGTAACCGTAGCCGCTGCCCTTGGCCCAGGTCGCGCCGCTGTCGAGGCTGTATTCGACGCCGAAGCGATAACTCTGCGACGACCACAGGCACAAGGAAGCGCCGTTCTTCACCAGCACCGCGTCCAGCCCGCTCGCATTGGCCAGGCTGTGCACCAGGCTCCAGGCCGCGGTGTCGCCATGCGCGCTGCGATAAATACCCTGGTTCGAGCTGGAATTGGCGCCGACGTAAACATGGCCGGCGTCGGCAATCAGGCTGCCGATGCCGATGTTGTAGGTGCCGAACTCGGTCGGCAGCCCGGTGTTGAATGCACGCCAGGTCTGGCCGTCGTCGTTGCTGGCGAAGATGCCGCTCTCGGCGATGTTGCTGCTGGTGCGCGTGCTCGCATAATAGACGCCGCCGCCGTAAGCCAGCGTCACTACCTGATGCCCGAGCGAGGCACCGAAGTGCTGCCAGCTGCCGCCGCTGCCGGTGTTCGCATACATCTGGCCGCCAGCCGCGATCGCGACCAGCCGTGTTTCGCTGATGTTGACGATCTGCTGGATCACCGGGCTTTCCGGTTGATTCGGCAGCGGCGAGAACGACAGCGCCCTGGCCGCGAGCGAGCTGCACAGCAGCGTCGCGGCAACCAGGCCGCGCATCGGTGAGAAGTTCATGGTGTTGCTCCCGGTACGTAACCTGTAGCTGAGTGTTGTTCTGCTGGTTACCGAACCGAAGCCACCGCCAGATCCATGAAGCGATCCGACAGCTTCACGGTCTGTTGCTGGTAGCTCGGGTAGTCGACGACGACGCCGTATTTGCTGGTGCTGACCATGCCGGCGCCGCTGCCCGAACCGGCGGCTGCTGCAGCGAGCTGTGTCAGGCCCGCGAACACGTTGTAGGCGGTCTCGCCGACCTTGCTGCCGGTGGATTTGATGTCGTTGATCGCGGTGTAGAAGCTCTCGCCGGATTCCAGCGGCAGCTTGGCGATCACGCGCGGCGAGCGCGGCGCGTTCGGCATCGAGCACGGCGTGCCCAGGCTCTTGAAGCACTGCAGATCGCCGACCGGGTAAAACGCGACGAAGCCCGAGACCGCGAGGTCGACCTTGCTCTGCACCTTGGCGTTGTCCTGGCCGGTGATGCTGCCCAGCAAGCCGCTTTTGTTGTTGGACGTGGCGCTGGCGAAATCCACCAGGATGTTGATGTGCACCGCCGCGGTCTGCAGATCGTCGATCAGCGCCGCTTCGGCAACGCTCGCGCCGCCGCCGCCCATCATCTTGAACACATTGCCGATCGCGCCGCCGGTGGACATGAACGTCGGGTCGACGACACTCTGGCCTCCCGGCGTGAACACCGTGTAGACCGTGCCGTTGCCCTGCTTCATCGTGAATGGCGTCGCCTGGCCGGCCGCGTGCATCTTCTGGTAGTCGGCGTTGGCGATCAGCTCGCGTTGCGGCACCAGCGCAAACCCGGACGCAGCCAGCTTGGCGCTGGCCGAATCGCACAGGCGGGTCGTCAGTGCCTGCAACTGCGTGTTGTCGACGCCCTGCATCACGTACAGCGTCGATACGCTGACTTCGCCCCGCGTGCTGCGGTCTTCACCCAGGCCTGGCCGCGTCGCCGCCGAGGCGCCGGTCTCGGTGCCGAACAGCACGTTGCACGACGTCACCGCGATCTTGCTGAGCTTGGCGATGTCGGACTTTTTCTTGACGTCCATGAACTGCGCGGCCTGCGCCTTGGCCGAAGCGTTCGGATCGTATTGCGGCGTCGAGTGGGTCGCGCAGGCGGCGAGCAGCCCGACGGTGACCGCAGCGGCGGCAGCATGATGTCTGGTGTGCATTGATATCCCCCAAAGGATGAAGCCGTGCGATGTCGGCAGCGGCGGGATCGACTCTCGGT
>Ga0190273_10000444_pt1 | contig 15825 bp, 12 predicted proteins | sample Popmic504IS_FD_134513 | JGI IMG/M metagenome (GOLD analysis project Ga0190273, IMG submission 134513) | Populus adjacent soil microbial communities from riparian zone of Shoshone River, Wyoming, USA - 504 IS | ecosystem: Environmental > Terrestrial > Soil > Riparian zone > Trees stand | place... | reverse complement strand
GGAAAGGAATGTCTGAAAGATAGAGCGCGCAGGATGCGCCCGTGATCGCAATGACATCCGGATCATTATCGGGGTCTGCCGAGATGACGGAGGCGATGACCTGTGTTTCGTTGCGAAAACCTTCTGTGAAGAGCGGGCGGCAGGGCCTGTCTATGAGGCGCGAGGTCAGAACCTCTTTTTCGTTGGGGCGGCCTTCGCGCCTGAAATAGTTGCCGGGGATACGCCCCGCTGCGTAATTCGCTTCGCGGTACTCGACCGTGAGCGGGAAAAAATCTATCCCTTCGCGAGGGGCATTGGCGGCCACGGCGGCGACCAGCAGCATCGTGTCGCCGTAGCGTATGACGACCGAGCCGTCTGCCTGTTTGGCGACGCGTCCCGTCTCGACGGTCAGCTCTTTATCGCCCAGCTTGATTGATTCTTTAAGATATTTACGGACTGGCATACTTGTTTTTGTCTCCTTCGGACAACGACTCCTGCCGCGCAAGCAGTAATCTGGATGATTACTGTCATGGCAGGCGCGCGCGTCTCATCCGCCGCGCCTTTGGTCTGATGAATTGGCCGGGAACCTTTCACCCTGGCGGCGCTACGTGAGGCGCTGCCGGTAAAGTCCCGTAAAATTTTGTTGACCCGTACTTGCAAAGGCGGCGCAAGCCTACACTGCCGTGAAGCTTGCGCCGCCTTGATTGTGATTTCAGGGCTTAGCTCGCCGCATCCGCTTGCTTTCAGTAATCGCCGTCACGTTCGGCACTGCCACAAGCTCTTCGAGAGGACGCGGGCTGTTGTGTTGTCTACCTGAGAGTCGAAGAACTCTCTCGCTGGTCTTAATGTTTCGTCAAAGCGCCCCTTTAGCGAGGACTTTTGCGCTTACAATCCGACCCCTTTAGTGCTTCGTGTTTAGCGACGCAGACCCAGACGGTTAACGACCTCGTGGTAACGCTCTATATCCTTGCTCTTCAAGTAGTCGAGCAGACTTCTGCGCTGCGAGACCATCTTGAGCAGGCCGCGTCGCGAATGGTTATCCTTTTTGTGCGTCTTGAAATGCTCGGTCAGCTCGTTGATGCGCTGGCTGAGCAGTGCGATCTGCACCTGTGGTGATCCGGTGTCCGCCTCGTGCGTGCGAAACTCCGTGACGATTCTTTCTTTCTCTTCTTTTGATGTTGACACTGCTGTTGGATGGCCCTCCCAGACCGCAGTAGACCGGCTCGACTCGACGCGAAGCGGCAACCGCTAAAGTTAAAATACACTGCAATTTAACATGGCCCTCGCGGGACTGTCCAGCGCAGCCGGGGTCATGCCCCCGACGCACAGGACGCGCAGCAAGTGCGCGCCTTTCGCTGCCCTCTTCTGCTTTTGCGCCGATTTTCTGCCACAAAAGCCCTGCTCGCGGTGTCCTCACTAATGAAGGGACAGCTCTCTTTGGACGTGCGCTTGCCGGTTTCCGTAGGTGCGGCTCATACGTTGAAGTAAATAGCCCGAACAAGCATCTGAGCTTTACCGTAACGGACACTTAAGGCTTCAGCACATCTTTGAAAGCAAAGAGAGGAATCACCTTAGTGCAAACCATCTGGCAGGATTTGAAATACGGTATTCGGATGCTCGTCAAGCATCCGGGCTTTACTGTGGTCGCCGTGCTGACGCTGGCGCTTGGCATCGGGGCGAACAGCGCGATCTTCTCTGTCGTCAATGCCGTGCTGCTTAGACCCTTGCAATTCAAAGAGCCTGAGCAGTTGGTCAAGCTCTGGGAGACGCTCCCGCAGCAGGGACTGACGGGCACGGCCTCCGCGCCAAACTTTATAGACTGGCGCGAGCAGAATCAGGTTTTCACAGAGCTTTCCGCTTACGAGACGGCGAATTTCAGTCTACAGGGCAAAGACCAGCCCGAGCGCGTTCAGGGAGTATCGGCGACGGCGGGTTTCTTCGATGTCATCAGCACGCCGCCGCAACTCGGGCGCACTTTTCTTGCGGGCGAGGACGAGCCAGGCCGTAACTTTGTCGCAGTCATTAGTGATCGTCTATGGCAGCGGAACTTCGGCGCTGATCCCGAGATCATCGGGAAGACGATCACGCTCGGCGGCGAAACTTTTACGCTCATTGGAGTCATGCCGCCGGGTTTTGAGTTCCCTACCGATACGACGGACATCTGGACGCCGCTGGTCTTCTCCAAAGAGCAGCTTGAAGAGCGCGGCAATCATAGTCTGCGTGTCATCGCTAGATTAAAAGCGGCCGTCACACTTGAGCAGGCGCAGGAACAGATGAGCACCATCGCGCGCCGTCTCGCACAAAAGTACCCGGAAAATCAGGCGGGCCGCGACATCAAGCTCATACGGCTTCAGGAAGAGACAGTGCAGAGCGTGCGCCCTGCGCTTCTCATACTGCTCGGCGCGGTCGGCTTCGTGCTCTTGATCGCCTGCACGAACGTCGCCAACCTTTTGCTGGCACGCGCCGCCACGCGCCGCAGAGAGATCGCCATACGCACGGCGCTCGGCGCAGGGCGGGCGCGGCTGGTGCGTCAATTTTTGACAGAGAGTTTGCTGTTGTCGCTGATGGGCGGAGCTTTGGGCCTCGTCGTCGGGAAGTGGGGCGTCGATGCTCTCGTGGCGCTGGCCTCCGGTTTTCTGCCGCGTGCGAGCGAGGTCGGACTTGATGGTCGCGTGCTGGCCTTTACGCTCCTGCTCTCTATGCTGACGGCCATCGTCTTCGGTCTCGCTCCGGCGCTGCAAATCTCCAAGACAGATGTGCAGGAGGCTTTGAAAGAGGGCGGCAGTTCGGGCAGTAGCCCGCGCGGAAACTGGCTGCGCAGCCTGCTCGCGGTCGCAGAGGTCGCCGCCGCTTTGATGCTCCTCGTCGGCGCTGGCCTTCTGATCCGAAGCTTTATGCGCTTGCAGCAGGTGAACACAGGGCTTCGTCCGGAAAACGTTCTGACGATGAAGATCACACTGCCCGAAGCGAAGTACAAGACGAAAGAGTCTGCCGTCGCTTTTTACGATCAGGTGCTGGAGCGCGTCTCTGCATTGCCGGGCGTCGAGACCGCTGGCCTGATAAATATTCTCCCCATTCAACAGTACGGCTGGAACGGCAATCCGAGGGTCGAGGGCATACCTCAGAGCGATCCGCCTCTGCTGGTCGAATATCGCACCGCAAGCACAGATTATTTCCGCGCGCTCGGTATCCCACTTGTTGCGGGACGCTTATTCAACACCCGCGACAAAGCGACGCCGGGGCAGGTCGTCGTCGTCAACCAGACCTTAGTGCGCCAGCTTCTTGAGGGTCAGGACCCCGTGGGCAAACGCATCAATATGGGCGACGGCGAGGACAACTGGATGACGATCACAGGCGTGGTGGCAGATGTCCGACAGTCCGGTCTATCGCGGCCCACGCGGCCTGAGATGTTTATGCCGTACACGCAACGACTGTCCGAGACGCAGAGCGTAAATCTTGTCGTGCGCTCTACGGCTGAGCAGAACACGCTTGCTAATGCCATTCGTGGTGAAGTGCTGGCCGTCGATCCTAATCAGCCCATCTACGACGTACAAACGATGGAGACGGTGATCGGCAAGTCCGTCTCCAACCAGCGGCTGAACATGTTGTTGATGGGCATCTTCGCTGCACTGGCGATGACGCTTGCGCTCGTCGGCATCTACAGTGTGATGTCTTACATGGTCACGCAGCACACGCGAGAGATAGGCATACGCATCGCTTTGGGAGCGCAGACCGTGGACATTTTAAAGCTGGTGTTGGGCCAGGGGCTGCTGCTCACCTTTATCGGAGTGGGGCTCGGCCTGTTGGGAGCTTTCGGATTGACGCGACTGATGGCGAGCCTGCTTTATGAAGTCAAATCCACAGACCCCGTAACTTTTCTGGCCGTCTCTGTGCTGTTGGTGGCGGTGGCTTTGCTTGCCTGCTACTTGCCTGCAAGGCGAGCCTCCAGAGTAGACCCGATGGTGGCGCTCAGATATGAATAGGCAGAATGGATGAGAGTTTTTCCGCGCATCGGTCGTCCGCGCATAGGTTTTCAGACGCGCAGTCTTCGCCGCATCGGTCGTCGTGTGCGGCCTGAGCACGCGCTGGTTGTCTTAGAGATATTGCTGCTCGCCGCTGCCATCGTCTTCGTATTCACGGGCAGCCGCGCGGCATATCTCAATCGCTTCGGCCCGCGCGCGGATATGTTCGCGCTCGCGCTGCTTCTTCTGACCTTCGCCGCGCTGCAGCTCTTAATCCAGCGAAGCATCAAGCCTGTGATCGTGCGGCGTTATTCCCCGAAGGCTTATGACGAGCGGCGTATCCTGCTCGATCTGGGAGATGCTGCGCGCCGTTCTTCAAACGTAAATCAGCTCTACAAGTTGATTATCAAGATGATCGGCGGCGCGCTCGGCATAGAGAGCGTTTCGATCTTTGTCCGCGATGAAGCGACGGGCGATTTCGTCTGTCGCATCACCTCGCAGGAAGAATCCACATCGGCGGATGCAAAGAGGCCGATGTTTAATTCCCTGCTTCCAACTTCAGAGGAGCGATTGATTTTGCCGGGCGATGCTTTCGTCGTCAAGAGACTGCGCCATCTGGCGATCCCGCTCAAGATCGAGCAGCACGACATGGAAACATGGATGCGCGCGCTCAGCGGTGAGCCAAAGAGTGTGCAGGATGCGCGCCGACGCGAATGCGCCACGCTGGAGGCGATGGAGTCCAGCCTGCTGCTGCAAATCAGGATGAAAGATCAACTGGTCGGGATTCTTTCAATTGGCCGCAGGCACGCACGCCACGAGTTCTCCGTCAGAGACAAAGAGATGTTGATGTCGGTGGCGGGACAGTTGGCCCTCGTGATTGAAAATTCCAAGCTGGCCGAGCGTATGGTCGAAGAGGAACGCACGCAGCGTGAACTCGCCATGGCCTCGGAAGTCCAGCAGCATCTCTTTCCTTTGCGCCCGCCCGCTTCCCGTTCGCTGGAGATGGCTTACTTCTGCCAGCCCGCGCGCACAGTCGGCGGCGACTACTACGACTTCCTGGTTTTTGAAGACGAGCAGATCGGCATCGCCGTCGCGGACGTGGCCGGTAAAGGAATCTCCGCAGCGCTTTTGATGTCAACCGTGCAGGCGACACTTCGCAGTCAGGCGATGATGGGCCAGGCGAGCGTCGCAAGCCCCGGCTCATTGGCCCAACTGGTCTCGTCCGTCAATCGACTGTTGTGCAGATCGACGGGCGCGTCCAGTTACGCGACCTTCTTTTACGCGCAGTACGAGGAATCGACCAGACGTTTAGCTTACGTCAATGCCGGGCACAATCCGCCGCTTCTGATTCGCCCCGCCAACAGAGACGAGTTGATCCCTCTCTTGCTGCCCTCGCCCTTTGAAGCGGAGACGACGGCGTTTAAGAAGCGCAGGCCGGGTCTGCCCATTCTGGTCGAGAGCATAGAGGAGCAGGTTTTAGCTCCAGAAGCGCAGTTCAACTGCACTCAGCTAAAGACGGGCGGGATGGTCATAGGATTGTTTGAGGATTGCAGTTACGACGAAGACACGGTGCAGTTGCAGAGCGGCGATCTGCTTATCACTTACACGGACGGCCTGACGGAAGCGCTCAACCGTCACGGCGAAGAGTTTGGAGAAGAGAGATTGTGCAGGCTTCTGATCTCGCTGAATAGTTTGTCCGCCACGGAGATTCGCGCCAAGCTGATAGAGCATATTCAGCAATGGTGCATGGACACCGCGCAGCATGACGACCTGACCTTTGTTCTCTTAAAGGTCAAGTAATGGCAGATGGCTTTATATCCGTTTTCAATTGAATGTAAGGAACGTCTTGACTCACCACAGAGGCACAGAGAACACTGAGGAAGCACGGAGGATTGAATTATTTCTCTGTGCTCCCTCTGTGCGCTCTGTGCCTCTGTGGTGAATGCCTCTTGCTACACACTCAATCAACACTTAATCGAGGCTCAAACGATCAGGGCTTCTGGCTGATGCTCTCAACGATTTTCCGGTACTCGGATTCCTTGCGCAGGGCTTCGAGCGCGGGATTGGCGTTCATACGCGCGATGTCCGTAAAGCCACGCTCTACAGCCCGCCGCAGAGCATCCAGCGCCTTCTTCTTTTCCCCGTTGAGCGCGTAGGCCGTGGCCAGCTCAAACATCACCTGCGAGCTGTTCTCTGCAATCTCCGATGCGATCTCAAGATTAGAGACTGCGATCGGATAATCCTTGCGGCGCTGAATCAGATTCCCGGCTCCCTCGTAATAAAACGCGAACACGTCATGCAGTGTGCGCCGTGCAATGCGGCGCTCGATGCTGTCAATTGTCTCGCGGCTCTTTTTCCTCAAGTCGCCCAGCACTCTTTTGAACTCTCCGAAGGCGAGGGCGCGCGTCTCCACATCCTTTCGTCTCTCCTGAAAAGCGATGAGCTGGCTGGTCAGTTCCTGCTGCCGCCTGATCTGATCCCGCTCTTCCCTGAGGCCCTGTTTGACTTCCCCGTTCTCTTTCAGTTGTGCCAACTTCGTCTCGAACTCTTTCGTCTCGCGCAAGGATCGAAAGTCTACGACCAGCGCGCGGTACGCAACGTAAGCGTCGTAAGTTTTTTTCGACGCTTCCAAAACACGCGCGCTTTCCGTTTCCTGTTTCCAAAGGTCTTCGATGAGCGTTTCGTCCTTCGCTCTTCTTCCGGCCTTCATCGCCTCAATCTCCATCCAGGCGAGGGCGCGCGTCAAAACCTCTTTCGGAGCCCACATGTGCCCGCCCTCGAACATCGCCAGGCGGTGCGGCGATCCGATATTGGAAAGCACGTCGTCCAGAGTCTTCAACTCGCCGAAGTTGAAATCATCCGTTCCGACCGTGGCAAAGAAGGCGAACGAGATGGAAGCTGGAGGAGTCGCAGTCGTCGGTGCAATCTGCGTGTGAAAGCCCGCGCCGCACGCGATGACACCGGCCACGCAATTGCGGCACAAGTAAGCTATCCAGACGGCGACGCGCGCGCCGCCGGAGAATCCCGTCGTATAGATTCGCCGATCATCAATCGAAAAGCGCGTGTGCGTGTCTTTCCATAACGCATCGGAAGCATCGATCGAGCCCTTCATCGGGCCGTTCTGTGAATTGAGCGAGCCGACGACGATCCAGCCATACTTTTCCGCCGCTTCCTGAAACAGCTCGACAGGAACACGGCCCGCAGCGCCGGGGTCAAAAGCATAAAGGATGGGCCAACGCTTCTCCGGCGTGTAAGAGGACGGAAGATAGAGCGCGTAACTCTGAAGCGGATCGGCTTTGCAAACCACTTTATCGACGACACGTCCTTTAGCTATTTCTTCCTGCGCCTGCTCTGCGCCGTGCGCCGTTGCAGTCGTCAGGAGAATAAGCATCGCGGCAATGATGGCCCAGGCAGGTTTAAGCCCTTTCGGTTTCATGCTCTCTCACTTTCGTCTTTCTTGATGTCTATACTTAATCGAACGTGATTGGTCGTTGCGCTTCTGCTCTGATGATCGTCGGCCACAAAAGGGATGTTCCGTGTCCGAGGTCGCGGATTTTATCCATATCTTCGGAAGAGCGAGCGGCTCAGGCGGAAGAGGCGTGCGCGAGTTGCCGATTGTCTGCTACCATCTTGCCGCGGACAGAGGATCATTTAGTTGAATCGAGAGGAAACGAATGGCGGACAAAACTGCACGCATACTAATCATCGGCGGCGGATTCGGCGGCATCTTTACGGCGCTGGAGCTGGCGGGCGAGGGTGAAGTGACGCTCGTCAGCACGGAGGATCATTTTCTCTTTACACCGATGCTCTACGAGTATTTGAGCGGCGAGGTCGAAGCATGGCACATCGCGCCTCAATATAAAGAACTGCTTGATGAACGTATACGCCTTGTTCGCGGTGAAGTCACAGACATAGACCTCAAGGCGCGCGAGGCTTCCGTAGAGGGCCAGCCTGAGCCCTTAGCCTATGATGTGCTCGTCCTGGCCGTCGGCGGCGTGACCAATTATGCGGGCGTAGAGGGCGCTGACGAGTACGCCCTCCCCTTTCGTAAAATCGCGCATGCCGATCGCCTGCGTCAACGCATGGTCGAGACTCTGGATCGCGTCGCGCCAGACCTTGCGCCGCAGGATGCACGCCGCGCTCTGACCTTCGCGGTGGTCGGCGCGGGCGCGAGCGGCGTAGAGCTTTCGACCAAGATGGCAGACCTGCTGCGCGATGCCTTCGTGCGACGCGCCCTTCCGGGCGAGCCGCGTATCCTTCTCATAGAGATGGGCGAGCATGTCGTGCCCGGCATGGGCGATGATATTCGCGCCTACGTAGAGGATGCTCTCAAAGAGTCGCGCGTCGAGACTCATACGCGCACGCGTGTGCGGCGCGTGACGGCCAATGGATTGGTCTTCGAGCATAACGACGAGCAGACGGAGATGTTGGCCGCCGCTGTGGTCTGGACGGGCGGCGTGCGTATGAATCCGCTGGTCGAACGTCTTGCGGTGGAGAAGGAGCGGCGCGGGCTCTTGATCGTTAAGCCTACATTGCAGCTTCAGGAGTACGAGAATGTCTTCGCGCTCGGCGACATAGCATTTTATGCGGACGCCAGCCCGCGCCTGGCCGGAACTGCGCAGCTTGCTTTACAGGAAGCCGGGCTCGTCGCGGATAACATCAAGGCCTGGCTTGGAGGGCGCGAGCTTCGGACAAAACATTTTCAGGAACTGGGCGAAGCCGTCAGTCTCGGCACGGAACGCGCGGCGGTTCTGGCCGGAGGCCGTGCCTTCGGCGGCGCGCTCGCCCGTCAGGCACGCTTTACGCTCTACACTTCGCGCCTTCCGACATGGCATCACCGTTTGAAAGTCGGCGCGAGTTGGTTCTTCGAGGGCACGGCCCCGCGCCCCTTGCAGCCGCTCGGCATCAATCGCTCATCATAGAGGCAGAGGCTCTTTTGCTGGTCATGCTGAAATGTTTTGATGTAGAGTACAGACCCCTCGCGCTTTCTGTGTAGATCGTTTTCGCCGGAGTCAAAGAGATGAATTGTCCGAGCTGCGGCACAGAGATACCCTTAAACGAGCGTTTTTGCCGAAATTGCGGCTATGATACGACGATACCGTCGCCGACGATCAACGCCGCCATGCCCACTCTGCGCGGCGCACCCTTCCAGACTCCGACCCATCGTGACACTGCGGCAGAGACGGCGCAGATGTGGGCTGCACCTTCGACCGGCCCGATCTCCGCTCCGCTAGGCGTGCCGCCCACGACCACTCAGCGGCGAAGCCCCTTGTTTATCCCCGCGCTCGTCGGCTCGATAATCCTCGCATTGACTGCCCTGAGCGTAATCGCGTATTTCGCCCTGCGCGATAAAGAGACGGGGACGGGGGCAGAGACGGCGGGCACATTGCCGGATCACTTCGGCGTCTTCCTGCGCGACGGAGAAAAGCTCACGGAGCTTCGTCGTCTGGATTTTAGCGATGCGATCAAGGGACGTGACGCAATGCTGGGCGACGCCGCGCTTCCGCGTGCCAGTGCGCGCCCGGTGCTTATCCTCTACGCAGAGCCGCAGGATATTCCGACTTCCGATCTCAAGCTGGTGCAGCTTGACGGGATTGATCCGGGCGGCAATGTGCGCCACTGGAGCTTTCAGGTCGCGCCCGTAGAGGGCGGGCGGCGCGGGATGAAGCAGATCAAGATTCCTGACGGGCTTGCCAGCGGCAAGTACGCTCTGGCCCTGATGCGTGATTACTTGAATGAAGGCAACCATAAGTTCTGGCCGTTTCAGGTCACGGAAGGCGTTGCGACTCCGAGTGGCTCGCCGCATACGGTGACGATGCAGGTCAAAGCCAATCCGTCCGCCGGGCCAACCCCTAAGCCTTCGGTTGTCACGCCGACGCCGAGGCCAACGACGCCGACCTCCACTGACGGGACGCTCGCCTATTGCAACGACGACAATGTGGTCTTGCGCGGGACGCCGAGCCTGACGGGCCCGAAGGTCAACAAGCTGATGCGCGGTCAAAAGCTGTGGGTCATAGGAAGATCGACGAACAAATCAAGCTGGGGCGGCGTGACGGCGGATTGGGCGCATGTGCAACTCTACGACAGGTCGCAAACCGGATGGGTGTTCAGTCCGTTTATCTCATACTGAAGATGTGCGCTTGAGTCAGGCTTCGTGCGACTCTCGACCGTAAAAGATCATGCAGCAAACGCCACCATCCGCAGCCCTGGGAAAGATTATACGCGGGCCTGTCAAGACAATCGTCGCGATACTCTTACTCTCTACGCTCGCGCTGCTCGTCTCCTGTGGGACGAAAGAGAGCGGCAACAACAAGACTTCAAAGACTGATGGCTCCGCAAAGAAATCGTCTGGTGTGACAAATCAGAATTACACAGCGAATGTGCCGCAGGGACTCGTGCTGCCCGACGACGGGGACGAGGTCGGAATGCGAGTGCTGCGTGACTACGGCGCGATGTTTGTGGCGCGCGGCGGCGCACAGCCTCCGCCCGTGGTCGTCTTCGCCGATGAAGCGTCCGTCGGACAATGGCAATCGAGTGTGAGAACCACACGCGCCGAGCTCGGCGGAATCAATATCGAGCTGCAAGCGCCCGCCATGACTGCCTTGATGGAAGCACGTACCGAAGCGCAGCGAGCCAAGCTTGATATCACCCCGCGCGGAACGGACGCCGCGCGCCGAAGCTACGAAGAGACAGTCAGACTCTGGCGCAGCCGAGTCGAGCCGGGCCTTAACCATTGGGTCAACGAAGGCAGACTGGATCGTCAGGAGGCCGCGCGTATCCGCTCGCTTTCACCGCGCGATCAGATTCCTGAGATACTGCGCCTCGAAGAGGACGGGCTTTACTTCAGCACGGACTTCTCGAAATCAATCCTCTACTCTGTGGCCGCGCCCGGTACATCGCAGCATCTTTCCTTACTCGCCTTCGATGTCAAAGAGCACGAGAACCCACGCGTGCGCTCGGTTCTCGCCGCTCACGGTTGGTTTCAAACCATCACATCGGACGCGCCGCACTTCACTTTTTTAGGCGTCAAGGAAGACGAGTTGGAAGCTCTCGGGTTGAAGAAAGAAATGAGCGGCGGGCGAGCGTTCTGGATTCCGGATATTTAGAGCGAGTCGTCAGGACAACACAGCAGATTCAAACAGGGATAGATAGAGATTTTCAGGATAAAAGCAAAGCTTCGACAAACAGAATTTGAAATCTCAAATCTCAGATATAAAGTGTAAAAGTCTGAATCTGACCTTACAGACCGTAGCTTTCCGTCAAGCCTTGTCTAACAACACTCCTTCGCAAATTAGAAACCGGATGGTTTTACTCGTTCGTCATAGCCAATGTGCATCGAGATAACGATTCTACACTTGAACTTTTCTGTGGAATTATCCCATGCCCAAATGAGTATTGAGCTCTGATGTGAATAAGGGAAAAGTCGTCCGCAGTCGAAACTAATGGCGGCCTAATGATAGTTATGTGCCTTCGCTTGGGTGAATAGAATGAATCTAATAGAAGAAGCTTTCGTAAACACCTTTGTCCAGAAGAGTCGCAGAGAACGGGCTCTTTTTGAACTCGGCTCTGAGTCTAAGCGTGGGAGATTTCTTAACCGTCTATGTCATGACTTCTCTGGCGTGTTTGAATCTCGCTATCTTCAGCCTATTCTTGAGCCGGAGGATAGCTCTGCCTTGTTAAAGCTTCTTAGGAAGTCGGGGGCTGGGGGTACGTGTCATGTGATCTCATGTAAGGATGGCGTTGATGGCAAGCAGATTTCTTTGGAAGAGGCCATTAAAGCCACGATGGGATTTGGCCTCCCGTCAATTCTAATTTGTGCTCCTGATTCATTAGCCTACTTTGAGGCAGAGCAGGTTAAAGGGTCGCCGCCAAGATACCTGCTTGTGAAGCACGGTGGCACATAACAACTCATGCAACCGGAGCGCGAATAGCGTTCATTTTATCGTCAACTTGCCCGTAATGGCGTTGTGTGCGCGCCCGATTAATTCCGGCATTAGGCGCAAAGCAGAGGGTCATGATAAGGAGATGGCATTTGGAGGAAGACCATGACAACAATACCGATCGAGTCAGCGACCGAATCTAATCAAGAACAAGCCATTGCCGTCATCGTGTTAGCATTCGCCGCAGACCCCGTCACGCGCTGGGCTTACCCTGACCCGCATCAGTACCTCAGCTATTTCCCCGACTTAGTCAGTTCGTTTGGCGGCAATGCGTTTGAACACGGCACGGGCTATTACGCTGACGGCTTCTCAGGGGCAGCGCTTTGGCTTCCGCCCAATGTGCATCCACGTGAAGATGAGATGATGGCGCTGCTCCAGCGAACAATTCCTGAGCGGAATCAGGAGGAAGTGTTCTCTGTACTGGAGCAAATGGGAGGCCATCACCCAACCGAGCCTCACTGGTATTTGCCGCTTATCGGCGTTGACCCAATTCAACAAGGCAAGGGTTATGGCTCGGCATTAATGGAGCACGCGCTGATTGCTTGCGACCGTGAGAAAAAGCTGGCGTACTTAGAATCCACGAACCCGCGAAACATCTCGCTGTATCAACGTCACGGGTTCGAGATACTAAGTACGATTCAAGTTGGGTCGTCTCCGCCCGTCTTCCCGATGTTGCGAAAACCACGGTCTGGATAGTGGAATGGGGCTGAAGACGGAGGTAGATGAACTCGGCGATTGCGCCTAACAATCATTCAACCGGAGCGCGATGGAGCTTGCCTTTCATCCGCAAGGATTGAATGCTTCTCTCAATATTTCCCGCCCGGTTAATTCGGGCGTTGGGCGCTGAGGAGGGATACTTCTTAATGCGCTACTGCCATCATTTCAACTGATAAGGAGCACATGATGTCCTACCAAAAACAAAACCTCTCAGGGTTCTACAAATGGCTGCGTGCAAGACTCGCTCAGAAGGAGTATACCGAGCTAGGGCCGGTGCAGCCGCTTGAAATAGCTTTCTTCAAACATGGCGCGCTCGGCCTTCCCTATATCATTGGGGTCGTAGATACAGGGTCTATATCTAATACCCCGACGGAAATATTTCAGCGGGTCGAGAAGTGGTTCCAAAAGATGATAGGACACACTGGGGCCGGGGTGTTAATTTTTATCTATCACTCAACGCGACCTGTGACCACCATTGAGGAGATACAAAAAATAGGCTCTGGCGGAGCGGGCAACGGACAGGTGATTGCCGGCGCTCATGATCTGCATACAGGGCGGCACTGGTTATCCAATCACATGGGATGGGAGCAGGAGATATACGAAGAGTAATCTGATGCGGTGTCCGAAGCAGGAGACGGATTGGTCGTATGAGCGATAACAAAAGGCCCTGTTAACTTTAAGGCGCGCTCAACAACTCATTCAACCGGACTCGCAATGGAGCTTCCCTTTTATCATCAAAGTCGCGCGCGCGGATTATTTCCAGCGTCGGGTCGCAGAATATGATACAAGCCATGCGACGGCGCGAGCGCTATTCGTTTCTTTGGCATTGACTTTATTTGTCTGTTGCTATAGACCATTCCCGCGACTCTAAACGGATTTCGTTTTACACCCTCCTCGCCTCAATTGCGAAACGGCACCCACGAACAGTTTCCACCCATAAGGAGAAAATCATGAACGACCAGTCGAGCGATCAAGCTCCTAACGCAGACCCCAGCGCCGGGCGACAATCGAACCTGCTCAATGAAGAAAATTGGATGGCCGAAAGACTGCCCTATATAGAAGATCTCCCTGCAAAGGGCTTTCTCCAGTTATGCGCCGATAGGCGATTTCACGAATGTATACAACAGGCGTTTAAAGAGGACGCCGGACTGACTTCGCGCGAAGATTATTGGATACACGCGGATGCCGGAGGAACACCAAAGATGGAGTGCCAGAGAATAACACCGGATTATTGTTATATTAATAAAGACGTGCGGTTGATGGGGTGGTCGGCCCACGGAGCTGGTTGCGGAGGGTTTGGGGAGGAGGTGCCGGATGAAGTCATCATGCGGGAATTGTGTGCAACTATGCAAAGGAACGTAAGAAAGTACGCGCTTGCAAAACACTTTATATATTTCGTGACAGTACGCAACAGGGAGACGGTGGTGTATCGCATGAGAGCTGAACCTGGTGAAGACATAGTATGCACACAGAGCTCAGATTAGTTTACGTGAGACGGTGAGAAGTAATGATTAGAGACTCGGCGAAGATGCGGCTGCGAGCCAGGCAGCCGCGACCTAACAACTCATTCAACCGGAGTGCGATGGAGCTTACCTTTCATTGTCAACTTGTCCGTAGTGACGTTGCGTGTGCGCCCGGTTACGGCTGATGTCAGGCAACTCGCGCAGGCAACTCAGATTTAAAGCAGAGGAAGTTGTCAGGTGACAGTTGCGGCTTCGCAGGAATCCAGCACGGGTGATTCCGTCTCTTCGTGCGCGGCTGCTCCGGCTTCGCCGTAGTAGGGACGACCCATTGTGATGGCCTCGAAGTATTCCGAGATGCGATCCAAAATCTCCTCGACCGAGTGAGAATGATAGATCGAAGTGCGAAAGAGCGCGCCGCCCTGTAAGCCGCGCGTGAATTGTCCGGCGAGTTGTTTGATCTTCCCTATGGCCGCCATCTCAGGCATATCCTCGCGCAGCATATCGAAGTATTCAAGCAGCACCGCGCGCTTGTCTTCGTGCGAGGGCTGAAAAATTTCACGGCCATGCATTGCGTCTTCGATCTGACGAAAAATCCAGGGATTGGCCATCGCGCCGCGCCCTATCAGAATCCCGTCGCAACCCGTCTCGCGCCAGCGCGCAAAAGCTCCCTCTACGTTAACGACATCACCGCTGCCCGAGACAGGCACGCTGACCGCCTCTTTGATCTGTCTGACCAAGTCCCAGTTGGCTAATCCCTTGTAGCCCTGCTCTTTGGTGCGCCCGTGCAGCGCTATATGCTCCGCACCGCAGGCTTCTGCCAGTCTGGCAGTTTCGACCGCGTTGATCGTGTGATCGTAATAGCCCGCTCGTATCTTGATCGTCAAAGGAATCTTGATCGCCCGTTTGATCTCCTTGAGGATAGTTTCCAATCTCTGATAGTCGCGAAGCAACCCAGAGCCTCCGCCGTGCTTGACGACCTTGGGCGCAGGGCAGCCGCAGTTGATGTCCAGTATGTCCGCGCCGACTTCTTCGGCCATCTCTGCGGCCATACGCATACGCTCGGGCTGGCCGCCGAAGATTTGCACGGCGAACGGTCGCTCGTCCTCGAAGAAACGCATCTGCCGTTTCGATTTAGGATTCTGTCGCGTCAATCCTTCGACGGAGATAAACTCGGAGACGGTCAAGCCTATGCCGCCGCGCCGCTTGAGCAGGCGTCGAAACGACACATCCGTGACGCCCGCCATAGGCGAGAGCACCAGCGGCGGATTGATCTCTATGTCGCGAATCTTAAAGGGCTTCATCAGCTGTCGAGTTGCTCCGGCTGTTTATCTCCCGCTTCAAGTTGAATAATCAGGCGAGCATACTGAGCGGCCTGCCTGGCAGCCGTGCGTGCGAGGCCCGCATCGCCACGGCTCATGGCCTCAAGCGCCGCATCGCCCATCGTCTCAGCAGTCATCCTGAATTGATTGATCTGTTCTTTTACTTCTTCATCGATCATAAAAATATTTGGTCGTACTCGCTAGGATTAGTTTTGCCCGGCTTCTGTCTTTATCGCCTTTTGTTGACAAGCATTGCCGGCATCCACTAGCTTCTCTTGAAAGATCGGATTATAGCAAATGCAACACAGGCTTATCCAAACGGTCGGCATCAGTTGGACGGTTCTCTACAGTGCGTTCATCATCTGGATTTACGCGACAGAGCCGCGTAACCTTCATGAGGTGACGACCAGCGCGCAGGTCGCCGCCGGGACATACGAGATAGATC
>Ga0190273_10000443_pt1 | contig 15860 bp, 16 predicted proteins | sample Popmic504IS_FD_134513 | JGI IMG/M metagenome (GOLD analysis project Ga0190273, IMG submission 134513) | Populus adjacent soil microbial communities from riparian zone of Shoshone River, Wyoming, USA - 504 IS | ecosystem: Environmental > Terrestrial > Soil > Riparian zone > Trees stand | place... | reverse complement strand
TGGGTTTCGAAATGGAAATAATAATGAGGCATGGGGGCTGAACGCCCAACCTATTGGAGGGTGCCGGGAAAAGAAGGTTACGGGCCTGCTAACCATAAGTAGTTGAAAACTGTTGCTCTTAATCTACAGCAATGTTGCAACTGGCTTTGAACGGGCGCCGCCGTTTGCCGGCAGCGCCCGTCCCCTTTTGACGATCAGCCTCAGCGGGCGTCGACCAACACCACCTCGGTATCTTCGATCGCGCGGATTACGATCCGCTCCTCGCCGGTGACGGCGACACCGTCCCGCGCCTCGGCCCGGGCGCCGTTCACTTCGGCGGCGCCGTTGACCGGCACCAGATAGGTATGCCGCGCCGGATCGAGGCTCAGTTCCGCCGTTTCGCCGGCCTTGAGCGTTGCGCCCATCACCCGCGCCGCGGCGTTGATCCTGAGCACGTCGGCGTCTTCCGCAAAGCCGCTGGCGAGGGTCACGAACGTGCCTTCGCGGACGTGCTTGGGGAATTGCTTGGCGCCCCAGCTCGGCTCGGCGCCGGGCTTGTCGGTCTGCACCCAGATCTGGAACAGCGTCGTCGCCTCGTCTTCCCCATTATATTCGGCGTGGCGGACCCCGGTGCCGGCGCTCATCACCTGCACGTCGCCCGCTTCGGTTCGGCCCTGGTTGCCGAGCGAATCCTGATGGGTGATCGCGCCGCGTCGCACGTAGGTTATGATCTCCATGTCGGCATGCGGGTGCGGCGGGAAGCCGGAACGGGCGGCGATCTCGTCGTCGTTCCAAACCCGGATCGCGCCCCAGCCCATGCGGGCCGGCTCATAATAATTGGCGAACGAGAAATGGTGCCGCGCATTGAGCCAGCCGTGATCGGCGTGGCCAAGCGAGTTGAAGGGACGAATGTCGATCATGATGAGTCTCCTTGCTTAATCCTCCCCGGCACGGGGAGGGGGACCAGGCGAAGCCTGGTGGAGGGGGCCCGCAGGTAGGCAGCTCACTGCGTTCGCCCCCTCCACCGCACTTCGTGCGGTCCCCCTCCCCGTTCCGGGGCGGATTAGATACTTAAGCCGCCAGCGCCAGTTCCCTGAGCTTGCCCGAAGCCTGGGCAATCGCCGCCTCGGCCGCCTCAGGCCCAAAGGCGAGCTTTTCGGCGCGCACGAAGGTGACGTCGTCCAGCCCCATGAAGCCAAGCAGGGTGCGCAGATGCGGCTCCTGGCTGTCGTTCACCGCGGAGGGGCCTTCGCTGTAAAGGCCGGCGCGGCTTTCCACTACGATCGCCTTCTTGCCCTTGAGCAGCCCTTCGGGGCCGCTTTCGGTGTAGCGGAAGGTCACCCGGGCGCGCAGCACATGATCGAACCAGGCCTTGAGCGTGGACGGAATGCCGAAATTGTACATCGGTGCGCCGATCACGATCAGGTCGGCCTCACGCAGTTCCCCGATCAGCCGGTCGGACAGATCGAGCGCGCCTTGCCCGGCTTCGGTCGAAGCCTCGCTGCTGCGGATCGCGAACACCGTCTCCGCGGTGAGGTGCGGGACCGGCTCGGCGCCGATGTCGCGGCGGACCACCTGCACATCGTCCGCCCGCTCGGCAAGGCCGGCGACGAGGCTGTCGACCAGCTTCTTGGAAACGGACTGCTCGCCGGTTGCGGCGCTGTCTATGATGAGTACCTTGGTCATGATGCCCTCCTGTTGGCTGGCCGATTGGCTTGCTGAAGGGGAGATAAGCACGTAGGATCGTTGCTGGTAGCCGCTCACGGCGCATCATGGTGTTGCGAAACATGGAACACTCGTCGGTCGATCTACTTGATGTCCTCGCCTTCGTGCGCGTGGTCGAGACCGGTGCATTCTCCCGCGCCGCGGAGCGGATGGGCATGTCCAAGTCGATTGTCTCGCGCCGCGTCGCGCGGCTCGAGGAGCAACTTGCCGCCCGCCTCCTCACCCGCAGTGCCTCGGGCGCTCAGCCAACCGACGCCGGCCAGGCCTATTTCGAACGCGCCTCCAACATCCTGTGCGACCTCGATGCCGCCCGCGAAGTGGTCGCCGGGGCTGTCACCCAGGTCGCGGGCCCGATCCGACTCACCGGCCCGCTGTCCTTCGGCATCGAGCATCTCGCCCCCGCCCTTGCCGACTTTGCCGCCGAACATCCCCGCGTCGAACTCGACATCAACTTCGAGGACAAGGCGGTGGACCTCATTGCCGGCGGCTTCGACCTTGCCGTGCGGCTCGGCACGCTCGAGGATTCCGCGCTCGTCTCCCGCCGCATTGCGCCGTCCCGCCGGGTCCTGCTCGGCAGCCCAGCCTATCTCGACGCGCGCGGCCGCCCCGAGCATCCGCGCGACCTCCATGCCCACGACCACCTCCTCTACGGCAACGAGCAATGGCGCTTCCGCGTCGGCAACCGCTGGGACAGCGTTCGCCTCAAGCCGCGGCTGCGCGCCGACAATGGCGAGATGCTACGCGCCGCCGCGGAAGCGGGGCTTGGCCTGTGCGTGCTCCCCACCTTTATCGCTTCGCACTCGCTTCAGGGCGGAACGCTTGAGCCCTTGCTGCGCGACTTCCCACTGCCGGAGGGCGGCCTCCATGTCCTGATGCCGCCCGGCCGCGCCGTCACCGCCAGGGTGCGCGCGCTTTCGGATTTCCTAGCCGGCCGCTTCGGCCCGGAGCCCGCCTGGGACCCATGCTGGGGGGCGGGTGAGTGCTAGACGCGGGCCGCCGACGCGCTAAAGACAAAGCGAACTCCCTCACGAGGACCGCCCCTTGATCCGCACCCTCCCCCTCGCCGCCCTTCTCCTCGTCAGCGCATGCGCGACGACGTCCCCAAACATGGCTGGGGTCGCTGAGCGCGAGGCGCAAAGGCTCGAGGCCCAGGCAAACGAGACAGAGGCCCGAGCTCCGCAAGATCCTGCGGCCGAAGATGCGCGCCTGCTGACCTTTCTCGACGCGGCCTTCGAGGAAAGCATCGCTTCCTCGCCGCAGGGGCTGACCGCGCTCGGCCGCAAGGAGCAGTACGACCGGCTCAACGACTACACCGACGCGGCCTCCGACCGCGAACTCGCCCTTGCCGAAGCGCAGCTTGCGCGGATGAAGGCGGACTTCGACCCGGCCAAGCTGAGCCCGGCGGGCCGCCTTAGCTACCAGCTCTTCGAACATGAGGTGACGCAGGACCGGGAGAATGCGCGCTGGCGGGGCTACGGCTTCCCCTTCTCGACCAACGGCAGCCCGGCTGGCAACTTCCCCGTATTCCTGATCAACCAGCACCGCATCGGCGATGTGGCCGACGCCGAAGCCTATATCGCGCGCATCCGCGACACCGAGCGCGCAATCGGCGAGATTTCCGCCCGCGCCCGTGCCTCGGCCGAGCGCGGCATCGTGCCGCCGAAGCTCAACTTCGCGCCTGTGCGGGCCGACGCTAAAAAGGCGATCACGGGAGCGCCGTTCGGCCCAGGCGCCGACTCGCCGCTGCTCGCGGACTTCACCAAGAAGGTGAATGCGCTGGAGATTGCCCCGGCCGAAAAGGCGCGCCTGATCGGGGAGGCGCGCACCGCGCTTTCGAACAACTTCCGCCGCGGCGTCGAGACCATGTTGTCGACGATGGCGGCGATCGAGCCCAAGGCCACCGGCAACAACGGCGCCTGGAGCCTGCCGGATGGGGACGCTTATTACGCCTCGCGCCTCCGCAACTCGACCACGACCGATTTCTCCGCCGACACCATCCACAATATCGGCCTCGCCGAAGTCGCCCGGATCCAGGGTGAGATGGAGGCGATCAAGGCGCGGGTCAGCTTCAAGGGCAACCTCCAGGCCTTCTTTGCCCACATCAAGAACGGCAAGGAGTTCAAATATCCGAACACCGAAGCCGGCCGCGAACAGTATCTCAAGGACGCCAATGTCTTCATCGCGCAGGTGATGGCGAACGCCCCGCAATATTTCAGCCGCCTGCCCAAGGCGCCGCTGGAAGTGCGTGCGGTGGAGAAATGGCGTCAGGACACCGCCGCGGTCGCTTTCTACAACTCGCCGTCGCCAGACGGTTCGCGCCCGGGCATCTTCTACGTCAACCTTGCCGACATGAACCAGGTGCTCAAGCCCCAGATCGAGGGCATCGCTTATCATGAGGGCGCGCCGGGCCACCACTTCCAGATCGCGCTCCAGCAGGAGCTGCAGGGCATTCCAATGTTCCGCCGCTTCGGCGGCTACGGCGCTTATGCGGAAGGCTGGGGGCTCTACGCCGAGCGGCTCGGACGCGAGATGGGCTTCTATCAGGACCCGTATTCGGAGTTCGGCCACCTCTCGCTCGAGCTGTGGCGCGCCGTGCGCCTCGTCACCGACACCGGCATGCACGCCAAGCGCTGGAGCCGCGAAAAGGCGATCAAGTACTTCCAGGACAATTCGCTGCTTTCGGAGCGCGACATCGTCAAGGAAGTCGAGCGCTACATCAACAATCCGGGTCAGGCGACGAGCTACAAGATCGGCCAATTGAAGATCGTCGAGCTTCGCCAGCGGGCACAAAAGGCGCTTGGCGACAAATTCGACATCCGCGACTTCCACGCCGCCGTGCTGGAAAACGGCTCGCTGCCGCTCGACATCTTGGAGAGCCAGATCGACGCCTATATTGCCTCGAAGCGCTGACAAAAAGGAGAGAAAACATGGCCAAAGGACAGGTTCGCAACAGCAAGGAAGCCCGCAAGCCCAAGAAGGAAGTGAAGAAAACCATCGCCGCCAACCCGTCCACCAAGGGCAATGTGGCGAAGGATTGATGGGCGAGAATTTCGTCCGCCACCGCCAGCCCTGGAAAAGCGAGGAAGTGGCCAAGCTCCACACCCTCGCCAAGAAGGGTATGGGCCTCAAAGCCATCGCCAAGGCGCTGACCCGCTCCGAGGAATCGGTGCAGGACCGCGCCAAGGCGGACGGCGTCAATATCGCCAAGCTGCGCTGAGCGCGCGCACCACAGAACAGGATTTCAGTACGTGACCGACACCCTTCCCGACCGCCTGTCCCTTAACCCGCGCAGCCCGCATTTTGACGGCGAGCTACTGCGCCGCGAGATCGGCATCCGCTTCAAGGGCAAGGAGCGCACCGATGTTGAGGAATATTCGGTGTCGGAGGGCTGGATCCGCGTGGCAGCGGGGCGCAGCCTCGACCGCTTCGGCCAGCCGATGACGGTGAAGCTCAAAGGCGAAGTGGAGCCATATTTCCAAAACGCACAGGACGAAGTGGAGGACGGCGAGGCGCCGGGCGAGGACCAGAACAACTAGAGCCGAACTGGACCTACCGGTCGGTCACGCTGGACGCGGGCCGAATTGCGGCTACTCTCCCGCTCCGGGTTCAAGGGGGAGAAAGGTCGTGGGGGACAAGCACCAGGGATCGACGGACAAGCGCAAGAGAATGCCGATGGCGGACTGGTTCGATCCGCGTCTGCTGGTCGGCACGGGCATCCGCGTCGCGGTTTCGACGGCCTTCGGGGAAATGGCGGATCGCCGCGAGGCCATCGCCGCGGCGAACGCCATCTCCGCCCAACCGCGGGACTCAAGCTTCGATTATTCGAACAAACAGCGTCCTGATGGTGACTTCTGGTTCGATTTCCTTGCTGACACCGGGGACGGCTGGGATCCGACCTTCGCGATGGCACAGCTTGTCACCGAGGCCGAGCTTGCGCCGACGGGTGCGCCGAAGCTGCCGCGCGGGCAAATCCTCGTTCTTGGGGGAGACATGGTCTACCCGACGGCGTCGCGCGAGGAATATGAGAACCGCTTCCTTTACCCATTTGAAGAGGCGGAGAAGCGCGCCGGGCCCGGCGCCGGGATCGCAATGCCCGACCTTTACGCGATACCGGGCAACCACGACTGGTATGACGGCCTCAGCGCCTTCTTCAACCTGTTTTGCCGCCGGCGCATCGCGAGCACCGATGTCGTCGGGATCGACCGGCGGGGCCGTGATATTGCCGGTCGCGCCACACGCCAGACGCGCAGCTATTTTGCCATCCAGCTACCGGGCGGCTGGTGGCTGTGGGGCACGGACAGCCAGCTCAAGGGCTATATCGACCAGCCGCAGATCGACTTTTTCCAGTTTGTCGCCAGCAAGTGGATGGACGACAATTCGAAGGTGATCCTGTGCGTCGGCATGCCGAACTGGGCCTATGTGGACAAGGATCAGCCGGAGAAGGAGTTCTCCACATTCTCCTATCTCGAGCGGCTCGCTGGAATGGCGAAGCGCCCGCTCACGGCAGCCGAAGAAGCGGCCGGAGAAAAGGAGCTCCGTTCCAAGAACCACGAGGTGAAGCTCGTCCTTACCGGAGACAGCCACCATTATTCGCGGTTCACCGAGCCGCGGGAGGACGGCAAGGAACCCATCCAGTACATCACCTGCGGCGGAGGCGGGGCCTTTCTCCATCCCACCCATCAGCTCGAAAACAAGAGCTTTGCCTGGCCCTACCCGCCGCCCAACAGCGCCTCCACCAAGCCGGTGCAACGCAGGTTCGAGATCGCGGCGAAGTCCTCGGGCGGCGAGGCTTTGTTCCCCGACCGGGAAACGTCGCGGGGTCTGACCGGGCGCAACAAAGGTTTCGCGTTGCACAATTGGAAGATGACCCTCGTCTTCTTTGCTGCCTACCTGTTGTTCAACTGGATCCTCAACGCGAACGCACGGATCGAGGGCTATTCGTCCCTCATCCACGCGGTGAGTGCAGGCGGCTGGATCACCGCGCCTTTGCGCTACGCCTGGATGGCTCTGACCTCGCCATGGCCCTTCGTTCTCTTCGGCGTGGCGATCGGCGGTTATTATTATTTCGCCGACTCCCCGTACGATCTGGCAAAACGGTGGAAGATCGGCCTGTTGCACGCATTGGCGCAAACCGGTGGCGCAACCTTGCTCACGTCGCTTCTCCTGCGGGCGGCCGGCACCGCGGGCTTCGGCGAAGAAGCGATCGGCGGAGTGGGCCCGACCATGCTGGTTGGTTTGACGCTGTTCTGCGTGTCCGCTGCGGCAGCGATCCTGGCAGCGACCATCTTCGGCCTTTATCTTTGGCTCAGCCTCAACCGGTGGGGACGGCATTGGAACGAGGCCTTCTCCGCGCTCGCCATTGCCGACTATAAATGCTTCCTCCGATTGCGGATCCGCGAGGACGAGGCGCTGGAAGTGTATGTGGTCGGCCTCGAGTCCGTTCCCGCCGGCGGAGGCACGATCGAACCCGACAAGGCCAACACTCTGCGGCCGCACCTTGTTGACGGGCCGGTGATCATTGGGGCGCCGCCGAAGGCGTAACAGCAAGCACCGGATCAGATTTCCGCCAGCGCCGCCTTCGCCGAGGCGAGCGGTGCGGCGGTGACGATCACCGCGGTGGTGGAGGCGCGGGTGACTGCGTAGAGCTTCTTGGCGAAGGCGCGCGGCAGGCGGATGCAGCCGTGGGAGGCGGGGTAGCCCGGAACCCGGCCGGCGTGGAGCGCCACCCCGCCCCAGGTCAGCCGCTGCATGAAGGGCATCGGCGCGTCGTCGTAGAGGGTGGAGCGGTGCTCGACCTTTTTCTGAAGGATCGGGAAGGTGCCGGTGGGCGTCTCGTGCCCGCGCTTACCGGTGGAGACTTTCGAGCTGTCCCACAGATCGCCGTCGCGGAACACGTAGAGGCGCTGCGAGGGGATGCTGACCACGATGAGGACACCATCGGCGAGGCCCTGGCTGGGGGTCGGAGGCTCGGGCGGCGGCGGCGGCGGTGTGGGCGCGGGCGGAGGCGGTGGAGGCTCGGGTGCCCAGGCGAGATCGGCGGGGGCGGCGAAGGGATCGGCGGGGGTTGCGGCGGTGGCATTCAGGCCATCTGCGCCCGCCGGCTGACCCGAACCTGCCCGCATCCCCGACGGAGCGGCGGAGCCCAGAAGGAGCAGCGCCGCACCGGATGCGGCCAAGGCCATGATCTTCTTCACGCGCACCTCCGCGAGCCTAGCCGCTGCGGGAGAGAACGCCCCTGCCCCCGTCCGGGTCCGCTCCCAACGCCCGGTGAAACTTGCGAACGAGTAAGTTGAGGCATGCGAGGGCGCACCGGGCCGGCCGGCGCGCCCCCATCCGCACTTAGTCCTTGAGGCCGGCGGGTACCTTGCCGCCATTCTTTTCCAGCTCCTTCATCACGGCCTTCTGGAGCCAGATGTTCATTTCGGCGCTTCCGTTCTTTTCGCCGGTATAGCCAAGCTCGGTGGCGAGCTCCTTGCGGTTGGCGAGGCTGGAGTCGAGATCGAGCAACTTCATCAGATCGACGATCGAGGTGCGCCAGTTGAGGTCCGGATTGCCCTTCTCCTGCGCGATCTCGGTCAGCGTCTGTTCGACGTCGACCGGCTGCTGAACGGGCGCGGCTTGCGCGGGAGCGGCCTGGGCCGGAGCCTGTTGTGCCTGCGGAGCGGGATGGGCCTGGGGCGCGGGCCCGGCCTGTGGAGCGGGCTTGGCCTTGGCCTTGCCAAAGATCGCGTTCTTGATGCTGCTGAAGATACTCATGTCTGTTCCTTGATGATGGCGGGGCGGCGCCCGGCCAGTGGCGTGCTGCGGTCAATGACCGGGCCGGGAGAAGGTTGCGATCGGCCGGGGGGGGGGCGAGATCACCGCTGCGGCTGATGAGTGGCATGGTGGGGGATGCCGTGCGGTCGGCCGCAGCGTGTTTCGCGCGCCTTGTGCAGCCACTGACGAGCGCTACGTCACTAAATTGCATCCGCGTGATGAAGATCACGCGCCTCTCCGGGCCACGCCGGTAAATTCCGTTCTCAAGGGAGGCGCGAATGAACCATGGCGAAAAGATGCTCCGACTTGCGGAAAGCCGCATCGGCGAGCGTTACGTGAACGTCTGCGTACCCAAGAATAATCCTGACTGGCACGGACCTTGGGACTGCGCCGAGTTCATGTCGTGGCTGGTCTACCAGGCCGGCGGGTTCCTCTACGGCTGCATCGATAACAACGGCAATCCGGCGACCGTTGAAGCTTATACCGGCGCCTGGCAGGCGGATTCCAAGCGCTTGGGCGACCGCGTTTCCGTTGCTCAGGCAGCGGCGACCTTTGGTGCGATCCTGCTTCGTTACCCCCCCGCCCCCGGCAAGATGGGGCACATCGCTGTAAGCGACGGCAAAGGAGGCACTGTAGAGGCAATGGGCCGAGCGTTTGGCGTCCGCCGGGGCAAGGTGACCGGCCGAGTTTGGGATACCGGCGTGCTTGTTCCCGGACTGAACTACGGCGCCGCCAGCACCGCCACGATCAAGACTGAGCCGCCCACGCTGATCTATGCGATGGGCCGCCCCCACCTGAAGAAGGAGGTGGTGAAAGACATCCAGCGGTCGTTGAAGTCCGTCGGCGTGGATCCGGGACCTATAGATGGCATCTTTGGCCACAAAACCACAGCGGCAGTGGCCGCGTACCAGGCGCTGAAAGGGATCATCGCGGACGGCCATGTCGGTCCGCAGACCGCGCGCCGTTTGCGCGTCACCCTTTCCTAAGCACTGCAGCCGTGTGCCGCCGGCACCTGGATACCAAGTCGCGAAACAACACCGAGCGAAAGGACGAACAGATATGCCATGCGAGCTTGAACAAAAGGCCTTCGACGATGCCGTCGCGGCGGTGGACGCCTTCGCCACGCAGAGGGCCGAGGAATTCGCAATCCGCGCTCAGGAGGAGACGCGCGACCTTGGCGAGGACCTCGAGGATGACGACGATCTCGCTGCGGCGGTAGGCGCTTCTGCGGGCGCAGCGGCCGGCGGCTACGTCGCCGGCCCGGTGGGCGTCGCCGTGGGCGGAGTTATCGGGCGCGAAATCGGAAAACTATTCATTATCGAATTCGAGATGCGCGACGTAAGCTTCGCGATGGATATCCCGCAGTTCAAGATGGAGCGGCGCGACATCAGCTTTGACGTGCCGCAGGTTACCATGAAGAACCGTGACATCATCTTCCACACTCCCTCGGTGCGCATGAAGCGGATCAAGGGGCCGCCGATTTGGAAGGTGAAGTGCACAGAGGTTACGTGGCGGAAACCGATCCCGAAATGCACGGGCTGGTGGGACGACACGTGGCTCGACATACCCGAGCCGTTTATGGAAGAGCAGCGCATCGTGCTCGGCATTCCCGAGGTGCGGATGGACACGACGCGGATTGCGTTCGATGTTCCCACGTCGGAGATGAAGCGCCAGGATTTCTCCTTCCAGGTGCCGTCCGTCACCATCAAGAGCAAGGTTGCGGAAGCAAAGAAGGTCGAATCCAAAGCCAAAGAGCTCAGCCGGCGCTACGAGCGCGAGGGCGCTTTGCTTTCGGAGGAAGTGAAGGAGCTCAGCAAGGAGAGGCTAGCCCCGCCGCTGGCGCGGGTGTTCGCCTGCCACCGCAACCAGATCCTCGCCCAGATCGACGCGGCGCCCAAGCCATTCGACGTGGCATTGGCCTCGCTCAACGAAAGCCTCGCGCAGCTCACCGCAAAGGGGGTACCGGCCAGCGATGATGACTACATCGCCGTTGCTGCTCAGCGCGACAAGACGCTTGCCGACCGCGCCTCGGCGGTGGAGCAGATGCAACAGGCGCTCGAACAGCTGAACGCGTCCGAGAAGCAGGCGATGGAGAGCCTCATCGGATCGTAATCCGCCGCGCCCGAGCCTGCCGCCGGGGGGCGGCGCGCACGCTCCCGGGCCGGCAAGACCGTGCGCGTCGACGACGATGGCTGCGAGGCAGGCGTCGCCAGCGCGGAGTTCCCAGGCTTGGTGGGCGATGAAGAGGTCGATCTTGTCGGCGAGCGCGGCCGCGTCGGGGGCCGGGGTGCGGAGGAGGCGGACGAGGGCGCGATCGTGGCGGGTGGCGGCGCGGTTGTAGAGGTTGTCGTCCGGCCCTCCGGCGAGGGCGGCGAGTTCGGTATCGGCTTGCCCGAGCGCGCCTTTGCGCGGCCCCATAGAGTGACCGCCTTGGAGGGCTCGGCTGGCGGGGATGCGGGCCCCTGCCCTTCCCCGTCCGCCAAGGCCGCCGGGAGGGCAGCGAGAACCGGCCCTTCGACTGCGCGCAGGACAGGCGCGGCGAACGCAGCGCCTAGCAGCGCGCGGCGCGACAGGTTAAGCTGCGCAACAGCCATCCTTCGCCTCCTTTTCCCAAGGCGGTGTTTGTTTGGTCAGAGCCGGAGCGAGGCGGGTGCCTTCTCTTCTTCTGTTATTTGTCTGCATTAAGTCAGGGGCGCAGCGGTGACCAAAACTCAAGCCAACCAGGGCACACCCCGCACTGCGCGCGACCCTGTGCGAACGATCCGGTGGCCCGACGACTTGGAGGCCGCGATCGCTGATTGGATTGCACGGCAGCCTAAGCCGAGGCCGACAAGAACGGAGGCCGTAAAGCGGCTGATTGAGGGAGGTTTGAAGCACGTCTGAGGCGCCCAGCTGAAACGCCCCCACCCAGGTTGTACTTCGATGGGAACTCAGTCCCGCGTGACATGAGAGGAGATGCCCCTCCCCTCCTTTTCCCACCGCCGCAGCAAGTGGAGACGCGAACGCAGCGCCTAGCAGCGCGCGGCGCGACAGGTTAAGCTGCGCAACAGCCATCCTTCGCCTCCTTCTCAGGGTGGTGTTCGCTGGTCAGAGCCGAGCGAGGCGGTTGCCTTCTCTCCTTGTGTTATTGGTCGTACCGTATTTGGGGGCGGGTCAATAGCTGAAACAGAAAAAAGACCCCACGGCTGCCCGCAACGGGCCGCGACCCTGTTCAAACAGCGCGCTGGTCGGACGAGCTGGAGGCGGCGATTGCTGAGTGGGTTGAAACACAGCCGGAGCCAAAACCCTCCCGTTCCCAAGCGATACGGCAATTGATCGAGATCGGGCTCGGGGTGGTTAAGTATCTATGCCAGAATGCCCCTTCTATTCCAGGACGCCAGCGGGTCAATAAGTCAGGATCAGCCGGGGACGGTTGGCATGATCACGTGCGCGCGTGCTGTAGAAGGTGTCAAAACTGGGGTATTGCGGCCGGTGAGGTCCCCAACTTCCAATCTGCTCTGGCTCCAAGACGATCCCATAAGCAGGCCGTATTCCACTAGCCCACATGTTGTAGAGATCGGTGATGTCGATCTCGTACACGGAACCTCGCGCCCCAGGGGGCGGCAAATGGTTCGCGATTGCCTCGCTCCGTGGGCAATCCCGCCACCACATGCGGTTTTTCGTCCCTGAACTTACGCGCCAATCATCCCCAATCGCCCTCAAGCTCATGGGTGTGGGGCGGCTGCCTACCTCGTCCCCTACCACGGTCAACTGGATGACAGCCCGGTGCGCCAAACGGTCCGATGGGATGGGAACCTGCAACAGAGACAAATATGTATCTCCCCATCCGCCAACGCGAAGTCGAGTGTCCGATCTGCCGCCGCCCGGCGCATTCTGACTGGTGGCTTCCGCGTAAGAGTATCGACTTGTGGTCCAAATCGATTGCAGAGGCCCGCCGTTCGGGAGATCGGAGATCGTAAGCATCTTCTGACTCGCCTGGGCGCGCGGGGGCCGCGGCAGAGGCGTGCCCGACCAAGGAGCCCGATGCGCTGCAAGCTCCCTCTTTGAAGCCGTCTCTAAAGGGAGGCAGGCGTAATGCGGATCAGCAGACGCCTTAAACCACGATTTCGCGCCGAGGATCACAGCGGCGGAAGCCAAAGCCGTGGCGCCGATCAGCGCGTTCCGTCTTAGCAGACGAACTAGGCGGGGTACGCAACCAAGCGGTACCGCTGGGCCCACGGGTGGCTCATGGATCACCTTTGATGCCGAAGCATGAGCTTCGGTGTGCACCTGAGCACGGCACGGAAGTGGCTTTTGAGCTGCTTCAAGATCGTCGCAGTCGCCTCCGAGCTTCGTACGAAGGCTTAGCGCAGCGCCTTTCCAGCAATCAGAAGCGCGCAACGCCGCCAGCTTCTTGTCAAGCTCGACGACGCGAAGACTTTCTCGAGCCCGAGGAGACAAGCGCCCTCCATCGCTACCCTCTAGAAAATCAACCAGCCGCCATGCCTGTTTCGTGGCAAGGTGATCCGCTACGCCGGTGAGGCTGGCGAAGTTGCGTTTTGCCAAAGCGGGGACGCGCTCCAACCTTTCCTTGCCTGAGATGTCTCCGCTCTCATGCTTGAGCCTCAGTTGCTCGAACAGATTGCGCACGCTCTCACGGATGCTCCGGAGAGTTTCGTGCAAAGCAGGATCAAGTTGCAATTCGCTCACGCTAAGCCCCCACCCGCATAGTGGGGGCAGACGTTTATGAGACGCAAGCCATTGCCCCCGTCTTTTTATCGATCTTTGCCCCCATCAGGATGTGAGAGGTACGCCCTTGGAATCTCGTCAAAGCTCCAGAGCTGGAACGAGGAGAGCCAAGCTTATTTAGGACCCTGGGGGAAATATGCGAAAAATTATCGTGCTGTTGCCATTCCTAGCTCTGTCCGCATGCGCGGTGGGGCTCTACAGTAACCAGAACTCCTATGACACCAGCCAAACGATGGCCCTCAGGCGACCTGCCACTAGCTTTGTGGAAGTTGCTTCTGAGGTAGGTCGATCCCTCGGCTATAAGGTTAGCGGCGTAGACCCAAGGGGCCAGTCGGTGAGATTCTCGGCGAATAGCTCGATGGCATCCACTCTTCTGATCGGCAAGATGAAGACGCTCAATGTCACCGCGGCACTGCAGCCAGGCGGCAGAGAGGTGAAGCTTTCGATTATGATGGCCGGTAACATGGGCAGCACAAGCCAAGCCAAGGCGACACGCATCCTGGACGAGTTCCGGGAAGCGTTGGAGGCGCGCTTAAACCGCTGATCGTGATCGGCGGAAGGCCGCAGACTTTCGGGTCGATCCCAACCTGAAACGAGAGGAAATCATAATGTCACTAGAATGCGTCGTATGTGGCGTGACCCGAAAGAGTAGCGGCCGTATCTTCGTGTGGTGCGATTACTGTAACGCCAACTTCTGCAGCCGCCACGGGAGCAAGGGCAGCAGCTGCCCACGATGCGGCCACAAGTATCTTAGGGGAAGTTAGCCGAGGTTACAGCAGGATGCCAATTCATTGAATGGGAAGCTCTATGAATGATAATGATGATGCCGTGAGTGATCTTATAAGACTGTGTGAGGAGTCACCTCTAGATGGCTTGAATGCAATCGCAATGTTTGATGATGAACTGGCACAGAAACCTGTCATTCTTTTCGCCAAGTTTACGGCGCAGAGACGTCTGGCGTTAGCGCGGTTCTTTTCCCATGGCCATACAGGTTATGAGAACCTAAGCCGAGAAGAGCTACACAAGACCTTTACTTCCGCGGAGCTCGAACAGGCTCACGCGGCGCTCGTAACCGTGGCCGCAATCGAGCGTATTGATCCGAATTATTTACCCGCCCTGAACACCGGTGGTGACCAGTGGGCTCTCAGCTCGATTGATAGCGTAGCCATCCCGCTCGAACGGCTCAGGCCTGGTTCTGTGCAGCAAATTCTGGGTTGGACGAAACCTAATTACCTCGGAACAGACCGGATCGGCTTCGTTCCCGGATTGCTCGATGCGGCTCCGCCCGAGTTGCTGCGCAAGGTGCTAAATGGGAGAGTTTCAAGTCCGGAGGTTTTCAAGTCGATCATTGTGCTTAGTTGGGGAGGCACAGGAGATGACCTGTATCTCACCATTCAATTGCTAAAGGAAGATTACAACTCCACACCAACGGTGGGCGACGCCGGGATGCTAAGCACCCTGCACATCTACGAAAACGGCCGTACCGAGCGATCCGAAGACGGGCCCGGAGACGATCAGGAAGGTTTGCACCATCCAAACCGCGAGCACCTTCTCTCCGAGGCTGAGATGCTGCTGCGCTACGAGAATGATCCAGGCCGACGCAAGTATCTTGAACAAATGGTAGAATGGCTGAACGGGCGCGGTCCGCGGCCGGAACAACGGCAGATCGAGAGCCCCGGAGACGAAAGTGACGACGGGAGCAGCGACGGCAACGGCCCGGCCGCATGGCAGTGGATCGCCGGAGGCATTCTGGTTCTGTGCCTCCTGAGCCTCCTCTTCTAACCGCACCCGGCGCCGGCTGCGTGTGGAGGGGACTCACCCGTACCGCCGCACCAAGCCGAACGGCTGCCCGCTTCCGCGATAACGGAGTGGCTGAGACAATCCGCACAAGCCCACAGCAAATAAGCCGGTTGCGACCCTCGCCGCGGGTGGAGCGGACTCCGCTTATTCGGCGGCTTCGCGCTGACGGGCGGACGTTGACGGTTTCCGCTTCTTGTTCTCCGGAGCGGCTTTTAGCTCCTCGTCCGACCTGATGAGCAACGGTGCAAGGTAGTGGCCGGTGTAGGAGCGGGGTTCCTTGGCGACGTCTTCTGGCGTGCCCTCCGCCACGATCTCGCCGCCTTTGTCGCCGCCTTCGGGGCCCAGGTCGATGACCCAATCGGCGGTTTTGATGACTTCGAGGTTGTGTTCGATCACGACCACGCTGTTGCCCTGTTCGACGAGCTGGTGGAGCACCTCCAACAGCTTGCGCACGTCCTCGAAGTGGAGGCCGGTGGTGGGTTCGTCGAGGATGTAGAGGGTTTGGCCGGTGGCGCGCCTCGACAGCTCCTTGGCGAGCTTTACGCGCTGGGCTTCGCCGCCGCTCAAGGTCGTCGCCTGCTGGCCGACCTTGATGTAGCCCAGGCCCACTTCGACGAGCATCGCCATCTTGTCGCGGATCGGGGGGACGGCCTTGAAGAATTCGTGCGCGTCCTCGACCGTCATGTCGAGCACTTCGGCGATGCTCTTGCCCTTGAACTTCACCTCCAGCGTTTCGCGGTTGTAGCGCTGGCCGTGGCAGACGTCGCAGGTGACGTAGACGTCGGGGAGGAAGTGCATCTCGATCTTGATCAGGCCGTCGCCCGAGCAGGCCTCGCAGCGGCCGCCCTTGACGTTGAAGGAGAAGCGGCCGG
>Ga0190273_10000442_pt1 | contig 15911 bp, 11 predicted proteins | sample Popmic504IS_FD_134513 | JGI IMG/M metagenome (GOLD analysis project Ga0190273, IMG submission 134513) | Populus adjacent soil microbial communities from riparian zone of Shoshone River, Wyoming, USA - 504 IS | ecosystem: Environmental > Terrestrial > Soil > Riparian zone > Trees stand | place... | reverse complement strand
GCTCTTCGATTCATAGGTGTACTTGAACTGCTCGGCGGCCTGCCCGCCCGTCTTGCGCTCGGCATAGGAATAGAATCCCCAGAGCATCAGGAGGACAAACCCGATCAGGAATACGAAGGAGAGATAAAAGCTTTTCGAGCGGACGAGCTTAAAAAACTCGATTCTTAATTGCGTGAGCATCCCTTTATCGCTTGAGCTGATTTTTCCAGGTCATGCGCCTGAAGACATAGAGCTTTACGGAGAGTGCGGCGCTTTGTTCAATCTTCTTTGAGAAGCCCGCCGCTGAAAACGGGTTGTCCCGCCAGGCTCGTGTAGAAGCCGAAGAAGGCCAGCGCCACCAGAAAGATCAGATCGAGCACGAAATCACCGGCATACCAGGCCGTCAGTTCCGTCGTGATGGGAAAGAAAACGCGCAGGTGTATAAAGATCAAGGTGGAGATCAGGGCTATCGGGCCAAAGCGCGTGGCGGCAATAACGAAAAGAGTACCCACAGCGAAATGAAAAGGCCAGCTGACAAATGAACTTCCACCCGCCGCCATCAGAGTAAAAACCGTCGCGACCAGAAGCCAGCCAACAATCAGGCCGAGGATGTTCTTACGCAACAGCATCGCCATAAAGAGCAGGAGAAAGACGATGATGAACGTCTGCACTATCGAAGCGCTGAGCTGGTTGATAAGAAGCGGGAGAAAACCACGTAGGCCAATCAACGTAGTACCGTCGCGATTAATCACCACGTCAGGTATGTTTGGTGGTAGACCAAGCCAACGGGGTACTTGATCTGCCAGACTGGTAAGAACCAGACAGGCGCAACCGAGGACAGCACCGACAAGTATGTCGCGGCCCACCAGTGGGTCACGGAAATCTCCGGCCAGAAGGCGACTCCAGGAGATGACACGTTCGGGCCAGCGTCTTCTCAGATAAGGCTCAAGCGCAAGATACATGAGCCCGACGACACAGGCCCAGAAAAGCGCCGACTGCACCCCCGTGAGCAGGAGCAGGAACTCGTCCGTATCCGGCACGTGATGCTTGGTGATGACCCAGTAGAACATTCTCAAAGCGAAGATAAAGGTCGCGACGCGAAAAGCTCCACGACGGTCTCCGCGTCCGGCGCGAATATTTTTCAGCGCCAGCCATGCTCCTTCGATGAGAGTGCCGAAGAAGAGCGTGAGCAGCGCCATAGTGCCCATCAGATCGGAGGCGGTCGGCTGATAAGGGACCTGCGCTTCCGGTCTGCGCCATGGACTGACGATCTCGAAATAGACGGGCAGCCCACGATAGCTTGCTGCCTCGACGCGAATCGGAAAATCCGGCACGCCCGGATACGTGCCGCTCCACGCCATACGCTCATCGTAGGCGCTGCGCGGCGTCCACTGTGAAGCGGTCTGTTGAAAGTCCGCGAAATTCAGCCCCGCTTCCTGAAAAACAAGAGACCAATCGGGCGGCGCGGAGGCGCTCTGCGCTCGATCAAGCTGCGGCGGTACGGCGTCGAAGTAGAACAAGCGCCCCTCAGTGTCGAGGCTCAACAACACCATGCCTGATATTTCCTGTGGCGGATCATTTGTGAGCACGTAGTCCATACTATTCGGCACGAGGTAACGCGGGCTCTGGCGATACCAGAGACGCAGCACAGATGGTTGTCCGGTCGCCAGCTTGTCCCAGCGCGTGCGCGACGAATTGTGTTCTTTGATATAGCGCAGATACTCGTAGTCGGCCATAAAGCTGTAGGCGGTATCCGTCGGCTTCGCCGTGTAACCGAGCTTGCGCGCAATCTCGCTGGCTCTCTCCTTTAGCACTTCCGGCGTTTTCTCAAGCGGCGTCATGCGATGCAGCGTGACCTGCTTTGTCAGGAGCATCGTCAGGCCGAGCATTAAAATCACGGAGGCGAGCAAAGAGACGGCGATGATGGGGCGGAGGCTGCCCATCTTCGGCGCGGCGGCGACCATCTCTGGCGAGGGCGTTTCGCCTGCGGCCAGCGCCGCTTGCAAAGGGTCGCCGCCCGGCAGCATCGCGGCCACCTGCAAGGCAGATGCGGGTCTTTTCTCCGCATCTTTCTCAAGGCAGCGCAGAATCACGCGCTCGACCAGCGGGTCTATCTCTTTAACCAGACTGGAAGGACTCGTCGGTGTGGTGTCGCTCCTTCGGCGCAACTCTATCAACTCATTAAGCGAGCTGGCCTCGAAAGCGCGTTTGCCCGTGAAGACTTCGTAAAGCACCAGGCCGAGCGAATAGATGTCGCTGCGCGGCGTCAGCTCTTCGCCTTCAAGCTGTTCGGGCGACATGTATGCGGGCGTGCCGGCCCTGCGCTCGTCGTGCTCCAACTCTTCACTGAGGCCCGCCAGACCGAAGTCCGTGATACGTACGTTGCCCGCATCGTCGATCATCACATTCGACGGTTTGAGATCGCGATGCAGCACGCCCGTCTCGTGCGCGGCGGCGAGTCCAGCGCAGAGCTGGCGCGCAATCTCTACGGCCTTGTCCTGTGGCAGCCGTCCGATGCGTTTGAGCAGAGACGAAAGCTCTTCGCCCTTGATTAACTCCATCGAAAGATAATGTTGATTATCCAGTTCGCCGATGTCATAGACGCGACAGACATTGCGATGCGAGACCTGACGTGCCACGCGCACTTCCCTGTGAAAGCGCGCCAGTGCTGCGCCGTCGTTCCATAGAGATTCGGGCAGAAATTTCAGCGCGACTGGTTGGCCCAGCTTGAGATCGTCGGCGCGATATACTTCGCCCATCCCGCCGCGTCCCAAAAGCCCCACGATACGATAACGCCCGGCCAGCATCGTGCCCGAGACGAAACGCGCATCATCTATGTTTCCGGCAGCGGAGCGCGCGGAGGTGTAGGAGACTCTTTTTGAGGACGGCGTACCTTTGGGCGTGGAGAATTTGGGCAACTCATCGAGCCGCCTGGTCGGCATAAAGGAATCATCCAGCGCAGTTCCGCAGGACGGGCAGGTCTGCCTCTCATCTGGAATATCGGTCTCACATGAGGAGCATTTCATAGGCGGCGCATTGTAGCATTTTGAGAGCGACGCAAGTCAGTACCGCCTAACTCGGACGGGTGAGGACAACACTACTGCCCGCCAGAGACCTTAGGCGGTATTGACTCAGACGTTGCGCTCTGTTGCGTCCTGAAACTTAATTGACAGATCATCTTCCTTTTCATCAATCAGAACGATTGAACCCGCAGGCGCTTCGCCGAAGAGAAGCTGCTCGGCCAGAGGCTGCTTGATATGGGTTTGAATAAGGCGGGCCATCGGACGCGCGCCATAGAGGCGATCAAAGCCGCGCCGTGCGAGCCACGCGCGCGCCGATTCCGTCAACTCGATACTGACCTTCTTCTCTGCAAGCTGCGCGCGCAGCTCACCTATAAATTTATCGACGACGCGCTCTATGGTCTCGAATGACAGAGATTCGAAGGCGATCCAGGCATCAAGGCGGTTGCGAAACTCAGGACTAAAGGTGCGCTCTATCACGCCGCGACCCTTTCCCTTGCCCGTCTCGGTCTGAAAGCCTATGCCCTTCTCGCTTAATTCGCGCGCGCCCGCATTGGTCGTCATAATCAGCACGACGTTGCGGAAGTCCGCCTTCTTGCCGTTGTTGTCGGTGAGCGTCGCGTGATCCATCACCTGTAACAGTATGTTGAAGAGATTCGGATGCGCCTTCTCAATCTCGTCAAGCACGAGCACGGCGTAGGGCGTCTTGTTGATCGCGTCCGTAAGCAGTCCGCCCTGATCGAAGCCGACGTATCCGGGCGGAGCGCCGATCAGGCGCGAGACCGTGTGCGACTCCATATACTCGCTCATGTCGAAGCGCAGGAACTCTACGCCGAGCGCATGGGCCAACTGCTTGGCCAGCTCCGTCTTGCCCACACCCGTCGGCCCTGAGAAAAGAAAAGAGCCGATGGGCTTGTCAGGATGGCCCAATCCTGAGCGTGAAAGCTTGATCGCATTGACCACTCCGTCAATCGCTTCGTCCTGACCGAAGATGACCGATTGCAATTCCTGTTTGAGATTTTGCAGGCGCTCTTTTTCAGAGACGACGACAGTGCGCGGCGGAATCTTCGCCATGCGCGCGACAACCACCTCGATCTCTTTGGGGCGAATCGTCTTGGGACGACGTTCAACTGGCAACAGCTTAACGGCAGCACCGGCTTCGTCCAGCACATCAATGGCTTTATCCGGCAGGAAGCGGTCGTGTATGTGCTTGGCAGAGAGTTCCGCCGCGACGCGCAGCGCTTCCACCGTATAACGAACGCCGTGATGCTCCTCGTAGTAGCTCTTTAATCCGGCGAGGATTTGGACTGTCTCTTCGACGCTCGGCTCGCCGATCTCTATCTTTTGAAAGCGGCGGGCCAAGGCGCGGTCGCGCTCAAACGCAGCCTTGTATTCCGGATAAGTCGTCGAGCCGATGCAGCGTATCTCGCCTGAGGCGAGCGCGGGCTTGATAATATTCGAGGCGTCCATAGAGCCGCCGCTGGTTGCGCCCGCGCCGACGATGGTGTGTATCTCGTCTATAAAAAGGATCGAGCCCGGACGTTTTTTGAGCGCGCCGATGACGCCTTTAAGCCGCTGCTCGAACTCGCCGCGATATTTAGTTCCGGCCAGCAGCGCTCCCATGTCCAGCGCATATACTTCCGCAGAGAGCAGAACGTCGGGCACTTCGCCGCGATGAATCTTTAAGGCGAGCCCTTCGGCAATCGCGGTTTTCCCGACGCCCGGATCGCCGACGTAAAGCGGATTGTTCTTGCGGCGACGACAGAGCACCTGAATGGTGCGCTGGACTTCAGCGATGCGCCCGATGAGCGGATCGATGAAGCCTGCGGCGGCGCGCTTGACCAGGTCTTCCGTAAAAGCCGCGAGCGGGTCGCGCACGGGCTGCTCATCTTCTTCCAGGCCCGGCTCGCCATGATCGCCGACCGGGCCTGCGCCCGTTCCGTCCGCGATCTTAGAGATGCCGTGCGCGATGTAGTTCAGGATGTCAAGACGTGTGATGCCCTGTTTTTTGAGAAAATAGACAGCATGCGATTGCTCAGCCTGATAGAGCGCCGCGAGGATATTGCCGCCGTTGACTTCTCGCTGTCCAGAGCCTTCGGCCTGCAACATCGCGTACTCAAGCGCGTAGCGGAAGGTCTGCGTTTGTTCGGGCAGCACCTCGACATTTTCGGGAAGTCTCTCCAGTTGATTTTCGAGGAACGAGTTGAGGTCACGACGCAGCGCTTCCAGATCGCCGCCGCAATTGTGCAGCACCTTGATGGCCGTCGCGTCCTGCAACAGCGCGTAAAGAAGGTGTTCGAGCGTGATGTATTCGTGGCGTCGCTTGATCGCTTCGTTGACGGCCACGCCCAGCGTCGCCTGTAATTCTCTAGTAATCATCAAAACTTAGCCCAAAGGTTTTTAGACATTTCAATCCCTGTAAAAACTTAGCACTCTTTCGGCCTCTGAAGCAAAGAATGAGCGGACGGGCCTTGAACCATCCTGCCCTTTAAGCCAGTCGACTTAGCTCGCGCCGCGTGCTAAACGCGCATGAAGTGTAAGGACGCATCTTTCATACGGCCTTTTTATTTGAAGACTCTCTCGTTTGCTGGTTTAATGTGCCACACATTTTTCGCCGACCCGTTGATGTATAAAGGGCTCACTAGACTGATGATTAAACCCGTCCAGCTTATCCGACAAAAGCTCAAAGACCCTCAGGCGCGCAGGACAGCGATCTATACCTTGATCCTCCTTTGCATCTGGGGCTTTTTCTTCTGGCACGCGCTGCGCACCTTCGGCCCCAGCAATAATATAGTGATTATCTCTTATCACTCCGACGCGGCCATCCCCGTCATGATGTGCAATGACGAGCGGCCTGTGACTGTCTTTAATCTCTATTATTACGCGGCAGACAGATGGGGCGGATGGCCTTTTCTGTTCGCGCAGTTTATACGCTATCTGACGGGTTATCGCTGGACGGATCAAAGCCTGTACGCGATGCAGGCCTTCTGGATTTTTTTGGGCGCGCTCGTACTGGCGGGCCTGAGCCGTCGCGACCGCCTGCCCGTCATGGTCGTCTACATCATCACGCTTTGCCTGCACATACGCATTCATTATCACCTCTTTTCCCTGAGCCAGGTTTACGCCTGGCAGCTCACGGCTCTTCTCTTTGCCTGGTATAGCCTGAGACGTTTTCTTGACAGCTATCTGGAAAATCAAATCATCAGGACTCTTGCAAAGAGAGATATAAAGAAACATTTCGTGTGGGGCTTTCTGGTGCTCTGGTTCTCTTATTTCGCCGTGTGGAGTTCGCCCGCCAGTGTTCCCTTCCTGGGTTTCCTGTTCGGGCTCGAAGCCCTGCGAATGTATTTGAATACCGACGGAGAGGGCGAAAGAAAAAGATTTTGGAGCGGGTGCAAATGGGCAGGCGGTTTGATACTCGCTGCGTCCGTCATCGAGCGGCTTCAGAAGATGAACTATCATCGATACGGACTGAAGCGCTGGGGCCACGAATTTAAGACAGACTTTAAGCTGGACACGGGTTATTTGACCGGGAATCTAAAAATCCATCTTGAGTCACTAGGCAAGCTCTCATGGTGGCCGCTCGATTTATTACCTGCTGTAGCGCTGCTCGCGTTCGCCGCCGTTTATCTTTACTTCGCCGTGCGCCGGAAAAAGAGTTCGCTTAAAAAGCTACGAGACCTTTTGAGCCGTGACACGACGATTCTCATCATCGGCTGCTACGGGATCGCCTGCCTCAATTTTGTGCTCGTCGTGCTGGTCGATCATGTTCGTTTTAATCTCTACGACGACAGGTTTTTGACCCTGACAAATCTGCTCGCTCCCGTCAGCGCGATGATGATTCTGTTTATGACTTTCGATTTGACCGCGAAGTTCTTTAAGGTCAGACAGTACGTGAGGCCGCTGCTGATCGCCGCAGCCGTGATTTACCTGAAGGTCAATTTCCCTGTTGAGGGTTATAGCCCGCTGTATCAAACTTTAAAGGAGACGGCTTTCGTGTTGAATCAAAAAGCGCCGCGCGGCGTGCTGATGGGCGGCTACTGGGAGACTTATGTCTTCACAAGCTTTCAGGAACACGACGCCCTGACGCCCGTTCCTTTTGAGGGGCAGGGATACAGGACTCCCTGGACGCCGGAGAAACTCAAACAGGCGGACACGGTCGTCGTCGAATATCGTCACAGCAAACTTGGAGGCACTGAAGGGCCGCCGCCCGCGCAGCTTCAACAATACGGCTACTCAATGCGATTGCTTGATCCGAAGTGGTATGAGAACGGCGACTACACCTTCGCCCTTTATCTGAATGAGACCAGGCGAAGCCTTCAGCCTTAAACGCTAACGTCTCTGCTCATCAGCCGTTATATCATTTGAGCAAACGGGCGCGCGGCTTTTGAGCTTGCGTTAAGCAGTGATGTCCGGCGAAGCCTTCTCCAGCTTGGTATATCTGCGCTTGAGGCTCTGGAATTTTTTTTGCGGCAGAATATTCTGTTTATGAAGCATATAGAGAAAGACCAGCCAGAGAATACCCAGGCCATAGATGGAGCTGTCTATAAAACTGGCCGATGATGCTTCCGGGAAGTAACGAGTCGGGACGGGGACTTCTTTGATTCTGAATCCGGCCTCGACGATCTGCGCGATGATTTCCTGATCGAAAATAAATTTGTCGGAGTTTCCCTGAAAATTTATCGTTTCCAGCACCTGCTTATCGAAAGCCCTGTAACCCGTGTGATATTCCGAGAGGTGAAGATTGAAGGCCAGATTCTCGATCTTCGTCAGCACTCTATTGCCAAGGTATTTCCACCAGGGCATCCCTTGCTTGGTCGGCGAATCTCCCATCAGGCGCGAGCCCAGGACGGCCTCTGCCTCTCCGCGTTCGATGGGCTCTATGATCTTCGGGAGAAAAGTCGGATCGTACTGGTAATCGGGATGCACCATGACGACGATGTCCGCTCCCTGTTTGAGCGCTTCTATGTAGCAGGTCTTCTGATTTCCCCCGTAACCATAATTACGATTGTGTATAAAGAGTTCCAGATCAAGCTGGCGTGCGATCTCTATCGTTTCATCCGAGCTGCCGTCGTCAACCAGGAGCACTACGTCTACGACATCGTGCGGCAATTCCAGATAGGTCATCCTGAGCGTTTTGGCCGCGTTATAGGCGGGCATGATGACCACGACTTTCGGTCTATGCTTTTGTGATGTCATCGTCTTTTAAGTATGTTAGTTCTCTTCCATCGTAAAGAGGAGCGGGTATTCGTGTGCCTGCGCCAGTGCGGTCGCCTTGGCCGCCTTCATCTCTGCGATCTCGTAAGGGTAAACGCCCGCGACGCCCACACCCTCTGTATGTACCTGAAGCATGACGCGCACGGCGTCGCCTTCAGTCCGCTGAAAAACGGTCTGCAACACGAAGACGACGAAATCCATCGTCGTGAAATCGTCGTTGTGAATCAAGACCCTGTAGAGCGGAGGCGGCTTGAGCTTCTCTTTGCTTTTACTCTCGACGACGACCGCTTCGTCTGGCTCACCCGTTCGTCTGGACATAATTTAAACGACGCGCGCATAGAGCGCACGCGCGCGCCTCTTCATTCTTGAATAATAAGATACCAGCACCGCTCGCAGAATGCAGCAAAGCTGAAAGCGCATCACCGTATGACCTCTATTATCCGGATGAAACGGGCTCTACCGCAAGCGCTTTTTGTGCGGGCGAGAGCGTGCCCGCCTGTCATGCTTGCCGGTAGGGGAAGCGCCAGTTTAAGCTAAAAGCTTGATGGGCCTTATACGTTTTCCAGACCCGAAGTTTTCGACCGCCGAGGGAATCGTCGCCGTGGGCGGAAACCTCTCGCCCGCGAATGTTTTGGAGGCTTATAGACAAGGTATATTTCCCTGGCCCATAGAGGGTCTGCCCCTTGTCTGGTTCTGTCCCCCTGAGCGCGCCATACTGGAGTTCGCAGACCTGCACATCCCACGCAGTCTTCGAAGCGCGAGCCGCCGCACGAATTTGAAGTTTACCATCGACAGAGATTTTCGCTCAGTTGTACGAGCCTGCGCGCGCATTCCCCGCGCCGGAGAGAGCGGCACATGGATTACTCCCGAAGTCATACGCTCTTACACGGAACTGCACAGACTAGGGTTTGTCCATAGCGTAGAGGCATGGGAAAAGGTAGATGACAGCGACGGCAGCGGCACACTCGTCGGCGGGATTTACGGCATGGATGCGGACGGAGCGTTCGCGGGCGAGAGCATGTTTTACCTGCGCCCGAACGCATCAAAGCTCGCGCTACTATTTTTGATCGAACACCTCAAGCGACGTGGGCTCTCCTGGATCGATATTCAGATGCTAACGCCGCACATGCAGGCGCTCGGCGCAAAACTTATCAGCCGCGACCGCTATCTTGAAAAGCTGGCCGAGACTCGCTCCATGGGGCTCAGGCTCTTCTGATATAAAAAGAGATGACACATAAAAGATTATTGCTGTTGAGCAACTCGACCAATTACGGCGAGCGCTATCTGGGTTATCCTGCGGACGCGATCAAAGAATTTCTCGGCGCTGAGATCAAAAGAGTTCTCTTCGTGCCGTTCGCCGGAGTGCGTATCTCTTTCGATCAATACACGAAGACTGTGCGCGAGCGTTTCGAAGAGATGGGCTACGAGTTGGAGTCCGTTCACGAAGCGCGCGATCCCGCTCAGGCTGTTCGTCAGGCGGAGGCCATCGCAGTCGGCGGCGGCAATACTTTTCACCTGCTGCGCGGCCTCTACGATGCAAAGCTGATTGAGATAATCCGCGAGCGCGTCGAAGGTGGAGCGCCCTATATCGGCTGGAGCGCCGGATCAAACGTCGCGTGCCCGACCATACGCACGACCAACGACATGCCCATCGTCGAGCCGCCTTCGCTGGACGCGCTCAACCTGATCCCCTTCCAGATCAACCCGCACTACACGGACGCGCTCCCCTTGGGACACGGCGGAGAAACCCGCGACGAGCGCCTACAGGAATTTATAGAGGTCAACCCGGACACCTACGTCGTCGGTTTAAGAGAAGGCACAATGCTTCGCATCGAAGACGCTTCCGTCAAGCTGCTCGGCGAAAAAAGCGCCCGCGTCTTTCTCAAAGGCCGTGAGGCAAAAGACTACGCCCCACAGGAATCTTTGCAGTTTCTCTTAGATAGACAGGCTTAAAGAGTCGTAGTCATCTCAAACCTTTCATCACGGCGGGCGCGGCTTGAGCTGTAGCTGCGCTTTTACCCACGGGCGCGGTCAACAGATTGACGGGAGCATCTTTCGTCGAGTTGCGACGGATGATCGGCAGTTCTATGAACGAAGCGTTGCGGCGGTTTCTCTCAAGAGTAATCACGGGCGGCGGGCCGTTCATTGGTATGCGTTGAAAGGTGCTCTTGTCATGTCCGGCGATGGCTATGCGCAGCCTGTGCCCTTTGCGTATCAGCACGGAGGTCGGCAACAATCCGAATCTTAACTCGGCGACCTCGCCCGCAACGAGGGGCGCTCCGTCTGTTCTTTTGAAAGAGTGATAGGGAGTCTCAATCCAGTAAGGTGGTTTATCCGGCGAGACTTTGCGATGCAGCGCGCGCAGTTGTCCTTCGGTGAGGTAGGTGACTCTACCGCTCTCGTCAACGTCCTCAAGATAGACGAAGAACGCGCCGTCGCTCGCCGTCGAAGAGACGCGCAGGTTGACGACGGGATAGCCCGTGATCTCCGTATCTTCAGTCAGAGGGCTGCTCGTATAGACGAGCAGGCGTCGATCCTCTGCGGCGCGATCAGGATAAACGACGGGCCCACCGAGTTGTGTGCGCCAGCGATTTTTTTCGCCGGTCGTGGCCTCGAAATCAACCGTGTAAAGGTCTGAGCCGGACGAGGCGGTCGGAGCAGACTGTGAGAGCGCTTGATCCTGCGTCATGTACCAACGCACCATACGGCTTCCACTGATGGGCCAGGTGCTTGTCTCTTTCCACTTCTCTTCGCCCATAGTGTAATAGAGCAGCGTTCTCCCTGACGGCATCACGCCCGTTTCGATGCCCTTTAAGTAATAGTCGAAAAAGCGCAGCCATTCGAATTGACGACGCACGCCCGTAGAGGTTGAAGACAGGTAAGGGCTGGCGTCCTGCGAGCCGCCATGATTCCACGCGCCGACGATCACGCGCTGCGGATTTTTCAGCGTCATAAAACTTTTGATCGCCGCGTCTGCCGTTCCTGCGTCCAGCCAGCCTCCCCAACTGTTTATCGCAACCTGAGATTTACCGATCTCTTCACGAAAGCTGTGAACGCTGAAATCGTCGATTGAAGATTTGCCGAACGGTCTGTCGTCGCGGTACGTGACCTGCTGCGCCGCGCTGTAGAGGTCTATATTCTGGGCGTGTGCTTTGATCGCTTCGGCGAGCAAGCTTTCATCACCATCGGCATCAACAGGCCTGACGCCCGCATTGAGATCGAGCTGATGATTGCCCTCGTTCCAGGCTCTGACCATCCAGTCGTTAAAAATCCCGCCGGGGAATGGGACATCCCTGTATTCATCGAATTCAAAGTGACGCGGGATGATGGCTTTGAGCGCGGGATGATTAGTGACACTCATCAGCAGCGCCGCGTTTCCGCCGTAAGAGTTGCCCATCGCGCCGACACGGCCATTGGACCAGGATTGATGAATTATCCATTCAACGACTTCGCCGCCGTCTTTGATCTCTTCGCGTGACCAGGGCGTGGGCCAACTGCCCGTCGATGCGCCCGTCCCACGCACATCCACCCAGACGACAGCATAACCGTAGGAAGCGAAGAAGCGCTGATAGCTGTTTGGCGCTTGTCCTTTCCGTGCGCGCCAGTAACGCGTTTGATCTACGATCGCAGGGATTCGTGCGCCGGGCGCGAGGCCCTTCGGCAGCACCACGTCGACGGCGATCTTCACTCCGTCGCGCATCGTCAGGTAGAGAGATTGCAGTACGGTCTCTTTGTATTGCGGCGCAGTGTAACCCTTGTAAGGCGGAGCAGCAGCGTCACCCTGCGAAGCAGCGTGGGTCTGGCCCTGCGGCGCAGCCTGCGCGCGTACCGCCATGTCAGGGAGCATGGCGGAAGCGCAAACAAGCAAGAGTGAAAACGCGAGCGTTAAAAATCTGCGGAACATAATTTCTCCTTGGCTCTCAATCGAATTTATCATCACCTTAAGCACACCCTTTAGATACGCTAAATCTACTCAAACGTGTAGAGAAGCGTAATGACCTGCGACGCCAAGCCATTGACCATCGGCGTCAAAGGGTGCGGGTCTTGGTGGTTGCCAGGGGCTTGTCGCGTGCGCTTCGCTTGAGCTAAAGTTTCCTTCAAGGTTTGGGGTTCGTTCTTATGCCTCGTGTGCCCACGATTTCCATCAGAGCCGTCGGTAAAATTGTAGATGCTGTGTGTGCCGCAGGCATCTCGTCGCAAGAGCTTTACCGCGCCGTCCAACTAGACCCTTCACTGCTCGATGATACGGACAATCGGATTCCTTACGCGCAGATCGTCTCGCTCTATGAAGCGGCGGCGCAGTTGACGGGCGACGCGGCCTTCGGGCTTCACTTAAGCGAGCGCACCAGCGCGAAGGTCTTCGATCTGTTGGGCTACGTCCTGATGAACAGCCCGACGCTTGGAGAAGCCGTCGGGCGCATAGTCCGTTATCATTCGATCTGGACGGATGGGGCCGGGTACAGTCTGGAGGTCGGAGATGGTCTGGCACGACTAGGCTATCGCTACGTCAATTTGGATGCAGAGCTTTGTCGTCATGATTGCGAGATGACGCTGGCGATCACTTTAAGATTCGCGCGCGTTGCGACCGGCGTGGACTGGACACCGCGTGAGGTCACGTTCGAGCACAGCGAGCCCGCGGACACAGCAGAGCATCATCGCATCTTTCGCAGCCCAGTCCATTTTTCCCGCCCGGTCAACCAACTCGTCTTCGAGCAATCGTTGTTGAGCCTCCCGATAGTCGAGGCCGATTCCGCTCTGTGCGCGGTCCTGGATCGGCACGCCGAGCAGCTTTTGACAAAATTTCCAAGGCGCGGCGGCCTCGCCGACGAGGTGCGCTCTCTTCTCTTCGAAGCCTTAAACGGCGGTGATATGAATCTGGAGGCGATCTCTCAACAACTGGGCACAAGCCCCCGCACGCTTCAAAGAAAGCTCAAGGAAGAGGGCACGACGCATCAGGACCTGCTCGACGAGATACGCCGCGATCTCTCCAAGCGTTACCTCAGCGAGCCGCAAATGGCGATCTGCGAGGTGGCATACCTGCTCGGTTTCTCCGAGCCCAGCGCCTTCCACAGAGCCTTTCGCCGCTGGACAGGCATTACCCCAAGAGAATATCGCCGCACGGCAAGGGTTTAAGCAACACCCCGGCCTCTCGCCGACAGGCAATTACAAAATCCCGATCAACTGTCTCCCCCGCAAACTATCGCGCCCATCATCTGACACCCACCACTGCCGCGAGCGCATCGAGACGCTTACGTGCCTCCAGGGCTTCAGGGCTGCGCGGATAGCGGCGTAGGATTTCGCGCCAGCTTTCGCCGTCGTAGTGAAACTGTTTCGACGCGCGATTGAAGGTAAAAATGATGCCCTGACGACGGTAACGGTCGAGCCCGTTGTAGTTGAGGAAATAGCTGAAGAGCGGCGCACCACCTGCCGCCATCTCGCGCTCATTCAGACGGCGTGCGGCGTCGCGCGAGAGTCTTGTGGCCGCCGCTTCGGCAGCTTCCGCGTAGATTAAGAGCACCTGCGGGCGAGCAGGCGATCTGGGAAACAGGTCCAGAAAGATTCGTGCACGCACGACGCGGTCGAAATCCTCCGAGCCGCGAATCAGCTTGAGCAGTCGCTCATCATCGCCGGAGCGTCCGGGCGAGACGATTGCCTCGCTCTGTAGCCATCCGCCCGTACGCCTCGTCACGGCGACGCGGTAAAACGTCAGCCCGTCACTTGAGCGCTTTGCGCCGAGTATCAAGACCACACGTCCACGGCTCATTCGCTGTAAGAGACGCGCAGATAGTTCCGGCCCGTCGCGCAGCACCGCCAGTCTTTCATCGACGACGACGGCGCTGCGATTAGTTAGGGCTACGCGCCGACGCGGCTGTGCCGTTGTTTCCACAAGAGAACAGAACGTGCAGAGAAGCGCTGCGACGAGCGAAACGGAAACTCTTCCGGTAATCGATTTTGATAGTGAGGAATAGAGAGACATTTGCCCTTGCCTCCTTTTACAAGGTGAGGTTGAATTGAGGCGACATGCTCGCCGACGCGTAAGTCTTCATCTTTCCGCCAGGTGAAGTTAGCGGGAAGCGCGCCGTCGAGTCGCAGGCGTCATCTTGTTCGCGAGGCTCACGCGGGCATCCTTGGTGACGATGCGCCCCGGTGCTCCGGCGTGATGAAAATGGCAGATGGCATTGGCCAGCGCATCAGCCGCATCGTGCGGCTCAGGCACACTCTTGAGCGCGAGCAGCACGCGTACCATCTCCTGTACCTGATGCTTTTCGGCATTGCCGTAACCGACGACCGTCTGCTTGACTAGTCGCGGGCTATATTCGTGAATCTCCAAATTAGCGCGTTCGGCGACGAGCAGCGCGACGCCGCGCACCTGGCCCAGCTTGAGCGCGACCTTGACGTTGGTCGCATAGAAGGCCTCTTCAATCGAACAGGCATCGGGCTTGAGACGCGCGATCACGGCTTCCAACCCCTCGCCGATCTTTAAAAGCCGCAGCGAGAAGCGCTCGCGCGCAGGTGCTTTGATCGTGCCGTATTCAATCAAATGGTAACGCCGTCCATCGCCCTCGACGACACCCCAGCCCGTCGTCTCGCTTCCCGGATCAATGCCTAATACGCGCAAGCGTTGCTCTCTCGCTTCTACAAAATTGTTCGCCAACAATAAAGTCGTTACATGAACAATAAAGTTCTTACATAAGCGTCAAGATCACGACTTAATATTGGCAGCCTAGCACCCATACCTTAGAGGCTAATACTTTCGATGCCTCCCATAAAATTGTAAGCACCCCTCCACGAGGCGCAACAAATAGAAACCGACGAAGCTAACTTTACCACGTCTGCCCCGCGGACTTGCTAATTTAATACTCGGAGCAATCATACTTCAAGTACAATCATCTTGATAAGGAGTAATGAGATGATTGGCTGGTTTCCCACCCCTTACCCGGACGAACTCTTTTATAGTATCTGCGCAAGATATCAAGAGCGGGCTGCGTACCCAAGCTCAAGGACAACTAACGAGGCTCTGTTCGGGAACCGTGATATCACCCAAGCCATCGATTTGCCAAGCCATCTTGAACTCTTCATCTCAAATTTACCTTCCGGACACCGCATCACCGCTCACAGGGTGATAGGCAATCATTCCTTATTACCCTTCTATAGCCCCTTCCTCTCGGCTGATCGTGTGAGACGCATCAAAAATGAAATGCGATACGGGGATAGCAACAAAATTCATAAGCTTACCGGCATCATCAACAGTGCAATCCGCCCGCTCGACTGGCTTCGATTTTGCCCGGTGTGTGTGAAAGAGGACAGGGCACGGTTCGGTTGCACCTACTGGCATCGTGTTCAACAACTACCCAGCATCGAAGTTTGTTCGGAACATGCAGTCTTTCTTGAGAGCAGCCTAGCACAAGCACGGAATCAACTAACTAAGCATAGTTATATACCAGCCGAAAAAGTAGTCAATGACTCCTTGGCGCATCCATTAGACTTATCGAATGCTTCGCATGTTGTTCTACTGAATGTCGCACGCGATGCGGAGTGGTTGTTGTCTCAAGGGAATCTTCGCTCAGACTTCGCAAGGCTACGGACTCGCTATCTTGTTCTACTTTGGGAACGAAAGCTGGCCTCGGTAACCGGGATTGTCTGGATCAAAAAACTCATGTATGCACTGAGAGATCATTTCACCCCTGCCGTCCT
>Ga0190273_10000441_pt1 | contig 15916 bp, 9 predicted proteins | sample Popmic504IS_FD_134513 | JGI IMG/M metagenome (GOLD analysis project Ga0190273, IMG submission 134513) | Populus adjacent soil microbial communities from riparian zone of Shoshone River, Wyoming, USA - 504 IS | ecosystem: Environmental > Terrestrial > Soil > Riparian zone > Trees stand | place... | reverse complement strand
GGTGTAGAGTTGACAGCCCGGAGTTACCGGATGCTTTATATTCCAAAAGAATTTGCGCATGGGTTCATAACGCTTGAAGATGATACTGAGGTTGAATACCAGATAAGTGAATTCTTTGCACCCAGCTCCGCCGTTGCTTATCACTGGAACGATCCTACTTTCGGCATCAGCTGGCCATTGGCTCCAGCTGTTATTTCAGAAAAAGATAAACTAAACCCGCACTTCATCTTAACTGAAAAATAGGTAGTTACCGTGTTGCTTTTTTGTTTTTCCTGACGTAATTTACACTACGATTACCCACCCCAATTCCTCTGGACATTCCTTCCTTCCATGTATTCCTATCCGGGACCACTGTTGTCTCTGTTCAAGTTTAAGAATTACAACCTTGTACTCAGCAATAGAGATGAATAAGTTTAATCGTAAACCTATACCTCCCTGTATGAAATGGAAAGAAAACAGCATTCATGTCGCTATCAGCTTCGATGAAAATTACATTACCCCCTTCTATGTTCTGCTGACATCACTTTTTGTTAACAACCGGGATAACAATATCGTTATCCATGCAATTGCTACGGGCGTTAACGAAGATCAAAAAAGTGAAATTGTAGATTTTGTTCTCGATCATAAAAGCCAGATATATTTTTATGAGCTTGATGTAAATAACCTGAATGGTCTGGTAATACCAAAAGGCACCTGGTTTTCAATCGCTGCTTACTATCGGTTATTTTTTCCTTCGCTTGTTGGAGAGGATGTACAGAAACTTTTATACGTTGATGCAGATACAGTAATTATCAGGGATCTGTCGGAATTATATTTTCAGGACCTTGGTGATAAGCCGGTCGGAGCAGTGCGCGAGAAGCTAGGTTATGCACGACCTGAGATAGGAAACACTGACCGTGAAAATTATTTTAATTCCGGAGTGATGCTCATAAATGTACCTGAGTGGAGAAAACAACAGGTAACCGAACGGGCACTGCAGTTTGTACATGACTTTCCGGATGCAATTCAATGCGTTGACCAGGATGCGTTAAATGCGGTTCTTATAAATAACTGGTTAAGGATCCATGCAAAGTATAATGTCCTTTACCAGGACATCCCCATGAATCTCGGAAAAAGATCTTACCCCGCCTATCTTCGCGATAAAGTAATTATCCATTTTACACTCGGTGAGCACAAACCTTGGCGCGCGCTCGGTGAAAACCGTTTTCGTTACCTGTATCACGAATACCTGAGGCAATCACCGCGTAAGGGCGAGAAAAAGTACCAGGATTTCCGAATGTCTGCGCCGTTCCTACTTAAATACTCGAGGGTCAGAGCAACGGAATTCGTTCGCAACTATCCGAAAATGCTGATATTGCTTTCAACAATTAAACACATAGCCGCAGCACTTATTGAACTATAAAGACGAATTGATTAGTTACCTGTTTAAACACGGTTACACCCCCCGAAAAAACAAAACATGAACCCCAAACCCAAAGTTTCAGTCTTAATCCCCAATTTCAACTATGCGCGGTTTATTGGTGAAGCTATTGAAAGTGTATTGAATCAGACGTATACAGACTTTGAACTAATCGTTGTTGATAATTGTTCTACCGATAATACTGAAGAAGTCGTTAGTAAGTATCTTGCCGATAACCGTGTTAGATTTGTTAGAAATGACAGGAACATAGGCATGGTTCCAAACTTCAATAAATGTCTCGAACTTGCCAATGGCGAGTATATCAAATTTTTGCTTTCTGACGATGTTTTCCATCCCGAGCTGCTCGCTGAATTTGTTAAAGTGATGGAGGAAAATCCGGGCGTTTGTCTTGTTACTTCCGACAGCGAATCTTTCGGAGCCGAATCAAAACTGCGGACAACTCCATTCAAAAATTTGCAAAAAGGAGAATTTATTATTAGGGAAAGCATTAAGGATGGCAGGGGCAATATTCTTGGTGAGCCAACAACTGTTATGTTTCGCGCGTCTGCAATGAGTGTTGGAAAATTTAACGCGGAGTATCCATGTCTGAACGACCTGGATTTTTGGTTGCGACAACTCACTACCGGCGATTGCTATTTCATTCCGCGCACACTTTCGTATTTCAGGGTTCACGATGCACAAGCTTCATATGTTAAGAACTACGGCAACTGGTTCGATGAATATAACTTTTATAAAAGAGTGAAAACTGTCAATGAATATAAGGTAGCGTATGAGGGCCTTCAGCTTGACAAAATGATAAAAAAAACGGCGCTGAAGTCTGCAAGTGCAATGTTCGAATTATGGCCCGGGTTAAAAAATAAAAAGAACAGATCGATGTTTTTGAAGGCTTTAAAGATCGCCGTTGCAGAACGGGTTTTGCCAGCATCGATACGAATCGAAATGCGCAAACGAAAAAAAAGACACGCGAAAGCATTAGTTCCACAACAATCACGTAGTTAATTTATAGGTCGGCGCGCCTGAATGTCCCAAACAAAATATGAGTGAGCCCGTTGTTTCAGTTTTGATGCCGACATATAATTACGCACATTATATTTCGGAAGCAATTCAAAGTGTATTGGATCAGACATACCAGGACTTTGAACTGGTTATCATCGATGACAGGTCATCAGACAATACAGATGAAGTTGTGAAGCCATTTCTTGCTGACCCGAGGGTACGTTACTATAAAAATGAAAAGAACCTTGGCCTTGTAGGAAACTTCAACAAATGCCTTGAATACGCAAATGGCCGATACATTAAGTATCTGTTAGCAGACGATAAATTCGATAAAGAACTATTAGCGAAGTTTGTTCCGGTCATGGATCAAAACCCCGGTGTATCACTTGTTACCTCGGATAATTACGTATTCGGTGTGCGGTCAAAGATTCGTCATCTGCCCCTGCAAGGTAAACATAAGGGTAACGAAGTAATATTTAGCGTCCTTAAGGAAGGGCGTGGCAATTGGATCGGTGAACCAACTGTGGTAATGTTCCGCAAAACGGCCCTGGCTTCTGTTGGCAAATTTAGTGGCAAGTATACATGCCTCGTTGATATCAACATGTGGCTGCGTTTATTGATGACGGGTGATTGTTATATCATACCCGAACCGTTGTCATATTTCCGGCAGCATCCCAAGCAGGCCTCGTCAAAAACAAATGTGCAGAACTGGTTGGATGAATACAATTTCTATAAGGATATAAAAACTTCAAATCCCTATGGTTTGAAAAAATACCAGATGGATAGTTTAGGAATTGATGAGGTGATAAAGAACAGGGCACTACATTGCTCAAAAGGCATGTTCAGGATCCTGCATAAAATTTATAAGCCTCGTAACCGGAAGCTGATTAAAAAGGCACTTGAAGTAGCGTCACACGAAAAAGTGATCATGCAGGGCTTTATGACACTTTTAAAGAAACACGCACCATTGGTTAATCCTGTGAGGGCGCTCGAAAGAACTTCATGATCACCAGGATTCTATTTGAAATTACATTCGTTAATTTAATTTGTAGATGGTCGCCAGGCCAGGTAAAGTTTTACCTGTTATGAGCGTTTACTTATACTCAGTATGGAACAAACAGTTGATCAGATTTATGACATTATAGTTGTCGGGGGAGGTATTGTTGGCCTGGCATCGGCGTATAAACTCAATCTTAGATTTCCCGCAAAAAAAATCCTTGTGCTGGAAAAAGAAAAAGATGTGGCGATGCATCAGACAGGGCATAATTCCGGAGTAATACACTCCGGGATTTATTATAAACCCGGTTCCTATAAAGCGAAGAATTGTGTTGATGGCAGAAGGGAACTCGTCGCTTTTGCAAGGGAATACAATATACCACATGACATTTGCGGCAAGGTTATAGTAGCCACAAAGCAATCTGAATTGGAGCATATGCACCGCGTTTTCAGGAACGGCCAGGCAAACGGGGTAGAAGGACTTGAGATTATTTCATCGGCTCAAATTCGTGACATAGAACCTTTTTGCACCGGGATTGAGGGCATCTGGGTGCCCTGTACCGGTATCATTAACTTTGTAGCTGTGGCCAAAAAATATGCTGAATTGATCGAGACCAGGTTTCCGGCAAGTAAAGTACTGCGAAATCAGAACGTACTTGGATTTAACCGCGACGGAGACATTACCGAAGTTATAACGCAAAAGGCCCGTTTTAAAGGACGTTATGTGATATCGTGTGCCGGTTTGCAGTCCGACAGGATTGCGAAAGAAGAGGGCGTTAAGACTGATGCTACTGTAGTTGGATTCAGGGGTGATTATTATGATCTTTCAGAGCGCGGCATGAGCAAAGTGAAGAACCTTATCTATCCCGTTCCAAATCCGCAGTTCCCATTTCTGGGTGTACATTTTACGAGGATGATCGAAGGCGGAGTAGAATGTGGTCCAAACGCTGTTTTTACGTTTAAGCGTGAAGGATATGGCAAAACAGACTTTTCATTAAAAGATACGGCTGAGGCCTTTGGATTTGCGGGTACCTGGAAGTTTTTTGCAAAACACTGGAAGTTCGGGCTCGACGAATACCGACGGGCTTTTTCGAAAAGATTATTTTTGCAACGGCTGCAGGCACTGGTACCATCATTACAGATGGAAGATATCGTTCCCGGCAGGGCAGGAGTAAGAGCGATGGCTCTTGGCAGCGATGGGTTGATGATCGACGATTTTAAAATCGAGCGCAATCCATATGCTTTACATATCTTAAACGCCCCTTCCCCGGCAGCAACTGCTTCGCTTGCGATAGGTGCCGAAGTGGCAAGAATTGCTGAAGAGCATTTTACACTTAATTAAACGAATCAACAAAGTAACCGAAAAGCAGTAAACAGGAAGAAATGGCAAATGAACACTCACCAAAGGTTTCGGTTTTAATTCCAACATATAATTATGCATACTGCATTGATGAAGCAGTTCAAAGTGTGTTAGATCAGACATTCGGTGATTTCGAACTAATAGTGATTGACGATTGCTCTAAGGACAACACTGATGAAGTAATGCTGAAGTATAGCACTGATCCCCGGATAACCTATTTGGCCAACGATAAAAACCTCGGGCTTGTAGGTAACTGGAACAAGTGCCTCTCAATGGCAAAAGGTAAATATATTAAACTGCTTTGTGCAGATGATAAGTTTAGAAGCGATCTGCTTGAAAAAATGGTTGCAGTAATGGAATCAAATCCCGGTGTGTCGCTGGTTGTGTGTAATAAAGAAATGTTCGGTAAATCAACTGCAAGGGTAAAACTTCCTTTGCAGGGCTTACACAATGGACGCGAGATTATTTATAACACCTTGTCAACATACGGATGGCTGGGCGAGCCTACCTGTATAATGTTCCGCAGTAGTAATCTGTCAGTAGGCACTTTCAGAAACGATGTTACCTGGTTACCCGACTGGGAAATGTGGATCAGGCAGCTCAATGTGGGGGATGCATTCTTTATCCCCGAGCCGCTTGCATTTGTAAGAAATCATGCGCAGCAGCTTACCAAGACCGTTATGAAGAAGTTTATCAATTATTTCGAAGAGTATAACATGTGTCGCGATATAAGGGATAAGAATGGTTACAATATTGATACGTCTGGCATTGATATGAATAAGATTGTAAAGACGAGGGCAGAAAACGTAGCTAAAGCAATGTATAAATTAATTCCCCGGGTTTATAAAAAGGATGAACGTGCCATATTTTTCCGCGCATTTAAAATCGCCAGGAAAGAGCATGTGATCTTCTCATCACTGAAGCAGATCTTTAAGAAAGCGCCGTCGAAAAAAATACTGACAATCGAAGAAGTAAGTGCAGCTTAGGCAATACCTGAATCATGAATCCAAAAGTATCAATACTGATTCCAACCTATAACTACGCTCATTACATTGGCGAAGCAATAGAAAGTGCACTTAACCAGACCTATACTGACTTTGAACTGATCATCATTGATGATCAGTCAAACGATAATACTGATGAGGTTGTTGCGCGATATCTTTCAGATCCACGTGTTAGTTACCATAAGAATAAGTTCAATCTCGGACTTGCAGGCAATTTCAACGAAGCGCTGAAATATGCAACCGGGGAGTACATAAAATATCTCCTTGCAGATGATGTTTTCCATCCCACCTTACTCGAGAAGATGGTTCCGGTAATGGACGAACATCCAACGGTAATGCTGGTGACTTCCAAACGCGAAATGTTCGGTACAAAAACAAAAAGCAGCAATTTACCGTTAACACATCTGCAGAAAGGTGAGACTGTTATCTATGCTTCTTTGAAAGAGAAAGCAGGTAATTGGATCGGCGAACCTACTACCGTAATGTTTCGTAAGTCTGCATTAAAGATCGGACTGTTTAATACAAAATATACTTGCCTGGTAGATTGGGACATGTGGCTGAGAATTCTGACTGCCGGTGACTGCTTTATTATACCTGAGACCTTGTCTTATTTCCGGGTTCATGATACCCAGGCGTCCCGCCTTATCATGAACGATTACAAATACACTTTTGAAGATTATGAGTTCTACAAAATTATAAAAACCGACAACCCGCTCTCGCTCGATTTGTCGAAACTGGACCTGGATACAATGATTGCCAAGAGAGCAACTTTTTGTGCGAAGGCAATGTACAAGCTACTTCCTCATATTTCAGATAAAAAAAACCGGCAAAATTTCATACGCGCTTTCAAAATTGCGTGGTCAGAAAATGTGATGCTGGCTCCGCTTTCCCGCTTTCTGGGTACTAAAAATAAATCGTAATTATTCGATCTTTCAGATCGTATATTTCCTACATTGCATATGTTGCAAAGAGGGTAACACCTTCTTTTGCCCTTGCAATATCCTTTTAACTACTTCCAATCTACTCCTGGTCAAGCTGGTACGCTATTTCTTTTTGTTTGATGATTTAAAGATCTCGATTAAAACCAGACGCGATTTGTATAAATTACATATACAAAACCCCGGCATTCCGACGTTTAAGGAATACCTAAAACCCTGGACTAAACCCTGTACATGAAAAAGTTTTTAGCGATTACAATCGACGTAGAACCCGATTGTTCGTCTGACTGGTCATATAGCAACCCCTTATCTTTCCGTGGCATGCATGAAGGCATCGGCAAAATCTTGCATCCGCTGTTCGGGCGGCATCAGATGAAACCGACCTATCTTTTAAACAGTGTCGTTATGGAGGACCGGGGGTCCGTTGAACTCCTGAATAATTTGCCAGGGCAGTTTGAATTAGGAACCCATCTTCACCCTGAATTCGTTGAGCCGCAAAAGAAATTCTATGATTATGCGGGGAAGTCGGCCCGTCGAAATTCATGTTTTTACCCGGCGGATATCGAAAAAGAAAAGCTGGTTACCATCACAAGGATGTTCGAGGATAAGTTTAACCGCAAACCCACATCGTTCCGCGCAGGACGTTTTTCGGCCGGCCCAAATACTATAACATCGTTACTTGATCTCGGGTATAAAGTTGATACAAGCGTTACTCCGCACATTAACTGGAACGATTCTACCCGGGAAGAGCCGGTGAACTTTACCAATGCACCTGAACAACCTTATTTCATAAAAGAGGGCACTATTACAGGCCAGTCAGCGAAAAAAGAAGGTCTGTTGCAGGTACCAGTGTCTGTAGGAATGCTAAAGCGAAACCCTCTCCAGGAGCTGGCGGCCTCAGGCATGGGCATGCGACGGAAGATCAACTGGAACAAACGTGTTTGGCTAAGGCCGGCATTTGCAAAGTTTGAAGACATGAAGGCGCTGGTAGCTCAGTACAGTCGCAAATATCAGGACCGGGAAGCCATCGTTTTCAATATGATGTTTCATAATGTGGAGGTATTGCCGGGCCTGAGCCCTTACACTATAACCCAGCATGCCTGCGACTTGTACAAGAATGATCTTGAGAACTTTTTCGAGTTCTGCAATGCACATGATATAAAAGGAATCTGTTTGACTGACACGTATAACCTTTACCGGGAAAAGCCTGTCATTCATATGAACCCAAATAACAGATCCAACGTGATCAATATGATCAGTTAAATAAAATTTTAAAATACGCTGGGTGTAGCACCCGTATCGAGTAAATGGTTGAACTACCATTGCGATCTTCATACAGATTCAATCCCTTCCAATCAGCCCGTTCAGCACCCGCAGCTTGTGCAGCAGCATTTCAAGGCTAACGGTACCATATAGCCTAGATCAAAATTATTGCCTGGGAAGATTCATGGAATGATTTAACCGGATTTTGTTTAACACATAACAGATGGTTCGAACATCGCACTGAATACCTGAACGACGATTTTGCATAGAAGAGCATTCCACTGAACACTATTTATAAAGAATAGAGTGCGACAGAACTCAATCCAAATATTGTGCAGGATTGTTTTATGAGGCTTTCACAGTCGTTACTTTTTTGTCCACTACTATTTCGAAAAGAAAAATCTACTTATGTGCTGAAGCGCAGCGACCAGCCTGCTTATGTGTTTAACGCAACCATTGTCAACAGCAGGGGCGTAACGTTCCCCATGAATAAGGAACTGAATTATTCAACATACTATCCAAATCCATAGCACCGCATACTTATTTTTAAGAAGTATTAAACACTTCGGCTTTTGCTTCCTATCCTCCGAAATAAAATGGCTGTCTATCGAATCGTGGACAATGAGATGGCGCGAGCTCTTACTTTACTGACTCTTTGTTCGTGAGCTTGGTTTCAAAAAATAAATGATACAGGAAAATATCTCCGACCGAAATGTTGTTCAGGTCATTCCCATTTTGGGAACAAGAACTAATATCAGATTCCATCATCAAAACATAAATGCAGCAGGAATTTTGTGATTACAAGTCTGCTATACATGAACAAATTGTGAATTATGCGTGAATTATAGTTTGCGCGCATCGAAATGATTACGAATCAAAAAATTTACCACAATGCCATTCATAACTGTAATTACTTCAGCAAAACAAGAGCAGCCAGTTGATCAAAATCAAGAATACACGAAATACGAATGCTAACACTCATTCGTTTTAAGATAAATGCTTCAACCTTCTAAGAGTTTCTGCTGAAATGTAGGACTGAAGCAGGTTTTTGATACTATGCTTTTATGAATGACGTTTAAAGATATGGTTCATAACGAGATAGTATGAGTGCATAAACCGGACGAAAGAAAGCTAACGTGCTTGCTTAACCGCATTCCGACGTGAGTGATCAAATCTAAGTTTGGCAATATAACGTTCAAGTATATATACTAAGCACAAGTACCAAATTTTCAAAGATTATATGATCAGGATCAATTAAAAATAAAAAAGTTCGTTAAAGATTTTTTGGGCATCAAAATTGTTTCACTATCACAAATTTTAAAACCATAACTATCTAACTTATAAGAATACCGATCTAGAAAAATCCAATAACTATGAATAATTCCACAAGGAGAAGATTTCTCCGCAACTCCTCAATTGCGGCGACAGGGCTAGTTCTTGCCACACCATCAGGCGCAAAGAACGCATTAAACAGAAGACAAGCTATCGCTTGTGCACCAGGAAGCAGTACTCAACTTTTTGGAACACTCGCGAGTCAGAAGTCAGGTAATTGGTCAGATGCTTCAACATGGGGTGGCCGTGTTCCGGCAGAGGGCGATACTCCGGTTATTTCATCGGGCCATACAGTTGTATACGATCAGGTAGTTACAACTGTTAGTGGTTTAAATATCAACAGCGGCGGTTCACTGCAATTTGATAGCAATAAATCAACTTCATTACTTACTTCAGCAAACATCATTGTTTATGGCAAACTTATAATGAAGCCATCATCTGCAAGTGTTCAACAATTCATTCAATTTATCAATGTCAACGAGAATCGTTTCATCGGCAGTGGACACGACATCATCGAAGGTGATGTTGGTCTTTGGGTGATGGGCGCTGGTCAGCTTGATATTTCGGGAGCAAGGAAGAAATGCTGGACAAGAGCAACCGGTTCTGTAAACCGTGGTGCAACAAGCTTTTCAGTGCAAGATGCGAATGCCTGGAATACCGGTGACACCATCTTCATTGTTCCGACAGATATGCCACCTGCATATACAAGTGACTGGGATGATAGACTCCAGACGTCCACTGATTCATTCGGTGTTAAATTTGAAAGAAGAAAAATTACGGGAATAAGTGGTAACACCATTCAGATTGATCAGGCATTAAATTATGATCATCTTGCAGTGAACACTGATTCAGGCAAAGGATGGACAGCCGAAGTGGGAAATATCTCGCGGAATGTTCGCATAGAAGGAACTGAAAAAGGCAGAGCGCATATTTTTATCAGATCGAGCATGCCTCAAAGTATTTATTATCTGGCAGGCCGCTTCCTTGGACCAAGAAAGGGTGGAGGCAGGCCTTCATTAGTATCTGGCAGATATGGAATTCACTTTCACCACTGCAACGAGGGTTCGCGCGGCTCTATCGTAGAAGGATGCTCAATAAGTGATACAGGCAATCGCGCTTATGTACCACACGCATCGCATGGTATTACGATGAATAACAACATAGCATTTAATGTTATGGAAGCATCATTCTGGTGGGATTTCCAGGAGATTAGTCATGAAACATTGTGGGATGGCAATCTCACCGCTTATGTAAAATGGAATGGGCAGGAAAATGGCTCACGTGGAATGGAAATGAACATGGGTGATGGTAACATTGCCAGGAATAATGTTGTTGTGTTTGCACATAGTGGAGACGAACACAACCAGGGAGCTTACGTATGGAACGCTGATAGTGAAGGAGTGTGGATATTTGAAAACAATCTCGCTCACAGCAACCGTAGTGGAATGTTTGTTTGGCAGAATACCGGTAATAATCACACGATTGTTAATCACGAAGCCTACAATAATTTTCTCGGTACATTTCATGGTGCCTATGTCAACTCATATACATACACCGGAGGTTATTTTTATAATTCCCTGATAATTCATAAAGCCACATCAGGTAATAACAGCGGGGTGCGATTTGAAAAAGTCACATTAGATGGCGGAGGCAGCAGACCTTTTTTAGCCGAAGTTTTTCCTTCACCCGTCACATCCGGCGGAGATTTTAATGTTTTCAGAGAATGTACATTTAAAAATTATACTGATGTAGGTGTGATGATGAACACTTTTTCGCTACCTGGCGAAAACGGTAGAAAACATCTTGGGCTTATCAAATGTAATTTTTCCGGGAGACAAGTAGGATTCGCAAGCACGTCTGTTTACGATTCAAAAGTATATACTCAACCTTCTGCGGGCGATTGTACGGTTGTAAGCCAGCAAGGCATTAATCGTGTCGACCGTTTTGCACCAATGTATTACGGTACAGGCCGTGGGTTAAAAGGTGAATATTTCAATGGTTCCGCATTTGAAAGTCTGGCATTTACCCGTATCGATAGCATGATCATGTTCGGCCAGTGGACTTATGATAAGGCAGCCTCGCCAACACAGGTACACCACAAAATTACCAGTGGCAATTATTCAATGCGGTGGACAGGGCAGGTGGAACCGCAATTTTCCGAAACTTACACATTCAAATGCAGAGGTAGTGGTGGCTTCAGGTTATGGATTAATGGCCAGCAGATCCTGGACAGTTGGGTTGACCGCGCGGATAATGAAGACATTGTTACCAGTACTCCTGTTGCAATGCAAGCGGGTCAAAAATATACGGTGAAACTGGAACACATGAATCTTAGCGGTGCGAGATCATGTCATTTCTACTGGCAGTGCCCGGGACTTGGTAGGATGGTTCACGTTCCTCAAAGCCAGATGTATACTGATGCAGTTGTTGTAAACAGACCTCCCGTACAAAACCAGGTACCTGTAGCAAATGCAGGACAGGATATTCTCCTTACACTTCCTGCAAATAGTACTGTACTTAATGGTTCTCAATCAAAGGACCCCGATGGTAGTATCAGCGCGTACAGCTGGTCAAAGGTTGGCGGGCCCGATAAGTTCACGCTTCTTACACCAACGCAGGCACAAACAGATCTGAAAGATCTTGCAGAGGGCACATATATATTCCGCCTTCGGGTAACAGACGACAAAGGCGCTGTTCATGAAGACGACGTCACAGTAACCGTTAAAGCAGGTAATCAGTCGCCCGTAGCCAATGCAGGTCCTGACGTAACCATTACCCTGCCTGTGAGCAGTACAAAACTTGATGGTACCCAGTCAAAGGATCCCGAAGGTAAAATCACAAAATATAACTGGGTTAAAAAAGACGGTCCCGCAAACTTTACACTTGCCTCCCCTGGCACAGTAACTTCGGACCTTAAGGATCTTGTTGCGGGCCTATATACTTTCAGACTTACTGTTACCGATGAGAAAGGGGCGGAGCATACCGATGATGTATTGGTAGATGTAAAGACAGCCGGCAATCAACCACCAGTTGCCAATGCCGGGCCTGATGTAACTATAACTTTGCCGGTCAACTCAACAAACTTAAATGGCAGCGGCTCTAAAGATCCGGATGGTAACATCGCATCATACAAATGGTCAAAGGTTAGTGGTCCTTCAGAAGGAACGCTCACCGGCGAAACCGAAGAAACAGCTTCATTAAAGAATCTCGCCCGCGGAGTTTATGTATACCGGCTCCAGGTTATAGATAACAAGGGAGCGGCTCATGAAGACGAAGTTGTAATCACAGTAAATGATACAACACCAGGTAATCAGTCCCCGGTAGCAAATGCCGGCCAGGATATCACTATCACCCTTCCTGTATCAGGTGTGAATCTGGATGGACGTGCATCAAATGATCCGGATGGTACCATCACTGCTTATAAGTGGTTAATGGTTAACGGTCCTGCCGGAAGCGAGTTTTCGAATCAGAATAATTCTTTCACCGGGGTTAGTGGTTTGGTTGCAGGTGTCTATACTTTCAGACTGATGGTTACAGACGATAAGGGTGCAATTCACAATGATGATGTGAAAGTAACAGTAAACCCGGCCAAAACCGGTGGCAATCAGGATCCGGTTGCAGATGCAGGACCAGACATCTTCGTCACCATGCCTACTAACAGAACGGTGCTTGATGGAAGCGCTTCAAGAGATCTTGATGGAACAATAACTGCTTATCGCTGGATTAAGGTAAGCGGACCCGCAACTTACAACATCGTTAGAAATAATGTTGCTACAACTAAACTGGAAGATTTACGTGAAGGCGTATATATTTTCAGACTACAGGTAACAGATGATAAAGGCGCAATTCATACAGATGATGTAACCGTAACCGTAAGCAAACAAGGTGCGCCAACACCAACCAACCAGCCTCCGGTTGCAAGAGCAGGCCAGGATGTGGCGATTACTCTTCCGGTTGATAAAGTAGTGGTCGACGGTAGCGCCTCAAGTGATTCAGACGGCTTCATTGCAAGCCATAGGTGGAGTAAAGTTTCCGGTCCGGCCAGGTTCACCATTGCACGTTCAGACAATGCCGTTACGGAGATATCCGGACTAACAGAAGGCATATATGTGTTCAGACTTACTGTAACTGATGACAAGGGTCTTACGCATAGCGATGATATTACAGTAGCAGTTCGTGCAGCTTCACAACAGGAACCGCAGGAACCAGAAGAACAGGAGCCACAAAAGCCAGCTACCGGCCTCACTGTAAACGCAGGTGCGGACATTGCAGTAACCCTGCCTAAAAATGCAACCACATTGATTGGTACGGCAACTGGCGCTGTGATAGTAGCTTACAAATGGACAAAGGTTTCTGGTCCGGCCAGTTACAATATTGTTACAAATTATACACCTGCAACTCTATTGCAGGATCTGAGAGCTGGGACATATGTATTCCGTTTAACTGCAACGGATAATACCGGTAAAACAGCTTATGATGATGTTACCGTAGTGGTAAGTTATTCACTTGCCCGCATCGAGCAGCCAACTGAATTGAATGCAGCTGTATGGCCGAACCCCTCCAGCAGTATGTTTAACATCAACCTGCTTAGTAATTCCGACGAAGCAATCACTCTTAAGATCCATAATCAATGGGGTCAGGTTGTGAAAGTTATCAACGGTGCCCGGAATAATTCGACCATGCTGATAGGAGAAGGACTTGGAAAAGGTCAGTACTTCCTCATCGTTGAACAGGGGTCACAGAAAAAGATTATTAAGCTCATCAAAATTTAATCACTGCAAATAGTAGTTAAGTGCTTTCCCTATGAATTCAAAGCCGTCCTTAGTGACGGCTTTTTTTTATCTGATTGAATTCTTTATTACTTATTTTTGACTAACAATCTAGGTCAGCTATGCCGGAATTAATTATTGATCTGATACATGCCAACATCTACCAGGGCCAGAACCTGGTTCTGCAGGATGTAAATTTCCAGGTGAGCAAGGGTGAATTTGTGTACCTGGTGGGCAAGACCGGTACCGGCAAATCCAGTTTATTGAAAACGTTATATGGTGATCTCGAACTTACGGAAGGAGAAGGTAAGGTTGTAGGCTTTGACCTTCGGAAGATGGATTGGAAAAAGGTACCGTATCTCCGTCGTAACCTCGGAGTGGTTTTCCAGGACTTCCAGTTGCTGACCGACCGGAACGTGAATGATAATCTTAAATTTGTTTTACGTGCGACCGGTTGGAAGGATGAGAAGCTGATGGATGAAAAAATTGTCGATGTCCTCGACAAAGTGGGCCTGAAATCAAAAGGTTTTAAGATGCCGTTTGAAATGAGTGGCGGCGAACAACAAAGGATTGATGTGGCGCGTGCCTTGTTGAATTCGCCCAAACTTATATTGGCAGATGAACCAACAGGCAATCTTGATCCTGAAACATCTGATGAGATCATGCAGCTTCTTTTTCATATTTCGCGCGATTATGGAACTGCCATCGTGATGGCCACCCATGATTATATCGTCATCAACAAATTTCCCGCACGAATGATAAGAACTGAAAGAGGTAAGATCTCTGATAATGCCACCATCTCCATGGAATAAGATTCACCATATCCATTGAATCAGTCTATCCGCATTTTTCCTGTTGTTAAATACGCCGGTTAATAATTTATTTCGAAGGACTGTCTCATCCTCTGTAAAAGGTTTATGATAAAGTTGGGTAACGATGCTTTTAAATCCATTTGCATTTCCAGCTATATGACAGGCCGGCTCGAAGCCCGTTCCCCTAACGGTGGCATCGTTAACAACTGCATGTCTGCCATTAAAAAGTACGTTAAGTAGTTTCAGTTTAATACCGGTGGCGTTCATTGATGGGAGAATATTTATCTGTGCTTTATCTATCAGATCCGACATTTCTTCATTATCGGGATTTTCAATCAGGCATATGTTCGATTTGTTGCGGATCGAACGTTTGAGATTTTCTGAAGGATCTTTGCCGGCGATTACGAAAGGAATATTCAGATCATCAAATACATTATCAGAAAGCCAGCGTGCGGCCTTTTCGTTTTCAGGAACAGAAAGGTTTCCATGGTATAGACAGAAATAGCCGATGCCGTCCTGCGGCTTAATCTCATCATATCCTATGAACACCGGCAGTGTTGCTATATTGCGTGTACCAAATGCTGATCTGTAATAGTCTTTGTCGTGATCAGAGACTGCAAGTATCAACGAAACTTTCGATGCTATACCAGCTTCAAACTTTTTCAACAAAAAACTTTCGGCGAGAAAATATATTTTTTTCATTGAAGTTCCAGCAGAGCGGAACAGGTGGCGGTAATAAACTGATTCTACATTATGGAGGCGCAGAATAATTTTTCTTTTTGTTAAATCAGCAAATCTGTCGTCGTGTAGAAAATGTGTGCAATGAATACCTTCAACTAAAATCGGATATTCATCTTTCAAAAGATTCTTAATCAAGTCCTCGCTGTTTCGCGAACTGACAATATAGGGTTGTTTATACGAAAACCCCTTATGGCCCGTCTGTCGCGGGTAATAATTAACCGAGCTGCAGTATTGATTTAGTTCAGACTGGGGAAGGCGCTTATTTATAAAACAATGTAGGTGAAT
>Ga0190273_10000440_pt1 | contig 15916 bp, 12 predicted proteins | sample Popmic504IS_FD_134513 | JGI IMG/M metagenome (GOLD analysis project Ga0190273, IMG submission 134513) | Populus adjacent soil microbial communities from riparian zone of Shoshone River, Wyoming, USA - 504 IS | ecosystem: Environmental > Terrestrial > Soil > Riparian zone > Trees stand | place... | reverse complement strand
TCCGTCTCCGCCCGCAAAGTGTCGCCGATAAACACCGGCTTCGGCATCCGCACCTTGTCGTAGCCCAGATTGGCAACCAGCGTCCCCAAGGTCGTGTCCCCCACCGAAAGTCCCACCATCAACGCGAACGTGAAAGTGCCGTTCACAACGATCCGCCCAAACTCCGTCGCCGCCGCATATTCGGCATCGAGGTGCAGCGGCTGCGGATTGTGGGTCAGCGCCGAGATCAGCAGGTTATCCGTCTCGGTAACCGTCCGATGCGGCTGATGCGCGATCCGGTCGCCAAGCACCCACTCGTCGAAAAAGCGCCCGGCCACCTTAATTCCTCCCCGGCACGGGGAGGGGGACCATGCGAGGGTTCCCGCCAAAGTAGTACTTTGGCGGGTGCCCGTGGAGCATGGTGGAGGGGGCCCGCCTATGTGCCGGCTCGGAGGCTGGGCCCCCTCCACCGCACTTCGTGCGGTCCCCCTCCCCGTTCCGGGGAGGAATGTTGCGCACCCTCATTCCTTCTCCACCTTCACCAGCATCGTCCCCTCGGTCACCTGCGCGCCCTCGGCCACCGCAAGTTCGGCCACCACGCCGTCGAACGGCGCCACCATGCTATGCTCCATCTTCATCGCTTCCAAGGTGACCAGCTTCTGCCCCTTGGCCACCCGCTCCCCCTGCCGCACATCGACCGAAATCACCCGCCCCGGCATCGGCGACACCAAAGCCCCATCCGAAGCCGCCCCCGCCGCACCGCCGCCGCCCACGCCCGGCAAGGTGAACGCAAACGCTTGCCCCGCCGAGAAGACCAGCACCGTCTCCCCTTCGGACGTCGCCACCCCCTCCAGCGGCGGATCGCCGCCAGCGTCCACCAGGCGGGTCTCGCCGCCATGCGCAATCGCCACCCGCACATCGTCGGCCGCGTTCAACCGGAAGCCCTGCAGCGCCGCCCAGGGATCGCCCTCCCCGCCATTGCCGAAGTCGGACGCCAGCAGCGCCGTCGCCGCCAAATTCCACACGCCTTCGGGGGGCGCCACATCCGGCACCAGCCGATCGATCCGCGCCGGAATGAACGACGTATCGACGTCGCCCGAGCGAAAATCCTCATCCGCCGCCGCCAGCGCCAGGAACCCCGCATTGGTCCGAACCGGCCACACCTCGACCTCGTGCAGCGCGTCCGTAAGCCGCTCCGCCGCCTCCTCGCGCGTCGCGCCGCGCGCGATCACCTTGGCGATCATCGGATCGTAATAGGGGCTGATCCGGTCGCCCTCCTCCACGCCCGTATCGATCCGCACCCCGCGCGGAAGCACGAAGTGGTCGAGCCGGCCCGTCGAGGGCAGAAACTCATGCGCCGGATCCTCGGCATAAAGCCGCGCCTCCATTGCGTGGCCGCGGATCGCGAGTTGCTCCTGGCGCAGCGGCAAAGGCTCGCCCGATGCCACCCTGAGCTGCCACTCGACCAGATCCTGGCCGGTAATCTCCTCGGTCACCGGATGCTCCACCTGGAGCCGCGTGTTCATTTCCATGAACCACACCCGGTCCGGCCGCAGCCCCTCCGACGCATCGGCGATGAATTCGATCGTCCCAGCGCCGACATAATCCACCGCCCGCGCCGCCTTCACCGCCGCGTCGCACACCGCCGCGCGGGTCGCCTCGTCCATGCCCGGCGCGGGCGCCTCCTCGATCACCTTCTGGTGCCGCCGCTGCAGCGAACAATCGCGTTCGAACAGGTGGACGACATTGCCGTGGCTGTCCCCGAAAACCTGCACCTCGATGTGGCGCGGGCGAAGGATGTACTTTTCGATCAGCACCCGATCATCGCCGAAGGAAGCCGCCGCCTCCCGCTTGCAGCTCTGCAGCATATCGGCGAACTCCGCGGACGCGTTCACCCGCCGCATCCCCTTTCCGCCGCCGCCGGCCACCGCCTTGATCAGCACCGGATAGCCGATCGCATCCGCCTCCGCCTTCAGCCGCTCCGGCGCCTGATCCTCGCCAAGGTAACCGGGCGTCACCGGCACCCCCGCCTCGATCATCAGCTTCTTGGCCGCGTCCTTCAGCCCCATCGCCCGGATCGAGTGCGCGGATGGTCCCACCCAGATCAGCCCGGCAGCCTCGACAGCCTCCGCGAAACCCGCATTCTCCGAAAGAAACCCATAGCCCGGGTGGATAGCCTCCGCCCCTGAGGCCTTCGCCGCGGCAATGATCTTCTCCCCCACGAGATAGCTCTCCCGGGCCGCGGAAGCCCCGATATGCACCGCCGCATCCGCCTCGCGAACATGCAACGCCCCCCGATCCGCATCGGAAAACACCGCCACGGTGCGCACCCCAAGCCGCCGCGCAGTGCGAATGATCCGGCAAGCAATCTCGCCCCGGTTGGCGATGAGGAGAGAGCGGATCACGTCAGTTCCTCCCCGGAACGGGGAGGGGGACCGCGGCGCGAAGCGCCGGGGTGGAGGGGGCCCCGCTTACGACACACATCCATGATCCCGAGAATGACTCCGTCCAGATTGTTGAACACTTCCACCGCAGGAATGCGCAGTGTCATGAATCCGCGCCCTTCCATATACGCGTCTCGCAATGCGTCTCGTTCAGGGCGGCCGGCCCGATCGTGCGCCTCTCCGTCGACTTCGATGGCAAGTCTCGACGACAGACATGCGAAGTCCAGATAATAAGGTCCTTGGGGACATTGCTTGCGGAAGTGGAATTTTCCTGATTGCCGCTTCAGCGCCCACCACAAGAGTTTTTCCGGCGGGCTCATCTGGCGCCGCAACCGGCGCGCGCGCTTCACAGCCTTGATCGGAGCCTGCAGCACCGCCGGGCCCCCTCCACCACGTCGCTTCGCGCCGCGGTCCCCCTCCCCGTCCCGGGGAGGAGCAGGAGTCGCACCGCTCAAACGCTCCTCCCCGGCAAGGGGAGGGGGACCGCCCGGCGCAGCCGAGTGGTGGAGGGGGCCCGCGTCTGAGGTGCGCCCCTCCCCCCTCACATCCTGAACAACCCGAATTGCGCTCGCTCCGCGATCGGCGCGTTAAGGCACGCGCTGAACGCCAGCCCGAGCACGTCACGCGTCTGCACCGGGTCGATGATGCCGTCGTCCCACAGCCGCGCTGAGGCGTAATACGGGTTACCCTCGTCTTCGTATCTCTGCCGGATCGGGGCCTTGAACGCTTCGGCCTCCTCCGCCGTCCAACTCTCCGCATCCTTGTGCACCGTCGCCAGCACGCTTGCCGCCTGCTCGCCGCCCATCACGCTGATCCTCGAATTCGGCCAGGTGAACAGGAACCGCGGCCCGTAGGCCCGCCCGTTCATGCCGTAATTCCCGGCGCCGAAGCTGCCGCCGATCAGCACCGTCACCTTGGGCACCTGCGCCGTCGCGACCGCGGTGACCAGCTTGGCGCCGTCCTTGGCGATGCCGCCCGCTTCGTATTTGCCGCCGACCATGAACCCCGAGATATTCTGCAGGAACAGCAAGGGCGTGCGCCGCTGGCAGGCGAGTTCGATGAAGTGCGCGCCTTTCAGCGCGCTCTCCGAAAACAGGATGCCGTTATTGGCCAGGATCGCCACCGGCATGCCCCAGATGCGGGCAAAGCCGCACACCAAAGTGGTCCCGTACAGCGGCTTGAACTCGTGGAAATCGGACCCGTCGACGATCCGCCCGATCACCTCGTGGACATCGTAAGGCGTGCGCACGTCGTCCGGGATGATGCCGTACAGTTCCTGCGGGTCGAGCTTCGGCGCCACCGGGTCCGCCACGTCCAGCTCATGCCGCTTCGTCGTGTTCAACCGCCCAACAATGCTGCGCACAATCGAAAGCGCATGTTCGTCGTTATCGGCCAGGTGATCGACCACGCCCGAACGCCGCGCATGCAAGTCGCCGCCGCCCAAATCTTCGGCCGAAATCACCTCCCCCGTCGCCGCCTTCACCAAAGGCGGGCCGCCAAGAAAGATCGTGCCCTGGTTGCGCACGATGACGCTTTCATCGCTCATCGCCGGCACATAAGCGCCGCCCGCGGTGCAGCTTCCCATCACGCAGGCGATCTGCGCGATGCCGGCCGCCGACATCTGCGCCTGGTTGAAGAAGATGCGGCCGAAATGCTCCTTGTCGGGAAATACCTCCGCCTGGTGCGGCAAATTGGCGCCGCCGGAATCCACCAGGTAGATGCAGGGCAGCCGGTTCTCCCGCGCAATCTCCTGCGCGCGCAGATGCTTCTTGATGGTCAGCGGGAAATAGGCCCCGCCCTTCACCGTCGGGTCGTTGGCGACGATCATGCACTCGCGCCCCGACACGCGGCCGACGCCGGCGATCATGCCCGCCCCCGGAGCCTCATCGCCATACATGCCGTTGGCGGCTAGCTGGCCGACCTCCAGAAACGGTGCGCCCGGATCGAGCAGCCGCCCCACCCGGTCGCGCGGCAGCAACTTGCCCCGGCTGACATGCCGCTCGCGATGCTTCTCCGAACCGCCAAGCGCCGCCTGGCCGACCCGCCCGCGCAATTCCTCGGCAAGCGCGCGATTGTGCGCGTCGTGGCGCCGGGCGTTCTCGTCACCCGGGTCATGCCGGCTGGTCAGCACGGGGGGACTCACGCTTGCTTACGCTCCTTTGCTCGCACGGCTCCAGGCCGCATCTCGGCCCCGCGTTAGACCGGGCAGCGCTTGCTGAAAAGCTTGAACCGCGCGGGCGCCGATTGATGTTCGGAACGGGCCAGCCTTATAACGCCGCCAAACCACACTCTTCCCAACAAGGATCGCACCCCATGAAGGCTCGTCTCCTCGCCGCCGCTTTGCTCGGCGGCTCCGCCCTCGCGAGCCTTTCGGCCTGCAATTCGCCCACCACCCAGCAGCAGACCGCCGCCGCGCCCGCCAACGCCGGCACCGCAATCGGCATTGATCCCGCCGCCCTCGACAAAACGGTGAAGCCCGGCGACGATTTCTACGGCTTCGCCAATGGCGGCTGGATGAAGACCGCCGAGATCCCGGCCGACCGGGCCTCCACCGGCTCCTTCTACGTCGCCTCCCTGGAGACGGAAAAGCACAACCGGGAGCTGATCGATTCGATCGCAAAGGCGAACCCTGCCGCGAACACAAACGAGGGCCGCATCGCCGCATTCTACAAGGCCTATATGGACCAGCCGGCGATCGACCGCGCCGGCCTCGCCCCGATCAAGGCCGATCTCGACGCCTACGCCGGGATTGCCGACAAGGCGGCGCTGTCGCGCACCCTCGGCGCCAACATGCGCGCCGACGTCGATCCCTTGAACGCCACAGATTTCGAGACCCAGAATTTGTTCGGCGTGTTCGTCACCCAGGGACTGGCGACGCCGGGCGAGACCCTGCCCTACCTCCTCCAGGGCGGCCTCGGCCTGCCGGAGCGCGAATATTATCTCTCCGCCGATCCCAAGATGGCCGACATCCGGGCTAAGTACAAAACCTACATCGCGCAGCTCTTCACCGCAGCCGGCCTCCCCGACGGCGCGGCCAAGGCGGCGCGCATCTTCGATCTCGAGACCAAGATCGCCAAGGCCCACGCGACCCGCGACGAAAGCGGCGATTTCGCCAAGTCCGCCGCGGTGTGGAGCCGCGCCGATTTCGACGCCAAGGCGCCGGGCATCGACTGGAACCAGTTCTTCGTCGCCGCCCAGCTTGCCAACCAGAACAAGTTCGCCGCCTACCACGCCGGCGCCATTCCGCGCCTCTCCGCACTGGTCGCGTCCGAGCCGCTGGAGGCGTGGAAGGACTGGCTCGCCTTCCACCAGATCAACAGCCACGCCTCGGTTCTGCCGGGCAAGGTCGACGCAGCGTCCTTCGCTTTCAACGGCACGGTGCTGAATGGAATGCCGCAGCAGCTAAGCCGCGATCGCCGCGCCTTGGCGGCGGTCAACGGCGCGCTCGGCGACGCGGTCGGCAAAGCCTACGCCGACAAATACTTCCCCGCCTCCGCCAAGGCCGAGGTGCAATCCATGGTCGACAACATCAAGTCGGCCTTCGGCGCCCGGGTGCAGGCGATCGACTGGATGGAGCCCGCCACCAAGAAGGAGGCGCTCGCCAAGGTGGAGTCGATTCAGGTCGGCGTCGGCTATCCCGACGTCTGGCGCGATTACGGCAGCTTCGCCGTCTCGCCGGACAATGCCTACGCCAACACCGTCGGCGCCGAGCGTGCCGAATATGCCCATCAGCTTTCCAAGCTCGGCAAGCCGATGGACAAAGGCGAATGGTGGATGACCCCGCAGACCGTCAACGCGGTCAACCTGCCGGTGCAGAACGCTTTGAACTTCCCGGCCGGAATCCTGCAGCGCCCGTTCTTCGACCCCACCGCGGACCCGGCCTACAATTACGGCGCGGTCGGCGCGGTGATCGGCCACGAGATCAGCCACAGCTTCGACAATAACGGCGCCGCGTTCGATTCCACCGGCCTGCTCAGGAACTGGTGGACGCCCAAGGATCTCGCCCGCTTCCAGCAGCAGGGAAACGCGCTCGCCGCCCAATACGACGCCTACGCGCCCTTCCCCGACCTCCACGTCAACGGCAAGCTGACCTTGGGCGAAAACATCGCCGACGTTGCCGGCCTGTCGGCAGCCTACGACGCCTACCGCAAGTCGCTCGGCGGCAAGGAAGCGCCGGTGATCGGCGGCTATACCGGCGACCAGCGCTTCTTTATCGCCTACGCCCAGGCCTGGGCCACCAAGATGCGCGAACCGGCCGTCCGCACCCGCATCGCCACCGACGGCCACGCGCCGGGCCAATACCGCGCGCTGACGGTGCGCAACCTCGACGCCTGGTACAAAGCTTTCGACGTAAAGCCTGGCGACAAGCTGTATCTGGCGCCGGAGAAGCGGGTCAAAATATGGTAGGGTCGCCTTAGGCCCCAACCGTCACCCCGGACTTGATCCGGGGTCCACCTTCTTCTTCAATAGAAGCAAGAAATAAGGTGGATGCCGGATCAAGTCCGGCATGACGGTGGAAGATCACCCCGCCCCGATCAATTCCCGCCCGATCAGCATCCGCCGAATCTCGTTCGTCCCCGCGCCGATATCGAGCAGCTTGGCGTCCCGCAAAAACCGCTCCACCGGCCAATCCTTGGTATAGCCGGCCCCGCCCAGCGCCTGGATCGCCTCCAGGCTCACCTTCACCGCACTTTCGCTCGCCAGCAGGATCGCCCCAGCCGCATCGAACCGCGTCGTCTTCCCCGCATCGCAGTTCCGCGCCACCGTATACACATACGCCCGCGCCGAATTCAGGGCGACATACATGTCGGCGATCTTGGCCTGCATGAGCTGGAACCCGCCGATCGCCTGCCCGAACTGCTTCCTGTCCCGCACATAAGGCAGCACCACGTCCAGGCACGCCTGCATGATGCCAAGCTGGATGCCGGCCAGCACCGTGCGCTCATAATCGAGCCCGCTCATCAGCACGCCGACGCCGCCGTTCACCGGCCCCATAACGTTCCAATCCGGCACGAAGCAGTCGCTGAACACCAGCTCGCCGGTCGGCGATCCGCGCATGCCCATCTTGTCGAGCTTCTGCCCAAGGCTGAAGCCTTCCATCCCCTTTTCGACCAGGAACGTCGTGATCCCCCGGCTCCCCTCGCCGGTCTTGGCGTAGACCACCAACGTATCGGCATGGTGCGCGTTGGTGATCCAGAATTTGGTGCCGTTCAGCCGGTAGCCGCCGTCCACCTTCTCGGCCTTGAGCTTCATCGACACCACGTCGGATCCCGCCCCGGCCTCGGACATCGCGAGAGACCCGATATGCTCTCCCGAGATCAGCTTGGGCAGATACTTCGCCTTCTGCTCCGGGTTCGCCCAGCGCCGGATCTGGTTCACGCACAGGTTCGAATGGGCGCCATAGCTAAGCCCGATCGACGCCGAAGCCCGCGCCACTTCCTCCTGTGCGATCACGTGCTCGAGATAGCCGAGCCCAAGCCCGCCATCCTCCTCCGACACGGTGATCCCATGCAGCCCGAGCGCGCCCATCTCCGGCCAAAGCTCTTGCGGAAACCAGTCGTCCGCATCGATCTTCGCCGCGAGCGGCGCGATCCGGTCCGCCGCGAAACGCTGGGTAGTATCGCGAATGGCGTCCGCCATCTCGCCGAGCGCGAAGTCGAGCCCGATATCGGCCATTTCTCTCTCCTGATCTGCCCGCGCCCTAGCAGAGCCCTTCCAGTTTGAACAAGGCGGGGCCGATAGCTATGTGGGCTCCACGTTCACCCGCTTGTGTCGAGCTAAGGCGAGACACGAACGAAACTCACCCGTTCGTGTCGAGCGAAGTCGAGACACGAGCGAAGTTCACCCGTTCGTGTCGAGCGAAGTCGAGACACTGCAGAGCACCCCGTTTCTCGACTTCGCTGTTTCTCGACTTCGCTCGAAACGAACGGAGTTTTTTGGAGATCTGATTTCATGGCCACCACCCCCTCCGCCGACCCGATCGTCATCCTCTCCTACGCGCGCACCCCGATGGGCAGCTTTCAGGGCGCGCTCGCCGGAGCCTCCGCAACCGAACTCGGTGCAACCGCCGTCCGCGCCGCCATCGAGCGCGCCGGCGTTTCGGGCGAAGACGTGGACAAGATCTTCATGGGCTGCGTCCTCCCCGCCGGCTTGGGCCAGGCCCCCGCCCGCCAGGCCGCGCTTGGCGCCGGCCTCCCCCGCTCCGTTGAAGCCACCACGATCAACAAGGTCTGCGGCTCCGGCATGCAGGCGGCGATGTTCGCCCACGACATGATCGCCGCGGGCTCGGCCGACCTGATCGTCGCCGGCGGCATGGAATCGATGTCCAACTCGCCCTACCTGATGACCAAGCACCGCGCCGGCGCCCGCATCGGCCACGACACGGTTTACGACCACATGATGCTCGACGGCCTCGAAGACGCCTATGACAGGGGCCGCGCCATGGGCACCTTCGCCGAGGATGCCGCCCGGGAGTACCAGTTCACCCGCGAAGCGCAGGACGAATACGCCATCGAATCCCTCCGCCGCGCTACCGCCGCCATCACCTCCGGCGCCTTCGACCGCGAAACCACGCCGGTTACCGTCAAGACCCGCAAGGGCGACGTCGAGGTCACCTGCGACGAACAGCCCGGCAAGTCGAACCCGGAGAAGATCCCAGGCCTCAAGCCCGCCTTCGCAAAGGACGGCACCATCACCGCCGCCAACGCGTCCTCCATCTCCGACGGCGCCGCCGCCCTGGTGATCACCCGCCAGTCCGTCGCCGACCGCCTGGGCCTCAAACCCATCGCCCGCATTGTCGCCCACGCCGCCCACGCCCAAGCGCCCAACCTCTTCACCAGCGCCCCCGTCCCGGCCGTCAACAAGGCGCTCGAGAAAGCCGGCTGGACCACCGACGATGTCGACCTGTGGGAAGTCAACGAAGCCTTCGCCTGCGTCGCGATGATCGCCATGCGGGACCTCGGCATCCCGCGCGACAAGCTCAACGTCCACGGCGGCGCCACCGCCTTGGGCCACCCGATCGGAGCCTCCGGCGCCCGCCTCCTCGCCACCTTGCTCTCGGCCCTCCAGACCCACGGCAAGACCAGGGGCCTCGCCACCCTCTGCATCGGCGGCGGCGAAGCCACGGCGATGGCGGTGGAGCTGCTGAACTAGGCCCTGTCCCCCGTTGAACCGCCTGCCCTAAACAACACGATAGGGTCTGGACACGGCCGCCCGCTGCGTTAGGAAGGCGTTCGTGGCTTCGGGGGAAAGCCGCTCATCCGTGGACGAAAACAATATGCCGGCGGCCTCCACGAAGGGCGCCGCGCCGAATATCGTGCACGGGGGCACCAATGACCGAACACACCGCGACCAACCACACGCGCCGCAACCTCCTCCTGGCGCTCGGCGCGGGCAGCGTCGGGGCCGCGGCGTTCGGAGCGCCCGCCCTCCAGCTCAGCCTAGCCGCCACCCAAACCGGCACCGATCTCAACTGGTGGGACCGGATGTTCTTTTCCCTCCAAAACGGCAGCGTCGCCGAATGGTCGAGCGTGATCGGCCAGGTCTTCTCCGTCGATGGCGAGAAGGGCAAGACCCAGCTCATGCTCTCCGAAGTAAAGCTGCTCCCCTCCAAGGGCACCCGCCCCGCCGAATGCGGCCGCACCCAGGCCTTCTCCCTGCTCTTCCTAGGGGCCCCGAACGCCGCCCCGTCCGGCGACCGCACCTACAGCGTAACCCACCCCACCTACCCCGCCCTGGACGTCTACTTCAGCGCCGCGACGGCACTCCCGCGCGGGGTGCGGCTGCTGGCGGTGTTCAACTGAGGCGGTGGGTGCAGTGTATTGACTACCAGCCAGCTACGCTGCGGCGTGCTGGGAGGGAAGCGTGGCTCGTGATCTTCCGTCTCGTTGCGTTCGTCGCCTTCACCTTGTGTTATTGGCTTTCGCGCTGCTCTTTGCGGGTGTAGGCATCATGGGAGCGTGTGCTGACGATGCCGCATGCGTTGCGGCGAAACAGGCTTCCTACGGCACCTCCTTACTCACGTCTGAGCTGATCTATCTTGTGCTCTCGGCTGCATTCGGGTGGTCGGTATTCGGGAAGCGGAAGGCGGCGCAGCAGAAGCCGGTTGAGGAAAGGCCCGAGTGATGCCGCTCAGCGTCCTTGTTCGGTTCTCGGACCATACCCCCGCTGATCGTGCTGAATTGATCCAAGGCGGATTAGGCTGCCACGGCGTCGGTGAAGCGGTTGGTGATCGGGCATATCGCTATACCTTCTCCCGCCAAGGTCAGATCGCAAAGGCGCAAAGTTCCCTCGACTACTGGCAGTCGGAGGGGTGGCTGGAGTGGGAGACAATCGCTCCGTTTTCCCAAAAGACATGAGGAAGAGTGAGCCGCCATCGCATGTCTCAACTTCCTCAACTTATTCGGCCACCGCCGCCGTTCAGCACTCCGCGCTTTTATAGCCCTGCGGCACGTTAAGGCGGGCGCTGTGCTCGAAGAAGGGATCGGCGGCGATGCGGTGGCGCTTGCCATAGGCCTTGGCCAGGTCCGCGGCGAGCGCAGGGTCGTAGGCGGCGAGATCGCGGTCGGAGAGGATCGGCCCCTCGTCCAGCCGGGCAAGCATGTTGGTGTTGAACCAATATTGCGTGCCTTCCGCCCAATATTCGGTGAGCGTCACGGCGGCATAGTCGCCCTTCCAGCGCCCGGCTGCGCGCGCAGCGGCATAGGCCCGCTCCACCGCGGCATAGAGCGGCGGATCGGCGGTGCGGATCGCGTCGAAGATGGCGTGCGAGAATTCGTGGACCAGGATGTTCTCGCCGAAATAGCGGCTGCCCGGCACCGCCAGCAGATTCTCCGCGCCCACCGTCGTGAAGCGCCCGCCGGTGCCGCGCGACCGGGCATTCCAATACTCGCGGTCGCTCTGCGCCTCGATCGCGGCGAAATATTTAAGCTCGCAGGCCGTCAGCCGGGGATCGTCGCGCCGCGGCTTGGTCCAGCCGCGATACTCCGGCAAATCGGTAATCGCCTCCTCTTCGGCGATCACCCCGACCCGAACCTCCTGCCGAACCAGCTCCGCGCGCAGATCCGGGCGGCGGGCAAGCATGGTCTGGATGATTTCAACTGCCCGGCCGATCGCGGCGTCCGGCACCCGGGTGGAGCCGATCACGGGAATGCCGCCCGCATCGGCGTACTTCGCGTAAAAGGGATCGTACTTCGCCGCCGAGAGCCTCAGGAGCGGGGCAGGATCCGGCCCGCCGGGCGCGCAGGCGAAGAGAGCGAGGCAGCAAGCCAGGCGGGCAGCGGAGCGAAGCATCCCAGCAGAATTGCGGGAGGAAGCATGAACCCGCAATGGCCGGGACGCCTCCCGCGTCCCGGCCACGCCCTAGCTACAGACGTCTCCGTTATTCGAGTTCAGTCGACACCAACGGGCTTACGTTGAAGGTCGGTGGCGGCTGGTCCGGGCCGCAGCGAAATTCCGTCTCGCCTTCGTAACACTCTTCCATCGTCGCATAACGCGGGCCGAAAAGGCCTTGCGGAAAGTAAAGTTCGCATGCCTGTATCGCCTGCACGTGGCAATCGCCTGCAGCCATTGCACTGGTCGGCGCCACCAAACCGGATGTGAACAAGGTCGCACTTGCAAACATGACTGCTGCCGTTTTCTTCAAACGCACGTTCATAGTACTTCTCCTGGCGCCGCGGCACGCGACTCATCGAGGCTAGTGGCGATCGAGACTCGCTGCAAGCCGGTCGGCCGCGCGTTACTCGATATGTTCGCGGGTGCCCTCAAGTCTGAACAGCATGTCTATCCACCCGGTGGACAGTGTCGGCCCCATCTCACGGCCGTCCGTGGCTGCATCCACGAGGAGTGCGCTCATCCTGGCCAAAACACTTCTCTGTCTCGGGCGCATATGAACGACCGAGCCTGTTCGGACGGACGTGTTGGCATGTGCCGCCTTGTAACCCCCCGTCTTTGGGGGTGCTCTTGCTTCAAGCCCGGCGCACCGGTTTCCTCGCCCCGTCCACACGGAAATTGCCTTTTCCGGCGCTACGATCTATTCCGGCCGCAACAGCCCGCCCCCCAGCGAAGAAGCTGTAAACAAAGAACAATTGGAGATCCTGCCTGATGAAGAAGAGCTTCGCTTTCGCCGCCTCGCTGCTTGCCCTCGCCGCCGCCGCGCCCGTCGCCGCCGCCGGCACCCACCAGCACGAGTGCCTCGACGAGACCTGCACCGAGGTCAGCCTCCTCGAGGACATCCAGGGCGCCGCCGGCGGAACCGCCGCAACCGGAGTTGAATCGCCGCATTACGGAAGCTGGGGCATCGACCTTGCAGGCATGGACCGGACGGTGAAGCCGGGCGACGACTTCAACGCCTTCGTGAACGGCAATTGGGCGAAGACCAATACCATTCCCGCCGACCGCTCCTCCTTCGGCGCGTTCGCGGTGCTGCGCGACCTTTCCGAAGCGCGCCTGCGCAAGCTGGTCGAAGGCTATCGCGCGGACAACCTCGCTTCGGGCGCCGACCAGCCCAAGGTCGCCGCGCTTTACCAGGGCTTCATGGACGAAGCCGCGATCGAGCGCAGCGACGCCATTCCCCTGCTCACCCGCCTGGCGCCGATCTACATGGCGAAGAGCAAGGACGACATCGCCCGCCTGATGGGCCGCTCCTTCGGCGGCTTTGGGAGCAGCTTCTTCGGCCCGGGCGTCAGCGACGACGCCAAGCGCCCCGATATCTACGCCCTTTACCTGCGCCAGTCCGGCCTCGGCCTCGGCGACCGCGAGCTTTACCTCGACTCCAAGTTCAAGCCGCAGCGCGAGCGTTACACCCTGTATGTCGGGCAGATGCTGGACATGGCGGGCTGGCCCGCCGCCGAGGAGTCGGCCCGCAAGGTCGTCGCGCTCGAAACCCGGATCGCGCAGGCCCACTGGACCCGCGCGCAAAGCCGCGACCGCGACAAGACCTACAATCTCATGACCCGCGCCGAACTCGAAGCCTATGCGCCAGGCTTCAACTGGTCGACCTTCCTCGATGCCGCGGGCGTCGGCGGCGCCGGCCAGGCCATCCTGTCGCAGAACACCGCTTTCCCGAAGATCGCTCAGATCTTCGCCGATACCGATCTCCAGACGCTGAAAGCCTGGCAGGCCTTCCACACCGCCGACGACGTCGCGCCGCTTCTTTCCAGGCGCTTCGTCGATGCGAGCTTCGAGTTCCGCTCCAAGTTCTTGAACGGCCAGCCGCAGCAGCGCGAGCGCTGGAAGCGCGGAGTCACCTTTGTCGAAAACGCGATGGGCGAAGCGATCGGCCGCGACTACGTCCAGCTCTATTTCCCGCCCGATTCCAAGGCGAAGATGGATCAGCTCGTCGTCAACCTGCGCACCGCATTGGGCGCCCGGCTGCAGCGGCTCGACTGGATGGGCCCGGAGACCAAGACCGAAGCTCAAAAGAAGCTCGAAGGCTTCAACGTCAAGATCGGTTACCCGGAAAAGTGGCGCGATTACTCCGCCCTCCAGGTCGTCCCAGGCGATCTCGTCGGCAATGCCGAGCGCGCTGGCCGGTTCGAATGGGACTACCGCCGCAACCGCATCGACCAGCCGGTCGACAAGGCGGAGTGGGGCATGACCCCGCAGACGGTGAACGCCTATTACAACTCGGTGAAGAACGAAATCGTCTTCCCCGCCGCCATCCTGCAGGCGCCGTTCTTCGATCCCGACGCCGATCCAGCCGTCAACTATGGCGGCATCGGCGGAGTCATCGGCCACGAGATCATCCACGGCTTCGACGATCAGGGCCGCAAATCGGACTATGCCGGCGTGTTGCGCGATTGGTGGACTCCCGCCGACGCCGCCAAGTTCGAGGTCCAGGCGACCAAGCTTGGCGCGCAGTACGAATCCTACCCCTTCCCCAACCTGCCCGGCGTGCACATCAACGGCCGCGCCTCGATGGGTGAGAATATCGGCGACTTGGGCGGCATCACCGTTGCGCTCGAAGCCTATCGCACCTCGCTGGGCGGCAAGCCGGCGCCGGTGATCGACGGCTTCACCGGCGACCAGCGCGTCTTCCTTGGCTGGGGTCAGGTGTGGCGGACGCTGTTCCGCGACGAGGCGCTTCGCCAGCAGCTCGTCGGCGATCCCCACTCACCCGGAATGATCCGCGCCTTCGCGCCGCTGCGCAACGTCGATCCCTGGTACGAAGCGTTCAACGTCCAGCCCGGCGACAAACTCTACCTCGCGCCCGCCGATCGCGTGCGTATCTGGTAACAGCGGCAACGGCCGCCGGAGTTTGATCCGGCGGCCGTTTTCGTCTGGGCGCTTGGCTAGGTTCGGATTCAGCAACCCCGGGTTGCAAAGTCGGGCGCTTCCCGCGGCCTGCTTTCCGTGATCTACGGACCTGAACATCCAAGGAATTCCCGATGCGTCTTGCTTATGCCCTCGCTCTCGCCCTCGTTGCGGCACCCGCCGTCGCCCAGGCGCCCGCCGCGGCGCCCGGTTCGAGAAACCCGGCCGCGGTCACCGGTGGCACCTACACGGCCGATCCGAACCACACTTTGGTGGTGTGGACCCTCGATCACCTCGGCATTTCGCCCTACACCGGCATCTTCGGCGATGTGACGGGTACGCTGGAGCTCGATCCGAAGCGGCCGAATGCGGCGCGGGTCGATGTCACCATTCCGGTGTCGAAGGTGGTGACGGCAAGCGCCGGCCTCACCCAGCACCTCCTCCGCGCGGGCAAGGACGGCGGCAAGCCCGATTTCTTCGGCGCCGCTCCGGGCGATGCGCGCTTCGTCTCGACCAGGGTCGTCGCGGCCGGGCAAAAGGCGAAGATCACCGGCAACCTGACGCTCAACGGGGTCACCCGGCCGGTGACGCTCGACGCTGCTTTCTACGGCGCCGGCAAGATGGCGCCTGAAATGGGGGGCAAGGAGAATGTCGGCTTCCGGGCCACCGGCACGATCAAGCGCAGCCAGTTCGGCCTCGGCTTCGGGGTGCCGATGGTGAGCGACGAAGTGAAGCTCGATATCTCCGCAGCGTTCCAGAAGTAAGGGCGGCCCGGGGCGCGCCGGATAGGCTGGGTGGCGGAGAAACTGGTGGGCGTGGCAAGGATTGAACTTGCGACCCCTGCGATGTCAACACAGTGCTCTACCACTGAGCTACACGCCCACTCTGGAGGCGCGTTTAGCGAGGGGTAAGCGGGCGCGCAACCCGCTTATCGCCTACAATCGTCCGTGCTGATCCTCGCTCTGGAACAGCCGGTCGACCTCGGCGACGAGGTCGCGCAGGTGGAACGGTTTGGAGAGGACGCGCGCCTGCGGCTGGACGCTGCCGGTGCGCAGCGCGACCGCCGCGAAGCCGGTGATGAACATCACCCGCATGTCGGGCGCCAGCACGCTCGCCTTCTGCGCGAGCTCGATCCCGTCCATCTCGGGCATGACGATATCGGTCAGCAGCAGGTCGAACTGCTCGGCCTCCAGCAAGGGAATCGCCGCGGTGCCGCGGTCCACCGCGCTTACCGCATAGCC
>Ga0190273_10000439_pt1 | contig 15921 bp, 13 predicted proteins | sample Popmic504IS_FD_134513 | JGI IMG/M metagenome (GOLD analysis project Ga0190273, IMG submission 134513) | Populus adjacent soil microbial communities from riparian zone of Shoshone River, Wyoming, USA - 504 IS | ecosystem: Environmental > Terrestrial > Soil > Riparian zone > Trees stand | place... | reverse complement strand
GTGCTCGCCTCAGGATCGATACGCCGTTCTTGATCGTATTGATAGATAAGCTTGCGCGTGCCTGTGATCTCCGGCTTACCCTTTGTGATTTTGAGCAGTGACTTGAGCTTGGTCGGCGTGATCGCGTCCGGCCCATAAGCTTCAGCCTCGTCCAGCGCGCTCGACTGCGGAACTTCTATGTCGTGATGAACGGAGCTTTGCGATGCCGTCACGCGCAGCGGCTCGGACTGAATGGTGACGCTCACTCCGGCCTTCCATACGGGCAGACCATTGTAGGTCTGCTGGTAGCCGATCGTGGTCGTGCCCATAATATCTTTCTCTTCGACCAGCTCAAGCTTGCCGTCGGCGGACTCTGTGCCCTCTGTCGCTTCGTCCGTCAAGGACGGAGTTGATGCGCTCGACAGCATGTTTTGATCTATGCCGTAAAGGGGCGCGACTTCGCGCAAATACTGTTCGGCCAGCGACTGCGGAGTATCTACTCGCACACTGTCGGGAGCAACAGCATCGGTAGAGTCTGCGGCGGCAGATTCTACATCCGCTGCCATAAACGGCTGCTGAAAATGTTCCAGGATGTGAACGTTCCCTTTTTCGTCCTTATCGACTTTAACGTCGTCTGTGAGTTCGAATGTCATCTGTGTCCTCGCTTTCAGAAATTCGGTGAATAGGTATTTGAGACAAAAGCCCTCTTTGCTCGGCTGATGTGGCGCGCATCTAGCGCACCCTGCGGTGTCTTTAGCGTGTCGAGGCGATCCAGGCCGCCGCCGCCATAGCGCGTGCGATGTCCGCCGCGTAACGGGCATTGACGGTCTTGTCTGCGGGCAGGTGATAGTTTGGATTGGGGTCTGGCGCGGGCGCAGCCGTCCCCGGCCCGGCGAAAAAGTCTTCGGACGCAAGGCATGCCGCGTATCCCTCGATTTGAAAACTGGAGTGATCGCTGCGATTCTCCGCCGGGTCGCTTTGACCAGCGCCGCCTGGGTAGAGCTGTGGCGTGGGCAGCGTTGGAGATACCTCAGGAATCAGCGCGGCGATCAATTGAGCGAGCTTGAGAGACCGGCTTTGCACGGCGGGAGTCGGAGTGTACCCGGCGTGCAACTCAAAGGTACGTCCCGCTTCTGCATCGTAGCCGATCATATCCAGCTGGAAGACGGCCACGATCTTCGCGGCAAGCTGGGCCTGTTCGCGCGCATACGCGCGGCTTCCGATCAGACCGTGCTCTTCCGCGTTGAAAAGCAGGAAGCGCACCTCGCGGCGCTTGATACCAGCCGTGGCGAGCGCGAGTATCGCTCGCGCAGCCGAGAGCACACCGGCGATACCGCTGGCATCGTCGTCTGCTCCGGGGGCTGCGTCACTGGACGCGACGTAGCCGGGCTTGCGCGCCCCGGTCGAATCCATGTGGGCTGTGACAAGGACAATGCCTTTTAGTCCAGAGGCGGGCAGGATGGCTTCGACGTTATCGTAAGTGTTGCCCTCGTGTGTGAATTGGTGCGTTCTGACCGTCAGGCGGCTGCCGCCCAGTTGCTTGAAGTCCTTCGTCAGCGCCAGGACGGCTTCGGCGTTGAGCGGATGATGTATATGACGGCTGATGATCTTCGTCGTTCCGGCAACAGGCTTGACGCCCGTGTAACGCTCAACGTCACGACCGACAGCTTTGGTCGTGATCTTCTGTTTGAGCACTTTCTTCTGCGCGGCGCTGAGCAAGGGCACAAGCGTCGTATCGAGCAGAGCCGAAGAGGGAGCGGCCTCAACTGACAGCAGGGCTTCCGCCGCACGCACTGTTCCGGCCAGTCGCTCGTTTTCTTCAAGCTCCGTCGATTCCAGCAGGGACATGGACGCCACCAGCTTTAGATTGTGGCCGTGTCGCGCAGCCGCGAAGTGATAGCTTTCGACGGAGCGTCCAGCAGGGATGCTGACGAACAGTCCCTCTTGTGTGGAGCTAAGGACGCGACGCGCGGAGCGTGGGCCACGGAAAAAGTCGAAGGAGTTACCGTCCGCGACCAGAAAACCGCTCTCGGCCTGCCGGTCATCGCGAAGGATATACAGGTCAGTGGTCTGTGGCTCGTCATCAGCGCCCAGACGATCTACCCAGAAGCCCAGGTCATCCAGTTTCGCGGCGGTCGGCGCATCCGCGATGGCGTACAGGTTAAGCAAAGGTATGCCCACACCCAACTCTGACGAAAGATGAAGCGGAACAACGGCCAGCTCACGCAGTCCTGTACGCCAATCTGTGGCAGCGGTCTGCGCAGGCACTCGTATGCGCAGATAGCGCAAAGGCCCATGCTGCATGAGTACTGTCAGGGCCAGCCTCGGGTGCGGCGCGACCAGAAAGTCTACGGCACGCGCCTGTGCGCGCTCACTTGAGTCCTCGCCGACGAATAGCAGGAGGGGACGCTCGCCGCCAACTGCTTCGCTTCTTTGAAGGACGCGCGCCTGTGCCTGCTCGAAAAGTCTGGACGAGTCCTTGGGCCCATAGAGGATCAGATCGCGGTCGAAGAACGGAAGCAGACTGGCACGCTTCAGCGCCTTGTTGACGTTCTCTTCAGGTATCTCTCCGCGATTGGAGAGGATGCCAAGCGCGACGCCCTTTTCGCGTAGCTCTTCCAATACCGGAAGAACATACGGGAAGACGATCATCTCCGCGATACTATTCCCGTCGGAGGATACTCTTACGGAGGCGAGCGTGTTGCCTATATCAAAGAACGCGACGGCGTTTGAAAGGTCTGTCATAAGCATTTCGTTTCGTTTCAGGGAAAGGGCTAGTGGCCGAGAGCTTAAAGAATTAGCGAGGCTTTGATGGAAGCACTGCTCTGCCTGATGTGTGAATGAGCGGAAAAAGGATGGATGTCACTGGATAAGGCAAATCAACCGCCGTATAAAACTTCGAGGTTGAAAGGTTACGCTCCTGTCATAAAAGATCTGTCATTACGATCATCGCAGGGGCAATTGTTGTGCCGCACCGCTTCGGACAATCACGGACAACATCTTGAGCAAAAGCGCGCCCGACGGCCTTTCAATCAGAGCCTCCCTGTCTACTGTAGAGGACAGCTTACTATCCTGTTGTGTGCTCTCCGACGACAGGCGCAAAAGTACCAGACTGCGACGCCCGGATGCTTATGCTGCGTGCCCTGCAACACCACGATTCGGCCTTTTCATGCATCTAAACAGACAAGAGAACGGTCTTGACCGAACATTCTCGACAGAAGTTTCAGAACTCTATCGAAACACACGCAAACTTGACGCTTGGGCGCAAGCGAACGTATTATTGGTTGTTTCGATTGAGTCGGTAATTGACATCCATAAGAAGGCAGCGAACAAAGATGAAACAAGGAATTCACCCGGAGTACAACGAAATCAAGGTGCAGTGCGCCTGCGGCAATGTGTTCACGACCCGCTCGACGCGCAAAGATGAGCTACACGTGGAAATCTGCTCGGAGTGCCACCCGTTTTTTACAGGCAAGCAGAAATTGGTAGACACTGCTGGCCGCGTTGATCGCTTTAACAAGCGGTATGGCAAGAAGCAGGCCGAAGAAGCAACCCCCGCGACTGCTCCAGCGGAGACGGCGGCGGCGAAATAAGCTCTCTACTAGCCGACTCAAAGGCTTCGGAGAAGGCCAACACATGCAGGCCAGATACACAACAGCGTCACATCATTAGCCACATCGGAAACCAGGACGCCGATGCTTCTACGGTCGTTCGCCCCTTCTCGTGCCACAATCTAGCACCGGGCGTGCGTCTGACCACTCATAAAAGAAGCGTCGGCGTTGCTCTGTAATTCTCTTCTCCCTAAAAAGGCATTTTTATCACCGTGAGTACCAGCGAAAGAGATTTAATCGTCGGCGGACAGGCCGTCATAGAAGGCGTCATGATGCGCACGCCCAACGCCTATGCGATTGCTGTGCGAAAGGCCGACGGCACAATCGTCAACACGGCAGCCGCGCTTCCCAAGTGGAGCGATAAGTATCCGATCCTCAAACTGCCTGTGCTGCGCGGCGGAGCGATCCTCGTCCAATCGATGGGACTGGGCATCAAGGCGCTGAACTACTCTGCGAGCGAAGCCTTTGCGGATGCCGAAGAGGCCGAAGGTGAAGAGGTAGAGGTTGCCTTAACGCCCGCCGTTATCGAAGGCGAGGGGGATTTCGCGGGCATCACGGGTGCGATGCCGGGACTGATTCCCATCCCGACGCAGAAGCGTTCGCGCGATGAGATGAAGAAGGGCGGAACGGCTGCGGCAGCAGGATCAATCGCCTTCGCGCTCTTTTTCAACGTCCTGCTTTTTATCGTCGCGCCGCTCCTGTTGACGAACGCCCTCTTTATCGCCGCAGGCTGGGCCACCTCGCCGAGCCTTGTAGCAACGCAGTCGGCAATGACGACCGCAACAACTAATGTGCCCGGTGCTTCGACGACGAGCGCGCCTGTCGCTGCTACAGCCGACGATGCATGGTATGCGCGCGCCTACCGCAGCGTTCGCACATACCTGCATCCTGTGCGCCCGAGCGTCGCCTTTAATTTGATCGACGGCATGATCCGCATGGCCTTCTTCCTGATTATGATCTTTACGTTTTCGCTCCTGAAGGACATACGGCGCGTCTTCGAGTATCACGGTGCGGAACACAAGACGGTCTTTACGTGGGAGGCCGGGCTGCCCCTGACGGTCGCGAATGCGCGCCCGCAGCCGCGACAGCATCCACGCTGCGGGACAAGTTTTTTGATGGTTGTGATGCTCGTCTCCATAGTGCTTTTCTCGATCATCAAGTTCGATTCGCTCCTCTACAATATGCTGGTGCGCATCGCCTTGATCCCGGTCGTCGCGGGCCTCTCCTACGAGATCATACGGCTCTCGGCCCGTAAAGAGGGCGGCTTTATCTTTAAGATGATTACGCTGCCGGGCATCTGGATGCAAAACATCACGACCAAAGAGCCGGACGACGAGCAACTGGAAGTCGCCATCGAAGCCCTCAAAGAATCGCTCAAGCTTGAGCCGCAAACGAAAGAAGCGGAGGCCGCGCCTCTCGCCTGATAAGTTATGCTGGAGAAATTAGAACAGATCGAAGCGCGTTATCAGCAGTTGACCGAAGAGCTCTCGCAGCCTGAAGTCTTCTCGGATCATGTGGCTTATACAAAGACTGCCAAGCAGCATCGCAGCATAGGCGAGATCGTGCAAAAGTATCGCCGCTGGAAAACGCTGCGCGAAGAGCTGGCGGGAGCGCGCGAGATGCTTGCCGAAGCTGCCGACGATGAAGAGATGCGCGAGATGGCTCAAGCCGAGGTCATGACGCTCGAAGCGCAGCTTGAGCAATGCGACACAGACCTCAAGCTCCTGCTGATCCCAACCGATCCGAACGACGAGAAGAACGTCATTCTGGAAATCCGCGCCGGAACCGGCGGCGATGAAGCGTCGCTCTTTGCCGCCGAGATGCTCCGCATGTACGCGCGTTATTCCGAGCGACAGGGCTGGCGTATGGAAATCCTTGACGCTTCCGAATCCGGCATCGGCGGCATCAAGGAAGCAATCGCCCTCATCGAAGGCGAAAAAGTTTTCTCAAAGCTCAAACACGAATCAGGCGTGCATCGCGTGCAGCGTGTGCCGCAGACGGAGACGAGCGGGCGCATACACACATCCGCTATCACGGTCGCCGTGCTGCCCGAAGCCGAAGAAGTCGATGTCAAGATCGACGCAAAAGACCTGCGCATAGATACCTTCTGTTCCTCAGGGCCCGGCGGACAAAGTGTCAACACGACCTATTCTGCGGTGCGCATCACGCACCTGCCGACCAATACGGTGGTCTCTATGCAGGACGAGAAATCGCAGATCAAGAATCGCGAAAAGGCTATGCGCGTTTTGCGCGCACGATTGCAGGAGTTTGAAGAGCAGAAACAGCACGAGGCGCTCGCATCAGAGCGTCGCTCTATGGTCGGCAGCGGCGACCGCTCTGAAAAGATTCGTACCTACAACTTTAAAGATAACCGCGTCTCAGATCATCGCATCGGCCTCACCATTCACCAACTAGACCTTGTCATGGAAGGCGCGCTCGACGAGATCATCAACGCGCTCGTCGCGCACTATCAGGCCGAGAAGTTGAAGGGCGATCTGGACAGAGACCCAGTGCCCGCTTGATTAAAGATGCTCACACGACGCGTGTTCTGCTGATCCGGCACGGTCAATCTCAAGGCAATGCCGAGGGACGTTTTGGTGGCCACACGGCGACGCCGCTTTCCGCGCGCGGGCGTCTTCAGGCCGAAGCCACCGCGCAGGCTCTCTCCTCCGAACATTTCAGCGCCATCTATTCCAGCGATCTTCCACGCGCAGTGGAAACGGCGCGTCCCCTCTCACTCCTGACAGGTCTTGAGATTCAAAGCACAGAGGCTTTTCGCGAGCGCAGCGTCGGCGTGATGGAGGGACTGACCTTTGAAGAGGCGGCGGCGCGTCACCCTGAGCAATACGCCGCGCTGATCCGTCGAGACTTCGAGCACGTGCTGCTCGGCGGCGAGAGCTATCGTCAGATGCTGGATCGCGCCGCGCGCGAGCTTGACCGCGCTATCCTTCAGCACAGGGGAGGCCGCATCGCCGTCTTCTCACACACGGGCACGATCTGCATCCTCGTCCTACACCTGATGGGCGCGCTCGATGCCCCGGAGCTTCGCCCCGTCTGGATCGCGACGACCAACTGCGGCATCACGCGCTTCGAGCTTCGCGCCGACGGCTTCGTGCGCGTGCTCGCCGTCAATGACACGCGCCATCTGGCGGGTCTCTAAAGTCTGTTTCTTTGCTGACTGCGTGTTAGACGACACGGCCTTTTTTGCAGACGCGCCTGCGACCAGCTTGCGGTACTGGGCTGCTATTGACTTCCCCGGCGGTTATCTATATTTTCCTGCCACCTCGAAGAAGCTTACAGGCTGGTCCCAAGAGCCTGCGCACGATCCGCATCCTTCCTGCCCAGCCTTCCCTCCAAAACCTCTGACTAAAAAGGAGACTCGACTAATGAGAAATTTCTCCCCCGTTGGAATCCTCTTGGGCCTCGCCCTTCTTATCTTTCTGTCAATACCTGTTGAGGCTCAGAAACGAAAAGCCTCCAACGTAGATTGCAATAAAGGCGACTCTATCAACGACGCTTTATCCAAGCTTGATCCACTCGAAGCCAATGATCTCAACGTCTCAGGGACATGTAATGAGAACGTCACGATTCTGCGCTTCGAAGACCTGCGACTGATCGCCTCTCCCGGCGCTGCCATCAATGCCGCCGTGCCTAATGGTGATGTGGTTCGCATCCTCTTCTCAAGAAATGTTTTTATCCAGGGCTTTAGTATCAGCGGCCCGGCCTCTGCGTCTTCGGGCATCGCCCTGACTAGAAGCCACGCCTGCGTCCTCGGCGGCAATACCATTAGCGGGCCTTTTAACGGCATACAGTTGTTCTCCAGCAGCGCCAACATCAACGACAACACGATCAACGGTATTGTCCGCAACGGCTTCTTTATCACAGCGCACTCAGAGGCGAACCTCATCGCCAATACCGTCGATAACACAGGCTTCCCCGTGACCGGCCCGAGCAACGGCCTTCATGTAGAGGGTAATAGCGCAGTGGATTTCAGACCCGGATTCATCGTCGGCGCAGCCGTGTTGCGAGGCTTCGGGCGTGGCACTTTCGTCGGGCCGGGCTCCGTCTTGAATATCATAGGCAATACGACCGCCGCCGCGCCTCAGACCATCATCGAGAATAATTTTCTGATGGGTGTCTATGGCACGAACGGCGGGCAGACTCAGATTTCCAACTTTGTCCAGATTCAGAATAACGGCAACCCGGACCCGTACGGCGGGGGAGTCCTGGTCGAACGCGGCGCTAATGTGGCGCTCGGAGGAAACGTTACGGTCTCCAACAATACAGGTCAGGGCGTGATTTTACTGCACAACTCGTCCGCGTCATTTGGAGGCGCAACCGTTTCCAACAACAGCAGGAATGGTGTTGTGGCCGTCAACTCTTCGACCATAGAGTTCAACAGCGGCACATCTGTCAACGGCAACACCGCGCAGGACATCTTTTGCGACTCGCAGTCAATCATTGCACGCAGCACCAACATCATCGGAGCAACGAAGATCACCTGCCCGAACCTGAAAGCGGGAAAGTCCGATCCGCTTCCCATTTTCTAGAACAAGTTTCATAGAGTATATGGAAAGAGGCATTCACCACAGAGACACAGAGAGCACAGAGATTGCACAGAGAGTGGAATACTATTCAAACCTCCGTGCTTGCTCCGTGTCCTCTGTGCCTCTGTGGTGAATCTCAATGTTTCTTACATTCAACTGGAAACGGATATAGGCCAGGCAGATTCCACACCTCAACCCCGTTTCCAATAAATCGAAAGGCCGCCTTTAAACTAAGGCGGCCTTTCAAGTATTCATCCGTCGGGGTCAACAACTTATCGCTCGGGTAAAGCTACTTACCTGGCATCAGCCGTCACAATATCCTCTTGATCGCTATCGAGTGGCGAAATCTCTTGCAGCTCGTCGTCGCCTTCCAGTTGGCGCTGGCGATGCACTGTGCCGTCGGACTCGAAGATGTAGGCCGAAGGGTGTTCCTTCATGATGATGTCCTGAAGACGCATCAATCCATAGAGCAGTGCTTCGGGGCGGGGCGGGCAGCCCGGAATGTAAACATCCACGGGGATCGTGCGATCCACGCCCTGCATAGTCGAGTATGAATCGAAAGGGCCACCGGTCGAAGCGCATGCGCCCATCGCGATGACCCACTTGGGCTCAGGCATCTGATCGTAGACACGGCGCACCACTGGGCCCATCTTCAGCGTCACAGTGCCCGCGATGATGACCAGATCGCTCTGACGCGGGCTCGGACGAAAAACGCCCGCGCCGAAACGATCTATGTCGAAGCGGCCAGCGCCGGTCGCGATCATCTCGATAGCGCAACAGGCGAGGCCAAACGTCATAGGCCACAGCGCAGACTTGCGCGCCCAATTGACGGGCCGCGCCGCCAGATCCATCGTCTTCGCGCCCACAGTGCGACGCAAAGAGTTAAAGATCGAATCCACGGTCGTCAGAACAAATCCTTCTTCGTGTTCAGCCATAACAACTAAGGGATGAGGGCGGAGGGATGAGGGATGAAAGAAGAGCTATTGAATATGCAATTCAATGAGCAATTCACTCAAACCCTTTCATCCCTCATCCCTCATCCTTCATCCCTTCTCTTATGCCCATTCGAGCGCTCCCTTGCGCCAGGCGTAATAGTAACCGACAACGAGAATGCCTATGAAGACGAACATTTCGATGAGGGCGAACTTGGTGAAAGAGAAATCGTCGCCCATAAAGATGATCGCCCAGGGAAGTAAAAATATAGTCTCCACGTCGAAGATTAGAAAGAGCATGGCGACGATGTAATAGCGCACAGTATAGCGGTCGTGCGCGTCAGTCTTAGGGTCTATGCCGCACTCGTAGGGCCGCATCTTGTCTTTCTGATAGATCATTGGGCGCACGATCCTGCCCAGCACAATCGGCAGGACGGGAAAGATGACGGCGAAGACAAAGAAGACCATCACGGGCCAGTAAGCGGTCAAGGGACTGCCGACCAGTTGCCCTGCCTGCGGTGTCGCTAAGGTTTGTAGAAGAATCGCGCTCAGTATCATTGCTGTCACACTCTGTGTGCGTTACAGATTAAAATTATGAAAGGCTTATGGTGTCCTCGCTCTTGTTCGGAAAAATACTATGCTTCGCTCCAGCGCCTTGTCAAAGGTTTTCTTCCTACACGCTCAATGCTCTGCGTTGTGAGGCTCACCGTGCGTCGCTCCCTCAAGTATGGCGACGGCGTGATTCAGTACGGGTTTGATGACAGCGAAACTCTGGCGCACACCCCTGGGCGAGCCCGGAAGATTAATAATCAAAGTGTTGGAGCGCGTGCCGCAGACGCCGCGCGAGATCATCGCCAGCGGCGTATCCCTGAGCGTCCCACTTCGCATCGCTTCACTGAGGCCCGGCGCTTCCTTTTCAATCACTGCGCGCGTCGCCTCGGGTGTATTGTCGCGCGGCGCAAGTCCCGTCCCGCCCGTCGTGACAATCAGGTTGACATCCGCGCGCTCCGCATAGTGGCGAAGCTTCGCCGCCAATGGCTCAAGATCATCTGAGATGATTTCGCGCGCAACTATCTGCGCGCCCAGCTCCGCGAGCAATTCAGCGAGCACAGCGCCCGATACGTCCTCCTGCTCGCCTCGCGCCGAGCGGTCGCTGACAGTCAACACCACCGCTTTGATTTCTACAGTCATTACGGAAATAAATTATCCTGCCCTGACCCCGTCTCTTTTCAGCGCCATGATCCCGGCGATTACTCCGATGCCTTCGACGAGTGCCAACAGCACGGCTGTAATCTGAAACATCAGCACGCGGGGCGAGCCGGGCAGCCCCGGAACGTGTAGCACATGATCGGGGCTAATAAACATAAAATGGTTGACGACGCCGAAGAGAAACGCGCCCGCCATCGAAAATGCTAGCAACAGTGCCCCTGCTGTCCGCGAGCCTTTCCAGAGCAGCAGTCCCGCCGCGAGAGGCGCGACGATAATAACAATCGCGATGAAGACGAGCTGAGGCGGCGACAGCTCAATGTTAAGACTGCGATGCGCGCTTGCGTGCAGCGAGCTGATGACGGCATGCGCGATAATCACGATCAATGCAAATCTGGCGGCTCTGGACACTCTTTGTGTGTGCCTTTCAAAGTGCGTGTGAAAGCGTCGCTGTTCTTTATCTACCTTCTAATATGTTCTTTGAGCCAGCAGCGATCCATGACGACGAGTAATCCGGCAGCAAGTGCGCGCTCAGCTGCCGCACGGTCAATGACGCCTTCCTGTAGCCAGACGGCCTTTGCGCCCAGACGTATCGCCTCGTCAACGACCTCGCCCGCCTCCTCCGAGCGGCGGAAAACGTCTACCAGATCGATTTGCTCCGGCACATCACTGAGAGTCGGATATGATTTTTCGCCGAAGACTTTTTCCTCGTTCGGGTTGACGGCGATCACCTTGTAGCCCTGCTCGCGCATATAACGCGAGACGCTGTTGGAGGCGCGCGACGGCTTCGACGAGAGCCCGACGACGGCGATGGTGCGACATTCATCCAGTATGCGAGCGATTGCCTGACGGCTATTGATCTCCATTGTCGGATACTCCCTCACGGTATTCCTACGGCTGCCCTATGCCCTGATAAAAAGTCGCCCTGTGCTTCCAATGCTTCGCTTCGATCAATGCACGGAGTTTGTCATGGCGTGCAATTCCTGTAGCGCATAGACCTTAATCGCACTCTCGCGTGAGCGCGCATTGATGGCTTCGACTATTGCCTCTGCGCCCGTCGTCGTCGTCACGCATGGAACGTTATACTGCAAGGCTGCGCGACGTATCGCCTGCTCGTCAAAGTGCGAAGCGCGCCCGAGCGGCGTGTTAATAATCAGCGCGATCTCGCCGCGCTTGATATGATCGACGATGTTCGGGCGTCCCTCGTTGACTTTGAAAACCGTTTCGACTTTGAGGCCGACTTCTCTGAGCCGCGCGGATGTGCCGAGTGTAGCGACCAACTCGAACCCGAGTCGCGAAAGCCTTCGGGCGAGCACGACCGATTGCCCCTTATCTGCATCGTTGACGCTGATAAAAGCCTTGCCGCTTTGTGGAAGCTCAAGTCCTGCGCTCATCATCGCCTTGGCGTAGGCTTCGCCGAACGACTCGCCGACGCCCATCACCTCGCCCGTCGAATGCATCTCGGGGCTGAGGATCGGATCGACGCCGGGGAATTTGACGAAGGGGAAGACGGGCGATTTGATAAAGAAGCGATTGACCGTCAATTCGTCGGGCAAATTAAAACTGGCGAGCGCCTGTCCGGCCATCACCAGCGCCGCGATGCGTGCAAGGGGAACGCCCGTCGCTTTCGACACAAACGGGACTGTGCGCGAGGCGCGCGGGTTTACTTCCAGAACGTAAACACGATGATCCTTGATCGCAAACTGTATGTTCATCAGGCCGCGCACAGCGAGCGCACGCGCCAGCTCGCGCGTGTAATGGCGCATCGTCTCAAGGTGCTCAGGGTCTATGCGCTGCGGGGGCAGCACGCAGGAGGAATCGCCGGAATGAATCCCAGCCTCTTCGATATGCTCTTGAATACCCGCGATGACGCAGGTCTCTTTATCGCAGAGCGCGTCGACATCGAACTCCGCCGCGCGCTCTAAAAATTTATCTATCAGGACGGGCCGCTGTGCGGAAAAGTCCACGGCCATACGCATGTACTCGTCCAGGCTCTCTTCGTCATAGACAATCGCCATCGCTCGCCCGCCCAGCACATAACTGGGACGCACCAGGACAGGATAGCCTATGCGCGCGGCGATCTCTCGCGCATCGTCGATGGTCGTCGCCGTGCCATTCTCCGGCTGCGGAATACCAAGCTCTTCGAGGAGCGCGCCGAAGCGCTTGCGATCCTCTGCCAGATCGATAGAGTCTGGCGAAGTGCCGATGATGGGCACGCCCGCTTCGTGCAGACGCATCGCCAGATTCAGAGGAGTTTGCCCGCCGAACTGCACGATCACGCCTTCGGGTTGTTCGACATCCACGATATTCATCACGTCCTCGAACGTGAGCGGCTCGAAATAAAGTCTGTCCGAGGTATCGTAGTCGGTCGAGACAGTCTCCGGATTACAGTTGACCATGATCGTCTCAAAGCCCGCGCCGGAGAGCGCAAAACTCGCATGACAACAGCAGTAATCGAACTCGATTCCCTGCCCTATACGGTTTGGCCCTGAACCCAGGATCATGATCTTGCGCCGAGTGGTCGGCTCTGACTCATCCTCTTCCTCGTACGTCGAATAGAGATAAGGCGTGTAGGACTCGAACTCCGCGCCGCAGGTGTCCACGCGCTTGTAGACAGGAATAAGCCCTAGTCGTTTGCGATGCGCGCGAACAGTGTCCTCAGAGCTGCCCGTCAAATAAGCTATGCGGCGGTCAGAGAGTCCGACCTCTTTGGCCAGGCGCAGCGCCTCCGTGGAAATTTCTTCGAGCTTTCTCCCCTCGATCCCCTCCTGAATCAGCATCACGTCCTGAAGCTGTTCGAGAAACCAGGGGTCTATGCGCGAGAGGCGGTGGATTTCCGGGATGGGCCAACCATGCTGAAGCGCGTAAGTGATATAAGAGAAGCGCTGCGAGTTGGGACGCGCGAGCTTGCGCTGCAATTCGTCGTCGGGCACATCTTCCAGACGCAAAGGCTTGACGGCTTCGAGCGAGCGCAGGCCCTTGAAGAGCGCTTCCTTGAAGGTGCGGCCAATGGCCATCACTTCCCCGACGGATTTCATCTGTGTGCCGAGCACATCTTCTGCGGCGCGAAATTTTTCAAAGTCCCACTTGGGAATCTTCGCCACGACGTAATCAATCGTCGGCTCGAAAGAGGCAGGCGTCTTTTTCGTAATGTCGTTCGGTATCTCGTCCAGGGTATAACCGACGGCGAGCTTGGCGGCGATCTTCGCGATGGGAAAGCCAGTCGCTTTCGAGGCGAGCGCGGAGGAGCGCGACACGCGCGGATTCATCTCGATGATGCGTACCTGCCCGTTCGCTGGATTGACTGCGAACTGAATATTAGAGCCGCCCGTCTCGACTCCGACTTTGCGTATGATGCGGATAGCCATGTCGCGCAAGCGCTGGTACTCGAAATCGGAGAGCGTCTGCGCCGGAGCGACCGTGATGGAATCGCCCGTGTGCACGCCCATCGGATCGAAATTCTCAATCGAGCAGATGATGACGACGTTGTCTTTGAGATCGCGCATCATCTCAAGCTCGAACTCTTTCCAGCCAAGGATTGATTCTTCGATCAGGACTTCGTGAATGGGCGAAGCCGCGAGACCTGCGCGTACGATCTCTTCGTACTCTTCCGGGTTAAAGGCGACGCCCCCGCCCGTGCCGCCTAAGGTAAACGAGGGACGAATGATCGCCGGATACATTGTCTCTTTGACGATCTCTTCGGCTTCGGCCCAGGAGCGCGCGAATCCGCCGCGCGGCATCTCAAGCCCTTCCTCATCCATCGCACGCTTAAACAATCTTCTGTCTTCGGCGACCTTCACGGCTTCGCGATTCGCGCCGATCATCTCGACGCCGAACTCTTCTAGCACGCCTGCGTCCGAGAGCGCGATGGCGAGATTAAGGGCCGTCTGCCCGCCCACTGTGGGCAGGAGCGCGTCGGGTCGCTCGCGCCGGATGATGGCCGTCAGGGCTTCGACGTTGAGAGGCTCTATATAAGTCTTATCGGCGGTCTCAGGGTCTGTCATGATCGTCGCCGGGTTAGAGTTGACGAGCACAACCTCGTAGCCTTCGGCACGCAGCGCGCGACACGCCTGCGTACCCGAATAATCGAACTCGGCGGCCTGACCGATGACAATCGGCCCCGACCCGATCAGCAAGATTTTGTGTATGTCCGTGCGTTTAGGCATGCCAGAGTCAAATAGAATCCCTGCGAACCGTGTGGAAAACTCTTTTCTGATTGAATCGAGCCATTATACATGAGCGAGTGAACAGACGACGAACAGCGCGCTCGACCACGCAGAGGAATTTACAAACGAAAAAGCCGACCCGTAACAAAAGAGGTCGGCTCTGGATAGGAAATTATTTTTCACTCTTTAGGGTTGCTGCGTATCGAATTTCTTCCGGTAATCTTCGCCTTCAATGTGAATGGTCTTGCACATCTCGTAGAGACGCGAGCGCAGGCGAACCCCTATGCGATCTTCAAGCGTCTCATCGCGCTCTGCGCGACGCCCGTCCAAGTAGTTGGTCGTAAAAATGGTCAGCTTGCGGTCGTTGTAACGCGTGTTGATGATCTGCATCATCGTATCGCGCACCCAATCTGTGGGCTTCGATGCTCCCAGCTCGTCGAGCACAAGGACTTCCGCATCGAAGACGGGTGCGAGCACTTTCAGCTCGGAGGTCTGCGAGATCGGATTGTAGGAGTTCTGTATCTCTTTGAGCAGCGTGCCGAATTCATAGAAGAGACAGGTGATGCCCTTCTTCTCGATCAGGTCGCGTATGATCGCCACCGAGAGGTGCGTCTTACCGACTCCGACGGGGCCCATCAAAAGCAGTCCACGGTCAACAGCCGGGTACATGCGCGCCAGCGTATAGGCGAACCTGAAAGCATTCCCCTGGATGGTGTAATACTTGCCCTGGACGGGAAAGAAATTCTGTAGTGAGCACTGCTCGTAGCGACGCGGAATGCGCGCGGCTTCAAGTTGTTTCGCCAGGTTGCTTTGCGTGCGACAACGACAGCGACGCGCGCCCTTGCCCGCGACGACTTCCATCCCGGTACCAAAGCAGTAGGAGCAGACAGCCGGTTGATCCGTCACGACGGTGCGATCATGCGCCGGTACGTTGTCGGGCTCGGCGTCGGGCGCGGGAAAGACAAGCGGTTGAATTTTAGCGTTGTCGGATGACATTCTTCTTCGGCGCATGCCCGGATGATTGACGGCCCGCCCTCAGGGAAAACGCGTCGGGGAAGTCGGCGTCCTTTAAGCACCCGTCAGGCTCGCCTCCAGCGTCTTAACAACCGTCAGGAGGAGGCGCGGCGGATTATAGCACCGGGGACGGAGATTGCAAGAGCAAGCGACGCGTCCGTCTATTTTATCGCCGTGACCGCTTGATTTATCCGCTCAAGCAGGATTCGCACGGGCTTCGAGCGGAGTCAGTGGAGCGCGCGAGTCTATGCTATATTGACGATCATCTCGGAAAAGCGCGAGTGATAAAGATTATAAAGCGGGCGCGTCATCATCTTTGAAGAGCCGCCCGCGAGGGAGCAATTCTTAATCGATATGAGTATCTGGCGTGGTGTGCTGGCGCGTCTCGGCCTCAACAACTTTGCCGCAGAGCGCAGTCCGATTCGTGTCTTCCTGCTCGACGACGACAAACGCAGGCATGAATGGT
>Ga0190273_10000438_pt1 | contig 15926 bp, 14 predicted proteins | sample Popmic504IS_FD_134513 | JGI IMG/M metagenome (GOLD analysis project Ga0190273, IMG submission 134513) | Populus adjacent soil microbial communities from riparian zone of Shoshone River, Wyoming, USA - 504 IS | ecosystem: Environmental > Terrestrial > Soil > Riparian zone > Trees stand | place... | reverse complement strand
GTGTCTGCGATGAAAGGCGCAAGGCGTTCTGCGAACACGGAAGTCTCGTCAAATATCTGGTTGACATCCAGAGCTTCTCCGCCGTAGGCGACGATGATGCGGTTGGCATCTTCAAGATTGCGCTCTATGCGCGAGCGCAAGACATCCGGCACCAGAGCATCTGCGACGCGTATGCCGCGCCTTCCGGCTTTGTCTTCATAGGCCGGGCCGATGCCGCGCAGCGTTGTGCCGACGCGCTCGTTGCCTAAGCGTTCTTCGCTCGTATGATCGAGCGCGCGATGGTATGGAAGAATCAGGTGCGCGCGTGAGCTGACCAGCACGCGCTCAGGCGTCACGTCCACACCCTGCGAAGCCAGTTGATCTGCCTCCTCAAAGAAAGCCTTCGGATCAATGACCATCCCGTTGCCGAGCACGCAGACCTTGCCCGGATGCACTATCCCAGAAGGAAGCAGGCGCAGGACGAAGGAACGGTCGCCGACATAAACCGAATGACCGGCATTATGACCGCCCTGATAACGCGCCACGACATCAAAGCGCTCGGCCAGCAGATCAACGATCTTGCCTTTGCCTTCGTCACCCCACTGCGCGCCGATAACAACAATAATCATAAAATCAGTTTTTAGTTTTCAGTTTTTAGTTTTCAGTTAAAGCAGATTGTCTTTGCTTAAAACTGAAAACTAAAAACTGAAAACTGTTTTTCAGCTTGCTTTCTCCAGCTTGACCGGCCTCTCTATGAAGTAGAAGCTGCATGTGCCGCGTACCTCTTCCAGGTCACGCCGTTCGATGGGGAAGAGACGGCACTGATTGGGCCTGTCCTCGTATATGCCGCAGGTGGTTGTTCCGTCCGTGTGTTTCTTAAGGAATGGACATTTGAAGAGTATCTCGCAGCACGCGCCGCAGCGATTACACTCTCCGCGCCGAAGCGAGAGAGCGGCGACCACTTCCTGCTTACGGAAATTCGCGCTGACGAAGCGGCGCAGCTTGCCCTGTACCTGACGGGCACGAAACTTTGCGTCGTCGACTGTGCGCGCGCGCAGCCGCTCGGCGAGCCGTTCTTCCAGCATTCGCTGCCGTTGGCTGCGACCCTTACGCAATTGTTTCATAATGTGCGGGCTTCGCTTATCCGCCGGCGCAAATGAACCGGCTCGGAGTCGCAGCAGTTAATGCACACTGCGTTCAGGTTTATGGCCGTCTGCGGGGGCGTACACTATTCCCGGCTGCAAAGACGTAAGCGTCGCAAAGTACGGTACGAGGTAGAAAACCGTTTGCAACACCTTGCGCGCTTTTACGGCTTCAGGCTGTCGCAGCGCCGCTGACGTGCTTATCAATCATCCGCGAGATCGCTTCTTTCGAGGTCGCGCCCACGACGCGCTCCTCTTCCTTGCCGCCTTTGAAGAGGATCAAAGTCGGAATGCCCTTGATCCCGTAACGCTGCGAGATCGAAGGATTCTCGTCCACGTTGAGCTTGACGACGCGCGCATTAGAGGCGTACTTCTCCGCCACGGCTTCGACCGTCGGCGAAAGCATACGACACGGCGCACACCACGCGGCCCAGAAATCCACCAGCACGGGTTGATCCGATTGCAGAACATCCTTCTCGAAACTGCTGTCGCTCACTTCGGTAACAAATTGACTCATACTTATCTCCTTCTTCCTCTTGTATAGACTTCTTGCCGTCATCGTGAGCAAACGTGGCCCACCTCAAGCGCGCGTCCCTTTATTTTATGCCTTGTTGAAACGGATGCCGGAAAGTGTTGCGAGACCAAACCTGTACTCTGGCACTCTGACTTTTAACCGGCATTCCATCCTGCTGTACGTACCTCACACCTCAGTCACCGAGCGGTAAAGATTCAGATACTTTTGCGCCGCAGCTGACCAGGAGAAATCTTCGCGCATGCCGTTTGTTTGAAGCCTGCGCCATCGTTCGGGTTCTTGATAACAGTAAAGCGCCTCGCGTATTTTTTCAAGCAGGGCGGAAGCACTGTAATCCCTGAACTTGAAACCCGTGCCTTCACCCGTAGCGTGGTCAAAATCCCTGACCGTGTCGTCCAGCCCGCCCGTGGCGCGCACCACAGGCACAGTGCCGTAGCGCATGCTGTACATCTGATTCAAACCGCAGGGCTCGTAAAGCGACGGCATCAGAAAAATATCCGCGCCCGCCTCGATCTGATGAGCAAGAGGCTCTCCCGCGTAGCCTTTATAAATGCCGACGCGATGCGGCGCTCTGTCATGCAGCGCCTGCAAAAAATCTTCGTACTCCCGCGCCCCCGCGCCGAGCGCGATAAAGAAAGCTCCCGTTTCGAGAATTGGGCCAATCGCTTCGCGAATCAGGTCATAACCTTTTTGCGCCACCAGCCGCGAGATGATCGCGATGATGGGCCGCTCAGGCTCTTCCGGTAATTTGAAGCGGCGCAGGAGATCAAGCTTGCACTCGCGCTTACCCGCGAGATCGTCCGCGTTGTAATGGGCCGCGAGGTGCGGGTCTGTCTCAGGATTCCAGACGTTGTAGTCTACGCCGTTGGTGATGCCCACGAGGCGATCCGCGCGCGCGCGCAGCAGCCAGTCAAGCCCGTAGCCCTGTTCGTGCGTCTGAATCTCCTGCGCGTAGCGCCGACTCACAGTCGAGAGCGCATCGCTCGCCAAGAGACCGGCCTTCAGGGCAGAGGCCGCGCCGTTTAAGAGAAAAATATTTCTTTCATCTTCGGAGCCGAAGCCCAGAACCCACAACTCATTCGGATCAAACGTGCCCTGATAGGCGAGGTTGTGTATGGAGAAGAGCGTACGTGTGCGCGCGAAAAAAGGATCGTGTGTGCGTCGCTTGCGAAGCTCGACCGCGGCGAACCCGCAGGGCCAATCATTACCGTGAACGATGTCCAAGGGCTTGTCCAGACGCCTCATCAAAGCGAGCGCCGCGCGACAAAAGAAACTGAAGCGCTCATGGTCGTCGCGAAAGCCGTAGATCGCGTTGCGCGCAAAATATCCGGGCGCGTCGATCAAAAACGTCGGCGCTCCCGCGGCGAAGCTGTAAAGCACGCTCACGCGACGCAGCTGCCCGCGCCAATCGACTTCCAGATTATCAAAGATCAGCTCGTCAAGGAGCGTGCGATCAACCTGCTCGTACAGCGGCATGACGAGCATCACGTCCACGCCAAGCTCGCGCAGCGCGCGTGGCAGCGCGCCCGCGACATCTGCGAGCCCGCCGGTTTTGGCGAAAGGCACAGCTTCGGACGTAAGTATCGCAACGCGCAAAACTCTTCACACTTTCGCCCACACAAAGCGGGGCGTGACACAAAATGATCGGATTAGTAGAACGTTTAAAAGATACTATCGCGAAGCCGCAGAGCTTTTGTCAAGATAAGCAGTCAGCAATCAGTACTCAGTAATCAGCTAAAACAAATTTGCTTTTAACTGACTACTGATTACTGACCGCTGACAACTCCTTAGCTTTGCATCGAAGCGAGGAATTCGGCGTTGGATTTGGATTTTTCCAGCCGCTCTAACACGACTTCCATCTGTTCGACGGGCGAGAGCGGGTTCAGGACGCGGCGCATCACCCAGATACGATTGAGGTCTTCTTTGCTCAGCAGCAACTCCTCTTTGCGCGTGCCCGAACGCTGTAGATCGATAGCGGGAAAGAGCCGCTTGTCCGAGAGCCTGCGGTCAAGATGAATTTCGCAGTTGCCAGTGCCCTTGAACTCCTCGAAGATCACGTCGTCCATGCGCGAACCCGTGTCGATCAGGGCCGTGGCGATGATCGTTAAGCTTCCGCCCTCTTCGATATTACGCGCCGCGCCGAAGAAACGCTTCGGGCGTTGCAGCGCATTGGAATCGATACCGCCGGAGAGAATTTTTCCGGACGGCGGGACGACGGCGTTGTGCGCGCGCGCAAGGCGTGTGATCGAATCCAGCAAAATCACGACATCGCGTTTGTGCTCGACCAGGCGCTTGGCTTTTTCGATCACCATGTCTGCGACCTGTACGTGGCGCGTCGGCGGCTCGTCAAAGGTCGAAGAGATGACTTCGCCGTTGACACTGCGCTGCATGTCCGTGACCTCTTCCGGGCGCTCGTCAATCAGCAGGACGATCAATGTTACTTCCGGATGATTGTGCGTGATGGAATTGGCGATGGTCTGCAAGAGCATGGTCTTGCCCGTGCGCGGAGGCGCGACGATCAATCCGCGCTGGCCCTTGCCGATGGGCGTCACCAGGTCTATGACGCGCGCGGAGAGGTTGTCCTTGTCCGTCTCCATCTTCAACTGCTCGTCCGGGTAGAGCGGCGTCAGGTTGTCGAAAAAGACTTTTTCGCGCGCCTGATCCGGAGCCTCGAAGTTGATGGCCTCGACCTTAATGAGCGCGAAATAACGCTCGCCCTCCTTGGGCGGTCTGATCTGGCCTGAGACTGTATCGCCCGTGCGCAGATCGAACTTGCGAATCTGCGAGGGCGAGACGTAGATGTCGTCAGGGCCAGGCAGATAGTTGTATTCAGGCGCGCGCAGGAAACCGAACCCGTCGGGCAGGGTCTCCAGGACGCCCTCGGAAAAGATCAGCCCGCTCTTCTCTGTCTGCGCGGCTAGAACTTTAAAGATCAGCTCCTGCTTGCGCATGCCCGTCGCGCCGGGAACATCCATGCCCTTGGCGATGGCAGTCAGCTTGGAGATGGACATCTCCTTCAATTCGGCCAGATTCAGCAGGTCTTCGCTCTTGACCTCTTTGGACGCGCCCTTTTCCGGTTTCTCCGGCGGCGCTTCAGCCGTGGCGGTCGTCGCGGTCGCGGTGGTTTCCGCGCCGTCCCCATTGGCATTATTGTTCGTAGCAGTTGTTGAGGAAGTGCGTGTGCGTGGTGTACGTTGTGACATCTCTATTCTTCTCTTCGGCAGCGCTTCCCCCTCGAAAGGGGTGGCCGCCACTCCGGTAGTGTTCGGTCATACGGCCCTTTTGCTGGCCGCGTTGTTGTCAATGAAAGTTTAAGCCTAAATTGGTGAATTGGGATTGATCTCGGTTCGTCGCAGGTCAGGAGCAGGCGCTCGGTATAGGGGGCGCTCGCTACACATTCACAGGCGAGGGGGTGATGCTGCTGCTCTGACGAATTGCGTCTGCAAAATTTCGTTATCTGGTACGTGGGCGTTTCAGTCCGGCAATCTTATGATGCCCGAAGCGCCACGCGCGTGGCCTAGTAAAAAAATCGAGATTAACCAAAGGGGTATAAGGATTTTGGATTGCCGATCTTGGGTTTTTGATTAACAAGCGGATTGAGTAAAGCAGGCGCGCACGCCCTTCGATCCCGAGTCCAAAAACCAAAATCAAAATCTAAAATCGGTCGTCCGTTCTTCGATAATACGCCATGTTTCTTCGCGCCCGCGGCCCGTGGTGGCCGAATAAGCAATGACTCTCTCGGCGTCCATCACTCGGCGGACGCGCTCCAGACTTTTACGTAACTCGTTTTGAGAGAGCTTGTCGGATTTCGTAGCAATCACCACGCGGGGCTTCGCATTGGCTATCAGCCACTCGTTAAGCTGCAAATCCAATGTTGTGGGTTCGTGACGCGAATCTACGATCTGAATTGATAACACAAGCCCCGGTCGCTTGGCAAGGTAGTTTGTCGCCATCTCGCCCCAGGAGGCGCGGACATTTCTGGGAACGCGCGCAAAACCGTATCCGGGCAGGTCGACGAAACGGAAACGGTTATTAATCAGAAAAAAGTTTAAAGCCTGCGTGCGCCCCGGCGTGCGCGAGGTGCGCGCCAGTCCGCGCACATTCAAAAGCGAGTTGATAAGGCTCGATTTGCCGACATTCGAGCGGCCCAGGAATGCTATCTCAGGCACAGGGTCAGTCGGCCAATGCTCTTCGGCAAACGCGCTTTTGATGAACTCCGCGCTCGTAACTTTCATAAGGGATGAACGAAGGGATAAGGGCTTTAGGGATGAGGGATGAAAAGGAAAGCATTCAATACAGTGAAGCATTCCTTTCATCATCCCTCATCCCTCATCCTTCATCCCTTCGTCGCGGCCTCTGCGCGCGCCGCCGTTATCATCTTGATGCGTTCGCGCATCATCGTTAAGCGCTCCCGTGCGTCGGGCATGCGCATCACCAGGCGTTCAAGATGCTGAAGACTTTGCGGCGAGCCGAATTTCTCGCGCGCTTCCTGTAGGAACGGCTCGATTTTGGCGAAGACCAGTACGTGTTCGCCGTTCGCGTCGTTGAACATCTGCTCGTCTATCGCGCCGTTGTTGACAAGAGAGGCAGCCATCTCCCAGTACGAAGTCACCATACGGTAATAAGCGCTCTTTTCACCCATCACCGTGTCGATGATGTCCTGAAGACTGCCGGGATTAAACTCTGCTGCGAACCAGGCGCGTGCCTTGCGCATCACCTCTTCACGCCTTATTTCATAAAGCCTGAGAATCAAATTCGCTTCTTCCTGTTTGCTCATGTTTTCGCTCTCCTGTGGACAGGCGGCGGGCTTGCTCGCGGCCCTTTTTTTAGACCATCGAAACGGCTGCCGCGCTATTGTTGTTTCGCTTTGCTGTGAATGATATGACGGCCCGAGGCCGTCTGGCAATTTGAGGCGAGGGAACTGGTCTTTAATTTGAAGCGGCGAGCGTGTGCCGAAATTTTTCCGGCACGCTCGCCGCTTGGGCTTTCAGTTGATAATTATTCGGCGATGGTCTGGACGCCCTGCGTCGGCGGCTCTGTCGTCCACAGCGGAGGCGTACTTGTCTCTTCAGCCGTCACTGCGCCTGCGCCTGTCGGGCAGGCATCTTCGAGCGCCAGCGCCAGCACCTCGTCTATGTTCTCGACTAAGTGAACGTCAATCACCTTGCGCACCTCTTCCGGGACTTCGACAAGGTCTTTCTCGTTGTCCTTCGGAAGCAAGATGGTGTTGATGCCGAAGCGATGCGCGGCCATCAGTTTTTCCTTGACGCCGCCGATGGGCAATACCTTACCGCGCAGCGTAATCTCGCCGGTCATCGCGACGTTCTTACGCACGGGCACGCGCGTCAAAGCAGAAACCATCGCAGTCGCCAGCGTTATCCCGGCAGACGGGCCGTCCTTCGGGATAGCGCCTTCGGGAATGTGTATATGCAGGTCACGCTTGCGTATGTGATCCAGGCTCATGCCGAGGCGTTCGGCGCGCGCCTTGATGCAGGTCAGCGCGGCCTGTGCCGATTCCTGCATGACATCGCCGAGCTTGCCCGTCAGTGTCACGCCGCCGCGTCCCTTCGTGAGCGTGGCTTCGATCTGTAAGACCTCGCCGCCGATCTCAGTCCAGGCCAATCCGGTAGCCAGCCCGATCTCGCTTTCCGCAGCCACGCCGTGCTGGCGAAAGCGTACGGGCCCGAGCATGTCGCGCACGCGCTCCGCCGAGACCACATCCTTAAAGGCTTCGCCCGCATTTTCCGAGACCAGCTTGCGAGCGACCTTGCGCATGCAAGAGCCGATCTCTCTCTCCATGTTGCGCACGCCGGCCTCGCGCGTGTAATGGCGTATAATCTCCAGCAAGCCCTCTTCTGTGAACTCGACCTGCTCGGCCTTCAGTCCATTAGCTTCTGCCTGCTTGGGCACGAGATGTCGCTTAGCGATCTCCAGCTTCTCGCGCTCCGTATAACCCGACAGGCGTATGATCTCAAGGCGATCCTGAAGCGGCGGCGGAATCGTGTGCAACACGTTCGCGGTCGCGATAAAGAAGACGCGCGAGAGATCGTATTCAACATCCAGGTAATGATCCTGAAACGTGTTGTTCTGCTCGGGGTCTAAGACTTCCAGAAGAGCCGAAGACGGATCGCCGCGAAAATCCGCGCCGAGCTTATCGACTTCGTCAAGGAGGATCAGCGGGTTGACCGTTCCGGCCTTCTTCATCATCTGAACGATCTGGCCCGGCAGAGCGCCGATGTAGGTGCGGCGATGGCCGCGTATCTCAGCCTCGTCGCGCACGCCGCCCAGAGAAAGACGCACGAATTTTCTTCCGGTCGCACGCGCGATTGATTTACCAAGGGAAGTCTTGCCGACTCCCGGCGGGCCAACGAAGCAGAGAATAGAGCCCTTCGGATTCTTAACCAGTTGACGCACGGCAAGATATTCGAGGATGCGATCCTTGACCTTTTCCAGCCCGTAGTGATCTTCATTCAAAACCTCTTCGGCACGCGCGAGGTCTTTGATCTCTTTGCTCTTCTGCTTCCACGGCACATTCAAGAGCCAGTCGATGTAGGTGCGCGAGACAGTGCCTTCGGCGGACATCGGCGGCATCGCTTCCAGCCGATGCAGCTCCTGCATGGCCTTCTCTTTCGCCTCGTCAGACATCCCAGCCTCTTCGATACGCTTCTTCAAATCTTCAAGCTCTGCCTTCTCATCTTTGCGGCCAAGCTCTTTGTGGATCGCCTTGATCTGCTCGTTGAGGTAATACTCTTTCTGTGCTTTCTCCATCTGCCGCTTGACGCGTGTCTGGATGGTGCGATCAAGCTGGCGCTTCTCAAGCTCCGTCTCTAACAACTCGATCAAGCGTGAGAGGCGCGCCTGTGTAGAGAAGATTTCCAGCAGCCCCTGCTTGTCTTCCACTGAGATGCGCAGTTGCGAAGCAAGCGCATCTGCCATGTGCGAAGGGTCTTGATTCCTGAGCGCCGTTTGCAGCGCATCGGTCTGAGCGTCGGGCGCAAGGCGCAGGTGCTGTTCAACAAGTTGGTTGATACGTGCGACGAGCGCTTCGACTGGCGCGCCCGTTTCGCTTACCACTGGAGCGCGGCGCACCAGGGCAGTAAATGCCCCGTTATTATTTTCGACGCGGACGGTCGTGGCGCGCTCACGGCCCTCGACGACGACCTTGATCTGCCCGTTCTCCTGGCGCTGCGATTGCAGTATGCGGCCCAGGGTTCCGATTCCGTAAATCTGTTCGGGCACGGGCTCATCGACGGTCGCATCATGCTGCGTGGCCAGAAAGATCGTGCGGTCGCCGGAGGCCAGCGCCTCTTCGAGCGCGCGGATTGAGCCGGGGCGTCCGATCTTGAAAGCGACTTTGGTGAAGGGAAAGATCACCACGTCGCGGATCGGCACCATCGGGTAACGGGCGATGTCTAAAGGAGTGCGGTCTGAATATTCTTCCATAACTAAATTTAACTCTCGTGTTTCTTCGTTCAATCACAATCTGCGAAGAAGGGCGAGACGGCCGCGTTTGCGCCACTCGCCCCTTCAGTGAGCAGATTTAATTGTAGACCATTTCAGGCCCATGCGCCACTAAGCAAATAAAAAAGGCGAAAGAAACGATATATATCGTTTTGCTTTCGCCTTTGGCCTGTGTGGTTAGATTTTACGCCGCTGCGCCGTCTACGCCCGTCAAGCCTTCGCCGGGGATGGCGCGCCGACGTTCGACCATCTCAGAGGTGATAACGAACTCCTTGATGCGCTTCTGGCTGGGCAGGGTGTACATCGCGTCCAACAACAGTTCTTCGAGGATCATCATCAGTCCGCGCGCGCCGACTTTTCGCTCGACGGCCTGGCGCGCGACCGATTTCAAGGCGTCGTCCGTGAATTTCAGCTTGACGTTGTCAAAGTCAAAGCGCTTCTGATACTGCTTGACGAGCGCGTTCTTCGGCTCGGTCAGAATCTTGATGAGCGCGCCCTCGTCCAACTCGTGCAGCACGCCGCACACAGGGAGACGACCGACGAACTCCGGGATCAGGCCGTAGCGGACGAGGTCTTCGGGCTGAACGGCTGAGAGCGCTTCGGAATGTCGATGCGCGCCCGATTTGACCTCGGCCTGAAAGCCCATCGACTTATTACGCAGACGCTTTTCGACGACCTTCTCCAAGCCGACGAAAGCGCCGCCGCAGATAAAGAGAATGTTCGTCGTGTCGACTGGAAAAAACTCCTGGTGCGGGTGCTTGCGCCCGCCCTGCGGCGGAACGTTGGCGACCGTGCCTTCCAGAATTTTCAGGAGCGCCTGCTGCACGCCCTCGCCCGACACGTCGCGTGTGATCGAAGGGTTCTCATCCTTGCGACAGATTTTGTCGACTTCGTCTATGTAGATGATGCCCTGCTGCGCGCGCTCGACATCGCCGTTGGCTGCTTGCAGGAGTTTGAGGATAATGTTCTCGACATCCTCGCCGACGTAGCCTGCTTCCGTGAGCGTCGTCGCATCGACGATGGTGAAGGGAACTGAGAGCATACGCGCGAGCGTCTGGGCCAGAAGGGTCTTGCCTGTTCCCGTTGGGCCAATAATGAGGATGTTCGATTTCTGAATCTCGACATCCGAGCGTCGGCGCGCCAGCTCTATGCGCTTGTAATGTTGATAAACGGCGACGGCCAGTCGCTTCTTGGTCTCTTCCTGGCCGATGACATACTCGTCCAGAAAACTTTTAATCTCGCTCGGCTTGGGCAGAGGGGGACGCGCAGCGACCGATTCGGCCTGCTGGTCGTCGGTGATGATCTCGTTGCAGATGTCTATACATTCGTTGCAGATGTAAACGGTGGGGCCCGCGATGAGCTTCTTCACCTCGTTCTGCGACTTGCCGCAGAAGGAACAGCGCAACGTGTCATCAGTTCGTCGTACCATAAGCGTCTCGGAGGATTTTGGATTTTAGATTTTGGATTTTAGATTAACGCTTCGGGAAAACTTGAATCCTGGAATCGGAGCTAACAAACTGAAACGCTCGCCAATCCAAAATTCAAAATCTAAAATCCAAAATGAGCTTATTCGCGGTGCGCGATCACTTCGTCAATGAGTCCGTACTCTTTGGCTTGCGCAGCGGACATGATGCGGTCGCGCTCGACATCGCGCTCGACTGTTTCGTAAGACTGTCCCGTGTGCTTGGCGATGATCTGCGATGTTAGCTCGCGCATGCGTATGATCTCTTCGGCCTGAATGCGTATGTCCGTGGCCTGGCCCTGCGCGCCGCCCGAAGGCTGGTGGATGAGTATGCGCGAGTTGGGAAGAGCGAAACGTTTACCCTTAGCGCCCGCCGTCAGCAGGAGCGCGCCCATAGAAGCGCACTGGCCCACGCAGATCGTCGTCACGTCGGGGCGGATAAACTGCATCGTATCGTAGATCGCCATTCCGGCAGTGATCGAGCCGCCGGGGCTGTTGATGTAGAGGTTGATGTCTTTCTCAGGGTCTTCGGCTTCGAGAAAGAGAAGCTGCGCGACGATCAGGTTTGCGATCGTGTCATCAATTGGAGTGCCTAGAAAAATGATGTTGTCTTTTAAAAGGCGCGAGAAAATGTCGAAGGCGCGCTCGCCACGCGACGTTTGCTCGACGACCATCGGGACTAAAGCCATACTCAGACTCTCCGAACTTTTCAACTCTTGTCTGACGAAGAAGATTGCGCTTTCGCTTCCACTTCTTCGCTCGATTGATCCGCTTGGTTTTGATCGCTGTCAGTCGCGGTTACTGCTTCCGGCGACTCGGAGGAAATCATCTCCTGGGTTGCTTCCTCTTCATGCCACTCCTCTTCGCTGACCAGCGCATTTTCAACAATCAGGTCGAGCGCTTTGCGATTGCTCAACCTATCGGCGATGCTACGTTCGCCTCCTTGCTTTGTCAAGGCAGCGCGAACTTGTTCCGGCGTTTGACGCGCGCTCGCCGCAATCTGGTTGATCTCCGCTTCAATCTCTTCATCCGTGACGGTGATCTTCTCCTCGTCGGCGATACGCTCAAGCAGCATCGAGCCGCGCACATCCGAAGCGGCCTGATCTCTTAACTGCTCGCGCACGCCGTCCCAGTTAAACTGCTGCTGCCGAGGGTCGAACCCGCGCCCGAGCATGTCGCGCACGACCGATTCCAGAAGCTGCTGCGTCTGGTGCTCGACGAGCGTGTCGGGAACTTCGAAAGGGTGTGACTGGACGAGCTTCTGCATCAGCGCGCTTCTGAGGCGATGATCGGATTCAACGCCCGCTCTCTTTTGCAAATCTTCGCGTACCTTCTCTCGCAGCGTCGCCAGAGAATCGAAATCTTCGCCGAGACTCTTGGCCCAATCGTCGTCCATCTCCGGCAACTCTTTCCGCCGCACGCTGGTGACGGTCGCCGTGTAGTCGACTTCTTTCCCGGCCAGCCCCTTCGAAGAGAAATCCTCCGGATACTTGACCATAAAGTTTTTCACTTCGTCGGCGCGCACGCCGAGGAGGTTGTCCGTGAACTCCTGCTGCACGCCCTCGCCGCCGAGGACGACATCGACATCATCCACATGGATCGGCTCGTCTTCCGGAGTCTCGGTAAACGTGCCGTGAATATTGATAGTCACGGTGTCGCCCAGTTCAGAGGCGCGATCTTCGACGGGCTGAAGCGAGGCGGATGCTTCGCGCAGTCCCTCGACGACGCGGTCGACATCTGCGTCTTCGACGGGGCGTGTGCTTCTGGTCGCCTCCAGGCCCTTATACTGGCCGAGCGCGACTTCTGGCAGCACCTCTACATGAACGTGTACGGAGAGCGGTTCTGTCCCCATCTTGTCCAGGCCCTCGGCGTTATCCAGATGCACATCGGGCTCGCCGATGACGACGAGTTTGTGTTCGTTGATCGCATCCTCTATGGCTTGCGGCACAACCTCGCGCAGCACTTCGCCGCGAATCTCGTCTTTAAAGCGTGTGCGGACGACGGAGCGCGGAGCATTGCCGCGACGAAAGCCCGGCACATTCGCGAGCTTCGCATAGCGGTCGCTGATTCTGTCGTAAACTTCGCGCAGGCGCTCAGGCTCGATCTCGATTTTGAGCTCCTTGCGCGTCGCGGCTGTATCAATCAATTCAGTCTTCATAAAATTTGAAGCCCGCCACGACTACGCGCGCTGTCTCTTTGAGTGCGGCGCGAGCGAACGGGCCATCCCTTCCGTTTACAGAAAATCAATCTAAACTTTTGTGTCTCATCAAAAACTTCTGATGCGAAAGGGGGGACTCGAACCCCCACCCCTTGCGGGACGGCGTCCTAAGCGCCGCGCGTCTGCCATTTCGCCACTTTCGCATTATCAGCAAAGACTAATCAGTCAAACTTCTGAGAGACAGTGTCTAACAATTCTTGACGAACTTCTCCCTGAATGATTGTCTGTTAAAGCATGGCAATTAGGGCAAAGTAATTGTAGGTTTTCAAGTCTATTGTCAAATCGATCTCCATTGACGTGATGCAATTCAACGGGTATAGGCTCATCGAGCCACTGCGTATTGCCGCACCGCTCGCACCGGAGCTCTTTCACTTTATCTTTAATAAGTTTCAAGCGAAGTTTATGACTACTAATAAGACTGCCTTTTCGCAAAAATTCCTGAGCCCTCTTGCGTGTAGGACAGTATTTATGCCCTTTCCCACCCATATTGCCTGCATATTCGATCCCCATTTTGGCAAGATAGCCGTTTAAGGTTATTGGTTTGCACCGCAATTCACGACACATGAATGCCTTCGGGCGGAACTCGGCAATCCATCTTTCAATATCAGATCGACGCTCAGGAATATCTCGTCTCATCAGATTTGCCTCAACAATCCTGTAAAGGTCATCTGGTCTGAAATATTCAGATTAAAAGATTAACGCGATGTTGTCTAGCAGTGGAGATGAGCGATACAACCATAAAACGAACCGGAATTTACGGATCCATTGATTGCTTTAGTAACTGATCTTCTAGCCTTCGCGCCCGACGCCGAGCGCATCTGCGACCCTGTTGATGTAGTTGAACCAAGATGCTATCAGAGTGATTTGCAGGATGCCCTGATCGTCGAAACCCACTGAGCGCAGACGCGCGTGATGCTCTGGCGAAATCTTCGTCGCATCCTTCGTCAACTGCACAACGTAATCGAGCATTACTCGATCCTGTTCAGAGACGGGAGCGGTGGTGTAGTCCGACTGTAGAGCCTCGACCAGCGTTTGATCTAAAGTTACTCGACGCAGAAACTCTGCGTGGGATTCGATTCAATAATGGCAGCGATTGCTGACCGACACGACCGTCGTAATCATCTCGTGCTGGCGACGCGAAAGCGGCAAATCTGGCGACATCAGCGCGCCGAAGGTACTGAAGGCGTGATACAGGGCATCGGGGATCAGGCTATGCGATGCCACGATGCTGGACGACGCGCCGTCCGGTGTCGGATGAATAGGCACGGCGTATTCCGCAGGATACAGCTCGCGCTGCGCTTCCATAGCTCGGCGCAGCTTTTCGTCTGCCTCTTCAAATGCAATAGTGCGAATCCATGTCATACTGCTTTTGTCTCTCTTTACAACTCAAATTCAAAAACCGTCCGGCGCTCGATCTACAGTGCGCCGCGCCTGCTTGCGAAAAACCAGATGATAAACCGGCGCGCCGAGCGCGACAACAGCCGTGCCCAGAAAAGCCTGACGCGGATTGCCCGCGGCGATCATCACAAGCAGCACAGCCACCAGCGCCAGAAAGAAAAGCGGCGTGAGGGGATAACCTGGAATTGTGTGCAGGGCGGCACTCCTTTCCCTTCGGCGCAGGATAAAAACGGAAGCCACGGTCAAGGCGATAAAGACTATGACGATAAAAAAGAAGTAACTGATGATCGACTCGAACGTGCCGGTGATGATGAGCAATGATGCGAGCGCGGCCTGTAAGATGATGGCGCGCGCTGGAGTGCGAAAGCGTGGGTGAAGCTGCGCCGCGAACTCGAAGAAGAGACCATCGCGCGCCATCGCATAATAGACGCGCGGCGCTGCCATGATGAGCGCCGTCAGGCTGCCCCACACTGAGATGACGACGACTGAAGCGAAGACCTGCCCGCCCGTGCGACCGAAGAGGGCTTCCCCTGCCTGCGCGGCGAATGTCTCGCTGGAAGTGACGCGCTCCAGGGGCACTAGATAAAGAAAGGCCGCGCTCGTCAGAATGTACGAGAGCGTGATGACGAGGATGCCGTAGGTCAACGCGCGCGGCATATTGCGCGCAGGCTCTCGTACCTCGCCAGCGATCTTGCTCAAATCCCACCACCCGGCGAAAGAGAAGAAGGCCAGCACAAGCGCTCCGGCAAAAGCTCCGACGAACGGCTCTGATCCGGCGCGCTGCGCGACGAACGGCTGAAAGTTGGCCCATGAGCCTTGGCGAAAGCCGAAGCCCCACAGGACTATGAGCAGCAGCAGTCCGAGCTTTAAAGCCGTCAGTGCCTGCATCAACAGAGCGCCCAGACGCACGCCGAGTATATTAGCCAGCGCCAGCATCAAGATGGAGAGCAAGGCAAAGAGCTTGATCCCGAAGGGCGATAGATTCAGGATGTAACCCGCGTAGCTGGCCGCGCCGACCGCGAGCGCCGCCGTCAAACCTGGGTCGAGCACCAGCAGCACCATCCAGCCATAAAGGAATGCGGTCATCGCTCCGAAGGATTCGCGCAGGTAAACGTAGCTTCCACCGGCCTGCGGAAAGCGCGCGGCCAGCTCCGCGTAACAGAGCGCGCCGCTCAAGGCCATCAATCCCATCAACAGCCAGACGACGAGCATCCAAAGGGGCGAGCCCAGGGACTTTGCCATTCCCGCCGGAGTGAGAAAGATGCCGACCGCGATCACTTCGCCGATGACCAGCGCCGTCGCCGCCCAGACGCCCACCTCCCGCTTCAATTCAACCTGCGCACGCTTCATAATTTAAAGACAGTGACGAGAGACAAGTGATAAGTGACGAGTTGAAAATCTTGTTCATAGATTACAACTCAAGGCGCTAAGGCGGCTGCTCCTTCGGGGAGAAAACGCGCTTTTAACTTCCAACTCATCACTTGCGACTCGTCACTGCTTTTAGAATCCTAATCGTACTCCGAATTGGAAAGCGCGTGGGCCGCCGGAGCCGAAGACGCCGCCGGCGGTCGTCACGGGTTGACCAAAGCTTGAAGAGCGCAGGAAGCCCGGATCAGCCGGATCATTGCTGTCCCGCGTGAGCACGTTTGCGAAGCCGGAGTAGTTGACGTTCGAGACGCCTAGGACGTTCGTCACGTTGAAGAGATTAAAGACCTCGACCATCGGCAGCACGCT
>Ga0190273_10000437_pt1 | contig 15990 bp, 14 predicted proteins | sample Popmic504IS_FD_134513 | JGI IMG/M metagenome (GOLD analysis project Ga0190273, IMG submission 134513) | Populus adjacent soil microbial communities from riparian zone of Shoshone River, Wyoming, USA - 504 IS | ecosystem: Environmental > Terrestrial > Soil > Riparian zone > Trees stand | place... | reverse complement strand
CTGAAGCCCATACAGCTATGGCAACTAAGGCTGAGCCGTCGAAGTCGCAGCGTAAAATTACCGCTGACCAGTACAATGACCCTAGTCACAACTACTTGCATTACTGGGAGGGTCGGGATTATGAGAATCAGGCTGAGATTATTGCACTGAAGCGCCTGCTGCATGGACGCCGCTTCCGACATGCGGTTGATATTGGCGGTGGCTACGGCCGTCTGTGCGTACTCCTTTCCGAATATGCAGAAAAGGTGACGCTAGCAGAGCCTAGCCAACAACAATTGGATATCGCCAAAGACTTTTTACGTGATTACCCACAAGTTGACCGCAAGTTGATGCAGGTAGAGGACCTACAATTCGCCGATGGTTCAGTCGACTTGTTTACAATGATCCGTGTTATGCACCACCTGCCCGATCCCCAGATTCCATTTGGAGAGTTGTCCCGGGCCCTTAGTGATGACGGCTACTTGATACTGGAGGTCGCTAACTATAGCCACTTCCGCAACCGTTTGAAGCACGCTTTGAAGGGCAAGAAACTGCCGCAAGAGCCGGTTGATATCCGTAGTGTCGAGCATCGCAAAGAGGAAGAAATCCCATTCGTCAACCATAACCCGCACACTGTTATCCGCCAACTAGCCCATGCTGGCCTAAAGGTCGAACGAACGTTGTCTGTTTCTAACTTACGTAGCCCAGGCCTTAAAAAGCTTGTACCGCGTGCTGTAATGGTTAGTCTCGAAAAGCTACTGCAGCAGCCATTGGCTAGCAGCCACTTTGGACCGAGTGTCTTTTTCTTGGTCCGCAAGGCCAAATAACGGTATTCGTCAGCTCTGTAACGCACTCGCTAGCCTAGCCGGGTGCGTTTTTTTGCGTATTGACTCCATCGTCTGTATAAGCGATGCTATAGCTAAGCATTACTATAATTAATAGACGAATGAACGTAAACGCGTAGGTATAACTATGGCACGATTGCCACAACCAGGCTCAGATAGCGGTACTTGGGGTCAAGTCCTCAATGATTTTATAGCAGTTACTCATACTACGGATGGCAAACTCCGGGATAATATCATTGATGCCAATAACATTAAAGATAACGCGGTCACCAGTGAGCATTTGGCTCCCACTGTCCAGGCTTCGTTGGCTAATGCAGATGCTGCCGTATCAGGCACTGCTCCCGATGCGTCATCATCGACGAAGGGTATTGTACGCCTTACTAATGACCTGGGCGGTACAGCTACCGCGCCGACAGTACCTGGTTTGGCCACCAAAGAGCCGACCATTACTGCTGGTACGACCGCCCAATACTATCGTGGCGATAAGACCTGGCAGGCGCTCAATGCTCTGGCCGTGCCGTTTACTCCTACTGGCAGTATCGCAGCTACTACAGTGCAAGCGGCTATTGCCGAAGTCGCCAGTGAGGCTGGCACGGTTACGGCCGTAAGTGGTGCTGCGCCTATCGTGTCTAGCGGCGGCGCAACTCCGGCTATTAGCATTACACCGGCGTCGCAATCGGCTGCCGGTTCAATCAGCTCTGCCGACAAAACTAAGCTGGATGGCATAGCTGCTGGCGCTACCAATAACATTAGTGACGCTTCATTATTGGCGCGCGCCAACCATACTGGCACACAGGTATCTTCGACGATTTCTGACTTTGCTGAAGCCGCACAAGACGCCATGGGGGCGATGGTTTCGAATTCTTCTACAGTCGGCTTGGCCTACAATGATGTTGCAAACACCCTGACTGCTAGTACTATGAGCCAGATGTCCATTACTAGTGATAGCAGCGGCCTTAAGCTGGCGGGTGATGCCACCACGCCTGGCAACGATCGGTACTACGGAACCGACAGCAGTGGTGCAAAGGGCTACTATGCTTTGCCTGTCGGTGGTGGTGGAAGTGCTAGCAACGCCACCACTAGTACTCCGGGACTGGTCCAATTGGCGGGTGACCTGGGTGGTACCAGCAGTAGTGCTACGGCACCGGTGATTTCTAATAATGCTATTACAGCTGCCAAAATAGCTGACGCCACCGTTACCAAGGCTAAGCTGGCTTCGGCCGTCCAAGCTTCATTGACCAAAGCCGACGCCACACCTGCGGTTTTGATCTTAGGCCCAGCTGACGCTGTGCCCGGCGGGACGGCAATTGGAACTATTATCCTAAGGACAACCTAGGGGCATGGCAGCCTCACTTACATCGCTTTCTCCGATCCACGGCCACACGAGCGGTGCTTATACAGTCACCCTTACAGGAACAGGATTTACAGGCAGTACAGGTGTGCAGTTCGGCTCGACTGCGGCTACAAACCTGGCGGTAGTGTCGGATACGACTATTACGGTCACCGCTCCGGCTGTGCCGGAAACGGTTAGTACGGTTACGGTATTTAACCCTGGTGGCAATAGTACCCTCAATTATGCATTTGTCTTCCATGACTGGTCGCGGCTGGAAACCGGTAGCCAGGAGACGCCATTATTGCTGGATGGATTTTATAACGGTAGTGGCATAACACCGCTCAACTTCAGCCACGTTGTCAAAGGTCCGGCGCCAGCGATTGTCGATAATGTAGGCAACCCGGCTAATTTGAGTGCTAGTTCGTTAACTCTTACTATGACATCGAACCATGGCGTGCCGTCTGGCAACTCGATTATCGTAGCTATATCGGTGAATGGTGGTCCAGCAATCACCATTACGGACACCGTCGGTAATGTCTACACACAGGATAATAGTATCCAGTCGGGGGTTACTAATTCGACCTATGTGTACAGTACGCACAAGGTTACGGCCTTGCCGAGTGGATCAACAATCGTAGCCACCTTTGATACCGCCCGGACATCGGGCACCATGCAGGCTTATGACGCTTCTAACCTGTCTGGGGCGGTCGATGATGTAAGCGCTGGTAGTGGAGCTGCTAATACTTCGCTTACGCAGGGTACATTGCAGACACATGCTGGAAATACATTGTTGTTTGCGGCATTTGGTGCTAACAGCCTTAGCACGGCCCCGGTCTTTACGCCTACTTCAGGGTACGCAGCCCTGGCTACTAGCCGTGGTGGTACGGGCAACGCTTTTCGGGATGTCTTTACCGAATGGAAAACTTTGCCAACCTATGGCTACCAGGTGGCTAATGCATCTATGAGCGTCAGCCGGCCGTATGCGGCCGTAACGGTTGCCTATACGGCGTTATATCCAAGCTATGGCGTCGGTAATGTTGGTCCGGCACCTGCGCCGCAGACGCGTAATGTTTCAACTGCCAGCCAACTGATAACTGCCCTCAACGAGGCAAATGCCGGTGACACTATCGTGCTTGCCGCAAATACAACCTTTACAGGCTCGTTTACTGCCCCAGGACGCAGGGGGACGCCTTCGGCTCCGATTACGCTCACCGGCCCCGCAAGTGCCATAATCGATGGTAATGCTGGCACGGGCTATTGCCTGTGGCTGTACCGCTGTGCATATTGGAAAGTGACCGGTGGTTTTACGCTACGTAACAACCTTAAGGGAATTATGGCTGACATTAGCGACCACTGCGATATTGATGGTGTGGTGGTCAAAGACATCAAACAAGAGGGCATCCACCTGCGTAATGATAGCTGTGACAATACGGTGCGCAACTGTACGATTAGCAACTGCGGTACGCAAGATCCAGGCTTTGGTGAAGCGATGTACGTCGGTAGTGCTAATAGCAACTGGGGAACGCCGAGCGTGCCTAAGAGCCGCATCCCGGCTGCCCAGGTTGGTTTTCCGGACAAGAGCGACCGCAACAGCTTCATCGGCAATACGACCTTTAATATTCCAGCCGAGGCATTGGACATCAAAGAAGGCGTTACCGGCACGATAGTCCAAAATAATACTTTTGACGGTAGCGCCACCTTAGGCGCTAATGGCGCAGAGCAATGGGTCGACATCAAGGGCCAGAACTGCGTAATTAGCGGCAATACTGGCACAACTATCATGACCAGCGGCTATGCCACCGATAACCCACCCGGCGTGCCCGTGCAGTTCAAATCAAGCTACGTCGATGGCTATGGTGCAACCCAACCGGGCCTAACCTGTGGCAGCTACAATACCTTTGACGCTAACATCAGTAATTGTGGTTCAGCAGCCGGCTATGCCATAAACGTCCGCTACTCCGAAAACGTCGGCAATATCGTGTACGACACCAACACTCAAACCGGCGCCGCTCTCGGTTTGACCAATATCGCCGTCACACCGCATTAACAAGTGCTACTCTGGCGTACTTGTACGAGATACTTTATGATGAGAAAGCATGACTTCTTCGAGGGATTTTGAAGAGCCTCTGACTGTAGTCAAAGGCGTAGGCCCAGAGATGGCAAAGAAATTTGCCAAGCTGGGATTAAAGACCGTCGCTGACTTGATCGACTACTTTCCGCGCCGTTATGACGACTACTCATCGGTAATGCGGATCGGAGATCTGGAGCCGGGTGACGTTACACTAAAGGCGCAGATCGTTTCGGCACGTGGCAGATACGTTAGGCGCGGTATGCATATCACTGAAGCTGAGGCGAGCGATGGTACCGGTAGCGTGCGCCTGATATGGTTCAACCAAGCCTATCGTGAGCAAGGCCTCAAGCGCGAACAAGACTACTACATTTCGGGAAATTTTGCCTTTAATAGGCAGCGTCTAGCCATCACCAATCCAACTATGGAACTGGTGAGTGATTTTCCAGTTAATACGGCCCGCATTATTCCAATTTATAAAGAGACCAAGGGCGTCAATTCGCGGCAGATCCGGGCAGCGCTCGGGCAAATCATACCGGCCATCCGCCAGGTCAATGAGACACTGCCAGCTTGGCTTATTAAAAAATACAAACTAATGTCCAAAGCCGAAGCCGTCGAGGCAGTGCATTTTCCAGAATCTTCGGAGCATTTGGCCAGTGCCCGACAGCGACTCGGTTTCGAAGAAGTCTTTGAACTGATTTTAGCTAGTTTGCTGACCAAAGCAGAGATTCAAATCGAGCAAGCGCCAGTAGTACATTTTGATGAATCCATCGCTAAAGATTTTGTGAAACATTTACCTTTCACACTGACTACCGCCCAGCGTAAGGTGATTTGGCAAATTTACCAGGATATGGAAAAAGGCCAACCTATGAATCGTTTGGTGGAGGGTGATGTTGGCTCAGGCAAAACGCTGGTAGCGGCAATGGCAGCCCTGATGGTCTTGCGACACGGCCACCAGGTAGCCTTTATGGCACCTACTGAACTACTAGCCCGCCAGCATGCTGAAAGTCTGTACAAGGTGTTTGAACCAGTCGGCATGGGTGACGTCGTCGGACTGCTGGTCGGCGGCATGAAGAATGCTCAAAAAGCACGGGCGCGCGAAAGCATAGCCAACGGCAACTTGCGCCTGATCGCCGGTACCCAAGCGTTGATCCAGGAAAGTGTCGATATGAGCAACTTGGAACTAATTGTAGTCGACGAGCAACACCGCTTTGGTGTTGAGCAGCGCAAGACGCTGATGGCCAAGGCAGGGCATATGCCGCATGTTTTGAGCCTGACAGCTACGCCTATTCCGCGCAGCTTAGCTCTAACATTATATGGCGAGTTGGACGTGTCGATACTGGATGCCAAGCCGGCGGGCCGGCAGCCGATCATTACACGTATCTGCTCGCCAAACAGCCGCCAACAGCTTAATGATGATATCAAGAAGGAACTTGACGCTGGCAGGCAGATGTTTACCGTTTGTCCGTTGATATCGGAAAACGGCACCATTGACGCTAATTCGGCCGAAAAGATGTACGAACAATTCAGTAAGAAGGATTTTAAAGACTATCGGGTGGGCTTGCTGCACGGCAAAATGAAGGCCGATGACAAGAACGCCGTGATGCAGCAGTTCGTTGACCACCAACTGGACATTTTGGTAAGTACTACGGTAATTGAGGTCGGCGTGGACGTGCCGAACGCCACAATCATGTTGATCGAAGGTGCTGAGCGTTTTGGGCTGGCCCAGGCGCACCAACTACGTGGACGTGTTGGCCGTGGTGGGCACCAGGGCTACTGCTATTTGATGATGAGTGACTCCAAAGCGCCAAGCCAACGCTTGCGGGCGCTGGAACAGTCTAATGATGGCTTTAAGCTAGCCGAATTGGACTTGGAGCTACGTGGGCCTGGGGCGATCTATGGCCAGGCCCAGCACGGCGAATTGGATTTGCGGATTGCCAAGCTATCAGACACTAAACTGTTAGCCAATGCCCGCCAGGCGGCAGAAAGCTTTATATCCCAAGGGGAAGACCTGTTACAATATAAAGTATTACACAAGCGCGTTAGCCGCTTGCAGGCTGTCAATAGCCTGAATTGAGGGGAATATAAGTATGTACTCCGGAACCACACTTACCAGAGCTTCTGGGCGCCTAGTGGGAGCGCACCAAAAAATTGACCGTATTGCCCGTAGACAATTAGCGAAAATGCCTAATCAGAGCCGTGACAGTTTTCCGCCGATCAAAACTATCCTGCATTTTGAAGGCCGCAACGGCCCCGATGCTATCAAGCGCAAAAGCCCGGCCCAGGATGAGCCGTGGCATTACTTTAGCCCATTCGACGCCGGCGACACACAAATTCTGCGGCTGATAGACGGCCATTATAAAAAATTAGTGGCCGCACTGGCTGCTAATGATGATGTGGTGGCAGGATTTGAGGCAGCCTGGTTAGCCCATGCCGTAGTAGACGGTTTGACACCGGCGCACCATTATCCGTACGAAGAAAAGTTGGACGAGCTGCGTGGTGGCCTAGGCAAGGACTCGCGCCAGTCGTACCGCGACAAGGTACTGATGCCGGGCGACAACAACCGCGAGACGATCACTAATAATTGGAAAATGTGGGGGCCTAAAGGGCTATTAAGTACTCATTTTGCCTTTGAATGGGGCGTGTCATCGATACTATTGCCAATGCGCACTAGCAAGCGCACAGTGCCGACTCAGACAGAGACGACTGACATACGTGGGCAGCGGGCCACGGATTACTTTACGTTGTTGGCCAAAGAGGTCGCGGCGTATGATTTTTATGAAGAGTTCTATAAGCATGGCTGGACGCCCAAACTGGCACGCAAGGTACGCCAGCAGCTAGTGCCGACAATAATCAAGGCAGTGACATTGATATGGTATAAAGCCGCCTGTGAAGCGGCTGACACGAGCATAAAAGCCAAGCCTACGGTGGCAAAGGCTTAGTATGCGCGTTATTAGCGGTGCGCTGCGTGGCCGTAATTTTGTGTCACCACACTCCGACCTTACGCATCCTATGAGTGATAAGATCCGCAACGCGCTCTTTAATACATTAGGTGATATCGAGGGTTTGACGGTGCTTGATTGTTTTGCCGGTACGGGGGCGTTGTCTTTTGAGGCTATCAGCCGCGGTGCTACATCTGCGCTAGCAATAGAACAGGATAGGCTGGCACAGCAGACTATCGAACGAAGTATCAAGGACTTATCTTTGCAGTCCAGCGTCCGTTTGACCAAGGCTGGCTGCAGCAATTGGAGCGAGGGGAATACGCATAAACACTTTGATTTGGTGTTGGCAGATCCGCCGTACGACCATGTACAGCTGCCAGTCCTAGAAAAAATGACTCGCCATGTTATGAGCGGCGGCTTGTTTGTGCTGTCTTTTCCGGTTGGTGAACAGCCACCAGAATATGAGGCTTTTGAACTAGTATCCCACAAAGCCTATGGTGAAGCACAGCTGCTATTTTACCGGGCGGCCTAAGTTTTGATAGGCTTCGCGGAAGCGTAGGGCTGGCAAGTAGAAATAGAATACCGGTAAGACAGTGACGATGAGCGAGCTGTAGAAGCCTAGATCTCCCGGCAGCAAACTAGCTCCGCCGCTGACTATGCTAAAACCTAGGATGATAGCTACCATGCTAGCTATTGGCCGGCTAAGGTTGGCTGTGAGTTCGGCGCTGCGTTGCATACTGGCCCGGATGCCGAGGTCTTCTTCGACTATACAATATGGAGCTAAAATGTATCGCCGCACTATAATAAGGCCGGGCACGATCAATAATAGTAGGCCGCCGACAACAAGCAAGCTGAACAGCATACCAAAACCAATGATCCGAGGCCAAAAAAGTATGGCTTCGCGGTACATATTACGCACTGACATTGTACGATTGGTGGTAGAGTCGGTCTGTAGAACCACTATTGCGGCCGCATTGAACAAAGTAACCAAGCCAATGATGCCATGTAGTAATACACCCACTACGGTCCAGATATCAATGTTCTTGAAATCGTTGATAAGCAGTGATGCGAATACCGTCGCTATAGCTGGAAATATCGACACTAACAACGACGGCATTAGGTATTTTCGGAACAGTAAGACAGACGGTCGTATGAGCTTCCAGCTCGGCGTTGGCGTGTAAGGGATTAACTCCACTGGCGCATTGGTAGTGTCTGGTTTGGCTTGAAAACCACGTTTGCTCATAGCGTATATTATTGCACGCCATGCTGCGCTTGCCGACTGTTACGTTTGGGGCTTGTAAAAAACAGCGATTAAACAGTATAATACAACAGTTCTACGCACTATATTGCATGCGGATGTGGTGGAATTGGTAGACACGCTGGTTTTAGGAGCCAGTGCCGTAAGGCGTGGAGGTTCAAGTCCTCTCATCCGCACCATATAAAAATAACCAGCTTTAGGTTGGTTATTTTTATATGGTGCGGATCGCCTACCGGTTCACGATGAGGCATGGTTATGAAGGATATTGGCAATAGCAGTTGGCTGCTCAATTGCCATAAAATGTCCGCAGTCTTTCACGACCCGTGCATTGACCTCCAAACAACCGAAACTAGTACTGAGCTCTTTAGCCAAAGGACTTGGTTTATCTGAAAAGTAGTGACCTTCCAAGAGCAATATAGGTACATGCAGCGCATCTAGGTGGTTTCGCATAAACTTGCGATTCATACGATATGCACGATATAAGCCGAGTCCTGCTCGAAGTTGCTCCGGTTTCGTATAAGCATCTGCGTAATGACGCATGACTGTATCGGAGAGTGCATGTTCGTTCTTGGCAAAGCGCTTGAAAAATGCTTTCTTGAAGTAAGCATACTCACGATGGCTAATCAGTTTTTCGGGCAGCTTTGCGATACGATGAAAAGTAAAATGCCACATTATTGGCAGGTGCACCATAATGCCCGTACTCCGCGTTCCAGGCAGCGGGCCATCTAATAACGCAACACCCCGTATTTCTTGAGGGTATAAACGGGCGTAGGCGTAGGCAATCATGGCGCCCATGTCGTGGCCTACAATATACGGGTTAGTTATGTTAAGTTTGGCCAATAGCTCATGTATGTCTTGTGCCTGTGATTCTGCGTCATATGCCTCCTGCTTTACTTGAGACTTGCCTATGCCGCGTAGGTCGATGGCTATAGTTGTAAAGTCCCAAGCTAGCAAACTCATGACTTTGCTGAATTCATACCAGTCTTCTGAAAAACCATGTACAAAAATAATAGCCGGACCACTACCCCCTAATACGTAATGTATGTTAGCCCCAGAGAGTTCAATGGTGTCGGATTTGAAACCTGACCCCAAGACGATTTTTGAAGGGTTTTTACTATCAAGACTGATGTCGTATTGCTCAATGCTCATAGCCATTCTGCTAAATGCACCTTGACCGTGTCGCCTATTTTCGCATCCATTGCATTAAGTAAGGTTTTTCGCACAGGCAAGAATTGCGCACCGTTTCCAGTCGGTAGGAATGTTGCCTGGAAGGCAACGCCGTTCATAGTGCCTTTGACTTTAGCAGGTTTAGTTGACCCAAAAAAGGTAACAGACTCTGGCCAGCGTACGCATGTCCAACTATTATCATGAATGTCGATAACTGCAGTAAACGCTATGTTTAAGGGCGTAATTTCTTTCATTAGTATTCTCTCCGATTCACTGTTTCTTGTTGTTCTAGTGCCAGAGCGATTCCATCCAGCTGTTTGGACATCCACGCTAGTTTAGTAGGGTCTAGCTTATGAAGTATTTCAAGTGACCATGCCTCTTGGAGTACATTGATTTCCGATATAACGGCTTTGCCCTTTGCTGTGACATGTAAGATTTTAGCGCGCTTGTCGTAAGAATTGTCAACAAACAGTACGAGCTCATCTACGGCAAGTGCATCAGCAATGCGCTGTACACTTTGGCGAGACTGTCCCATGTTCCTGGCGATTTGAGCAACGGTTTGAGGCCTAAAATTCGCTTGGCCTAACACGTGCCAGCGTGCACTGCTTTGGTTAAGGCTTTTCGTGATACGGTCGCCATTGCGTAAAAGTGCGCCATTTATACGGAAGATGCTAATTGCGAAGTTACCTAACGGATCTTCTGGCGTAGGAAATGTCTGCATACCCCTCAACATAACAATATTGACAGTATGTTGTCAATATTGTTATTCTTAGATCGCAGCATATCATCAATAAATACCTATCAATCAGTGCCCTTAAGATGGGCTAAAGTTCTATAATCGTCCTTTATACTGCGCCATAATTAGCTTCGGGGATATCCCTGCTGCGCTCAAGACCGCCGTTACTGGGGTATTTTTTGTTGGTTTGGTTACTATTGGCTGGCGTAGCTCCAAATTGTTATTATCGTGTGCAAGCGGGTTGCAGAGTATGAATTACTAGGTTATAGTGTCGTATTTCTGTCAACCTAACTACTATTTTATGGATGATGCATTCCCAAAACTAGAATCAGGCAATCACGTGGGTAGCTATATAGAGTATGGTCCAAAAACATATTCGCTGGCTGCTTCTGTGCACGACTCAGACGATTCACCGGTAGTCTTGGCGACTAATAGCGCCGAAGAGCGACGCAATATTGATCTAGTGGGCTTTCGTTTTTTGGGCGGTACGGCGATTTTGAGCCCTGCCGCCCGGGAGTGCCTGAGCTTGAGGCAACGGCAAATAACTGTGCTGCTGGCAGCAGGAATCGAGATCGAAGATGTTTCTAACGACTTAGGTATTTCCGACAGTACGTTCAACGACTTTTACTATGAACAGACCGCTCCTAAACTGTTTGCCGATGGAAAACCAACCGCACCAAGTCTACTTCTAGCTAGAGGCGCTATTGGTAGTTCAGCACTGTTCGTGGTACCCAAGCCTGAATCGGCTACACATTTTCACGCTAGGCTTTCGACACTTTCCCCTCGCCAACGGCAAGTCGCCGACTTGCGTGCGGAAGGCTATAGTACTGAAGAGGTAGGCAAGAAGCTGCATATTACCCGCTCATCCACCAAGACCCATCTAAGCAATGCCAACAAAAAGCTAGGTATTGGCTCACGTCGGCTTTTGACGGCTGCTTATTTCGTAGGCGGCATACTACACTCTGAGATTGATGCCGATTAGGGAGTATTCGATACGGTAAATAGCTGTTATAATAGTTAACATAGTTTAACGAAAGGTATCCAATGAGCTGGGTTGTAATTGCACTGATCGTGTTTACGATTTTATTAGTATTGGACGGCTTCTTTATAGTCCGTCAACAGACATCTGCATTAGTAGAGCGTTTTGGCCGCTTTGTGCGGGTTGCACCAGCGGGTTTGAACCTAAAAATTCCTTTTATCGACCGCGTATCCGGTCGCTTATCACTGCGAATCCAGCAATTGGATGTCAAGATCGAGACCAAGACCAAAGACAATGTCTTTGTGAATGTGGTTGTAAGCGTGCAGTATTACGTGCTACCCAGCAAGGTAGTCGATGCCTTTTACAAACTGCAAGACCCCCAAAGCCAGATCACGGCCTTCGTCTTTGACACGGTACGTGCCCGTGTGCCATCACTAATCTTGGATGATTTATTTGAGAAGAAAGACGATATTGCCGGTGCAGTAAAGACAGAGCTGGACAACGTTATGGACGACTTTGGCTATGGCATTATCAAAGCACTTGTTACTGACATTGATCCAGATGCCCGTGTTAAAACCAGTATGAACGAAATTAATGCCGCCCAACGTATGCGCGAGGCGACTATCCAGCAAGCTGAAGCCGACAAAATCCGCGTCGTGAAGGCTGCCGAGGGTGAAGCTGAATCTAAAGCTTTACAGGGTATCGGTATCGCCAACCAGCGCAAGGCCATCATTGACGGCCTAAAGGAAAGTGTCGAGAACTTCAACAAAAGCATTGACGGCACGAGTGCCGAAGACGTCATGAACCTGGTGCTAATGACTCAGTACTTCGATACGCTGAAGGAAATTGGCATGTCGGGCAAGAGCAACACTATTATGATCCCCCACAGCCCTGGTGGCATGGGTGACATTAGCGACCAGATGCGCAACGCGGTTATCACAGCTAATGAAGTTGGTAAGCACAGTGGTGGCAATACTACCCGGACCCAGTAAGTATTGACACAATAAGACGGCTTTGTCTCTGTAGCGCCCCGGGGTAAAACGGGGCGTTTTTATAACTACCATAGCAAGACAATATGCCAGCCTGTAACAGATAAGGTATAATAGGAACAATTATGAGCCAACCAGCATTACCCACCCAACCCTACAAAGGTGCCCGAGATTTTTACCCCGAAGACAAGCGGGTACAAAAGTACATGTTCAAGAAGTTGCGTCAGACTGCCGAGCAATTCGGTTACGAGGAATATGATGCTCCGATTTTAGAGCCATTAGAGCTATACCTTGCTAAATCCGGCGAAGAAATCGTTAATGAGCAGACCTATGCTTTTGAAGACCGAGGTGGCCGTCGTGTCGCCTTGCGACCGGAGATGACGCCAACCGTCAGCCGCATGGTTGCCGCCAAGCGCCAAGAGTTAGCCTATCCGCTACGCTGGTACAGCATACCTAACCTTTGGCGCTACGAACGTCCTCAGCGAGGCCGTTTGCGAGAGCACTGGCAGCTGAACGTTGACATCTTTGGCCTGGACAACATGTATGCTGAACTGGAAGTTGTTTCGGTTGCTGATTCGATCTTTAAGAACTTTGGCGCCAAGCGCAGCATGTACGAAGTCCGCTTGAACCACCGTGGCTTGGTAAACTTTGTGCTGCGCGAATGGCTAGGTTTTGACGAAGTGCAAGCATACAGCATGAGCAAAGTGATTGACCGCAAGGATAAGATTGACGGTCCGACATTTCAGATGCAGGTCGACGCCCTGTGTACGCCGTACCAACGCGAAACAGGTGTTGTAGCTCGGTTGGAAGAATATTTGGCAGCCCGTAAGCTTTCGCAGCTGCCTGAAGCTATCCGTCAGCATAGCGCTTTCCAGGATTTGCAGAACTTGATGGACTTATTATCTGAAGCTGGCATAACCAACATAGCTTACGACCCGGGGCTGATGCGCGGTCTGGACTATTACACCGGCGTGGTCTTTGAGGTCTATGACACCGACCCAGAGAACAACCGCTCAATGTTCGGTGGCGGGCGCTACGATGGACTGGTCGGCTTGTTTGGCGTTGAGCCAGTTCCTACTGTTGGGTTTGGCATGGGCGATGTGACATTGCAGAATTTCCTACGGTCACACGGACTGTTGCCGGCACCGCGTACGGAAACAGATCTATACGTTGTTTTAATTGGCGAAGTTGCCGAAAAAGCGCAGCGGACTATCCGCGAACTACGCGACAATGGCTTGCGTGTAGCCGTAGATGTCACCGGACGCAAACCCGACAAACAGATCAAAGCCGCCGACAAGAAGGGTGTGCACTATGCATTGTTCATCGGCGAGCGTGAATTGGAGCAGGAAATCTTTGAGCTGCGTAATCTGGTAACTGGCGACGAAGAGCGCCACGGTATTTTTCGGATTATCAGTATCGTCAAAGATCACCGTAAACGCTAGGGTGGCCAAAGGGCCCGCTATCTGGTAAAGTATGTGACTATGCAAGTCACACGAAATAACCTCTCAGATACTAAAGTCCAACTAACCCTGGTTGCCGACCAAGCCCTGCTTGATGCGACGAAGCAGCAATCACTGCACGCTTTGTCGCACGACCTTAAGCTGCCTGGCTTCCGCCAAGGCAAAGTGCCGCTCGCGATGGTTGAAAAGAATGTCAATCCTACAGTTCTACAGCAGGACTTCATGGAACGTGCCATGAACACTATGTATGGCCAAGCTCTAGATGACGAAAAGCTACGTCCTGTAGCTCAGCCCCAGGTTACTGTTAAGAAGTTCGTACCATTTACCGAATTGGAGATTGAAGCTGAAGTCGATGTGATCGGTGCCGTAAAGCTTGCCGACTACAGGAAGCTGAAACTAACTAAGGATGCAGCTAAAGTAACAGCTGACGACGTCAAGCAAGTTGTGGCCCAGCTCCAGACCCGTGAAGCTGAGCGCAAAGATGTGGAACGTGCCGCCAAAGATGGCGACCAAGTCGTATTAGATTTTGCTGGCGTTGATGCTGAAACCAAGCAGCCGATCAGCGGTGCCGATGGCCGTCAGTACCCATTGGTACTGGGCAGCGGTTCGTTTATTCCTGGTTTTGAACCAGAAATTATCGGTATAAAGGCTGGTGACGAGAAGATTTTTGACATTACTTTCCCAGCCGACTACGGTGCAGAAAGCTTACGGAATAAAAAAGTGACCTTTACAGTGACTGCTCATAAGGTCCAAGAAGTCGTACTGCCTAAGGTTGACGATACCTTTGCAGCTAAGGTTGGTCCGTTCAAGACTGTTGATGAGATGAAGGCTGACATCAAAAAGCAGCTGGAGAGCGAAAAGCAGCACCAGGCCGACCGCGACTTTGAAGAAATAGTTTTGAATACTATTGCCGACCAGTCAGAAGTAGCTATCCCGGATAGTTTAGTGGAAGCCGAGATTGGCCGTATGGAAGCTAGCGAACGCCAGGAGCTGACCTACCGTGGCCAGACATGGCAGGAGCACCTGGAATCCGAAGGTTTGACCGAAGAAGAGCACCGCGAAAAGAACCGGGAACAGGCTAGCCGCCGCGTTAAAGCTGGCTTGGTTTTGGCGGAAATTGCTGAGCAAGAAAAAGTTGATGTCAACAAAGACGAACTCGATTTGCGCCTACAGCTCCTAAAAGGCCAGTACCAAGACAAAGACATGCAGTCTGAGCTGGACAAGCCAGAGAACCGCCGCGAAATCGCTAGCCGTATGTTAACTGAAAAAGCCGTCGCTAAGTTAGTTGAATACGTTTCTAAGAACAAATAAATACTATTTATTGAACTGTACAATTAGCACTCTTGACTAGGGAGTGCTAATTTCTTATGATGGAAGTATTGATATTGCTACTGACCAGACTGCTGGCGAGCGCGAAAGGGGATATATATGAGCGTTTTAGTTCCAACCGTTATCGAGAATGAAGGCCGCTACGAGCGTGCCTATGACATTTATTCGCGCCTATTGAAGGATCGGATCATCTTTATGGGCACCCAGGTCGAACAAACTATGGCGAACCTGATTGTAGCCCAGCTGCTGTTTTTGCAGGCCGAAGACCCTAAGAAAGATATCTTTATGTATATCAACAGCCCTGGCGGCAGCGTATATGACGCCCTGGCAATCTACGATACCATGCAGTACATTACTAATGATGTGCAGACGGTAGGCATCGGCATGCAGGCTTCTGCCGCGGCCTTCCTGCTAAGTAGTGGCGCCAAGGGCAAACGCTTCGTGCTGCCAACATCTACGGTAATGATCCACCAACCATCTAGTGGCACCCAGGGTAAGGTCACCGACCAGGAAATCGACCTTAAGGAAAGTTTGCGCGTCAAGCGTCTCTTGGAATCAATCATGGCTGCCAACACGGGACAAAAAATTGAGCAAATCCACAAGGACATGGAACGTGACAAATGGCTGTCTGCCGAAGAGGCCAAAGAGTACGGCATTGTTGACGCGATAATCAATCGCTTGCCTAAATCCTAACTGATATACTAGGAACATGGAATTGCCGCTTAAGCAACAAGATTTTGACTATAATCATTTAGAATTCGAAGGTCGCTCTGGACATTCCGCTTGTTAGATCGACCATACAACATAAGGTGTCTAAAGATAGCCTTGACCTCGCAAGCGTCCTGCGCGTATAATTACAATCAAGAAGTAGTGTAAGCAAGTAACGCTTTTATTCATTTGATTAG
>Ga0190273_10000436_pt1 | contig 16000 bp, 5 predicted proteins | sample Popmic504IS_FD_134513 | JGI IMG/M metagenome (GOLD analysis project Ga0190273, IMG submission 134513) | Populus adjacent soil microbial communities from riparian zone of Shoshone River, Wyoming, USA - 504 IS | ecosystem: Environmental > Terrestrial > Soil > Riparian zone > Trees stand | place... | reverse complement strand
GCGGCTTCACTTCGGCGCTCAGGGTTTTGAATGCGGCGTCGTCAGAGAGGCGGTCGTTCTTCGCTCGCCCGCTGATATTGGCCAGCGTGCGCAGCAGTAGAGGCTCGCTCGTCGCTACGACCAGCCGCCCGCGCACAGATGCGAAGGCAAACTTTTGTTGTCGCCGCCCACCATCAGCTTCAACGTCGCGGCTGTAATAGACTGTTCCACCCGGCAACTGCGTCTCCTGGAACTGATCCAGGTTCTGAAAAAACTTCGTCGCCGCGAGCCTCTCTTCGCCGACCGGCGCGATGAAGACCATCTCCAGCCGCCCGATGTCGTAGACGGCCAGCGCCGCCCTGTTCTCAGCCGCCTGGCCCAGGGCCAGAGCGTCGAGCGGAAAGCCAAGCGCGTTGTTGAACTCCTCCCATCGCTCGATCAGCTTCAATGCCAGGTGACGACTTTGGAACTGTTGGAAATTGGTGCTCGCCAGGTATCGCTCCTTAAGCTTCGATTCGTCCCAACGTTTAATGAGCGCAGGCAGGTCGCTGAACTGCGCGTACAGCAGCGCGCCGCGCGGAAGGTCTGCGGCCAACGGGTATGCGCCCGCGGACTTTTTTTGCGCCCTGGCGTAAGCGAACAACAACGCACAGGCCAGAAGCGCAAGGACTCCAAGCTTAAACAGCTGTCGCCGCCAAAATCTACGGCCAACGTTGCGGGCAAACATATCCTTAGCCTTTCATCAAATGGCGCGAGCCAGTGAGAGTCTACGGTGACGCCGCTTATCTCTCTTCAATAAATTTGTTTCGCTGCTCATCCCAGACAAGCTCTCGCGTGCGTGTGTTCAGAAGCCGGAGTCGCTTGGCGTCTCTTGTTCTCCATTGCTTTCTAGCGACATGCCAAGCGCCGTCCGTCTCCAGCCAGTAGGTATAAGCGGCAGGAGAGCCGGAATACTTTATAAGCTCTTCCTGCGTTTCGATCCGCAGCCTAGACTTCTCTCCGTTCGTTTCAGGAAGAAAGCTGTGGCGCGTCGTGTCGCGTTGTTTGACATCGCTCCAATCCGCTTTCGCGTAGCCTTCGGCAGGCTTGATGTTTTCTTCCGTAAATTCCGCGACCTGCACAAGCGCGCCGTCGATCAGCTTCAGCAGGCGAGCATTGCGCACATAGCGCGTGGCATCGCCTGTGCTCTCGCGCAGAAGAATTTCGTGCGTGCCGCGCTTGAGTGTCTCAGGCATTTCGAGCCAGCCCTGATAAGGGTAGTCCTCAAAACGCAGCCATGCGCTCGGCGCTCCCACGAGCCGCCAGCCGCACTCATCTTTTTTGAGAATCAAAGCGACGGGATTTTCGTACCTCATAAAAGTGAGCACGGCCTCTTCGTCTTTGTGGTCATCGAGATTGACGTACTTCAACTCGGCGCGCTCGACCCTTTCCGGATAGTCACGATCTCTTTCATAATCGTAGTAAGTGGTCGTCACGCCCGGATACAAAAACAATCTGCGGAAGACCTCTCGCCTGACCGACACGTCTTCGTTCTTAAGCGAAGCCAGTATCTCTTCGGGTGAAGAGAAGCTCTCACCCGCGACGCAACCCTGTTGGCCCAAAGCCTCTTGGCGCGTCGAAGTTTGAAGACGCGAGCGCAGGAAGCCGACGATGAAGCTCACGATCAAAAACAGCGCAAGGCCAATGCCGAAGCCGATCAAAAATGCCGTCAGGCGTGATTTCCAGTGACGCATAAGACCCTTCCTATCGAGAGTTACTAACAAAACTTGACTGCCAGGAAAGCCAAAGCAGATTCAAACATGATGGACAGGATAAGCAGGATAAAAAAGGAAGCAAGCATTAAGCTTTGAAAGCTGATATTTAAAATCTCAGATTCACTTTGCAGAAGCTTTGCTTTTATCCTGTTCATCCTGTCCATCCCTGTTAATTTCTTCTCTAGCGCTTCGGGCCTCTTTGGTCGCCTTATCAGTTGCTCTTAACGCTGCGCGATAAGATTCTGATCGACGCTGTAGGCGACGGCTGAGCGGCGCGAATCGTCTTGAAGGCGCGAGAGCAATTGACGTATGCGCGCCTCCCCCGATTGGCGCTCAGCCGTCGCGGAAAGTATCTTCAGCCTCGCCGTCTCGAACTCGATGGCGCGGTTGAGGTCTCCTGTCTGTTCCGCCGACGCTGACAGCAGGCCCAGCAATTCCCTGCGCGACTGAAGCTCGCGCTCCACGGCACGCTCTATCAGAGTTCTGTAGCGCGCGACGCCCCGCGCCGTACTCTCCCGCACATCAACCTGCGTCTCCTGCTCGGCGTCGCCGTTGTTGTCGGGGTCGGCGTCTTCACCTTCCTCCGTGTCTTCAAGTCCCTTCAAGGTCGGGTCAAGCTCGGAGGCAAGGAGCGCCGCGCGCGGCTGTCCCTTCAAGGCATAAAAGCGAATGATCTGACGCAGCGGACTCTCTTCTGCGAATCCGACGGCCTCGACCACCGTTTCGTTCTTGCCCGCCATGAGCGTGCGGACAAAGCCCGCGAGTTCATCGCCGCTCTTCCTTCTGCTTTCGAGGAGCGCGCCGAAGAAGTTTAGGTATGGATTCGGGTTCGTCGCCTCCAACGTCTTGATGAGTTTGACGGACTCGTCCGCGCGCCCCGGCACGGAGGCGGAGAGCGCCCCGAGCATCTCATCATCACTCGCGTTGAGTGTGCGCACGCGCTCTGTCAGCATGGCCCAGAGTTCGTGCCTCGCGCCGATGATCTCAGGCGCGAGCCACACCGCCTGCCAGCGAGCGCTACGCGTAGCCGTCCTGTCACCAATAATTTGTGCGAGCTGAATAACAGCCTCTTCGTAATTCTTCATTTCAGCCAGAAGCCGCGCCAGTTCTATGCGATTGGTTTCATCTTCCGGCGAGGCCGCGAGTAATTGACGGCGATAATTGATCGCCGCATCGAACTGCGCAAAGGCCGAGGCAGTTTCCGCCGCGAGCCGCAAAGCCTCTTCGCTGTCGAGCGTGTTTTCCATCTCCGCTCCGTCCTGGCGTGCGCGATCAGCCGCGTAAACTTTGATGTTGGCCCATGAAGCCACTTCAGCCGCCGCCGTTTCTCTAGTCTCCGCGTCAGCGAGCGCGACCATCGTCTGCAACAGTTTGAGCCCGAGCGCCGCATCACCTTTGTCGAAGGCCAACTGTGCGAGGCCGACAAAGGCGTGCGCCTTGTAATGCTCAAGCGCAAGCTCTCTCGTATAAGCTGCTTCGAGCAGTTGATCGGCTTGCGACGCGCGCCCCTCTTCTCTGAGCATTGAGACGGCCATATTCAAACGCTCTATGCTCGGCGGGTTGATAGAAGCGCGGCTGGACGCAATCTCTATCCCGACAAAGCGGCGGAGTCCCGCCAGTGCTTTTTCTTCCTGTCCATCCAGCAGGTCGAGGCGCAAGCTCATCAAACGCAGCCACGCGGGACGCGCGTAGCGGTGACTAATATCAGTCTCGACCATGCCGATCACGCGACGCGCGTCGGCTGTCTGATGCCGTGCAATTAAATAGTCCAGATATTCTCTCTGCCAGGTGATGCGCGCGCTCGGCGGCTCGGAGATTTTGTAACCAAGCTCCTGATCGAGCGCCTCTTCGGCCTCGTCAGCGCTCCAGGTGTTGGAGAGCTGCGCGGTGTAATCATAGTCGCGCTCGTAACTGCTCAAAGCAGGACTGCGCTTAATCAACAGCTCGTAGAATGGCCCGAGCTGGTCTTTCTTGATGAGCGATTCTTTTATCAACATCCTCGGCAGCAGGTTGTTCTCAGTGGCGGCCTCGCTCAAGGTGTAGAAAAATTTCGCACGCGTGATCTCCGCCTGCGGCACGCTGGGCTCAGTGGCGCTCACTTCGTCGCTGCCTTCCGTGAACGAATCTGCGAGCGAGCGTATCAGTTCCTTCAGACTCTCAAGCTGCTTTCGCCGCTCTTCACTGATGGAATTTGCATTCTCGTCGTCGCTTTCATACTCGCTGAAAAGCGCGACTTGTTCGGCGACGATCCGCGACAAATTCTCTCTGGCCTCTGCGGCAAGGCCGTGTGCGCGAAGCGTGCGCAGGTAAAGCTCGCACTCCATCAGCCCCGTGTTCTCGCCCTTGATGAGCGCAGACCATAACTCTCTCGCTCTGCCTTTATCGCCCGAGAGGAAAAGCGCTGAGCCTAGAGCGGCGCGCGCATTGTTGTCCGACGGATTCATCTCAAGCGCGAGGCTCAAATGCTCAACCGCGCGTTTGTAATCCTTTCTTTCCAGCAGCAAGCGCCCGAGCTTCGTCTGCTCTTCGTGGTTGCGAGGTCTGTTTTCAACCATCGCCGCGAGCAGTGCGTGCGCACGCTCTGCCGACGCTCCGTCCAGCGCGGATTCGCCGAGCCATTGCCCGTAAGATTTGGCTAGATAAAACCAATCGTCACCGACCAATTGCACGGATGCGTCCGGCTTTCCGGCCACAAGCTCGCCGATTGATTTAAGCTGCAAGGCGGCGGCGAAGTAGCCTTCGCTTCGTTGACTGTAATCCTGTAGAGCCAGGCTCGCCCCGGCATGACGCGAGAGTTTCCAGGCCGCAGAAAAGGGCGCTCGCTCAATCGCTTCGTGGGCCAACTCGCCTTCTCCCCTCGCAAGCAGAAAATTGATAAGCTGAAGCTGGTACGGCGAAGTTTGTTGCGCCAATGTGCGAAGCTCCTGTTTTCCCTGCTCTCCATTTTCGTAGAGCGCTTCCATGTAGCGGCCCGCCTGCTCATCCGCTCGGTTCAACTGATTTGAAGAGCTACCCAAAAGCCTACGGTAGTTCTCTCTTAAAGCCTCAAGCTCTTTTCCTTTGTCGCCAAGAAGGCGCGCGTTCTGTGCGACGACGCGCAAGCTTTCGCCCGCGTTACCGTCACGCCCCTGTGCACGCTCGGCTTCTATTAAATCGATGACACGACTGTAATCGCCGCGCTCGCGGTAGAAATCGATCAACCTTTGCAGGCGCTCTTGATAAAAGTTCCGGTTGCCGGTGCTAAAGGCCGCGTCCTTTTGCGCGCTCAGAATCTTCTCTTCCAGCACACCGAAGCCGGAGCGATGGCTCAGGTTCTGCAAAAGCGCCAGCGTCTCGAAAGCGTCATGCGCGCGCAGGGCCTCTTCGATGCGGCGATTGAAGTCTGTGAACAAAGCGGACAACTCATCGCCCGTCGCTTTCTGCGAAGCGAGCGCGCCGACCGCTTCGGGGAGCGCACCGTCGAGTACCTTCAAAGCGTCGCGCGCATGACCGGCCCGCGTAGAATCTTTGCGCTCGACTTCCTGAATCAACTTGTCGCGAAGCTGCCAGAGCCGCGCGGTGATTTGATCCAGTCTCTCTTCATCGCGCACCGTCTGGACATAGCCAGTAATCTCTGCGGCTTTCAAGTTGTGCGCGAACGGATCAGCGAAAAGAGTGTCGAAGGCAAGACGGTAAGCGGCAACGGCTTTGGATTTTTCGACGGCGCGCAGTCGTGCGGCTTCCGCGAAGCGGTCGCTGACGGTCTCTTTCTTCGGCGCGGTGTCGGGCAATTTCCGGCGCGCTTCGGCTGCCTCGCGTTGACGACCGGCTTTTTCCAGAACCTCTATGATGCGCCTGATGTACTGCGGATCGTCGTTGGTTAGCTCCGCCGCATGATTGAGCGCTTCGAGCGCCCCATCCGTATTCTTCATGCGCGTGTAAACACTGGCAAGCGCGTCGTAAAGCTCGACCATCTCTGGTTGATTACTGATGGCTTCACGATAATTTTGCGCGGCGCTCGGCAGATCATTCCTGGCATCGTAGAGGCGTGCCAGCACAACATTCCAACGATAGTTCTTGTAAGCCGTCTGCGCTGTGCGCTGGTAGTAGGCGAGGAGCGTGTCAGCGCCGCCCCATCGCCGCGCGTAGTTAATCGCCGCCTCCACGTTCTCTTCATCACCGGGTTCGCGGTTGATAATTTCGATATGCTGCTCTATGGCCGCGTCGTAATCCTTGAGCCGCGTAAAGGCATCGATCATCTGTTTACGAAGCTCTGCCGTTTGCATGTGCAGCTCTTTGAGGTCTAGGTCTTGTTCCTTGATGGCACTGATCGTCTCTTGAAACGCTTTTTTGAGTGCGTCCGTTTGTGAAGTGCGTATCAGGACACGCGCCAGTTCGTGAAAGACTTCCGTGTTGAGTTTATCTTCCGAATGCAGGCGCTCAAGCACTTCACGGGCTTCGGGCAAACGGTTCATGACCATGAGCCGCGCCGCCAGCTTGCGACCGAAGATGTAATAAAACTTCCCTTTGCCGCGCCCCATCGCACGTGTGAGCACGCGCACAGAGTCCTCGCGCAGACCCAAGCGCCAGTAAAAGCTCTCAGCTTCGTTAAGCACGCCGTAGTTAGTCGGGAATTTTTCGACCAACTCAGCGAGGACGGCTTCCACTTCCTGTCGACGCCCATGCTGCTCTGCGTCAGCGGCGAGCCGCAGGCGATACGAGATGGCGAAGCGCGGGCTTCCAGCGACCGCGATCAGTCGCTTGAGCGCCAGTTGGCCCACACCCTCGTCGTCTTCTTCGGCTAGAATACCGCGCGCGCTGGTAAGAAACTCACGCGAGTCACTACGTGCGATCTCTCCTTTGAGTAGCGCGGCTGCTTGTTGCTTCTCGCCCGCATCGCTCAACAAATTCGCATAGTCGAGTACGAGCGACGAGCTATCGCTGCGGCGCGCACGCTCTCGTTCAAAGGCTTGCTGTAACTTTGCCGCAATGCCGTCGCGCCTGTAGAGCTTGACCAGACGACGCTTGGCCCTGTCGCCATCCAGCATGCCTGCGTAACCAGAGCTATAAAAGTCCAGGGCTTTGACATACTCGTCGAGCGCATCCTCTGTCTTGTGCTCTGCTTCGAGGATTGCGCCCGCCTGAAAAGCATAAAGGGCCGGGTCGTTCATCTGCCGACGCAGTTCTTCAATGGTGCGCCGCGCGTCCGCGTATTGAAAGTAGTCCCAGTAAACGGTCGCCGTCTCAAGATAAGTGTCCGGCGCGCCCCTTCCGGTCCGGATCAGTTGTTCCCATTCTCCGCGCGCGCGGTCATAGTTCCCCAGCTCTGCCTGAATCTCTCCGGCGCGCGTGCGGTACACGGCCTCCGCCGGAAACGATTCGGCCAACTCATGCGCGACCGCTCCGGCCTCTTCCAGAAACTTCGGATTGCGTTGGCCCAGGGATCGTGTGAAAGCGATCAATCGCTCTGAGAATTCCGGCGTGTTCGGGTAGAGACGATTCAGTTCCCTGTAAGCGTCTATGGCCTCTTCATAGTTGGAAAGACGCACGGCTGCGTCTGCGCGGAAAAGCTTGTAGGGCAAGGTGTCCAGCACGCGCGTTTCAGTTTGAGTTTGCGTCCGGCTGCGCTCGCGCGCGCGATCCAGATAGGCGCGCAACTCGCTTCGGCTCGCCAGGTGCGACAGGAATTCGTCTCTGATCTGGCGCGATTCAAAATAGTATTCGGCCATCAGGCTTCGCCAATCGTCCCAGCGTCCATGCGAGCTATAAAATTTCAACAGTCCCTGGACAAAGCTCAGATTGTGCGGAAAGCGCTCGTGGGCCAACGTGTAGAGGCCAAGGTAAAGCTGCGCCTCGAAACTTGAAGCGTTCGCAGTCGCGCCCGCTTGGACGAACCTGCCGAGATATTCCTGAATCTCTCGGTCGCTCAACTGTTCCAGCAGCTCGCGCGAGAAGGTCTCGAACTCCTGCTTGCGCTCGCGTCTGAGAAACCAGCGCGCGAGGCGGTCACGCCAGAGCGGTGTAGGAAACCTGGCAAGCGCTTGTTTGTGGACTTTCAGTTGCTCTTCGAGGAGATTGGTTTGGCCCAGCCATTGCAGCATCTGCTCATAAAGCCCCTGCTCTTCCGGGTACTTCTTCAACTCGTTCGCATACAGGGCCAGGATGGCTTCCGCTTTTTTCTCTCTCGCGAGCGAAGCAATATGGCGCTCAAGCACCAGAGCATAAGTTACCCCTTCGACGCCCTGCGTCCCGACAGATTCACCTCGAAGATCGGAGGACACAACGACCAGGTGATCCGTGTAGCGGCTGTCGGAAGAATCATCTATGTCTGTGGACGCGCCGTTCTCTGTTGGAATATCTATGCCGCGATTCGACTGCGGCGGATACGCGGCCAGTGTAGGCTTAGTCTCGGTCGGCTCCGAGTAGATGTTTAGAGTCGTCGACTGCGCGCCGTCTGCCGCGCCGGTTTGAGAATGTCCCGAGGCGGGCACAAGTGATCTTCCACGCTCGCGTCTCTCTCCAAGATAATCCATGATGCGCTGGTAAACGGCGCGTTCTTCTCCGGCCCTGCCGAGCGCGATGTAACAATCGGCGAGCTTCAAAGCGACCGCCGCGTACTGCGGCGCATCCTTGTATCTCCCTTCAAACTCACGTAGCGTCTCTTCGGCAACTTTCGGCTCTTTGGTCGCCGCGTAGAGCCGCACGATGTCCAGATACATCTGGGCCAACTCGGTAGAGGTCGGATACTCCTGCTTGTAAGCCGTAAAGATGCGGTAGGCTGCGGCGCGATTGAAATACTCGACGGCCCGCTGCTCCTGATCTTTAAGCTCCGATGCGGGGTCTGTATCGGAAAGGATGAGCGAGAGGATGCCGCCGATCATGCCCGGATGCGGGTCTGAGGTAGCGATGTCCTGATAAAACTTTAGATCGCCGCGCGTGAGCGCGAGCCTCTCATGGCGTGCGTCCGACAGTAGCTCGAATAACTGATAGAGCACCTTTGCGCGCAGAGCGCTGCCGGGCTTCAACTCGTTCTGCACATAGAGCGTGTAGAGAAAACGCGAGGCCGTGTCGCCGTCCCCGTCCGCGATCAAGATGCGCGCGAGCGTCGCCAGTTCTTCCGGCTTCCAACTGATGTGCCGTGCGGCCCTCGCCTGCTCAAGCTGCGCGGTGATGCGCGCAGACTTTTCGCCAGTGTAATTCCTGTAATGAATAAGGCGCACGGCCACGTCGAAATCCGCAGGGTTGCGTGCAAAGGCTTCCGTTAACTCGTGACCGTAGGCGCGAAAGCGTTCATGGTCGCTCAAGAAATCATAAAAGCCGGAGGCCAGCTCGGCAGACCAGAAAGGATCAAAGGCTTCCCTGTAAACGCGCTCGGCCTCCGCATCCTTTTTCATCTTGACGAGAAGAGAGACCTCTTTTTCGAGCAGGTAATTTTGTCGCTCAGGAAAACGATCCTTGTATTGACGCAGGATGTTAAGGGCTTCCGCGTAGTTTTTTTCCTCCGTCAGCTTGTCCAGAAGTTGTTCGATGATGCCGGATGCGGCCACGTCCTGCGCGATATATTTCTGGTAAAAATCCGGCTTGAGGTAATTCTCAAGATGATGAAGACGCGCCAGCTCGATTAGACGGCCAAAGATTTGCGCGCGACGTTCAGCAGGCGCGATACTGAGCAGGCGCTCAAAGGTCTCGGCTTCTTTCTCGAACTGTGCCCTTCTGTCGTGGAAAGCGGCGAGGGTTTCCAAAGCTTCCGGGTTATCGGGTTGAAGCCCGACGAATCGCTCGACCTCGCGCTCAGCCTCTTCAAAGCGGCCCAGCTTTTCATCAAGCTCGGAGAGCTTCAAGGTGATCTGCGGCTCGTTCGGATATTTTTCAAGCAGTGCCGCGAGACGATTTCGCGCTTCAGCAGTCGGATAAGGCACGAGCGCCTGCGCGCCGAAAAATTCCGTGCGCGCAAACAACGCGGACTCTATGGCCTCATCCTTTTCATTCCTGACGCGCACCGGAGCAGTCGCTTCCCTCTTATCTTCGGCGGCGGCCAGTTGTTGTGTAATGACTGCCGCTGAAAGACAGACGCAGATGAGCGCCGTGAGCACCCACCATCGTCGCTTTGTCATTTTCAACTTGCTCATAACTTTTTGTCGCCGCTCGAACGCGCGAACTATTTTTCTCATCATCGCTCGATCACTTCGACGCGGACTTCCACTGTGGATTGATTGTGCGCGAAGTCTTCAGCCGTGACGGTCAACGTGTACTGTCCTGCGGCCAGACCCGCTGGCACGTGCAGGCTGCCGGTATTGGTCTTCTCCTTTGCCGACCAGAAAAGCTGCGCGGGTTGCGCGCCGTAAAATTTTGCGACCAGCCGAGACGTGTCGCTGTCTGCGTCCACGCGCAACTGCAATTCCGAACCAGCGCGCACCGTCGCGCTCATCAGGCGCACTTTTAATCGCGGCGCGTGGCTGTCGACGACGAAACTCTTCTCTTCCTGATAGCCGTTGCTGCTCCTGTCCGTCATCAACAATCTGCAACTGTAAGTGCCGTCGGGCATCCACGCGGGCGCGAAGAAGCGGCCCTCCCACACGCCCTCCGATTGCAGAAATTTGAGCGGCAGCGTTTCGCCGTATGGAAGCACTGCGAAGACAGACGTGATCGCGGGATCGGTCCTGACGCGAATCACAGGATCGCCCGGTTGTATGAGACGCGGGCGAAGCAGAGCGCGCGGCGCGGCCAGAAAGGCCGTGTAGGGTGTGACGAACCTGTATTTTTGAGAGAGCCGAATAATTTCTGCGATGTAATCTTCGCGCTCTCCGTTGAGGTTCATTTCTTCCAGGAGCTTTGCGACGCGCGCACGCGCCCACAGTCTGGGCAGATGCCCGTGCGTGTCCTCGAATTCCGGCAGCATTACGTCACGCGAAAGATTGATCGTGCCTGTGCCGTACTGTCCCGATAGATTCAGAGTGGTTTGCGCCTGCGCCTTTTTGTAGCGCCCGACGAAGGCGAAGCTTGAGCCGTCAAAGCTGTTCTCGCCCGTCGCATAGACCTGATAAAAGTTCGACGGGTCTGAAGGAGTGAGCCGCAGGTTCTCTATGCCGGGTGTGCTAATCCTGTCGAAGAAAATCCTGAGCATGGCGGAGATGTCTTCTGTCTCGCGGGCGCGCGCGAAATAGCCGTGAGTCTTCTTCGTCAGCTCTTCAAGAAGCGCGTTGTTGGCGTCGCTGCCCAGAGCCAGCGCGAACAGGCGCGTGCGCCCCGCGTCTCTCTGTCTCTTAGCTTCGCCGTCGAAGAGGCCCGTGATTGTTTTCAGTCTAGTCGTGCCGAGCGTCGGATTGGCATCGGAAATGAGAACCAGATTGCGCTCACCCTCCGGAAAGGATTGAGCAGCGGAGAGCGCCTGCTCAAAAACTTTCTTCAGATCAGTCCCGCCGCCAAGCGAAGAGCCACGGATGAATTGCATCGCCTGCTCGACCGTTTCCCGCGTCGCCTGAACCGGCGCGGGCGAGAAGAAATGTGTCTCTTCGTTAAAGAGGATGAGATTAAAGCGATCCTCCGGCGCGAGGCCGTGCAGGAAATAGTCTATTGATTCGACGGCGCGCGTCAGTTTTTCGCCGTACATCGAGAGCGACGTATCCAGCAGCAGGATGATGTTGCGCGGCGCGGTGCGGCTATGCCCTGTTTGACTTGCATCAGTCGTTCGTGCCCCATCGCCTGACGATGACGTTCCGCCTTCGTTGAAGATGGCTCGCGCTTCAAAGTAGCCGTCGGGGTTTCGCGCGGCCTGCGCAGGGTCGCGCAGGTCGTAAGCGGAAATTCGCTCGGGCGCGCGGTACGCGATAAAGGAGAGCGCGCTTTGCGACGCGTTGATCCTATAATCGAAAGAAAAATCCGCTGTGAGATCGAGCTCTCGCGCCTGAAACTCTGCCTCGAACTCACGTGGCTCCGATTTCAGGACGCGGAGCGGATAGGGTGTCTGGCCTGAATCCGAAACCGTGATGGGATAATCGCCGAGCACACGAATATGCAGGTTGAGTTCTCCGACGCGCTGTGCCTCACCGAAGGAAGGTTTTAATGGAAAAGTGAAATGCGATGTGAGACTCTCGACCGCGAGCATCTCTGTGTATTCCATCTCGACGCGCTTAGAGCCATAGGGGTTGATCGGAAATACTTTGGCGGAGAAAGCCGACTGGCCTTCGTGTTCATCGTCCTGTTGCAGCAGACCCGGATCAACCGTCGCCTGTTTGATCTCGCCGTAGATGGCATTGGCCCGTCGCTTCTCCATCATCACGCCGGGGATGCGCGTATCACCGTCCCAGACGGCAAAGTCCGCGACCGCTGCGCCCGGCGGCAGCGCGAACAGGTATTTGCCTTCGAGCGTCTGCGAAGTATGGTTGTCGTAGATTTGCAGGACGCGCACTGTCGCGTGCTGGTTGTCTATGAGCACGTCCACGTTCATCACCTGCAAAGAGAGGATGCTCGCGTCCGGTTTATCCTTCGTCGAAGGGATGAGCGCGCCGGATTGCGCGCGGCCCGGATGAAAAGGAAGACCCGTCGCGAGAATGAGCACGAGCACCGGCATTAGTACCAGCGCTGCGGTGGTTGTGCTCTTTCTTCGTTCGGTTTTTCGATAACCTGATTTCACTCTTCGCATAATTTAGTCACGCGCCGCGCGCTTCATATTCCTGTCAGGTAACTTTTCTCCACGCGCGCAATGCCGTTCGTCGTTCCGAAATAGACATGCTTCGCATCGCCTGTGATGCTCAACACGGTTCTTGCAGGCAGTTCGTCTTTGAGGTGCGTCCATTTTTGTGCGCGCAGGTCGAAGACCCACGCGCCGTCTAGCGTGCCCACGAAAAGTCGTTCGCCGTCGCTCCACATCGCGTTCGGATTAATGACGGGCGTGCCTATCTCCTGAGAAAACCCGTGTAGATCGTTAGACGCCGCAAGCTCGAAGACGCCGCCGCCATAAGTCCCTATGAAGAGTCGCGACCCGGCGGCGCACAAGCCCGTCACCCAGTTGTGTGTCAGCTTTGAGTTGGAATCCTTGAAGACGCGCACAACACGGCCCGCCTCGATCTGTGCCAGCCCGCCGAGCGTGCCGACAAAGAGCGAGCGTTTGAAGAAGAGCGTCGTATATATCTGATCGCTCGGCAATCCCTGCACAGTCGTAAGAGCGCGCCACCTTCCCTGTTGGCCCAACGAAAGTCCACGCCCCGTCGCCATCACCAGCTCGCTCGCGCCCAGAGCATTCGTCGCCGAAGAGTTTCCACCTTCTGCCCGCGCCAGATGCATGATTGAGTTGCCCGGCAGCCCATCAGCCTTTGTCGTATTCGTGCTGCGCGAGAACTGCGCTTCAAAGCGCACGATGCCCTGCGAGGTCGCCGCCAGCACAGCAGAAGACCCTGTGTTTGTATCGGGAAGCAGAAAGTTGATTTCACGAACCGCTTCCGATTCGAGATGCGCGATCTTTTTGCCCTCGCTGGAGAGAACGTCTATACCGCGTCTGAAATTCCCGGCCCAGAATTTTCCATCGGCGTCGAACGCGAGCGCGGAAATAACATTGCTCGCCAGCGCGGGACTCTCGCCCGCCTGACCAAAGCGCGTCAGGGAGATCGGCGCGGGCGTTTGAGAGAGAGCATCTTCAGGCGTTCGCCAGATACCACGGCTCCCTAGCAGCCAGAGCCTATCGTCCAACATCAGCAGACGGCTGCCGGACAGATCGTCCGGCCTGGGCCAACCGAGATTCCTGACAGGCATCACGGCGCGCTTGGCTGTCTCCTCCTGATTGAGCGCCAGAAGCTCTCCGTTATCTTTTATGATGAGAAGAAGGTCGCCATAAGCAATCAGACCGGAGAGGGACGGCAGCGTGGCGAGTGTGCGAAAGCGTTTGCGCTCGGACGCGTCTGCTTCCAGAAGACTGTCAGCCGTGGCCGCTGCTAGTCCGAAGTCAGAGGCGACGAAAACATTTTCGCCGCTGGCGGAGATTCCCACCACGCGGTTTGAAGCCAGACCATCATCAATGCGGAAATGCAGCCAGCGTCCCGCTTCCAACAGCCAGAGCCCATCATTAAATGTCCCGACGTAGAGACGCGCGCCCGTTTTGTAGAGACAGTTAATGGCGAGCAGGCGCGTGTGATCCTGGCCCGCTTTCAGTTCCGTAAAGCGCCGCCCGTCGAACTCGATTAATCCTCCGCCGAATGTTCCGATGAGAAGGCGGCCACCGTCCGCGAGCATAGCGGTGATGGCCTGCGGCTCGCGATCCAGCCAGCGATAACTCTCGAAACGTTCGCCGTCGAAAGAGAGCAGCCCGCGCGTGGCAGTCCCTATGAAAAGCTTTGAGTCGAAGACGGCGAAAGAAATAAGATCGCTTTCCGTCAGGCCGTCCAGCACCGTGTAGTGGCGCAGGATATTTCCATCCGTCGAGAATTGAACCATCCCGCCGTCCGTGGCGGCGAAATACGAATCCTGAAAGCGAATCAGAGCGCGCGTGCTCTCAGTGTTCTGCCAGAACTTGATTTCAGTTTGCGCGAGCGGAGCGCGTGCGGATTTTTCAAATGGAATAAAGTCCTGGTTAGCGAGCCGCGCACGTTCCTGGGCCAATCTCTGCCGCGCCTGCTCCCTGATCCAGGCAGCGCCCGCCAGAAATGAGAGCAGACACATCGCTGCCAGACAAACCAGCAGGAGTTTCCGTCGAGCATAAAAGACAGCCCCCCGCCGCCGCGCGATCTCTCGCAGCGTGCTGAGCTTGAATGTGGACTTGTTGGGCATAGGCTCCAGTAAAAAGCGCTCGTCGGCTCTGCGAACTCGACGTGGATTATCCTGTGTGGGTGATTGAACTGATACGTGACGACGGACAGCGCCGTGTGCGGTTAGCGCTGTCGGAGCAGGACGTGTTACACGCGACCGCCACTGTGGTTAGCCACAGTATTTGAAGTCAGGGTAGGACAGGCCATATTAGTTTTCAGTTGAAGGTGTGGTGTATCGCCTTCACCACAGAGACACAGAGAGCACAGAGGGGGCACAGAGACTTGAATACTACTCAATCCTCCGTGCTTCCTCGGTGTCCTCTGTGCCTCTGTGGTGAATGCCACTTGCCATACACTCAATTGAAAATTGCTCTAATGCCGGATTGCAAAGACACTATTAACATCAACCTTATGGATGAGCTTTAGGGATTTATCGACTGTCCAAGCCAGCCTTCAACCGGACAGTTCTGCGGATTGTGAGGCTCTTGGTTTGCTGAGGGTAAAGATTGTGCCGCCCGTCGGGCTTTTGGCCCAGGAGACTTCGGCCTCTATGAGACTGGCGCGAGCGCGTATGCCGGCGAGACCGCGCCCCTTTCTTCCCTTCCTGGCATGCGCGTCGAAGCCGCGCCCGTCGTCTTCAATCGTCATCAGGAAGCTAGCATCCGCAGAGTTCGCCACGGTGAGGCGCACGCGCGTCGCAGATGCGTGACGACAGATATTGTTGAGGACTTCCTGCGTGATGCGATAGACCTGCATCTGCACGGCTGGTGCAAGGTCTAGCTGTTCTTCCAGGCCCTCGTCGCAGACGAACTCGTATTCGAACTCGCAGCCGGGCGCTGAGCGCGCAGAGGCGGCGTTGGTCAGCGCCCACTCGATGGCCGCCGTCAGGCCCACATTTTCCAGCACAGACGGGCTTAAATCCTCGCAGATTCGGCGAATCTCGTTCGAGACGCCTTCGATCTCCGAGCGAAAGGTGGCCGCCTCAAGGCTTGCCCCGTGACCGTTGCCCTGAGGCACGCTCGCAGGCGGCAGTTGATCCACCATCATCAAGAGATGGCGCAAGTCTGCGAGCGTCTGATCGTGCAGGTCGCGTGCGATGCGGCGACGCTCGCGCTCGGCCTCGTTCGCCAGATCGAGCCGCGCGCTCGCCAGTTGACGATTGGCGCGCGAAAGTGCAGTGCTCGCGCGCGCGATACGCCTGTGCTCGACGATGGCCCACACGAGCGCTATCAGCACCAGCGCGAGCAGTATGGAGAGCGCCATCGTCGTCCAGGGGAAAGGCGCTTTGGCGACGCTGAAATCAAAGCCCAGCGGCGCGGAGGCCAGCAGATCTTTGCTGAAGGCGCGCACCTCCAAGTGATACTGGCCGGGCCGCAGATTCTCTATCAGGAACTGTGAATCCTGCGACAGCTTTTTCTTGATGATGCGCCCTGCGGCGTCGCGCAGCAGCAAGGTGGCGGATTGATCGGTGATCTGGCCAATGCGGTGCAGGGACAAGCCCGGGCGCGGGCCCAGGGCCGCCACCGCCTCGCGCCGCGCAGGTGGCACGGC
>Ga0190273_10000435_pt1 | contig 16008 bp, 13 predicted proteins | sample Popmic504IS_FD_134513 | JGI IMG/M metagenome (GOLD analysis project Ga0190273, IMG submission 134513) | Populus adjacent soil microbial communities from riparian zone of Shoshone River, Wyoming, USA - 504 IS | ecosystem: Environmental > Terrestrial > Soil > Riparian zone > Trees stand | place... | reverse complement strand
GTACGGGACCTGACGGCTCTTCGAAAAGCCTGGACGCTTTCGAGTAAGACACGAAAGCAGCAAAATAAGTCGTCCAGCCCCGGATGCCGGTGGCAAGGACGCGCCGGCCGTTTCTTCCCCGTTGCCAGCGGATGCACTCGCGCGTCCGCGCTTCATCGTCATTCCGGCGAAAGCCGGAATCCAGGAACACGTCCGTTCGAGCCCTCGCACCGCCGTGTCCCGTCCACTTCGTCCACTTCGTCCGAATCCGGACAGCGCCCTGCGGGACTCCCGCTTCAGCCCGAGCGGCGATATGGCAGGCGCGTGACCGCGGACCCCTCCTTCCTCATCCTCGAGCCGGTCGCCGCCGAGGACGGCCTGGTCTGGCGCTGGGAGCGGCGGTGCGGGCCGTGACGGGCGCCTGGCGAGCGCTTCCGGGGCGGCAGCGTCTGATGCTGGCCGGACTCGCGCTCCTGCTCGTCCTGGTCCAGGTGAAGCAGCCTTTCCCGGCGACGGCGCCGCTCCACCATCTGCCGACTCTGACGCTGCTCCTGGCCGCACCGTTCCTGCTCCGGCGCCGCCCGCTGTCGGATCCGGCGCTGGCCTGCATAATCCTGTTCTTCGTCCTTCACACGGTCGGCGGCCGCTACACCTACACCTACGTGCCCTATGACGGCTGGGTCCGGGCGCTCTCGGGGCACACTCTGAGCGAGATGCTGGGCTGGTCGCGCAACCATTACGACCGGCTCGTCCATTTCGGCTACGGCGCCCTCGCCATCTTCCCAGTGCGCGAGGCCCTGCGGCGCCACGCCGGTCTCAGCCCGCGCACTTCGCTCTACATTGCGGTCGAGAGCGTGCTGGCGGTCAGCGCGCTTTACGAAATCATCGAATGGCTGGTCACCCTCACCATGGAGGGATCGGTCGCCACCGACTATAACGGCCAGCAGGGCGACCTGTGGGACGCCCAGAAGGACATGGCTCTGGCCGCGCTAGGCGCTCTGCTGGCGGCCGGGGCGCTGGCGATGAGGAGGATGAATGACGGACGAGATGAAGGGCGGCTGCGCCTGCGGCCGGATCCGCTACACGGCGAAGGTCGAGAATGACGAAGCCTATCTGTGCCACTGCCGGATGTGCCAGCGCGCGATCGGCACCGTTTCGATCGCCTTCAAGAACATGAAGAAGGCCGACGTGGCCTGGGAGCATGAGCCCGACTGGTACGTCTCCTCGCCGATCGCCCATCGCCCTTATTGCCGCGAATGCGGCACCTCGCTCGGCTTCGCCTTTCCCGACAGCGAGAATATGGACCTCACCATCGGCTCTTTCGACGATCCTTCGCGTTTCAGTCCCAAGCATCATTTCGGCGCGGAGAGCCTTCACCGCGCCTGGATCAACACCGAGGGCCTGCCGGAATATCGAACCGATGAGTACAAGCCCCTCGTCGACCGCTGGATCGAAGCGACCGGGAAGATGCCGGATTGAGCGTCGTCGTGCCGCCGAAAATGACTGAGCCCACCACCCGCAGCTTCACCGCCTCCGACGGCGTCGATCTCGCCTGGCACGAGCTCGGCGAGGGGAGGGCGGTCCTGCTCCTCCACGGCCTCTTCTCGAGCGCGGACATGAACTGGATCCGCTTCGGCCACGCCGCCGAGATCGCCTCGCGCGGCTTTCGGGTGATCATGCCGGATCTGCGCGCGCACGGAGCAAGCGCGGCGCCGCATGACGAAGCGGCTTATCCGCCGGACGTGCTCGCCCGCGACGGGATCGAGCTGATCGCCGACCTCGGTCTCACCGATTACGATCTGGGCGGCTATTCGCTCGGCGCCCGCACATCGGCCAGGATGGCGATCGTGGGCGCCCGGCCGCGGCGGCTGGTGATCGCCGGCATGGGCCTTCGCGGGATGCTCGAGACGGGACGGCGCTCGGCGCATTTCCGCAAGGTGCTGACGGGCATGGGCACGCATCCCCGCGGCTCGGACGAATGGATGGCGGAAGCCTTCCTGAAGACCACCGGCGGCGATCCGCAGGCGCTGCTCCCGTTGCTCGGAAGCTTCGTCGATTCGACCGAGGCGGAGCTGCGCGGAATCGCCATGCCCACGCTCGTCCTGTCGGGCGTCGAGGACCAGGATAATGGACCTGCCGAAGACCTCGCCGATCTGCTCCCCGACGCCCGCTTCGTCGAGGTTCCGGGCAACCATATGAACGCCGTCACCAAGCCCGAGCTCGGCCGCGCCATCGCCGATTTCCTCTCGCTTGATTCACCCCGGCCCGAGGCGCAATAGCCGCGCCAACCGGACCAGAAACGAGGATGCTTACCCGATGAAAGCCAATGTCTCCGCTCTCGCCCTCGCCATCTGCCTCGCTGCCTGCACCACTGCGTCCGCGGACCAGGATGTCGCCAGGGCCGCCGACGCCGAAGCCGCCGCCGACCGTATCGAGGCGGTGGCCGACCAGCTCGCGGCCGACGCGTCGGCGCCGACGGTGGAAGAAGCCCGCGCCTTCGTCGCCCGGGCCGAGAAGGAGCTCGCCGAATTCGCCGTCATCAACAGCAAGGCCCAGTGGGTGAACGCCACCTACATCACCGACGATACCGATGCGCTCGCCGCCCATTTCGGAACGATCGGCACCGAAATGTCGGTCCGCTTCGCCAATGAGGCCGCCAAGTACGCGCAGGTTCCGGGCCTCGATTACGACACCAGGCGCAAGCTCGACATATTGCGCGGCGCTCTGGTCCTGCCCGCGCCGACGACGCCGGGCGCCGCGGCCGAGCTCAACACCATCGCCACCCGCCTGAGCTCGACCTACGGCAAGGGCCGCGGCACCCTCGACGGCAAGCCGATGACCGGCAACGACCTCGAGGAGAAGATGGGCACGGTCCGCAATCCCGCCCAGCTCAAGGAGATGTGGACGAGCTGGCACACCAACGTCGGCCGCCCGATGCGCCCGGATTATGCCCGCCTGACCGAGATCGCCAACCAGGGCGCCAAGGAGCTCGGCTATCCGGACACCGGCGCGATGTGGCGCTCGCGCTACGACATGCCGCCGGACGAGTTCGCGGCGATGACCGATCGCCTCTGGAGCGAGGTCAAGCCGCTCTACGACGAGCTCCATTGCTACACCCGCGGCAAATTGAACGATAAATATGGCGATTCCGTCCAGCCCGACGCCGGCCCGATCCGAGCCGACCTGCTCGGCAATATGTGGGCCCAGGAATGGGGCAACATCTACGACGTGGTCGCGCCGAAGGGGGCAGGGGATGTCGGCTACGACCTCACCGAATTGCTCGTCGCCAAGAAATACACGCCCGAGAAGATCGTCCGCGCGGGCGAGGGCTTCTTCACCTCGCTCGGCTTCGCGCCGCTTCCGGAGACCTTCTGGAAGAACTCGATGATCACCGCCCCCCGGGACCGCGAGGTGATCTGCCACGCCTCGGCCTGGGACGTCGACAATGTCGAGGATCTGCGCATCAAGATGTGCACCAAGGTCAACGCCGACGATTTCGTCACCGTCCATCACGAGCTCGGCCACAATTTCTACCAGCGCGCCTACAACAAGCAGCCCCTGCTCTATCTCGACAGCGCCAACGACGGCTTCCACGAGGCGATCGGCGACGCGATCGCGCTCTCGGTGACTCCGGAATATCTGGTCCAGGTCGGCCTGTTGCCGCGCAACAAGGTGCCGTCAGCGGACAAGGATATCGGCCTTCTGCTTCGCCAGGCGATGGACAAGGTCGCCTTCCTGCCCTTCGGCCTGCTCGTCGACAAATGGCGGTGGAAGGTCTTCAGCGGCGAGATCGCCCCGACCGCCTACGAGCAGGGCTGGAACGACCTGCGGCTGCAATATCAGGGCATCGTCCCTCCGACCGCGCGCACCGAAGCGGACTTCGATCCGGGCGCCAAATATCACGTCCCGGCGAGCGTCCCCTACACGCGCTACTTCCTCGCCCGCATCCTCCAGTTCCAATTCTACCAGGCCGCCTGCAAGCAGGCCGGCTGGACCGGGCCGCTCCACCGCTGCTCCTTCTACGGCAACAAGGAGGTCGGTCGGCGACTGAACGCGATGCTTGCGATGGGCGCTTCGAAGCCCTGGCCGGACGCGCTCGAGGCCTTCACCGGCACCCGCGAGATGTCGGGCGCCGCGATGCTCGAATATTTCCGCCCGCTCATGGGCTGGCTGCAGCAGCAGAACCGGGGGCGCAAGTGCGGCTGGCAGGCCTAGCCGCGGCGCTGGCGCTCGCAGTTCTGCCGGCCGTCGGGGCGGCTCAGAACGTCGCGATCACCCTCGCCCCCGGCGAAGTGCTGCTCAAGGTCGAGGCCGAAGGCGAGCATCTTTCGCGTCCGGACGTGATGGAAATCACCGCCGGGGTCGTGACCACCGGTCGAAGCGCGAAGGAGGCGCTTTCCTCGAACAACGTTCTGGCCAATCGGCTCCTCGCGGAAGTTCGGCAAAACGGAATTGCGCCGCGCGACGTTCAGACCTCGGAGCTTTCCGTCACCCCCCAATTCGCGTCCGACGACAGCGACGGCGGCGAGGAGGCTCGGGTCCGCCGCATCACCGGCTATGTCGCGCGCAACCGGCTCAGGATCCACCTCCGGGAGCTGAACAGGGCGTCCGACATTGTCAGCGCGCTGTTCGAAGCCGGCGCCAACGAGGTGCAGGGACCCTCGTTCGGGCTTTCGGATGAGGCGCCGGCCCTCCTCGCCGCGAGGCGCGCCGCCGTCGCCGCGGCCCGTGCCGAGGCCGATTCCTATGCGGATGCGCTCGGCATGAGGGTTTCGCGGGTCCTGCGGGTGAGCGAAGAGCGCTTCGAGACCGAGGGCGCTCAATATATCACCGTCACGGGCAGCCGCGTTCGGCCGACTCCGCTCGAGCCGGGAGAGGTCGCGACCACCGTGGAGGTCTACATAGACTACGCGATGGTGCCGCGCTGAATCCGGCCGTCATGCTAACCTTGTTTCAGCATCCAGGCTTGAGACGGCCTCGCGGACGACAACTGGACCCTGAAACAAGTTCAGGGTGCCAGCTTCCTCAGCTCGGATGACCCTCGGCCTCGCCGGCGCCCGGCTCGGGGGCGGTGCTCGGCTCGGGCGTCTGCTGGCACGCGGCGGCGGCTTCGGTCGCGGTGATGGCCGCCGCCAGCACCTGATTGACGGGCTTGCCCTCGCGGGCACCGTTGCGCCGTGCAAGAGCCCTTGCCCCCAGCACCGCTCCCGCCGCCGCGGCGGCGGCTCCGCCCGCGATGGCGGCCGCGGTGAGGGGGCTCCGCTTGATGTCCTCGGCCAGCTTCAAGGCTGCCGATTTGCCTTCCCGATTGTCGGGCTTGTCGGATTTGGCAGCCATGGACGGAGTTCCCCGCGGTCAGAATCGAGCAAGGGCTGAACGCACGTGCGCGGCAGGCGTTGCCTGTCCGCCCTACAGGCGCTCCATCAGATAATCCGCGCTGCTGACGTTGAAGGCGCCGGGCTCCTCGACGTTGAGCTGCTCGACCACCCCGTCATTGACGATCGCCGACCAGCGCGAGCCGCGCTCGCCGAGTCCGAATTTCGAGCCGTCCATGGTCAGCCCGAGCGCCCTCGCCCAGTCGCCATTGCCGTCGGCCAGCATCGTCACCTTGCCGACCGCATCGGCCGACTCGGCCCAGGCCTGGAGAACGAAGGCGTCGTTGACCGCGACGCAGGCGACCTCGTCCACCCCCTTCGACTTGAGCTCGTCGGCACGCTCGACGAAACCGGGAAGGTGGCGGGCCGAACAGGTCGGCGTGAACGCGCCCGGCACCGAGAAGAGAGCGATCCTGCGGCCGCGGAAATAGTCCTCGCTGTCGACCGGCTGCGGGCCGTCCGCACTGGCCTTCACCAAATTAGCCTTGGGGAGGCGTTCGCCAACGCTGATGCTCATCTCGGCTTCCTTTCGTTTCGTCGGTAAGATCGGCGTCGCCCTAGCAGCGCCGATGGTCTCCGCCTATAGCTTGCGGCGATGGACCAGCCGTCTTTCCTCTCGGGCCAGCTCCTCCTCGCCATGCCCGGCATCGGCGATCCGCGCTTCGAGAAGGCGGTCATCGCGATGTGCGTCCATGACGGGAATGGGGCGCTCGGCATCGGCCTCGGCCGCATCGTTCCGCGCATCAGCTTCCACGATCTGCTCAGCCAGCTCAACATCGAGCCGGGAGTCGCGCCCGACGTCGCCATCCACGCCGGCGGCCCGGTCCAGCCGCAGCGCGGCTTCATCCTCCACTCGACCGACTGGGGCGGCGAGGAGACGATCGAGGTCGCCGGCCGCTGGGGCCTCACCGCGACCCTCGACATATTGCGCGCCATCGCCGAGGGACGCGGCCCGAGCCGCTGGCTCGCCGCTCTGGGCTATGCCGGCTGGGGCGCGGGCCAGCTCGAGGAGGAGCTGCGCGGCAACGGCTGGTTCGCCACCCCCGGCAGCGACGAATTGCTCTACACCTGCGACGTCGACAACCGCTGGTGCGCCGCCTTCCGGAGCGCCGGAGTCGACACCAGGATGCTGACCGCGGATTTCGGCACGGCCTGATCCGTCGCCCCAGCGAAGGCTGGGGTCCCGGGGGGTGAAGAGCTCTATCGCCTTTCACCCGCTGGGATGCCAGCCTTCGCTGGCATGACGACTAAGCGTAAACCATTGCAACGAAGCCATTAACCACCCCCCGTCATCCTTCCCCAACCGACTCGTGAAACTCTCCTTGGCTCGCGGCGCGTGTGGATGCGTCCGCGTGCGGAAGGGGACGGACGATGAAAAAAGGAGCTTTGAAAGGCGCGCTCGGCCTGGCGGCCGTGGCGCTCGTTTACGCGCAGCCAGCCACCGCGGCGATGTCGTGCTGGGACGAGCATGAGACGGCGGCGGCGAAGATCCGGGACCTGCAGTCGCGGCTGATGGTGGCGACCCTGCGCTGCCGGGCGATCGGGATCGACGTGCTGACCGCCTATAACGACTTCGTGCGGATCAACCGCTCGACGCTGCAGGAAGCGAACGGGGTGATCAAGGCCCAGTTCGACCGCGGCTACGGCCGGGAAGGGCAGCGCTTCTACGACAGCTTCACCACCGCCATGGCCAATCAATATGGCGCCGACGCGACCAGCGGGACGGTGTGCGAGGAGACCGCCGCGGTTGCTGCCGAGGCTGTGGCCGCGGAAGGCGACGTGGTCCGGCTGGTCGAGCTCGCCGACCGCACCGGCGGCTCGCCCGAGCTGCCGGGCGGAGTCTGCCCGGTGACGCTGACGGCGCGCTGATTCGTCGCCCCAGCGAAGGCTGGGGCCCCGACGGGCGAAGAGCGCGGAGCCTTTCACCCGCTGGGATGCCAGCCTTCGCTGTCACATATAAAGATATCTTTATATTTGCATCCGGGACCGGTTGCGGCTAGAGCGCACGCCTGCGACCGCCCCTATTGCCGGCGGTCTTTTCTTTGCGACAGGAGACCGTACGTGGCGACCCAGGCCCAGACCCGTTTTGACGATTATGTGATCCGCGACATCGGCCTCGCCGATTACGGCCGCAAGGAAATCGAGATTGCCGAGACCGAGATGCCCGGCCTGATGGCGCTGCGCGAGGAGTTCGGAGCCTCGCAGCCGCTCAAGGGCGCGCGCATCACCGGCTCGCTCCACATGACGATCCAGACGGCGGTCCTGATCGAGACGCTGACCGCGCTCGGCGCCCAGGTCCGCTGGGCCTCGTGCAACATCTTCTCGACCCAGGACCATGCCGCCGCCGCCATCGCCGCGTCCGGAGTGCCGGTCTTCGCCGTCAAGGGCGAGACGCTCGAGGAATATTGGGATTATGTCGAGCGCATCTTCGACTGGGGCAATGGCGAAACCTGCAACATGATCCTCGACGACGGCGGCGACGCCACCATGTTCGCTCTGTGGGGCGCGCGCATCGAGGCCGGCGAGGAATTCCCGGCGCCGACCAACGAGGAGGAGGAGGTCTTCCAGGCCACCGTCCGCCGCGTGATCGCCAAGTCGCCGGGCTTCCTGACGAAGACCGTCCAGGCGATCAAGGGCGTCTCCGAGGAGACGACGACGGGCGTCCACCGCCTTTACGAGCTCAGCAAGCAGGGCAAGCTTCCCTTCCCGGCGATCAACGTCAACGACAGCGTCACCAAGTCGAAGTTCGACAATCTCTACGGCTGCAAGGAGTCGCTGGTCGACGCCATCCGCCGCGGCACCGACGTCATGCTCGCCGGCAAGATCGCCTGCGTCGCCGGCTTCGGCGACGTCGGCAAGGGCTCGGCGGCCAGCCTTCGCAACGGCGGCGCCCGGGTCATCGTCACCGAGGTCGATCCGATCTGCGCGCTCCAGGCGGCGATGGAGGGCTATGAGGTCGTGACCATGGAGGAGGCCGCTCCGCGCGCCGACATCTTCGTGACCGCCACCGGCAATGCCGACGTCATCACCCTCGATCATATGCGGGCGATGAAGAACATGGCGATCGTCTCCAACATCGGCCATTTCGACAGCGAGATCCAGATCGGCGCCCTCCAGAATATGAAGTGGACCGAGATCAAGCCGCAGGTCGACGAGGTCGAGTTTCCCGACGGCAAGAAGATCATCGTCCTGTCGAAGGGCCGCCTGGTCAATCTCGGCAACGCCACCGGCCATCCGAGCTTCGTCATGTCGGCGAGCTTCACCAACCAGACGCTCGCCCAGATCGAGCTGTGGACCAAGGCCGAGACCTACAAGAACGACGTCTACGTCCTCCCCAAGCATCTCGACGAGAAGGTCGCCGCGCTCCACCTCGACAAGCTCGGCGTGAAGCTGACCAAGCTGACCGAGAAGCAGGCGAGCTACATCGGCGTCCCGACCGAAGGGCCGTTCAAGCCGGACCATTACCGGTATTGATCTGCCGGCGGGCCCGGGCGGCAACCCCGGGCCCGTCCGCCGATCTTGCCAGGCAAGCGCGCCACATCCCGCGCAAAGCTGAGCTCCGACTCGGCTCGGTGTCCGGAATCGGACGAAGTGGACGAAGTGGACGCGACTGAAACGCTTTTCGACGGTCTCGCTTTTCGCCGGTGTAAATTTCCCGACCAACTTCAGAGTAGAAATTCGGCGAGGTGGAATAGGCACCGGCTGCCGCTTGAAATCTGCAATGTCAAAGAGCCGTATGGGAACATAGCGGGAACGCCGGTTCGATGCAATGGACCTTGGCAATCCCGTGACTGTCGGGACAGTCCGTCCTCCCAAGCCTCTCGGCGGCAAGGCAACCGCTCCATCTCACAAGCCGTCGTCATGCTGACCAAGCTAACCGACAACGAAGCGAGTTACATCGGCGTCTGGAGTGTCTCCTCGAAGGCAATCCGATCAAGCTTCAGCTCCGCGGCACGATGAACCGTCTTTATCGCGATGCTCGTGGCAACGGTGAAGCTCTCGTCGTAGCGGTCGGCTTCGGACTCCTCATCGGACACTTCAGCGAAACGACTCGGCACCGCGATGTCCCCGTGGATCAAGCGAGAGCGGTATGAATATAGGTCGCTCAAGCGCTTTTTCGTAAATGCGTGCTGGTAGTCGGGCAGGACAAATTTGATGCGCCGTTTGAGTTGATCACTGATCGCTGCTGTACTCGATGTGTACATCGCTTCGATAGCCGCCATGCACCATGCAAAATCATTAATGTTATCTGGAAAGAAGTGATAGTGATGCATATGGGTAATGAAGCAAATTGAACGCTCCAAGTTTGTGGTTGGAAGACCGTCCCAGAATCCTCGCCTGACTGAAAGCCATTCCAGAAACTGCCAGAAGGTAAGGCGCGGAGTAACCGGAATCCGATGCTTGATAAGGAATGGAAGACATTCTTGGATTTCGCTCCCGCATGCCATATTAAGATCGGTACCACGACTGCCAGCAGTATATGAGTAGTGACATCTTACTGAACCCGGCAGATAGATTGAGAGCGCGGCAATAAGTTTTATTGCGTACGACTCAAACAGTGTAACTGCAATAGCTCGTGCATTTTCTTGACTGAACTGATCATCCAAGGGCCAGTTTGCTTCGACCACAATCGGCAATAGGTCCTCATAGGCTCTAGCTGGCAGCTTACCGTGGCGCAGGAAGTGCAATGTGTCGGGATAATTTTGTTCCCTGATGCGAATCCGGAGCGGCGGGCCCACACCTCCGAGAAGTGAGGATGGTATGCTCAGGCCGTTTATTTCTTCTATCAAGCGTTCGTACTCGTTGAGGGCGCCGATGCGCTCGGCCGACCACTCGAACGGATCACAAAGATAGACCCTCGAAACTCGAGACGTTTTCGCCATTCACTCATAGTGTCTGCGCCCCTGCAGCAATGCAACATGATGCCGGCGGGTGCCTGGCGCTTGAACTCGCTTCCGTCACCCGAGCGAACGCCGGGATCCCACGGACGGACGCCGCGTGTTTCACCGCTGGGCTCCCTCCGTCCATGAGGGGACGGTTTTTGCGCAAGACGCGCATGCGTTTCCCTCTTAAGGCGGCGGCAAAAGCCTGGGAGGGATGCATGAAATATCGGGTGACGGCGGCGATCGCCGTAGCTTTGGCGGCCACTCAGGCCGGGGCGCAGGCGCCGCCGAAGCAGGGGCCGGACCCGACTCCGCCGGTGCAGGAGACGCAGGCGCCCGAGAACCAGGTGATCAACCCCGAGCAGAAGCCGGCCAAGCCGCTGGCACCGACTGCCGCCCGGACTCCGGCGACGCAGCCGGACAAGCCGGCCAAGTGGAACGTCAACGCGCCTCCGGGCATGATCACCCGCCAGATCCCGATAAACGTCGACGAGGGCACCTGGATGAACGTCGACGTCTCCCGCGACGGGCGCCTCGTCGCCTTCGACCTGCTCGGCGACATCTACACGATGCCGATCGCGGGCGGAACGCCGACCCGGATCGCGGAGGGGCTGGCCTACGAGCAGCAGCCGCGCTTCTCGCCCGACGGGCGGCGCATCGCCTTCACCTCGGACCGGGGCGGGGGCGACAATATCTGGATCATGAACGCCGACGGCTCGGACAAGCGCCAGCTCACCAAGGAGGATTTCCGGCTCCTCAACCAGGCGACCTGGAGCCCCGACGGCCGCTTCATCGCCGCCAAGAAGCATTTCACCACCGGCCGCTCGCTCGGCACCGGCGAGGTCTGGCTCTACCACGTCTCCGGCGGCGCCGGAGTGCCGCTGGTCAAGAAGCCCAACGAGCAGCACCAGAAGGAGCTCGGCGAGCCCATCTACGCGCCCGACGGCAAGGCCATCTATTTCACCAGGAACGTCACTCCGGGTCCCATCTTCCAATATGCCCAGGATTCGAACACCGACCTGTTCGACATCCAGCGCTACGAGCTCGACACCGGCGAGACGACGACAACGGTCTCCGGCGCCGGCGGCTCGGTGCGGCCGACGCCGTCGCCGGACGGGAAGAAGATCGCCTTCGTCCGCCGGGAGCGGGCCCGGTCGAAGCTCTACGTCAAGGACCTCGTCTCGGGCGAGGAGCGCAAGATCTACGATGCGCTCGACCAGGACGTGCAGGAAACCTGGGCGGTGACCGGCGTCTATCCCAACATGGCCTGGACCCCGGACAGCCGGAGCGTCGTCTTCTGGGCCGGCGGCAAGCTTCGCCGGGTCGACGGCGACGGCTCCGGCGCCCGCGAGATCCCGTTCCGGGTCAGCGATACAAGGGTCGTGATCGACGCGACCCATCCCCAGGTCGAGGTCGCCCCCGACCGCTTCCAGACCAGGATGCCGCGCTGGGCGAGCGTCTCGCCGGACGGCCGCCAGATCGTCTTCGAGACTCTCGGCAAGCTCTGGGTGAAGCCGGCCGGCGGCGGCGGCGCCCGCCGCCTGGTCAAGGGCAACGAGGCCGAGCTCGAGCTCTACCCCTCCTGGTCGCGGGACGGACGGTCCATCGTCTACGTCGGCTGGACGGACCAGGGCCTCGGCCGAATCCGCACCGTCGCCTCGGCGGGCGGCACGGCGCGGGAGATCACCGCGCAGCCCGGCCATTACGCCCGGCCGCGCTTCTCGCCGGACGGCCGGACGATCGTTTTCGAGCAGGGGCAGGGCGGCTTCCTGACCTCTCCGAGATGGTCCGAGAATCCGGGCATCTACCGGGTTGCCGCCGCCGGGGGTGCTCCGGCCCGGATCACCCGCGAGGGCGCCGAGCCGCAGTTCGGCGCCTCGAACGACCGGGTCTTCATGATCGTCGCCGCCAACAACAAGCGCCAGCTGGTCAGCACCGACTTGAGCGGCGAGGCCAGGCACGTCCATTCGACCGGCGAGATGGTCAGCGACTATCAGGTCTCTCCGGATGGCCAGTATCTCGCCTTCCGGCAAAATTATCAGGCGTTCGTGATGCCGCTCATGCCCGGCACCCAGGACGTCGCCGCCGACGCCAAGGGCGGGCCGCTTCCGGTGACGAAGGTGAGCGCGGTGGGAGCGGACTTCATCCACTGGTCGGGCGGGGGCCGCCGGCTCCACTGGAGCACCGGCCCGACCGTCTATACGGCCGACACCGGCGCTCTGTTCGGCAACGCCCCGCCGGCCGAGAACGCGCCGAAGTTCAAGCCGCCGACGAGCGGCGTCTCGCTTTCGATGGAGGTCGCCGCCGACCGGCCGAGCGGCACCGTCGCCCTCACCGGAGCGAGGATCGTCACCATGGCGGCGGCCGACGGCGGGATCGTCGACGACGGCGTGATCGTCGTCCGCGGCGACCGCATCGTCGCCGTCGGCCGGCGCGGCGAAGTCGCCATTCCCGCCGGGGCGAAGAGTGTCGACGTCGCCGGCAAGACGATCATCCCCGGCCTCGTCGATGCCCACGCCCACGGTCCGCAGGGCGAGGACGGCCTCGTCCCGCAGCAGAACTGGTCGTCGATCGTCAACCTCGCCATGGGCGCGACGACGATCCACGACCCTTCGGCGAGCGCTGCGGAGATCTTCGTCGCTTCGGAGATGCAGCGCTCGGGCAAGATCCTCGCGCCGCGCATCTTCTCGACCGGGGAGATCATCTATGGCGCCAAGGCCGCCGACGTCTATGCCGAGATCAACAGCCTGGACGACGCGCTCGCCCACGTCCGCCGGCTGAAGGCGCAGGGCGCCCACAGCGTCAAGAACTACAACCAGCCGCGGCGCGAGCAGAGGCAGATGGTCGTCGCGGCGGCGCAGAGCGAGGGCATGGAGGTCGTGCCCGAGGGCGGCTCGCTCTACACGATGGACATCTCGCTCATCCAGGACGGCAACGCCACGCTCGAGCACAATCTCCCGGTCGAGCATTTCTACGGCGACGTCGTCAGCCTGTGGACCCAGACCAGGACCAACTACACGCCCACCCTGGTCGTCGCTTACGGCGGCCTCGCCGGCGATCCCTACTGGCGCCAGCATATGGACGTCTGGAAGCATCCCTTGCTGTCGAGGCACGCGCCGCCGGCCCAGCTCGCCGCCCAGAACGTCCGCCGGACGATGGCGCCCGAGGAGGATTTCGTCGACGACGACACCGCCCGCGAGGCCAAGAAGCTCGCCGACCGCGGCACCCAGGTCGCGATCGGCGCCCACGGCCAGCAGGCGGGGCTCGGGCCGCATTGGGAATTGTGGTCGTTCGTCCGCGGCGGCTGGACCCCGATCGAGGCGCTCCGAGCCGGCACCATCGCCGCCGCGACCTCATTGGGCTATGCCCGCGACGTCGGCTCGCTCGAGGCGGGCAAGCTCGCCGACCTGGTCGTCCTCGACGCCGATCCGACGGTCGACATCCGCAACAGCGACAAGGTGCACCGGGTCATGCTCGGCGGACGGCTCTACGATCCGGTGACGATGAACGAGGTCGTGACCGGGACAAGGGTGCGAGCGCCTTATTGGTGGGAAACGACCGGCTCCGGCGGCTAAATCGTTTCCCGGCGAAGGCCGGGACCCAGTCGTTCCTCCGCGCCGATGGACCCCGGCCTTCGCCGGGGAGCAGGTTTCGTCAGGCTCCCCAATCCCGGGGCGCGTCCGGGTAGCGTTCGAGGACAGGACCGAGCGCCTCCTTCAGCGGCCCCAGCCACGGCTCGTAGGGGCGCCACGGCTCGAGACCGTCGCGGTTGATCGGTCGGCGGACCTGCTCGGCGCTCGGGGTGCGAACCGCGCGCTCATTCTCGTAGAAGCGCAGGCAGGCTTCCTCGAACGGCAGGCCGACATGGTCGAGCAGCGCTCGGATCCCGGTCTCGCTGTCCTCCACCAACGCCTCGTGAAAGACGCGGTGGATGCGGCCGGGAAGGACCTCATCCATATGGCCGAGCAGGCGGACATAGTCGCGGTAGTAACGGCCCATCTCCTCGAGGGAGAAAGCGGCGGGATGGCCCTTCGCGAAATAGCGTTTGAAGTTGGACAGGCAGCAGCTCAGCGGGTGCCGCCGGACATCGATGATCCTGGCGTTCGGCAGGATCAGAAGGATGAAGCCGATATCCGTCCAATTGTGCGGCATCTTGTCGATGAAGAACGGACGGCCGCTCTTCCGATGCGCCCGCGCCCTTTCGAGATATTCCTCGCCGAGGGAGGCAAGCTGCGACTTGTCCAGCTCGGCCAGTAGCTCGGGATAGGAGGCGCCTTGCGACCTTTCTTCGCCGGTGAGCCGGCGCACCAGGGCCGGGATGTGGGGCAGCTCGGACGTGCCCTCCACCATCGAATGGCTTGCCAGGATCTGCTCGACCAGGGTCGAGCCGGATCGCGGCATCCCCACCACGAAGATCGGGTCGGGGGCGGGGCAGCCCTGGTCGCGGCGCTCGGAGAAGAACTCGCTCGTGAAGAGACCGGCCGCCCGCCCGACTTCGTCGGTCAGGGTCCGGGGATCGTAGGCGAAGCTGGCCCGCTTCAGCCTGTTGCCCTCGGTCAAATGACGGAAGCCGGCCTCGATCCGTCCTTCATCCTCACAGGCTTTGGCCAAGGCGAAATGGAGCTGCGGGGCACCGGTCCCACCGGCTTCGAGAGCTTCGGTCATGGCGCGGACATCGTCTTCATCGAAGGGCAGGGCGGCGAGGTCGGCCAGGGCCCACCAGGCATCGCCGAAGCCCGGCTCGAGCCGGAGGGCCTCCCGATAGGCGGCCGCGGCCTCGCCCGTCCGTCCCATCGTCCTCAGCTTGTGGCCGTAGCCGACCCACAGGATCGCCGACCGGGGCTCGCGCCGGAGCAGCGCTTCCTGCAGGGCTGCCGACCGCTCATATTCCCCGAGCTGCTCGAGCACGGCCGCCTTCATCATGAGAGCTTCCGAATTCCCCGGATCCTGCCGGCCGAACCAGTCGAGAGTCTCGCTCGCCTCGGCCAGTCGGGCCTGGGCGAGCTGCAGCCTCGCCAGCGCCAGGCGCGCCTGGGCATAAGCCGGCGCCCGGGACAGCACGTTGCGCAGAAACGCCTCGCTTCGGCCGTAGGCGCCGATCCTGAAGGCGATTTCCGCGAGCATGACGATCGCCGCGCTGTCGGTCGGATGATTCCGCAAATAAGGGAGCAGCAGGTCCTCGGCCTGCTCCTGCCGGCCCTCGGCGAGCGCTCGCGCCGCCTGCGCGAGCTCGGGGATCAGAGCCGAGGCGCCGATCGCCTCCATCTCCGCTTGCTGCGCCTCGTCGTACCGTTCCAGGCGCCGCAACGCGGCCGCGAGCAGCCGCAGGGCGCCGCCATGGGCCGGTTCGGTCCGAAGGATCTCCCGAGCCCGCTCCATGGCTTCCGGCGGATCGATGTCGAGCAGTCGAGTCGCCTCGGCCAAATGCCGGTCGGTGCTGCTGTCGATGCCTTGCAAGGTCGTTCGCGCCTGTCAGCCTGAGGGTTTCCGCGACGCCGGCCGCCGGTCGCTCGGGCGATCATAGGTCGGTGCCAGGGCCTTTGCCAACCGGGCTCATAGCGCTGAATCGGCGCTGGTTTTCCAAGTCCGCTGTGCAGGTTTTGCGAGTCTTGAAAGGCGGGGCAGCGGGCGTTGCGGGTTTGACCGTTAAATGCTACAACATGTTGGAATATTTCTTTTCTTCAAAAATGAGGATCGGCCGGATGCGGTTTTTAGCGGTGGTGATCGTAGCTTCCTTGACCTGCTCCCCGGCCTTCGCCGCCGACGAGATG
>Ga0190273_10000434_pt1 | contig 16033 bp, 15 predicted proteins | sample Popmic504IS_FD_134513 | JGI IMG/M metagenome (GOLD analysis project Ga0190273, IMG submission 134513) | Populus adjacent soil microbial communities from riparian zone of Shoshone River, Wyoming, USA - 504 IS | ecosystem: Environmental > Terrestrial > Soil > Riparian zone > Trees stand | place... | reverse complement strand
GTTGTCCATTAGGTAAAACGACGCACGCAACGTTAACGTCAGCAAGAGGCAGTTCTCCTTCATGGGTTGCAATCGGTAAATCTCCACTCCATCGCGCATCAGCAGCCTTCTTAGCAATTGCAGATCGCTGGTCACTTGTTAATGCTTTAGCACGAGCTATGCCACCATTAGCTTTTAAATCATCAGTCATATATACCCCCTAATTAACTTCTGAGGTCTATTGTATGCTTGATATAATTTTATGCAAGCATTAATTTAGAATAACAGCATGCATAGTAATAATTTTTAGATAAGCATGTACCTATTATTTTCTATCTACCCCCGTAGGATTCGTAAGCCAAAGTGCGCTTAAGTCAGCCAACAAAGTTTTCCAACCTAAAGAAGCCGGGGACATTAGTGCACTTAATATTAAATTCCTGACTCACTACGGGTATCTTTGGCTTTTTTTGGCCATGTGTTTTAACTAGCTCTAGGGTGATGCAATACGCGCATATACCATACACCCTGTTCCGAGGATAATCACGGTAAGTGCACCGGCTACATACATAGTAACGGCAAGGGCTGGACTCGCGCAGAATACTGTTGCCGAGACTGTAAAAAGCGAGTACCTAAGACTACAGTCCATGACAGTCTAACGTTATTACTGGCCTCCATTAAGCCGTCAGCAACCGACCTAAAAGCTTTTAGTACTGCACTGCGGAAAGTTTGGCGTGAAGAGGAAAAGGACCGCATCAATCGGCTTAATGTACTAGGCCGACAAAAAGCAGAGCATGAGAATCGGAAAAGCCAACTAATTACTACACTGTCGCAGAATCCCGAAATCGCAGAAGACATCAAACTAGAGGTAGCCAAAGCTAAGGTCGAGCTCCAAAGCGTCGACAACCAAATAAACGAAGCAAGCCAAGTCGATAAGGATTTCCAGGAGTTTTCAGAGTTTGCAGTAGGTTTCGTCGATAACTGGCGTACTAACTTTTGGACCCTAGAAGTCGAAGAAATGCATGAGTGTGAACAGGTGCTGTTTCCAGACAAATTATTTGTCAGTAACAATGGAATTGTTCACACCCCGACAATTAGCCCGATTTACTCCTTACTAAAAGCAAAAAGCAGCCCGAAAGCTGCTAAAAATGCATATATGGTGGAGCTGGCGGGTACCGCCCCCGCGTCCGCCGGTTTATCTGTGTTGATCGTCTACAGGAATAGTCCGTTTTTTAATCTTAAGCGATAGTAATCTAAACGAACAAACGTTCTACCGCAGCAATCCTGATCTTAGCACATCACCCGGATAGTGAGATGTGAGCGTCCAGAAAAAATAGCGCACTTTCACGATATCTGGCATCTCGTTCAGTACGGCATTAGTTAATTAAAACTAAGCTGTTGCGCCGGCCATCTGAGGAGCGAAAGTAGCACGAAGGCTAGCAATCATTTCCTTAGAAAAACCTACAGCGCGATCAGTAGAATTTGCATCTATTGAGTTTTGCCTATAACGCTGGCAAGCGACCTGCTGATTCAACCGATAAAGTCCAACGTCGAGCTTAAAATTCAGCCCCGTGTATCTCTATTATACACCTTTATTAGCATAAACGCAACTAGTTATGGCTCTATAGGAGCTACTACCGGTTCTTCGGCTGGCGGTTCGGTCGGTTCAACCGGAGGTTCCGTGACAGGAGCAGTGACAGGAGCAGTGACTGGCGGCTCGACTGCCGGACTCGGTGTCGGTGCTGGGGTCGGTGTTGGTGTCGTCACGACCATAGGGGCTGGCGCTGGTACAGGAGTGGGCGTTACCGTAGCCGGTGCAGTTCTTCTGGTAGTTGGCGCAGCAGTAGTTGGTGTCGTCGTCACAGGAGGCGTAGGAGGGGTTACGACTGGCTGGACGGTTGCAGTCTGCTCTGTTTTAGATGTGTCGCTAGTCGTGCCTATGGCCGCATCTTGGCTAGTTGGAGTTAACGACGAAGCGTTACGCTGGCCATCATTAGAATTAGGGCGGGCAAACAATAAACCACCACCGACCACGGCTACTAGAACCGCAGCCGTGGTGAAACTTAATAGCTTTGGCAAGTGGCTACGCTTATTCTCGGCCACTTCGGCCTGATGGGCAGCCGTTATGTAACTACGTGCTTCTGCCAATGTCAGGTGATGCATATCAAGACGGGTCATTTCCCTGCCTTGCACCATAGAGAAGCCGTGGATAATATTTTGCTCAACTGCAGGACTAAATTGGCGTTCCGACTGGTCAGCCCAAACTACCGCATCAGTAATATCCTTATACCCTCGCATACGCGACCTCAAATCGTCCAAAGCAACTCCCTCGCTTGTAATTAATAATAAGCTATACAGCCTGGCTTGTACACCATTTCACAGGTATTTCACGGTGTTGATAAATATTATAAAATAGTACCCGATTAGGTTATAACGCCGTGGAGGCCTATAATAAAGACAGACGAAACACCTAAGGGAGGGCGCCATGTCCAAAGACAAAGGCCGAAAAGAAGTTAAAAAACCTAAGAAAGCACCTGCCGCGTGATTGACCACGTACGTATCCTGGACAACAAAGCCACTAGCCACCAGGCGGCTACATCAGCCAACGGCAAACACATCTTTGTCGACTTGCTGCACTCAACAGCTGGCCAAGCTATCGCCCGGCAGCCACATTTATTAAGTCTGATCAAAGAAGTCACTGCCATGAGCACCTTCAAGGGTGATAACGTTACCGTAGAATACGACGTCAAACGAACAGTTGGTTATTTAAGCTACATCCCCACCAAGCCTGACGACATAGTCTTTTATGCCCGGCAACTGCGCGCCAGCACATATACGCGCTTTATAAAAAACCGCGTACCTGCCACCACAAGCTTGATTTCTTTACGTCTGGAACGAATAGACCCGGAAAGCTACATCATTAAAGAAGTCTGGATTGGCCCGCTTCCTGTAGCCATCCCTGAGCCTGGCAGCACTAGTGGTGAACAGCATGAGTTCTGGTCATCACATGCCGTCGTATACAACGGACAACCTCTTGTCGCCAGTTCGACTACCAAAGACTGGCCCTACTAAAACTAACGGCAGTCAAGCTACCGCTGCAAGCTTGGACAACATTTTGAGTAAAACCGTTTGCTCATCAGGACTTAGCACGCCTAGTGATGGACGATGATACTGCGAAAGGATTTGAGCCCCGGATTCTAGTACCTGCTGGCCTTTTGGCTGCAGCATAGTCACATGTTCACGCTTGTTGGCCGGGTTGACCTGCGCACTTAACAGCGACCGCTCTTGCATCAGCTTTACCTGACGGCTGATACTCGCTTCTGTTTGGCCTAGTAACAACGCGATTTGTTTTTGCTGTACCGAGGGATTAGTTTGTAATACTTTCAGAATACGGTACTGGCTCATGCCAATTCCCAGCTGGTCCTGTAGCACTTGATCAGACTGGCGATGAGTAAGCACCGCCAGATGCTGTATGTAGTAGAGGATAGCATGCGAAGAATCCATAGTTTATCCTTACGCTTACTATAGCACACCACTACAACTTGCTGTATTAAGCAAGCTTTTGGTATGCCATGAACAAGTCATGCCATTGTTGCAACGTCAAGTTCTGGGCGCGCAAATTGGCGTCGATGCCGGCAGAAGTTAGCAGTTGCTCAGCTTCTTCCTTGGAAAAGCGCAAGCCACCACTTATAGAATTGCGCAGTGTCTTGCGGCGTTCACTAAAGCCAGCCTTGACCAAACGAAAGAACGACCGCGGATCAACATCCAGGAACAGTGGCTCTGGGCGTCGTGACAATATTAAGATCTGCGAATCGACCTTTGGCGGAGGCGTAAATAACTCAGCTTCCACCACCCGGGCCAGCGACACTTGCCAATAGAATTGAGCAGTCACACTCAACAAAGACATGGCACCTGGCTTGGCAGCCACACGTTCTGCCACTTCCTTTTGGATAAGTAATACAGCTTTGGCTGGCTGGTTTGACGATTCAGACAATACCCGCACCAGATTGCTCGTCAAATAATACGGGATATTAGCAATGACCTTGTACCCCGCCGGCATCTGCGTCAGATCAAACTTTAGGATATCCTGCTGCTGTACACGCAAATTATCAGCCGTAACCCGGCCAGATAGCTCCCGCGCCAGGCGCTCATCGAATTCTACCGCCATCACCTGGTCGACCGCTTTCACAAGCTTGCGGGTCAGCGTTCCCAAACCCGGCCCAATTTCCAACACCGTGTCATCTGCCGAGGCTTCGGCAGCGTCCAACATCGCCTGCAAGCAGTCGTCGTCTTCAAGCCAATGCTGGCCCAGGGATTTCTTTGGAATCGGTTCACTCATATTAAATAATTGCCTCAGTCAAAGACCATTGTACATGATCTTACCAATAGTGGTTGCGAACCCAGTAGTTATAAGCTGCGGCCCAGCCACCATAGCGGCTCGTAGCATAGCCACTACACCACTTTAATTGTGTTACCGGGTTCGTAGACCAGTCAGAGCCAGCCGAGGCCATCTTGGAACCAGGCAGTGCCTGACACAAACCATAGGCGCCAGACGAAGCGTTCTGCGCCAGCGGATTCCAGCGGGATTCCTTCTCTACAATGTAATCCACATAATCGTAGTCGCTTGGCGAGATGCCAGCCAAGGCCATGTTGCCCTTGATGCCGCTTATGCTCGTACCCTGGACCACCACCTGCTTAAGTGGGGGTTTAGACACAATCTCTTGAATTACCGTGCGTCCGACTTCCACACCGTTCTGTAAATTCAGTTGGTACGTCACCACCTTCTGGCCTGCCGAACCAACCTGGCGCACAGCGCTGGTGCCCATTGCCAGCGATGGATCTTGGATAGTTTCCACCGGCATAGGTATTTCTTCGGTCACACTGGTGACCTGCGTACCTTGGCGTAGCAGGAAGACCTGCATATCTGACGTGATTTTAGTGGAAGCTACTGGCATAACACTATCATCTTTAGTTAATTTAATATCGCGCTCTTCAAGCAGATCGCCGACTGTCTTAGCTTGGGTGCGCAATGTCAGCGCCTTGCCATACAAATTGACCGTTACAGGCGTTGCCCGCTGCACAATCACCTTGGCGCCCAAAGTGCGGTCTTTCAAAAATTCCGTCACCGGCTCGGTTTTTAGTTCGTCTTCCGGATACAAAACCAACCCAGCCTGTTTGGCCACACTACGCGGTGTAGCAGCAGCGCTAAAGGCCAGCGAACGATAGCCATCGTCAATCACCTCTACCGGCTTCGAGCGGTAGACATTCACGCGGAAGTCATCCTGACGGATTGGAGTATTCTGGGAAGGTTCAACCACGTCGCCATCGCGCAACTGGATATTCAATTTTTTTAATAGTTCGCCAACCGTCGTTGGCGTAGTCGGCACCGTTTGCTCTACGTCATCATGGTTGACAATCACAATCAGCGAATCAGTCGCCCGGGCTTTGTCGTGCGTAAAAAACACATAGCCAACAAGTGTAACTACCAACAAAGTCACAAACGTCAGGATTGGAGTCGCTAGACGATGCCGGCTACTGTAATCGCGTAGGCGTTGAATCTGCCGCTGGAGTGCGTTTTGATTCTTGACAGGCCTAAAAAAAGAAAATCTTTGCATAGTTGATTAGCGGCACATCGCAGAAATATCAGTTAATGAACGGTGTGCCCTGCTCTGACAGTATTATAACTCAATCACAATGCATGCCGTAACGGACAGTGTTATGAGCCTTATTACTTCTTATATGACTTAATTGTAAGCAAAATCTCGGCGGCAGCAAAGACGGCAAGCATTGCGTATACCGACGTACCTGCGGAAGCCTGTGTTGCAGTAGGAAAAAACAGACGGAAAACACCAAGAGCTGTTGCGCCCCATGCGGATAACGTGATCAAAACTGGCCAATGCCTTGTCCAAATGTTATGGATGGTGACCAGATAAAAGCCAAACATCAAAAGCACGAGTCCGTTGAGGTATACGATGTGTGGGTTTGCCGGAGTGTCGTAGATATGCAGAGTCAATATCTCGGACAGGAATAATACCGCCAATACCGGACCCACATATTTACCGACTTTTTTTGAATCTGAATAATCAAGTTGTTTCATATTTAGTAACTATAGTTTTTCAAGTGGCGCAAAGGCCACATCTAACTTTTTAGTTCCCCTGCCTTTAAAGAAAATCGTGACATTATTACCATCAATCTCTACTACTCGGCCTTCGCCGAAAATCTTGTGCCGCACTACGTCACCTTCATCCAACTCTGGCACGTAATGTGGTTCCTGCTGCACATCCTGATTGATATCATACGACGGCTCGTCGTAATCAATCGACTGGTCGAAGTCATTGTATGAGTTTTTCATATCCGACAAACCCTGGAAGCGAGTTGACATATCAACCTGCATCTCAGCGCCACTTTCCGCCAAAAAGCGCGATGGCGGATTGTGCTGCTCGCTACCGTATAATGAGCGGCGGGTAGCGTACATCATGTACAACTCTTCCCTGGCGCGCGTCATACCTACGTAGCAAAGACGGCGTTCTTCTTCCATCTCGGACTGGTCATATAAAGCTCGGGAATGCGGGAAGATTGTTTCTTCCATACCTACCATAAAGACCACTGGGAATTCCAAGCCTTTGGCAGCGTGCAGGGTCATCAGGGTTACACTGTCGCCATTGAAGTCGGTAGTATCCAAATCGCTAATCAAAGCCGTGTCTTCCAAAAAGCCCGCCAAGCCTACATCGGTATGGTCTTTGGCGACACCAATTAGCTCACCAACGTTTTCCTTGCGCGATTCACCTTGTGGCGTACCATCGTCCAAATAATTCAGGTAATCAATACGGCGCACCAGATCGCCGATCAGCTGGGCTGGCGCGGTATCATCAGCAATCAAGCGTAATGCCGACAGAATATCGCCCAATTCAACCAAGCCTTTCTTAGCTTTGCCTGTCACCGTGCCGCACGTCCCGGCCTGCGTTAAAGCTTCTTCCAAAGTATAGCCATTGGCAAAGCGCCACTGTGTGAAGTTTTCCAGCGACTTAGCACCGACGCCACGACCGGGCACGTTCACTACGCGCTCAAAACTAATGCGGTCTTCAGGCTGGTAGATCAACCGCAGGTAAGCCACTAAGTCTTTGATTTCTTTGCGGTCGTAGAACCGTGTCCCACCAACTATCCTATAAGGCACGTTATAACGGATAAAGGTTTCTTCTATGGAACGGCTTTGGGCGTTGGTACGGTATAGTACGGCAAAATCACGATAACTACGCTTAGCGGTATCCACGCCATTACGGATACGGCGCATCACCCGGTCGCCTTCGTCGCGCTCTGAGCTGGCCTGCAACAATTGCACTGGCAAGCCATCGCCAGCCTCGGTCCATAGTTCTTTTTCGCTGCGTTGTTCGTTTTTAGTAATAATCGCGTGCGCCGCGTCCAGAATCTTCTTAGTGCTACGGTAATTCTGCTCTAGTTTGATAACCGCACATTGCGGGTAGTCTTTTTCGAAGTTTAGGATGTTACGGAAGTCTGCGCCACGCCAGCTGTAAATACTCTGCCAGTCATCACCAACCACGGCGATATTATGGCTATCATTGGTCAGCATCTTGACCAGTTTATATTGGGCACTGTTGGTGTCCTGGTACTCGTCGATCATGATGTAGCGGAATTGTTGTTGCCACTTTTGGCGGATTTCCGGCACGCCGGCCAACAACTGCACAGTCTTATTGATGAGGTCATCAAAATCTAAGGCCGAAGCTTCCTTCAGGGCGTGCTCATACGCCGGATATACTTGCGCTGCGGCTCGCGCTGGCGGGCTGCTAGCTGTACGTTCAAAATCTTCTGGGCCCAATAGGTCGTTTTTGGCGCTGGAGATTTGGCTGGCGATCACTCGGGCTGGGAAGGCCTTTTCGTCGATCATCAGCTGCTTGCTAGCCTGTTTGACGGCTGCCAAACGGTCAGACTCGTCAAAGATCACGAAGCTACGCGGGATACCAATATGCGTACCGTCTTGCCTTAGTAAGCGCACACAAATGGAGTGGAAGGTGCCCATATATGGCATAAAACTGCGGTTGTCGGCGTTTTCGCCCAGCAAATGGGCCACGCGCTCACGCATTTCTTTGGCTGCCTTGTTAGTAAAGGTCACAGCCAAAATGTTAAACGGGGTCGCCCGTCTGGTGGCGATCAAGTAGGCAATGCGATGGGTCAAGGTCTTGGTTTTGCCCGAGCCGGCACCGGCTTGAATCAATAACGGCCCTTCGGTCGTCTCGACTGCCCGGGCTTGCTCCGGATTTAACCCTCGTAAGAGATCTTCTTGCACTCAACTATTGTAGCAAAGCCAACGGGATAATTAGCGCACTACAGTCTTAAACGGAAAGTTTCTCGAATGCAAACAAGCAAGCCGCAAGTGATGCAGCGCTTTTGATCTCATGGTTGGCGATCATTTTCCGTAGTTCGTCGGGTGTCTTCAGGACGACACGAATCGGCTCTTCTTCATCGTCAACCACCTCACCTTCAAATACGACATCTTTAGCCAGATAAATATCTTCGAGGCCGGTCATCTTATGACCAAAAAGTGACACGCTGGTCAAATGAGTGAACTCGCCATTAACGTAACCTGTTTCTTCCTCTAACTCGCGTCGAGCGGTAGCCTCGGAGTCAACATCTTTCTTACTAGATGCTCCGGCCGGGAATTGGTAATCAATACTATTAATGCCGTGGCGATATTGCTGTACCAATACGAATTTGCCGTCTGATGTGAACGGCACCACCAATACTAAGTGTGGCGAAACCCAAACCATGAAGTCATCGAGTATTTTACCCGAAGGCAGCTCGACAACATCTTTGCGAACTGGAAACCATTTCTCATCCAATGCCATACTGGAAGATAGTGTCTTCCATGGCTTAATAACTTTATCCAAAAATGGGTGGTCATCTTTGCTCATACTGCGTCCTTTCTTTGGCTAACTACAGGATGTTACTGTGCGGGATCTGGTAGTCGGTAGTGATGACATCTGCGTCGAGTAGGAAGTTGACCGCTACTAGGGCTAGAGTTACACAGAATAGGAACCATAAGGTCCAGCCAACAGCTGACATGCTGTGGTCCTTGTGGACGATAATAACCGGCTTGCCGCCATATAGTTCATGATGGGTTTTGGGGCCACCATTGACACCCATTTCTTTCAGTTCATCCTTCAATGCCTGGGAATGTTCCTGCGGTTGGGGCTGGTCATCCTCTTCCTTGAGGATGTCTGCCACCGCACTACTGGTAGGAGCTTCGCGTGAAGTACTCTGCTCTGACGCTGGCTCAAAGGATTTTTCGATTGGCTCGCCGGACAGCAAACTAGCCGCAGCCTCGGCGGCAGCCCTGTCAGCGGCCACTTCCTCCGGTAGGCCAGATGGCGCTGGCCGTGAAGGCGCTAGCTGCGATACTGCAACCGGATCAGCAGTCGGAACCTCAATAACAACCGGCGATGGATCAGGCTTCGGCGATGGCGCTTCGGTAAGTTCGTCATTCTTCTGATGGTGCTTAGCAATCAGTTCTTCAACCGAAGCACCTTGGTCGGCAGATGCCGTGGTTGCCTCGGCTTCGCTGTTATCGCTGCTGTCACGGTCACCCATGGGAGTTATAGTTAAACGCTTCTTAGTTTGCAACAAAGGCGCACTACTTGGTTGAGTCATTGTATTGTCAGCCACACCAGGCCCAGAATTAGTAATAACCGGCCGCGAGGTCGTTGTGGGCCGAACTTTATTCTTAGGGATAATATCCATAACTACCGCCGATGCCGGCAATGGTGCAGTCTTTCGGACCGCTTGCTCGGCAGGTTCATTATCTTTAGAATCTGATGTTGGTTTTTTAGTAGTGGCCATAAAAAAGCATTAGCCTATTCAGAGTGTACCATACGGTAGGCACTATCAACGATAGCTGAGAACTTGTGGTAGTTTAAGCTGGCCGCGCCAACCAACACGCCATCACAACCCTCTAGCTCCAGGTAACTGCGGGCATCAAACTCATCCACGCTACCGCCGTACAACAAGCGAACGGTCTGACTAACCTTTTCACCGTGCAAATGGGCGATCTGCTCGCGCACATGGTTCAGTTCACCTTGGATAACATGCGGCTTGGCAATCTCACCGTCAAAAGTGCTAATGGCCCACACTGGCTCATAGGCAATCACCATCGAGGCGACTTCTTCGGCTGTTAAGTTATGCAGTGCAGTCGTCAGTTGGTCATGTATAACCTTGCGGGTTTCACCATTGTTGCGCTCTTCTTTAGTCTCGCCAATACACAAGATAGGAGTAATGCCGTTACGTACGGCTGCCGCGACTTTGTCACGGATCAGTTCCAACGATTCATTAAAGTAAATCCGGCGTGCCGAGTGGCCTACAATACCGTAATGGACTAGGCCACGAGCCATGGTGAAGGAGACTTCACCGGTAAAAGCGCCTTCGTCTGCCGGGTGGGCGTCCTGCAAAGCCAAACGGAACTTACGGCGGTCAACCTCCAGGCTCAATGGTTGTAAAGCTAACATGCTTGGAGCCAAAACAATTTCTATATCATGGTGCGACTTGATCTGCGAGTGCAGACGGTGTACCAACAAGCTGGACTGCGCCACATTAAGGTGCATTTTCCAGTTACCGACAATCAGCGTTTTGCGAGTGTGATGCATTATTTGTTCTCCAGTGCCACAACGCCTGGCAAACGACGTCCGGCCATTAATTCAAGACTTGCCCCACCACCAGTAGAAACATGGTTAAAGGCGTCCAGCATATTGCGCTGCTGTAGGTAGGCTACCGTATCTCCGCCGCCAACCAAACTGAACGGACGGTGGCCCATGTGTCCGGCTGCCGCTTCGATTACCAGTTCAGTCCCTTGCGCAAATGGTCCAACCGGCCCCTGTAAGCCGGATTGCTCAGCTACGCCGAGCGTACCATTCCATACAACCGTATTACATAGCTGCATAGCACCTGTGATGAACGAAGCTGAAAATGGCCCAATGTCCAAAATCTTTTCGTGGGCTAGTACTTTACTGGCCCGCACTGGTGGTCGCTTAGGGTAGTTTTCTATTTCCGAAATAATGTGGGCGTTCCAGTCCACAATGCGTGTTTGGGCCGTACGGTCGATCTTGTCGGCCACCACACCATCGCTTGGCAGGTAGAATACAAAGTATTTTTCCATGGCCTTCGCCTTGGCTTTGGCCATAATCTCGCGTGCCAATGGTAGCTCCGCATCATCTACTAAGCTGTCACCAACTTCAATGCCGCGGGCTTTCAGGAAGGTATTGGCCATGGCGCCACCAACGGCTACGAAGTCCGCCAAATCTATAAAAGTACGCAAGATATCAATCTTGTCAGCAATCTTAGCGCCACCGACGATAGCCATCATTGGTCGTGACGGATTGGACATGACGTGATTAATGGTACTGACTTCGCGCTCTAGCAACAGCCCGGAAACACTCGGCAAATGCCGGGTTACGGCGTCGGTACTGGCATGGGCGCGGTGTACTACACCAAAGCCATCTTGTACGAAGATATCGGCCATGCTGGCCAATTGCTTGGCAAACTCATCATCATTAGCTTCTTCTTCGGGTTGGAAACGTAGGTTTTCCAGAAGCGCCACATCGCCGGGCTTAAGGGCGTCTATGATCTTCTGGGAACGTGGGCCGACTGTTTCGGGCACAAAATTAACCTGGCGCTTTAGCAGGTACTGTAACCGCTTGGCTACGGGGAATAAGCTGAACTGCATATCGGCCGGGCTTTTTGGCCGGCCAAGGTGTGAACAGATCACCAGCTTGGCGCCACGGTCAAGCAAGTATTTTAATGTCGGCAAAGACTGCTGGATACGGTAATCGTCAGCAATCTCACCGTCTTTGGTCAAAGGAACATTGTAGTCGGCACGCAATAGGACAGTCCTGCCGTGGACATCAATGTCCCGCACCGTCTTCTTATTAAAATCGGACAAGCTGAGTATCTCCACCCTACTTCAAAGTTGTAACTTGCTTATGATTATAGCACAGCTATCCCTGCAGAATAACTATGTTCTTCCTAGCCTTTTCCTGTGTCGTCCGAGTGCCATTCACATCGACGACACACAGCCTACATAACCCTTCGCAACCATATACATATCTATTAAGCTTATGCTTTAATCAGCCATTTTTCGACCACTTTATGACTTCAACATTATGTTATCTCAATATGCGCGCTCCAAATGCCTCATAGACCCTATGAACTGCCCCTCAACCATCGAACCTATACGTTCTATAACTACTATCTTCCATGGATGATCACTATGCGTTCTGCGCATAGAATATTATCAACCTTGACATAATGTTTGTTTTACATAACAATCTAATATGTGATACACAATCGTTTAGCTGTAATACGAACCGAAGCTGGCATGTCCCGCAAGCAACTAGCTGAGAAGACCGACGTCAATTACCAAACCATCGGTTTTATTGAACGCGGCGATTACATGCCCAGCCTAGAATTAGCTTTCAAACTCTCCCGCGTTTTTGAAGTAAATATTTCCGCCATATTCTCAGATACACCGTTCGACTCACTATTTAAGAAAAGCGGCCACAATGGTCTATAAAACACTTCACGACAGAATTTCCGAAATCAATCCGCTTAAAGCCCGCTTGATTCTTATAGCCAACGCACTGCTAGTTGTTGTATGTTCTATCCTCGCCATTTATTGCGCAATCAACATCTATGATGACCCATACCACGATTCATTCGACAATTTCAACCACACAGTCGAAGCCTGGAGCTCCCGATTTGGTGCTTTAGCTTTATTCTTCGCATTATTGCTACGCAATCTACAGGGCAAAGCTTACTGGCCTACATGGGCACAGTTTAAAAGCCCAGTCTTAGACGAGCGTCAAAAGAAAGCCCGCAGCCGGGCATACGAGAATGCATACCCAATAGCCATACTCGGTCTATTCATAGGCTCTATAAGCTTATTCACCGGTCAGATTAATCGCTATACAGATCATGCAAGAGGGGATATAACAGACATTACTCTATTTGTTGGCCTTATATTCTATCTTGCACTACCGTCAGTTTTAGCAACCTTCCAGGTAGACAGCTAAGACTAATTTAAGAAGTCACTGATAATACCGATAACGCTTTGCGTGATAGTTAGCCCTGCCAAGCTTAGGCCAATGAATAGCATATTACTTTTGCTATTAGCAATGACCTACCCGCATCAATATCCATCTTAATTCTAGTCTTATTCGATGGCGCGGACTTTGATAGTGTCGGTAGTGCCAACAACGCCGGGATAGCGTCCGGAAACATTCACCACGACGTCACCTTTGCGGAAAACTTTGGTTTCCTGCAAGTAATCTGTCAATTTGCTAGCTGCAGTAGCGCTGTCTGGGCGAACGTAGGTTTTAACATCGCAGACAATCGCCAATTGCTGAGCAGTGCGCTTGTCGCTGGTTACGGCAATCAATGGCATGTTTGGGCGCAACGAAGCAATTTGGATAGCACTGGCACCGGATTTAGTCTCTACCACAATAGCCTTGGCATGGACATTCTTGGCCAAGCCAATGATTGCCTCGCTGATAGCACTCTGGCGGCTATGGTCTTCTTCACGGACATACAACGGACGGGCCGGAGAGTTGGCTTCGGTGTAACGGATGACTTTTTTCATGACCTTAACGGCTTCGATAGGATATGAGCCAGCGGCAGTTTCGTCACTAAGCATTACACAATCAGCACCTATCAGGACGGCGGTGGCCACGTCTGAAACTTCGGCGCGGGTTGGCTCAGGGCTACCTGTCATGCTGGCCAGCATCTGGGTGGCTACAATAGTAGGCTTGGCGTACTGCAAGCCATACGCCACCAGCTGGCGCTGCACGACTGGCACAACCTCGGCCTCTGCTTCGACAGCCAAATCACCACGGGCCACCATAATCATGTCAGCTTCCTCAACGATAGCCAGCATGTTTTCAATAGCTGACTTAGTCTCGAACTTCACAATCAGCCGGGCATTCATATTATGACTCTTCATCAGGTGGCGCATAGCCCGTAAATCGTCAGCGGTCTGCACAAAGCTCTGGGCAACATAGTCAATATCTTGGGTCGAGGCAAAAGCCAAGTCTTCTTTGTCCTTTTTGGTGATAACATCACCGCCAAAGTCTGTATCTGGCAAGTTCAAGCCTTTGCGCTTAACGACATACCCGTCGTTGTGGACGGTCGCATGGACGGTTCCATCTTTGATACTAGTAACCGAGGTGCGCACCCGACCATCGAACAAGTACAAACGTTCGCCGCGCTTGACCTTTTTACTCAGGTCGTACTGCGTCGGAATCACACCATCTTTTTCGTAATTAGCATTGTACTTCAGACTGATAGACTGGCCTTTAGTAAGGTCGATTTGACCTTCAAAATCGCCCAAGCGGATCTTTGGACCCTGCAAATCGGCAATAATTGCCACCGGTTTGCCGACTTCTTTGCTGGCTTTACGAATCCACTTGATCTGCTGTTCACGCTCGTCGTAGGCACCATGGCTAAAGTTTAGGCGGATACCATTGGCGCCGGCCTGCAGTAGGTCGCGGATAGCATTGTAATTGTTAGTTGCAGGACCAACCGTTGCAATCATCTTGGCGCGCTTATAATCCTGAAGCGGCACCGCCGGCGCCTTGTAAACTTCGCTCATAAAGTAAGTTCTCCGAGTTAAGGCATAAATCAGCCGTTAGCACCAGTATACACCCAACGCCATATACCTGTAGATAGCGCAATTTGTGTTGAAAATATTTACAGATGTCGCTAGAGTAAAAAGCCACCTATGGAGCAAGAACCGAAAATAGATTATGGCCCGATTGAGACTTTTGACACGGAAGCACTCGACTACGAGTTGCTACTGGCCAACGTTCCCTTTAACCGGCTTTTAGAAACCTGTAAGCAGCGGTTCCTGACCAATCCCCAGGACTACGATACGCGGTATCATAGTGTGCGCAACGAAGCGTCCGTAATTACTCCAGAAGAGCGGTTAAACACGGAGATCATACGCCTGCTGGGCGGCCGCGGATTGCATGGGGCCGAGCTAATCCACCAAAGCACCCAATCTGGGTCCGGTGTAACGTTACAAAACACAGAATGGCTGGCTGGCGCGGTCCAATGGACAGAATATTTTAACCGGCCTGCCGATCCGAGCGTCGTGCGCAAACTAGCCGCCTTTGGCCAAGCATACATGGAGGACATGTACCAGGCTAGCGGCGTAGATCTGCCTCAGAATCTAGGTGATCGCACTTCGCCCGGCGAACAATGGAACACATTGAGTGACCTATACGATGCCATCAGTGTTATGGGCAAAAATAGCGATAATCCAAGACAACTACCCTTTAGCCCGCAAGAAATCTATAGCATGAAGGCCACCCATGACGCACGCGGCAAAGAGTATTATGACCCCTTCCGGATGTCAGCTGCCGCCTATCCTAACAACTTGGGGATCACACCTACATGCGGTGCCCAGATGGCTATGGTAGCTGGCCTATGCCAGGCCGCTGGCTGGCCGGTCCTTACCGCCAATACATTAAACATCGGTGAATATGATATTTACGCCAACCTTAACCACGCGGCCCAGATATTTTATAAACTGGGCGGCAACCGTATGGCGTTGCCCCAAGAAGTCGCCGACAGCCTGACTATGATACTAGAGACCTCTAGCACCATGCCGCGCAACGACCGCGGCTTCCATGGTTGTAATTATATTCGTTTTAATGATGGCCTATGGTACCAAGCTGATCCAACCCGTAAGATACTCAGCCCCTATAGCCCCGAGCAATCACAGCAGTTGGATTCTACTTACAAAGACTTACATACTAAGCGCGCCGGCTTAGCGCCATATACGATCGCCTTTAATGAACGACTGGTTTTTGACTTCTTTGATAATATCGCCGTAGCTGCCGAGTACGCCGCCGAAGTCTTTATCCCCGGCGCGCATGATGTCGCCGTCAATAGGCTCCAACCTGATTACCCTCAATTAAAAGAACTTATAGACCAGCGCGTTACGCCAAGGACGGTCATAGACGGTCCAGACGGTAACGTTACCCAAACAATCAGCCAT
>Ga0190273_10000433_pt1 | contig 16093 bp, 12 predicted proteins | sample Popmic504IS_FD_134513 | JGI IMG/M metagenome (GOLD analysis project Ga0190273, IMG submission 134513) | Populus adjacent soil microbial communities from riparian zone of Shoshone River, Wyoming, USA - 504 IS | ecosystem: Environmental > Terrestrial > Soil > Riparian zone > Trees stand | place... | reverse complement strand
CCGGCTGCAACCAGGAAGCCGTAGAAGATCTTGGGTGCGAGCATCGCCTCGCCGATCATGATCGGGTCGGAGGGCATGAACGCGGGCAGGCGCAACTGGTCCGCTCCCCAGACCAGTTCAACCGCGCCGACCAGGATGGAAGAAAGCCCCACCGTGACCATGAAGACCGAAATCGGCGATTCGCCCAGCATCGGCCGGATCAGCAGGCGCTCCACGACCATCCCGAGAATGCCGCTGCCCAGGATCGCGAGCAGGATGCCCGCCCAGATCGGCCACCCCAGTTGCGAGGCGGCGGCATACATGAAATACGCGCCGATCATCATCATCTCGCCGATCGCGAGGTTGACGACGCGCGTCGCCTTGTAGATCAGAACGAAAGCGAGGCCGGCGAGCGCGTACAGCCCGCCGCTGCCCAGGCCTGCCAGGCTCACCTCGAAGAGCAGCAGCCAGTCGAACTCATCCCGCATCGGCCGACCCTCCCGGCACCGGCACGGCCGGCACGGCGCCAGGCACGGCATCTGGCGCGGCGCCTCCCTCGGTGGCCGGCACGGCAGCCGGCCCGCGCACGCCGGCGCGCAGGCGGCGCCGCAGGTCGGCGACATTGCCCGAGCCCAGGTAGGCACGCACCACTTCCGGGTCGGCCTGTACGGCTGCCGGCCGGCCCTGTGCGATGACCTTGCCGAAGTTGAGGACGACCACGTGGTCCGACAGGTCCATCACCATCCCCATGTCGTGCTCCACCATCATCACCGTGATGCCCCATTCCTCGCGCACGTCGAGAATGAACCGGGCCATGTCCTCGGTTTCCTCGCGGTTCATGCCGGCGACCGGCTCGTCGAGCATGAGAAGCACGGGCTCCATCGCGAGCGCGCGGGCCATCTCGACGCGCTTCTGCAAGCCGTAGGACAGGGCCGCAACAGACGCGTGGCGGATGTGGTCGATCTCGAGGAAATCGATGATGCGCTCCTCGATGTCGCTTCGCAGTTGGATCTCTTCCCGGCGGGCGCGGCCGAAGTAGACCAGCGCATCCAGCAGGTTGCTGCGAAGGTGGCAGTGGCGGCCCAGCTTGATGTTGTCCAGGACAGTCATGCCGCGAAACAGCGCGATGTTCTGGAAGCTCCTGGCAAGCCCGAGCTTCGCCCGCTTCGGCGGCGACAGTGCGACGATGTCGGTCCCGCGATACTCGATGGCGCCGGCCGAGGGACGGTAGAAACCGGAAATCGTATTGAAAAGCGACGTCTTGCCGGCACCGTTGGGTCCGATGACGGACGTGATGGATCCGGGCAGCACCGCGAACGAAACCCCATCGAGCGCCTTGACTCCACCAAAGGACAAAGTCAGGTCACGCACCGCGAGCACCGGCTGCTCACCCTCAGGCCTCACGGACAGCCCCTGTCATGCTTCATCGGCCGGCGGATTCAAGTATTCTCGCCCGACTGCGGCGGCCCCTCCGCCCGCGCGTTTTCCACGGCATTCTGTCTTTCCGAACTCATGCCTTCGAAGAAGCACAGCCTGTTTCTGCCTTTCTCGGGGTTGCTGATCGCGCTGATCTTCGCGGCCGACGCCCTGACGCCGCTCGGTTACGCCGAATGGACTCTCTACGTGGTCCCGGTCGCATTGTGCCTGTTTGTCGGTCAGGTGGCGGCGCCGCTGGTTGCCGCCATCGGTTGCTCGGCGCTGCTCGCCATGGGCTACTTTCTTTCCCCGGAGGGCGTCGACAGCCACATGGCGCTGGTCAACCGCATCCTCGGCGCGATCGGCTTGTGGGTGGTTGCCATCGTCGGCAGCCGCTTCATTTCGGCCCGACGCGAGATCGAGCGGCTGACATGGCTGGAGCGCGGCAAGGCTCTGGTGGCCGCCCGGATCGCCGGCGTGCAGACGCCGGCTGAACTGGGCAGCAGCGTGCTCGCCGCTTTCGTCGAGTACACGCGCTGCCCGGTCGGTGTCTTCTACCGCAGGAGCGGCGACCGGGTCATGCGTATCGCCGCCACGGCACTCGCCGGCGCGGCGCCTGCGGAACTTCCTCTGGGCAGCACGCTTGCCGGCCAGTCGGCGGCGGACGGCACCACCCGCATCGTCGGACCCCTGGCGGACAACTACCTCGAAGTGGGCTCGGCGCTCGGCAGGATGGCGCCGCGTGCGGTGGTCGTCGCGCCCACGGTCGTGGACGGCGAGGTCAACGGCCTCATGGAACTCGCCTACCTGGAAGAACCCCAGGACCTTGCGCTGGTGCGTGAACTGCTCGCCGCCTGCACCTCCAAGATCGGCGTGGCGCTGGCTGCAGCGATCAGCAGGATCCGCCTGCAGGAACTGCTGGAGGAGACCCAGCACCAGCACGAGGAACTGCAGACCCAGCAGGAGGAACTCCGGGTCAGCAACGAGGAGCTCGAGGAGCAGGGCAACATACTCAAGGAGTCAAAAGCGCAACTCGAACGCCAGCAGGCGGAGCTCGAGCAAAGCAATGTCCAGCTGGAGGAATACAGCAACCATCTGGAGCGCCAGAAGCGAGAACTGCTGATCACCCAGCGGACGCTGAAGGAGAACGCCGAGGCGCTCGAGCGGACCAATCAGTACAAGTCGGAGTTCCTCGCGAACATGTCGCACGAACTGCGCACGCCGCTCAACAGTTCGCTCATTCTTTCCAGGCTGCTGGCCGACAATGCCGACGGCTCGCTCTCGGAGGTCCAGGTCCGCTATGCCAAGACGATCCAGGCGTCGAACCAAGACCTGCTCAATCTGATCAACGACATCCTCGACCTCTCGAAGATCGAATCCGGCAAGGTCGAGACGACATTCGAGCCGGTGGTGCTGTCGCACCTTCTCGAGCCGCTCAGGCTGACCTTCGAGCCGATCGCCGGTGAGGCGAAGTTGGGTTTCCGCATCGAGGTCGGGCAGGACGTGCCCGAGGCGATCGTCACCGATCTGCTTCGCGTCCAGCAGATCCTCAGGAACCTCCTGTCGAATGCGTTCAAGTTCACCCGGACCGGCGAAGTCGTGCTCGGCGTCAAGCTCGCGAATGAAGGCGAGGTTCACTTCTGCGTGCGCGACACCGGCATCGGCATCGCCGATTCGCAGCAGCAGGTGATCTTCGAAGCCTTCAGGCAGGCTGACGGATCGACCAGCCGGCAATTCGGCGGTACCGGCCTGGGCCTGTCGATTTCGCGCGAACTCGCGCGGCTCCTGCAGGGATCGATCACCGTCGTCAGCGCGCCGTCGCAGGGCAGCACGTTCACGCTCGCACTGCCCCTTGCACCAGCCCTGCCTGAGCAGGCCGCTGAGCAGGCCCATCAGCAGGCCCATCAGCAGGCCGATGAGCAAGCCGATCAGCAGGCGGGGGCAGCACCAGGCGACTCACCCGGAGGGTATCTGAAGGAAGCGGAGCGACGTTCCCCTTCCCTGCCCGGATTCAGCGAGCTGAAGGAGGCAATGGACGCCCTGACGGGCAACGGCCATGCGGCGGACGTTTCCGGACCGTGGCACCGGGCGGATGGCGAGACCGGCGCCCGGCCACGGCGGGGGCGGACCATCCTGATCATCGAAGACGATGACACGTTCGCCGAGATCGTCAAGAATCTTGCCGGCGAACTGGATTTCGATAGCGTCACTACCGGCAATGCCCTGGAGGGCCTCGCCCTTGCCCGGGAACTCCTGCCCGAGGGCATCCTGCTCGACCTCGGCCTGCCGGACAGGTCGGGACTTGCGGTGCTGGAGCAACTCAAGCGCGATCCGATCACCCGGCCGATTCCCGTCCATGTCGTGTCGGCGTCCGATCACACGCAGGTGGCGCTGGAGTTGGGCGCCGTCGGCTACATCATGAAGCCGGCGATGCGCGAGCAGCTCCAGGCAGCCTTCGAGCGGGTGGAGGAACAGTCGCGGCGCGAGGTCAAGTCGGTGCTGATCGTGGAGGACGACGCGACGCTGCGCGACAACCTCATGCTGCTGCTCAAGACCGAAACGGTGGACCTGGTGGGGGTCGGCTCCGTTCAGGAAGCCATGCAGATGCTCGGCATGCGCACGTTCGACTGCATGGTGATGGACCTGGGCCTTCCCGACGGCTCCGGCTACGAGCTCCTCGAGCGACTGAGCAAGGCCGACCGGTATTCATTCCCGCCGGTGATCGTCTACACCGGCCGCAGCGTCACGCGCGAGGAGGAGCAGCGTCTGCGGCGCTACTCGCGCTCGATCATCATCAAGGGCGCGCGTTCGCCGGACCGGCTGGTCGACGAGGTGTCGCTGTTCCTGCACCAGGTCGAGGCAAGGCTGCCGGCCGACCAGCAGCGGCTGCTGAAGATGGCCCGCAGCCGCGACAGCGTTCTCGAGAGCCGGAAGATTCTCCTCGCCGAAGACGACGTCCGCAACGTCTTCGCCCTGATCAACGTCCTCGAGCCGCTCGGCGTCTCGGTGGAGATCGCGCGCAACGGGCGCGAGGCGCTCGACAAGCTCCGTGCCGCTTCGTCGGAAATCGACCTGGTGCTGATGGACATGATGATGCCCGAGGTCGACGGCTTCACGGCGATCAGGGAGATCCGGGCAGACGATCGGCTTGCCAAGGTGCCCATCATCGCCCTGACCGCGAACGCGATGCCGGAGGACCGCGTGCGTTGTCTCGAAGCCGGCGCCGACGACTACATCGCCAAACCGATCGATGTCGACAGGCTGGTGTCGCTCTGCCGCGTGTGGATGCCGAAGTGAAGCCGGGAGTCGTTTCTCCGGTCGCGACGCCCATGGAGGCCGGCTGTTTCGACCTCGAACTCGAACTGCTCCTCGAAGGCGTCTACCGCCGCTACCAGCACGACTTCCGGCACTACGCGCGTGCCTCCCTCAGGCGACGTATCAGCGCGGCCATGGACAGGTTCAACTGCCTGACGGTGTCGCAACTGCAGGACCGGATCCTTCACGAACCCGAAGTCTTCAACGCGATGCTGCAATATTTCACCGTCCAGGTCAGCGAGATGTTCCGCGACCCGTCCTACTTCCTCAGCTTGCGCGAGCACGTCATCCCGGAGTTGCAGACGTATCCGTCGATCAAGGTCTGGGTCGCCGGTTGCAGCACCGGCGAGGAGTTGTGGTCGCTGGCGATCCTGTTCCGGGAATCGTCGCTTCTCTCGCGCACGATCTTCTACGCCACCGACATCAACCCTGCATCCCTGCGCATTGCCGAGCAGGGGGTATACCCGCTCGAACGAATGGCCGCGTTCAGCCGCAACTACCGCGCCGCAGGCGGCAGCGGTTCCCTTTCCGACTACTACACCGCGGCCTATGATGGCGCCATCCTGGGAGCGGCATTCAAGTCGCAAGTCGTGTTCGCCGACCACAGTCTCGCCACCGACAGCGTGTTCTCCGAAGTGAACCTGGTCTCCTGCCGGAACGTCCTGATCTATTTCGACAGGACGCTTCAGGATCGTGCGGTGGGCCTGTTCCGGGAGGCGCTCGTGCACCGGGGCTACCTCGGCATCGGCATGAAGGAAAGCCTCGCCTCGTCGGCGCATGCCTCCGCCTTTGCCGAGCATGTGCGTGCCGACCGGATCTATGTCAAGGTGGCGTCGTGACCGGGCGGGCGGCCGATCTCCCTTCGAGCCTGCGCCTGGCGGTCATCGGGGCCTCGAGCGGCGGGGTGGCGGCGCTTGGCGAGATCCTGCCGCTACTGCCGGCGCGTTTCAAGCTGCCGGTCGTCATCGTCGTGCACCAGCCTGCCTCGCATCGGAGCCTGTTGCCCGAGTTGTTCGCCCGCAAATGCAGACTTCCGGTTCTCGAAGCCTACGACAAGGCACCGGTATCGGCCGGACATATCTTTTTTTCGCCGCCGGATTACCATCTGATGGTCGAGACAGACCTGACCTTCGTCCTGTCGCTCGACGAACCCGTAAATTTCTCGCGGCCGTCGATCGACGTGCTGCTGGAGTCGGCGGCACACAGCATTGGAAAGGACGTGCTCGCGATCATCCTGACCGGCACGAACTCGGACGGGGCGCAGGGCCTGAGGGCGGTCCGCAAGGCCGGCGGGGTCGGGTGGGTCCAGTCGCCGGAGACGGCCCAGGCCCCGACGATGCCCCGATCCGCCATCGACGTCGCCGGCGCGGACGCGGTCCTCACGCTCGCCGGGATCACGGACAACCTGATCCGCGCCGGGTGCACGAAGTGAAACGGGAGACGACAGGGGCGATGAACGAACGGGCTCATGAACGTGTCCTGACGAACGATCGGACGCTGCGGGGGCTGGCACCCGCGCAAGCTCCGAAGGTGCTGATCGTTGATGACCTCAGGCAGAACATACTGGCCCTCGAGGCGATTCTGGGTTCCTCCGACCTCCACTTGCTCACGGCCGCCTCAGGTCCTCAGGCGTTGGAGGTCTTCCTCAAGCACGACATCGCGCTGGCGCTGATCGACGTCCAGATGCCCGAGATGGACGGGTTCGAACTGGCCGAACTGATGCGCGGCAACGATCGCACTCGCCACATCCCGATCATCTTCCTGACTGCGGCCGTGGGCGACCCGTCGCGGCAGTTTCGCGGTTACGAGGCCGGGGCGGTCGACTTCCTTTCGAAGCCCTTCGATGCCTTCGTCCTGCGCAGCAAGATCGAGGTGTTCGTGCAGTTGCACGCCCAGAGAAGGCGCCTGGCCGAGAAGCTGGCGGAGCTGGAGGAGTCGCTGCGTCTGAACGAACTCTTCACCGCGGTTCTGGGTCACGACCTGCGCAGTCCCCTGGCGTCGGTGCTCGCCAACGCCGAGATCCTGAAGCGGATCGCGCCCGGCGAACAGATCATGGGCGTCGCAACCCGCATCAGCGCAAGCGGCGAGCGGATGTCACGCATGATCTCGCAGATCCTCGACCTCGCTCGCGTGCGCGCCCAGACGTTCCTGCTTTCTCCTTCGGAGGGCGATCTCTACAAGATCTGTCTGGCGGTGCAGGAGGAACTGGAGCCGACCGGCGCCGCCCGACGCCTGGTCATCGAGCGGACCGGCGCCACGGACGCGAGGTTCGATCCGGACCGGATCGCGCAGATGCTCACCAACCTCGCAGGAAACGCGCTGGCGCACGGCGCCGCCGACAAGCCGGTCAAGGTCCACGTCGACGGGACGCAGGACGACGTCATCACGATCAGCGTGCACAACCAGGGGTCGATTCCACAGGATTCGCTGCCAGCCCTGTTCCAGCCCTTCGGCGGCCTGTCGATGCCCGACCGGCAGGCCGGGCAGGGGCTCGGCCTCGGCCTGCACATCGTTCGCCACATCGTCAAGCTGCACGGCGGCTCCATCGCCGCCGAGAACCTCCCGCCGGATGCGGTGATGTTCCGGGTGGTGCTGCCCCGAGCTGCCGCCGCGGCCTGATCACGGCGTCGCGGCCCCGACGCGCCAGATCACGTTGCCGACATCGTCGGCAACCAGCAGCGCGCCCTGCTTGTCCAGCGCGACGCCGACCGGGCGACCGCGGGCCTCTCCCGCCTCGTTCAGAAACCCGGTCAGCACGTCGAGAGGCTGGCCGGACGGACGCCCGTCGCTGAAGGGAACGAACACCACCTTGTAGCCGCTGTGAGGCTTGCGGTTCCAGGAGCCGTGCTGGCCGATGAACATGCCGCTGGCGAACTGCGGTGCGAGGCGATTGCCTTGCGCCCACGCCAGGCCGAGCGACGCCGTGTGCGGGCCGAGCGCATAGTCGGGCTTGATGGCGGTCGACACCAGGTCAGGGCGCGGAGGCTGCACCCGCTCATCCACGTTGGCGCCGTAGTAGCTGTAGGGCCAGCCGTAGAAGCCGCCATCCTTCACCGAGGTCAGGTAGTCCGGAACCAGGTCGCTGCCGATCTCGTCGCGCTCGTTGACGACTGTCCAGAGAACGTTGCCCGACCAGGCCATGCCGTTCGGGTTGCGCAGTCCGGTCGCAAAGAGGCGTCGGCTACGGGTGGCGGGGTCGATCTCCCAGATAGCAGCGCGGCCCTCCTCCTCGGCGAGGCCGTTCTCCGCCACGTTGCTGTTCGAGCCGACGGTGGCGTAGAGCTTGCTTCCGTCGGGGCTCGCGATCACGTTCTTGGTCCAGTGGTGATTGCGGGGGCCACCCGGAAGGTCTGCCACCCGGGTCCCGGCAACCTTGATGGCGGTTTCGCCTTCGGTATACGGAAAGCTGACGACGCCGCTGGTGTTGGCGACGTAGAAGTTGTTGCCCACCAGCGCCATGCCGAACGGGGAATCGAGCCCTTCGAGGAACACCGACCGCGTTTCCGCAACGCCGTCGCCGTCCCGGTCGCGCAGGAGGGTGATCCGGTTGGCGCTGGGCACTTCGGCACCCGCCTTCGCCATCACCATCTTCATGACCCATCCGCGGATGCCGCCCCCCGGCGCGTCTTCCGGCTTCGGCGGCTTGTTGCTCTCGGCCACCAGCACGTCGCCGTTCGGCAGCACATGAATCCACCGCGGATGGTCCAGGTCTCTGGCGAAGGCGACGACCTTCAGGCCTGCTGCGGGGGCCGGCATCTCGTTCGCGGCCCAGGCTTTTGCCGGCGCGATGTTGACCGTCGGAAGCATGGTCTTGTTGGGCGCCGGCAGCTCGGGGTCCGGACCGGTTCCGGCGGACACCGGCAGACGGGCCATCTCGCCGCAGCCGGCGGCGGCAGCGGCGGCCAGAAGGCACGCGGCATGGAATGAATGATTCAAAAGGTTCTCCTGGAGGATGAATGAAGGAATGAGGATTGGGGGAGCAGGTCGAAGTCGAGGATCGAGGTCCGAACTGCTAGTGCAGCGTCGCGAGATAGGCGGCGATGTCGCGAGCAGCCCGCTCGCTCACATCGAGGTCGGGCATGGCCGTCCATGGATCGATGCTCTTCGGGTCGCGCAGCCAGCGCACCATCTGCTCCGCGTTGTTCGGCGCAGAACCCGCGATCAGCTTCCGGGAGGCAATTCCGCCCAGGGGCGGCCCCACGTGCACGTCCGAGCCGGTGACGCCCGGAATCACGTGGCAGGCGTGGCACGCGTGCTGGTGCAGGGCGGTCAGGCCGCGAACCGCATCGGGTGCATCGGAGCCGGACTGAACGGCGGGCTTCTCGGAATCAGCGGCAGGCCTTCCTCTCTCCCTGCGCCGATCGCCGTAGCCTGGGCGAACAGCCTGCGCCAGCGCATCGAACTGCGGAACCGACAGGGTCGGCAACTGCTCGAGAAAAGCGACGACCGCCCATATCTCATCATCCGAGAGGCGGTACTCCCAGGCGGGCATGCCGGTCATCTTGACGCCGTTGCGGGTGATCCAGTACAGCTCACGTGGCAGCCAGCGCTGTCGGGCATCGACCAGCGGGCCCGGCACCGGCTGAAGGCTGCTGCTGAAAGCGTCGGGTGCCACGCCGGGCGCGCCGTGGCACTGCCGGCAGTTGGCAAGGAACACTTCCAGGCCCTTCTTCTGTAAAGCGTCATCGTCGAGCGGCGGCGTCCCGATGTCTCCTGCATGGTGCTTCACCGAGTAGTGCATGGCCGTCTGCATGAGCTGATAAACCGGCTGCAGATGCTGTTTATTGGCTGATATGTCATAACGGCCGCTGGCGATGAAGGCCGTGCCGACGACTGCCGCACCGATCACCAGCGCCACAAGAGCGGCCAACGCACCGGCGAGCGCAGTGCCAGACATGATTTTCAAGAAGCCTCCCAGCCGCGCCACGCGTCCCGTTTCAGGGCAGGTTTCGAGCCTGCGGGGCGGAAGGTCCTCGCGGCACCGCGCGCAACTGGCAGCGCAGGGGTTCCGTTCGCAGTTGCTAAACTTGGCCCACCGCACAGGATCCCGGCACCGTCGATGACCAAGCATCAAGCGCCCCTGGGGAAGGCACTGCTAAGGCGCAACAGGGTGCTTGCGCCCCTCGCCTTTGCATCCGCGGCGGCGTGCCTCGGCGGCTGCGAGGCGTCCCCGGAAGCGCCGGGAGGCGGGAACGTCCGTCGCGGTGAACGGCTGCTCGCGCAGTATCACTGCGGAAGCTGCCACGCCATACCGGGTGTCGCATCCGCCCGCGGTCAGGTCGCCGTCACGCTGGAGTCCTTCGGCCGGCGCAGCTATATTGCCGGCCGGGTGCCAAACACCCCGCAGCACCTGGCCCACTGGATCGTGGCGCCCACTTCGCTCGTGCCGCAGACGACCATGCCGTCGATGGGCGTGTCGGCAGCAGACGCGAAGGACATGGCCGCCTACCTGGGCAACCTCCGTTGAGCGCGCCGGACCTCGGCTGGCCGGCTCGTGCTGCCGCGGCGTGCCTTGGCGTGACCGGCTCCGCGGCGCACGCGGCGCAAGCGGCGCAGTCGGTGCTCCAGCCGGCAACCGCGACTGCCGATTCGATTTTCGAGATCGGCGTGGTCCTGACGATCGGCGCCGCGCTCATCTTCCTTGGCGTGATGACGCTGCTGGCGTTGTCCCTGCGTCGGCGCCCACCCTCGCGACGTCCGAGTCGCGCCAGCGAACGGTTGTGGATCGTCGGTGGCGGCGTCGTGTTCCCGGTGCTGGTCCTCTCGGCGTTGATGGTGTATGCCTCCGTGCGCACCAGCGGGCTCACCACAAGGGCCGACCTCGCGGACGGGTTGGTGATCGCCGTGACCGCCAGGCTGTGGTGGTGGGAGGTCCGCTACCGCGATCCCGCCTCGGGCAAGGACGTGGTGCTCGCCAACGAAATGCGCATTCCCGTCGGGAGACCGCTGACGCTGGCGCTCGATTCGGCCGACGTCATCCACAGCTTCTGGGTGCCGGAGCTTGCGGGAAAGATCGACATGGTGCCCGGGCGTCTGCACCACCTTCACCTGGAGGCACGGCAGCCCGGGGTCCATCGCGGCCAGTGCGCCGAATACTGCGGCGAGCAGCACGCCCGCATGGCACTGCATGTCGTCGCCCTTGCGCCGGAAGAATTCGACGCCTGGCTCGCGGCACAGGCAGCACCCGCCGCGGCACCGCCGGACGACCTGGCGCAGCGGGGCCGCGAGGCATTCCTGCACGAGCGCTGCAACGCCTGCCACACGATCCGAGGGGTATCCGAGGAATCGGACCTGGGCCCCGATCTCACCCATGTCGGCAGTCGCCTGTTCATCGGCGCAGGGACGCTGCCGACCCATCGTGGAACCCTCGGCGGCTGGATCGCGGACACCCAGGGAATCAAACCAGGCGCCCGGATGCCGTCGTTCGACCGGTTGGACGGGCAGACGCTGAACGCCCTCGCCACCTACCTGGATCATCTCAAGTGAGCCGGCGATTCGCATGAGCGCAGAACGCGAGATGAGGGAGCCTCCGACTTCCCTGCCCCGTCCGCCTGAGGAACTCGACCAGCTCGAGAAGGCTTGGGCCCTGCCCAAGGGCCTGGGGGTGCTCTCCAGCGTCAACAACACCAGCATCGGCCTCTTCTACATCGGCACGTCGCTGCTGTTCTTCCTGGGCGCCGGCGTGCTGGCCCTGATCATGCGGATCCAGCTCGCGGTCCCCGACAACACCCTGGTCGGCCCGCAGGCCTACAACCAGATGTTCACCATGCACGGCACGGTGATGATGTTCCTGTTCGCGATTCCGGTGGTGGAGGCGATCGCGGTCTACCTGCTTCCGAACATGCTCGGCGCACGCGACCTGCCGTTTCCCAGGCTCAGCGCGTACGCGTTCTGGGCCTACGCGATCGGCGGCATCGCCTTCTTCACGACGATCTTCTTCGGCGCTTCCCCTGACGGCGGCTGGTTCATGTACCCTCCGCTCAGCAGTGCCGAGCACTCGCCCGGAATCGGCGCCGACTTCTGGCTGCTCGGGATCGGCTTCATCGAGATCTCCGCGATTGCCGGCGCGATCGAACTGATCGTCGGCATTCTTCTGACCCGCGCGCCCGGCATGACGCTGGGACGCATGCCGATCTATGCCTGGTCGATGCTGGTCGTCGCGGTGATGATCGTCTTCGCATTTCCGGCGGTGATCGCGGGAACGGCGCTGCTCGAGCTGGAGCGCGCCTTCGATTGGCCGTTCTTCATCGCCGCGCGCGGCGGCGACCCGATCCTCTGGCAGCACTTGTTCTGGTTCTTCGGTCATCCGGAGGTGTACATCATTTTCCTGCCGGCCGCCGGCATGGTGTCGATGATGATCCCGGCCCTCGCGGGCGTACCGCTGGTCGGCTACCGCGCCGTGGTCATCGCGCTCGTGACCGTTGCCACCTTCAGCTTCGCCCTCTGGGCGCACCACATGTTCACCGCCGGGCTGGGCTCCTTGTCCTTGAGCCTAGTGTCGGCGGCGAGCCTCGCGGTGGCAGTGCCGACGGGCGTGCAGGTGTTTGCATGGCTGGCGACGCTGTGGCGCGGCCGCTTGCGCATCACCGGTGCTTCGCTCTTCCTCCTCGGGTTCCTGTTCATCTTCGTGCTCGGCGGGCTGACCGGTGTCATGGTTGCAGTCCTGCCTTTCGACTGGCAGGTCCACGACAGCTACTTCGTCGTCGCGCACCTTCACTACGTGCTGATCGGCGGCATGGTGTTCCCGATGTTCGCGGCGCTCTACTTCTGGAGCCCGCTGATCAACGGCCATCCGCTGTCGGAGCGCCTGGCGCGCTGGATCTTCGCGCTGATGTTCGGCGGCTTCAACCTCGCCTTCTTCCCGATGCACATTTCAGGTCTTCTCGGCATGCCGCGGCGCGTCTATACCTACGACGCCCACCTCGGCTGGAACACCTTGAACCTGCTCTCGAGCGTCGGCGCGTTCATTCTCGCCGCCGGCATTCTGCTCTTCACGATCGACGCGATCCGAACCTGGCGCCGTCGCACGGTGCCGACCGGCAATCCGTGGAATGCGCCGACCTTGGAATGGCTGCCGAACGGCGAGTACGGCACGCGCAGCATTCCGCAGGTCGATTCGGGCGACCCGCTCTGGACCAATCCCGGAATGCCGGAAGAGGTGGAGGCCGGCCGGCACTGGCTGCCCGGGACGACATCCGGAAGGCGGGAGACCCTGGTCACGACGCCGGGGAAAGCCGTTGCCAGCCACGTGCTGCTGTTGCCGGGCGACAGCTGGCTGCCGGTGATCAGTGCCGCCGGAACTGCAGGCTTCTTCCTGCTTCTGACCGTCAAGTGGCTCGTGACCGCCTGGCTCTGCGGCGTGACCGCAGTCATCGCCGCGATCATCTGGCTGTGGTCGAGCGATCCCAAGCCGCACGCAGCGAAGGTGGCCGTCACCGACAACGACCGGCTGCCGGTAGGCGCCGTCGGTGTCCGGAGCCACTCCTGGTGGGCGATGGTCGTGCTGATCGTCGTCGACGCCTCCATCTGCGCCTCCTTTGCGTTCGCGCACGTGCACGTGTCGATGCTCTCCGAGGTGTGCCCTCCCGCCGGTGCTCGTCTGCCGGCGGCGGGTCTGGCCCTGCTGGCTGCAGGCCTCTACCTTGCGAGTTCGCTGCCCGTTGAAGCGGCAAGGCGCAGGCGAACCCTTTCCGGCTCGGCGAGAGAATGCCGGCTGCTGACCGGCGCGGTCGTCATCGCGCTGCTCGTCATGATCGCGGCGACAGTCGCGCTGATCAGCGGCCACGTGGAGGCCGGACTCTCCCCCGGAGCCAATGCCTGGAGCGCCACGATTGCCGCGCTTGCCGGCTACCAGGTGTTGCACGTCGTGCTGATGGCCGTCATGGGCTGCTACCTGATCGCGCGGATCTGGACGCGGCGGCTTGGTCCGCGCAGCCGGGCCACCCTCGACAACACCGGCTTGATGTGGCACTACACGGCGTTGCAGGGGGCGGCGATGATCGTGCTCGTTCAGGTGCTGCCGGCGCTGATGAACCTGGTCGCGGCATAGCGGGCGCGACGATGGCACACGACGGCAAACAAGAGGAGAGCGGCCGGGACGTTGACGGACCTTTCGAGGACGTCGAAGCCGTCGAATCACGGATCGCGGAGGCAGGCAGCGCAGGCGACGCAGTCGAGGCTGTGAACGCAATCGACACAGCCAACACAGCCGACACAGCCGACACAGCAGGATCGCTGAAAGTCTGGCGCCGGGACGCATTCTGGCCCGACACGGTTCACGCCTGCGCGCCGCTCGCAATCTGGGCCGGCCACTTCTTCGGCTCCTACGTATTCGTCGCGATCGGCTGCCGCGCGCGCCTCGATTCACAGGTGGTGTTCGGCCTTCCGCTGCTCACGCTCGGCCTGCTCGCGCTGACGGCGGGCGCACTCGTCTGGCTGGCTTTGATGCTGTTCGGTCGAAACAGCGTCTTCAGCTTGCGCAGGCAGCGCTCGCACGGCATGCAGCGCGGACCGGCCACGGCAGGCTACCCGCCCGGCGCAACTGCGTTCCGCACCGGTGCTGCGGCATTGAGCCTGGTAGCCGTCACCTGGACCACACCGCCGATGTTGCTCCTTGTTTCCTGCCTGCAATGACCGGACGATGACGTTTGCTCAGGGTCCGAAGACCGCGTTGGGCAACAGCAGCGTGATCTGCGGAAAGAGCGTCAGCAGCACCAGCACCAGCATGAGGATGCCGAGGAAAGGCAGCACTTCCATGGTGTAGTCGTCCATCGGAACACGCATCACCCGCGAACTGATGAACATCATCTGTCCCACCGGGGGTGTGACGCCGGCGATCGTGAGGTTGGTCACGAGCACGATGCCGAAGTGGACCGGATCGACCCCGAGCTTCGTCAGGATCGGCACGAAGATCGGCGTCAGGATGATCAGGGCCGATGTCCCTTCGACCGCGGTGCCGAGCACGATCAGGAGGGCGTTGATCAGGAGCAGCAGCGTCACCGGATCGTCCGTCAGGGTGACCAGCCAGGACGCCATCTGCGGCGGAATCCGTTCCCACGCCAGATAGAAACCAAAGGCGGAGGCGGCACAGATCATGAGCATCACGGAACTGGTATCGAGCGCCGTTTCCTTGAGCAGTTCCGGCAGGTCGGACAGGCGCAGGCTGCGGTAGGCGAACATGCCCACCAGGATCACGTACAGCACCGTGATCGCGCCGGCCTCGGTCGGCGTGAAGATGCCGTAGCGGATGCCGACGATGATGAAAACCGGTATCGACAACGCCCACACCGCTTCCCGGAACGTCCGGCCGAGGACTTCGCGGCCGGCGAAGGTCGTGCGCTTCGGCAGGTAGCCGCGGCGCCTGGCGATAAACCACGTCACCAGCATCAGCGAGGCCGCGATCAGCAGTCCCGGCAGCAGCCCGCCGATGAAGAGGCGGCCGATCGAGACATCGGCGACGTAGCCGTAGATGATCAGGCCGATGGATGGCGGAATCAGCGCCGTGATGATCGCAGCGCAGGACGTGATCACCGCCGCGAACGCCGGACTGTAGTTGTTCCGGACCATCTCCGGGCCGAGGATCTTGGCCAGCATGGCTGCATCTGCGCTCGACGATGCCGTAAGCCCGCCGAGCATCGTCGCCAGGACCGTGCAGATCTGCGCCAGCGCGCCGGTCAGGTGGCCCACCATCGCGTCCGCGAGGGCGAGAAGCCGGCCGGTGATGCCGGCCTTGTTCATGATCGCGCCGGCGAGCACGAAAAACGGAATGGCCAGCAGCGGATATGAATCGGTCACCGTCACCATCTTCTGCACGAAGATGTTGAGCGGCATCTCGCCGCTCACGACGAAAAACGAAAGCGCGCTGATGGCGATCGCGAAGGAGATGGGGGTGCCCAGCGCAAAAAGCACGCACATCAGGATCGCAGGGATCCAGTCAGCCAGCATTGGTCGCCCTGTCCTCGTCGATGTGCCAGACCCTTCCGGCGAGCACCTGCAGGTATCGCACGATCATCAGCGCGAAACAGAAGGCGACGGGCCCGTACAGCCAGGTGAGGGGCACCTGCAGCACGGCGCTCGGGCTGTCCCAGGCGTCGATGGCGAAGCGGGTGCCGAACCAGACCATGAAGCCGCAGAACCCGAGCACCAGCGCATGGTTCAGGAAAGCGACGACAAGGCGCGGAACCCCAGAGAGCCGGTTGATCAGCAGGTCGATCGAGGGATGCATGTGGTACTTGACGCAGGCGGCCGAGCCGAAGAAGACCACCCATGCGAAGGCGAGCGTCGCGATCTCGCCTGCCCAGGCGGCGGGCTGCGCGGTGACGTAGCGGCTGAGGACGCCCCAGCTGACCGACAGGATGACCACCACCACCGCCGCCGAGGCGAT
>Ga0190273_10000432_pt1 | contig 16105 bp, 16 predicted proteins | sample Popmic504IS_FD_134513 | JGI IMG/M metagenome (GOLD analysis project Ga0190273, IMG submission 134513) | Populus adjacent soil microbial communities from riparian zone of Shoshone River, Wyoming, USA - 504 IS | ecosystem: Environmental > Terrestrial > Soil > Riparian zone > Trees stand | place... | reverse complement strand
GATTCCCGAGACCCACAGCATTCGCGTCGGCCCGATCCTTCGAGGCGCAACGGTATGAGCCGCCGGGCCGTTCCCAAGGCGAGTAAGCACCGCAGTGCGAAGCACGAAGGAACGCCGATGAGCACCGTACCGGGCCGTCCCCAAACAAGCTCGCACCTTAGTGCGATGCATGGAGGTTTCCAATGAGCATTCAGCGTTTCCAAGCCCCCACGACCCGCGAAGCGCTTGCGCTGGCACGCGCTGCCTTCGGCGACGGCACTTTGATCCTGTCGAACCGGCAACTGCCCGACGGCGTGGAAGTCACCGCGGCATCGGAAGAAACACTGAGTGCGCTGGACGCCAACCAGGACAGAGCGCCGCGCACCGTGGCGCCGATGCTCGCAGCACCGGCGCGGCCGACATTCACGGCAGCCGCCACGCCAGTTCCCGCATCGGCTCCGACGGCTTCGGCCGCATCGCGCCAGACGGTGCAAGCCGATACCGAAGCGCTGGCCATGAGCACGCTGTCGTTCCAGGACTACGTGCGCGAACGCATGGTGCGTCGCCAGTCGGAGCAACTGGGCCAGGCCACCATGGCGCCGCCGCTGGAGCCGATGTCCGGCCTGACCACGGCCGTTGCGCCGATGCCTGCGCAGGTACCCGTCTCGGCCCGTGCCCCGGCCCCTGCGCCCTCGCCCACCCCGGCGCCGGTGCCGGCTGCTCCGGTGGCACAACAGCGCGCCGCCGCCATCCTCGCTGCCATCCAGGCCGCCGATGCGGTCGACATCGACTTGCCCGCAGAAGCCGTCGCACAGGCAGCCGAGCTCGCCCCGCAGCCGGCCGCCGCCGAGCCGATGCAGACCCGCTGGCAACCGCAAGACAACGGCCAGAGCAACGTGCTGGCCGAGCTGCACGCGATGAAGCAAATGATGGAAGAGCGCTTCAACGTGCTGGCCTGGTCGGGTCAGGCCCGCAAGGATCCGGTCCACTCCAACCTGATGCTCAAGCTGGTTCGCGCCGGCTACTCGCCGACACTGGCCCGCGCCGTGCTCGAGCCGATCACGCTCGGCCAGGAACCTTCCGATTCGGTGCGCGAGGTGATGGCTGCGCTGCAGGCACGCGTCGCCACCGATGCCGACGGTCCGTCGATGGCGCAAGAGGGCGGCGTGTTCGCTTTCATCGGCGCCACCGGCGTCGGCAAGACCACCAGCGTGGCCAAGCTGGCGGCCCAATGCGAGGCGATGCACGGTGCCGCTAGCGTCGGCCTGGTGACGCTCGACGTGCATCGCGCCGGCGCCCACGAACAACTGCGCGGCTATGCCCGCAGCATCGGCGTGGTGGCCCATCTGGCCCACGACGGCGCGGCGCTCGCCGAATTGCTGACCTTGCTGTCGATGAAGAAGATCGTCTTGATCGACACCGCCGGCGTTGCGCCGCGCGATCCGCGCCGCGCCGAACTGCTCGAGATGCTCGACCTGCCGCAGATCAAGCCGCTGCTGGTGCTCAACGCCGGCGCACAGGGCGACACGCTCGACGACATCGCCACGCACTTTCGCCGCGAGGGCGCGCGCCAGGCCATCGTCACCAAGGTCGACGAAGCCGTGAAGCTCGGGCCGGTGCTCGACACCGTGATGCGCCACGAGCTGGTGTTGCGGGGCGTGGCCAACGGCCAGCGCGTGCCGCAGGACTGGGCGCCGGCCGATGCCCGCGAGCTGGTGCGTGCCTCCATGCGCGCCACCGAACGCTCGGCCTTCGATCCGCGCACCGCCGATCTGGACTTCTACTTTTCGCCGGCGGCCTGCGCCGCCTGAGGGCGCGCTCCCGCGACGCGACCAGCCAACATGCTTGCTGCCCAACCCACCCAGATGTACACGCCTCGAGGACAACTTGACCGCAATGCGCTGATCAAGCAGTACGTGCCGCTCGTGCAGCGCCTTGCGCATCACATGATCGCCAAGCTGCCGGCCAACGTCGAACTCGACGACCTGGTGCAGGTCGGCATGATCGGCCTGGCCGATGCGCTGTCGCGCTTCGAGGCCAGCCAGGGCGTGCAGTTCGAGACCTTCGCGACGCAGCGCATCCGCGGCGCCATGCTGGACGAACTGCGTGAAGGCGACTGGCTGTCGCGCGGCACGCGCAAGAGCCAGAAACAGATCGAGCAGGCGGTGCGCAAGCTCGAACACCAGCTCGGTCGCTCGCCGATCGAATCGGAGATCGCGGCCGCGCTCGACATGAAGCTGGCCGACTACCAGGCCCTGCTCGGCCGCGTGCGCGGCACGCAGCTGGTCTACCTGGAAGACATGGGCGGCGGCAGCGAAGACGACGACGGTTTTCTCGACCGCCACGCCTCGGCCGACCCCGAAGGCGATCCGATGAGCGTGCTCAAGGACCACCGCCTGCGCGAGGCGCTGGTGGTCGCCATCGACACCCTGCCCGAGCGCGAACGCCACATCATGGGCATGTACTACGAGCAGGACATGAACCTGAAGGAAATCGCCGCCGTGCTGGGCGTGACCGAGTCACGCGTGTGCCAACTGCACAGCCAGTCGATCGCGCGACTGCGCGCCAAGATGCGCAGCCACTGAAAGTCTGCGCGCCTTCGGGTCAGCGCTTTCGGCGGCTTTAAAGGCCGTGCACGATCACCAGGTCTTTCGACGCCGCCACACGCAGCACCGATTCGCCGACCGTGTGAAACCGATGCAGCCGATCCTGGAAGTAGACCGAGCGACGCGGTACTCGGTACCGCCCGCCACCGGCGTCGCCTGCAGCACCTTGAACACCGGCGGCACCACGATCCTGAAATCGAGGTGCGCCGAGGCAGCGCTGCTCCCACTACCTGACGCGCCACCAGAGGCCGACTCGGCGCTGCACCAGCCGGCAAGTCCGGCCAAGCACAGCAATGCGATCACGAGCGTTTTCACATCGGCTCCAGCAGGTGATGCCGAACGCGCGCCCGGCACCGTGCCGTCGGCCATTGCGTCGACTTGAACGAACAAGAAAGCTTGATGTCCGCGGCAGACCTGCCGGGCCGGCCCGTCAGTGGGCGACGACCTGCGTGCGCCCTGGCACCGTGTAGGTCGGGTCGGTGTGGCGCCGCATGATCGACGCCAACGCCCGCTCCACCACCATGTTGCGGCGTGCCACGCTCTCGCGCTGCAGTGCGAGGCGTTGCGCCACCGCCTCGACCCGGTGCCGGAACTCGGAATCGAACGCTTCGGCGGACAAGGCGGCTTCGAGCACGCCGGCAAAGTCGAGCGCCGCGCGGCGCATGTCGCCGCACGCGGCTTCCAGCGCCGTCGGGTCGGCTTCGTGCAGGCTCAGGTCGACCGCAGCCAGTTGCGCTTCGACCCGTTCCAAAAGGGTGACGGCGGAATCTCTGGTATCTGGCATCTTCAGCTCCGGGTCCGGCTCAGCAGTTCCTGGGCATTGGCGAGCAACTTGTCGGCGATGGCGCCCGAGTCGGTCGTGAAGGTGCCGTCGGCGATGGCCGCCCGCACCGACGCCACCTTGGCCTCGTCGATGCCGCTGCCAGCCGGGATGTCCAGCGAGCGCGCCGCGGCCGAGACCGTCACGGGCACGCCGGCGCTGGCGGTTTCCGTCGCCGCCACGCCAGGCGCGGCGGCGCCGCGCTCGGACTTGGTGGCTGCAACGGCGGCTGCCGTTACTGCTGCATCGTTGGCTGAACCTATCTTCATGACTCTGACTCCAGCGCTCCCCGGTTTGGAAGCTTCGTGCCAATGGTTTCGACCTTGCCCCGGCGAACTTGAGATCTTTTTGAAGCAACGGCCCGAAATTACATCGAAAGTTTCACAGTTCGCACGTCCTGCACCACGCCCGTGGCGATCCGGCCATTCTCCATGCGCACCCGTACCTGCTGGCCGACCACGCCCGGCGTGATCGCCTGGGCGTCCGAACTGATCTCGAAACCGACGCCCTGCGCGACCACGCGCACCTGGCTGCCGGCGGCGAAGGCCTGCGAAGGCTTGATCATCGACTGGCGCACCGGCTGGCCTGCCAACAGCGCGCGACTGGCGGTCTGACCGATCCATTGCGCCGGGTCGGCCATCACCGGTGAATTCTCGGCGGCCCAGTCGGCCTCGCCTTCGATGGCATCGCCTGGGGCCAGCACGGCGCCGGTCAGCACGTTGTCGCGCAGCACCCAGGCCGGGCCAAACGCCTTGACGGTGACCGGCAAAAACACGTTCCAGCGGCCGCCGCCGTCGGCGCAACGCAGGCCCAGGCGCGTGCGGCCCCACAGCCGCAAGCCGACCGGAATGTAAGGCTCGACCCGCGTGCAGGGCGCCAGCCGCAGCCGCGCGTCGAGCGAGCCGACGCTCACCTCCATGCGCAGCGGTGCGGCGCTGGCCATCTGCGCCTTGGCGACCGCGTCGTCCAGCCAATGCTGGGTCGAAGCGACGAAGGCGGCACCGACCTCACCGCCGTCGGCGGGCAGCTGCTGGGCCTGCGCCGCCATGCTCAGGACCAGGGTCAGGGTCAGGGCCGAGGCCATCGACAACGCGAAGCGCTTGGAAGACATGGAACCGTCCAGGAAAGAAGTGACAGAAAGAAGTGGCAGCAAAGAGAACGGGCCCGCCACGGGCCACCGGTGATCGCACGCGCGTACGAAGGGCGCGAAGTCATCACCACGCATCGAACTGTAGGCAGTGGCGGCCGGCTCAAAGCCGGGAACAGACGCCGATTCCGGCCTTTCTTCGGCCCTTCCACGCCACGGCACGCCGCCACAATTTCCGCAAGGCCCCCAGTGGGCCGACACCCTCTACAAGGAGCGAGCATGCTGGACAAACTGACGAACGCGATGGACTTCCACACGAAGGCCCTGGTGCTGCGTTCGGAACGCCAGCGTGTGATCGCCGGCAACATCGCCAACGCCGACACGCCCGGCTTCGCGGCGCGCGACAGCAACTTCGCCGATGCGCTGCGCGAGGCCAGCGGCAGCAGCGGCGGCACCTACAGCACGGCCAGCCTGGCGGGCACGGCGTCCGCCGGCGCCAATGGCGTCAGCCACCCGCGGCACATCCCGCTGGGTTCGGGCAGCGGCGGCAGCGCCAGCGGCGGCGCCGACGGCGAGCAAGGCTACGTGGTGCAGACCCAGCCGCGGCTGGACGGCAACAGCGTCGATCTCGATCGCGAGCGCGCCGCGTTCGCCGACAACGCGGTGCGCTACGAAGCCACCCTGCGCTTCATCAACGGCCAGGGCAAGACCATGCTCGCGGCCATCACGGGGCAATAACCATGTCGATGTTTTCCGTCTTCGGAATTTCCGGCAGCGCCGTCAGCGCGCAGTCCCAGCGCCTGAACGTGGTGGCCAGCAACCTGGCCAACGCCGATGCCGTGGCAGGCCCGGACGGTCAGCCCTACAAGGCGCGGCAAGTGGTGTTCCAGACCACGCCGATGGGCGCCGACGGCGGCGCGGGCGTGCGGGTGGACGCCGTCACCGAAAGCCAGACGCCGGGCCGCAAGGTGCACGAGCCGGCCAATCCGATGGCCGATGCCGACGGCTACGTGACCCATTCCAACGTGAACGCGGTGGAAGAGATGTTCAACATGATCTCGGCCTCGCGGGCCTACCAGAACAACATCGAAGTGATGAACACCGCCAAGAACCTGCTGCTCAAGACGCTGCAGCTGGGCACCTGATCTCCATCCGAGAAATTCCAATGACCGTCACCGCCGCCACCTCCTCGCTTGCCACCAGCAAGACCGCCACTGAAACCTCGGGCCTGGCCAACACCAGCAGCACCGAAGCGCAAGACCGTTTCCTGAAGCTGCTGGTCGCGCAGCTGAGCAACCAGGACCCGATGAACCCGATGGACAACGCGCAGATGACATCGCAGATCGCGCAGATCAACACCGTCACGGGCATCCAGCAGCTGAACGACACCATGAAGAACATGGCCACGCAGATGTCGGCCATGCAGGTGCTGCAGGCGGGCAACCTGGTCGGCCACAACGTGCTGGCCGAAGGCGACAAGCTGACCTTCGATACCGACGGCAAGACCGCGGTCGGCGCCATCGAACTGGACGGCAAGGCGACCGACGTGAAGATCCAGGTCAGCACGCCGGGCGGCCAGGTGATCGACACCGTGTCGCTCGGCGCGCTGGCGGCCGGCCAGCACGGCTTCAGCCTGGACGCCACCAAGTACCCGGCCGACACCGAACTGAAGTTCAAGGTGATCGCCGTCAACGGCGCCGACACCGTGACATCGACCTCGCTGATGCGCGACAAGGTGGTGGCCGTCGGCAGCGACGCCAGCGGCCTGAACCTGACCCTGCTCAACGCCGGCTCCACGCCTTACAGCAGCGTGCACGCCGTTCTCTGATTTCCAACCCCATTCATCCCAGGAGCACTCCATGAGTTTCCAGCAAGGCCTGTCGGGCCTCAACGCAGCGGCCCGCAGCCTCGACGTGATCGGCCACAACATCGCCAATGCCAACACCACCGGCATGAAGTCCTCGCGCGCCGAATTCGCCGAGATCTACGCCAGCTCGGCCGGCGGTATCGGCGGCACCAACGTCGGCCTGGGGGTTGAAGTGGGCACCGTGTCGCAGCAGTTCAGCCAGGGCACGTTGACCATCACCGGCAACGACCTCGACGTGGCCATCAACGGCGGCGGCTTCTTCCAGGTGAAGTCGACCGACGGCTCGACGCCCTATACGCGCGCCGGCAACTTCAAGCTGGACAAGGAAGGCAACATCATCACCAATAACGGCGCGGCCGTGATGGGCTATCCGACCGACAACAAGGGCACGCGCCTGAGCTTCGACACGCAGCCGCTCAAGCTGCCCACGGGGTCGCCGATCCCGGCCAAGCAGACCACCAAGATGAGCGCCGAGATCACGCTCGACGCGACCGCCGTGGTGGCCTCGACCGCCACGCCGCCCACGCCGCTGTCGACCTACGGCACCTCGCTGACGGCCTTCGATCCGCAGGGCCTGGAAGTGCCGGTCGGCCTGTACTTCCAGAAGACGGCCAACAACAGCTGGAACGTCTACACCAGCGTGAACGGCAGCGACCCGACGCTGTCGACGCCGTTCCAGGCCAACTTCAACATCGACGGCAGCCTGAACACCACCACCTCGACGATCCCGGTGCTGACCTTGGCTTCGCCGAACAATCCGGCGCAGACCTTCACCGCGCAACTGGACCTGTCGAAGATGACGCAGGTCAACTCGCGCTTCGCGGTGTCGGACCTGGCGCAAGACGGCTACACCTCGGGCCAGCTCACGGGCCTGAAGATCGAAGACAGCGGCATCATCACGGCCAGCTACTCGAACGGCCAGACCCAGGCCGCCGGCCAGGTCGCGCTGGTGAACTTCCGCAACGCGCAGGGCCTGTCGCCCACTGGCGCCGGCTACTGGAAAGAAACCTACTCGTCGGGTCAGCCGGTGCGCGGCGCGCCCGGCGAAGGCACCTTCGGCCAGCTGCGCTCGGGTGCGCTGGAAGAGTCGAACGTCGACCTGACGGCCGAGCTGGTCAACATGATGACCACCCAGCGCTCGTACCAGGCCAACGCGCAAACCATCAAGACGCAGGACCAGGTGCTGCAGACGCTGGTCAACCTGCGCTGATCGCACAGCCGCCTGAGATCCCGACGCCATGGACCACCTGATCTATACCGCGATGAGCGGCGCCAACGCGGCGGCGCAGCGCCAGAGCGTGCTCGCCAACAACCTGGCGAACGCATCGACGCAAGGGTTTCGGGCCGAGCTGTCGACTTTTCGCGCCGTGCCGTTGCGCGGCGACGGCGCCAGCACGCGCGTCTTCGCGCTCGAAGCGACCTCTGGTCACGACACCAAGCCAGGCGCGATCCAGCGCACCGGGCGCGAGCTCGACATGGCGCCGCAGGGCGACAGCTGGTTCGCGGTGCAGGGGCTCGATGGCACCGAGGCGTACACCCGCGCCGGCGCCTTCCAGATCTCGCCCGAAGGCACGCTCGTCACCAGCACCGGGCTCATGGTGCTGTCGGATGGCGGTGCGCCGATCGACGTGCCGCCGGGCGCCACGCTGTCGGTCGGCAACGACGGCACGGTGAGTGCCAAGACCGGCGATGCGCCCTCTTCCACCGTGGGCCGCATCAAGCTGGCCAAGGCCACGCCCGAAGACAAGCTGCAGCGCAGCGACGACGGCCTGTTTCGCACCGCCTCGCAAGACCCGCTGCCCAGCGATGCCACGGCGCGGCTGGACACCGGCGCGCTGGAAGGCTCGAACGTCAACCCGGTCGAGACCATGGTCGGCATGATCGCCGCCGCCCGCCAGTTCGAGCAGCAGATGCGTCTGCTGCAAAGCGCCGAGGCCTCCGACAAGTCGGCGGCGCAACTGCTCAGCATGAGCTGACACCCCACTTTTCTCAGGATCACAGGACACCGTCATGATCAATTCGCTCTGGATCTCCAAAACCGGCATGGAAGCGCAGCAGACGCAGCTGGACGTGATCTCGCACAACCTGGCCAACGTCTCGACCACCGGCTACAAGCGCGCCAGCGCGGTGTTCCAGGACCTGATGTATCAGAACCTGCGCCAGGTCGGCTCCAGCAGCACCGAGCAGTCGCAACTGCCGACCGGCCTGCAGCTGGGCCTGGGCGTGCGCACGGTGGCGACCAGCCGCTCGTTCACGCAAGGCTCGATGCAGCAGACCAACAACAACCTGGACGTCGCCATCAAGGGCAACGGCTTCTTCCAGGTGACGCAGCCCGACGGCACCATCGGCTACACGCGCGACGGCTCGTTCCAGGTCGATGCGCAAGGCCGGCTGGTCACGTCATCCGGCTTGCCGGTGGCCAACGGCATCACGGTTCCGACCAACGCGACGAGCGTCAGCATTTCGCCCGACGGCACGGTGTCGGCCACGGTCTCGGGCCAGGCTGCACCGCAGACGGTCGGCACGCTGGCTTTGGCGCACTTCGTGAACCCGGCCGGCCTCGAGCCCAAGGGCGAAAACCTCTATGCGGAGACCGCGGCGTCGGGCCAGCCCAACGGCGGTACCGCAGGCACCAACGGCCTCGGAACCATCATGCAGGGCTTTTTGGAAACATCGAACGTGAACGTGGTGCAGGAGCTGGTCTCGATGATCCAGACCCAGCGCGCCTACGAGATGAATTCCAAGGCGATCCAGACCAGCGACCAAATGCTGCAGAAGCTCGGACAGTTGTGATGCACGCTTCGATCCGCCTCGCCCTCGCAGCCTTCGCCGTGGTGCTGTCCACCGGCTGCACCGTGCTGCACCAGACGCCGCAGGTCGACATGCCGACCACCGTGCCGCCGGCACCCGTGATGCGGCCCGCGGCCGCGGTGCGCCAGCCGACCGGCAGCCTGTTCAACCAGGTGCGTTATCGCCCGCTGTTCGAAGACCGCCGCGCGCGCATGGAAGGCGACACCGTCACCATCACGATCGTCGAGAACGTGAGTGCCAGCCAGAAGTCGACGTCGACCATCGACAAGAAGAGCGGCATCGACGCGGGCATCAGCGCGATGCCCTTCTTCAAGCCGAGCGCTTTTTCGCGCGCCAGTGCAACGGCCGAATCGGAGCACAACTTCGCCGGCAAGGGCGGCACCGAAAGCGCCAACACCTTCCAGGGCTCGATCACCGCGACGGTGATCGAAGTGATGCCGAACGGCCATCTGGTGGTCACCGGCGAAAAGCAGATCGGCGTGAACCAGGACGTGGACGTGCTGCGCTTTTCGGGAACGATCGATCCGCGCTCGATCCAGGCCGGCAGCGTGGTCAGCTCGCTGCAGGTTGCGAACGTGCGCATCGAGTCGCGCGGCCGCGGCGCGCAGCAGGAAGCGCAGGCCATGCCGTTCCTCGGCCGCTTCTTCATGAACGTTCTGCCCTTCTGAGTCATGTCGCACACCCCCAGTCTTCGCGCACTTCGTGTCGCTACGCCAACCCCCTTGCAGGGGGCAATACCAGCGGCCCGGCAAAGCCGGTTCCGCGGTATTCCTGGAAAAGTCATTGCACTCTTGCTGCTCGGCGCTGCGCTGGTCGCGCCGGCGCATGCGATCCGCATCAAGGAACTGGCCGGCGTGCAGGGCGTGCGCACCAATCAGCTGACCGGCTACGGCCTAGTGGTCGGGCTGGACGGCACGGGCGACCAGACCACGCAGATGCCCTATACGACGCAGAGCGTTGCCAACTACCTGCAGCAACTGGGCATCACGCTGCCGGCGGCGCAGGCATCGCAACTGCAACTGAAGAACGTCGCGGCGGTGATCGTGACGGCGCAACTGCCGGCCTTCGCGCAGCCGGGGCAAACGCTCGACATCAACGTGTCGTCGATGGGCAACTCCAAGTCGCTCAAGGGCGGCACCCTGATCGCCACGCCGCTGCGCGGTGCCGATGGCGAGATCTACGCGCTGGCCCAGGGCAACCTGGTGGTCGGCGGCGCCGGCGCTTCGGCCGGTGGCAGCAAGGTGCAGATCAATCACCTGAGCGCCGGTCGCGTGCCCAACGGCGCGCAGGTCGAGCGCGCAGTGCCGACACCGCTGCTCGACGGCGACACGGTCAACCTCGGCCTGAACGCAGTCGACTTCCAGACCGCGCGGCGCGTGGCGATGGCGATCGACCGCAAGCTGGGTGCCGGCACCGCGCTGGCCATCGACGGCCGCACCGTGCAGGTCAAGGCGCCGCACGACGCCAACGGCCGCGTCAACTTCATCGCCGAGCTCGAAGAGATCACGCTGGAACAGGCCGCGCCGGCCGCCAAGGTCGTGATCAACGCGCGCACCGGCTCGATCGTGCTGAACCAGACCGTCACCCTCGGCCCCTGCGCCATCGCGCACGGCAACCTGTCGGTGACGATCAGCTCGACGCCCGTGATCAGCCAGCCCGCACCGTTCTCGGGTGGCAAGACGGTGGTCACCGAGCAGGCCAGCATCCAGATCAAGAACGAGCCCGGAACGATGCTGCAGGTGGCCGGTGCGCCGCAGCTGGCCGATGTCGTCAGGGCACTCAACGCGCTTGGCGCCACGCCACAAGACCTGCTCGCAATTTTGCAAGCCATCAAGGCGTCGGGCGCCCTCAACGCCGAACTCGAGGTGATCTGACATGGCGATCTCCACCGCACTGCCGACCATGGCCACCAACGGGCTGGCCGCGGACGCCCGTTCGCTGGACTCGCTCAAGCTGGCGGCCGGTGGCAACGACCCGAAGGCGGTCAAGGAAGCGGCCAAGCAGTTCGAATCGCTGTTCATGCGCGAGCTGATCAAGAGCATGCGCGAGGCCACGATGAAGTCGGGCCTGATGGACAGCGATGGCGAAAAGCTCGGCAGCGATCTGCTCGACCAACAGTTCGCGGTGCAGCTGTCGGGCATGCCCGGCGGCCTGACCGATGCGATCACGCGCCAGCTCACGCAGCAGATGACCGGCAACGCGCGCAGCACCGTGCCGACGGTGTCGATGGGCGGCAGCACCGGCGTCAACCCGAGCGCCAGCCAGACCGGCTTCGTGTCGCAGCACACCGCTGCAGCCGAGCGCGTGGCGCAGGCCAGCGGCATTCCATCGAGCTTCATGATCGGCCAGGCCGGCCATGAAACGGGCTGGGGCAAGAGCGAGATCCGCAACGCCGACGGCAGCAACTCGCACAACCTGTTCGGCATCAAGGCCGGCGGCAGCTGGACCGGCAAGGTCGCCGAGATCACCACCACCGAATACATCGACGGCGAGCCGCGCAAGGTAACCGCCAAGTTCCGCGCCTACGCCTCGTTCGAGGACTCGTTCCGCGACTACGCCAAGTTGATCGGCGACAGCCCGCGCTACGCCCAGGCCCGCGCCAACACCGGATCGGCCCACGCCTACGCCAGCGAACTGCAACGCGCCGGCTACGCGACCGATCCGTCCTATGCGGCCAAGCTGAGCCGTGCCATCAACACCACGCTCGCGCTACAACGCGGGACACAGGCATGAGTCTTTTAAACGTCGGCGCACGCGCCCTGCTGGCCAACCAGATGGCGCTGGCCACCACCGGCCACAACATCGCCAATGCCAACACGATCGGCTATTCGCGCCAGACCGCGGTCATGTCGCAAGTGCCCGGCCAGTACCTGGGCAACGGCTACATCGGCAAGGGCGTCGAGGTCTCGAGCATCGAGCGCTCGCACAGCGACTTTTTGACGCGCCAGGCGGCGCTGGCGCAATCGGTGTCGGCCATGGACACGACCCGGGCCGACCGGCTGGCCGCGCTGGAAGACATCTTCCAGGGCGGCAAGACCGGCCTGGGGGCGGCCGTCAACGACATGCTCAATTCGTTCTCGGACGTGGCCAGCACGCCGACCGACGTGACGGCACGCAACGTGGTGATCGCGCGTGCCGATGAAATGACGGCGCGTTTTCGCAATGCGCAGACGCGCATCGACGACCTGCAGCACGGCGTGAACGACCAGTTGGGCGATTCGGTCAAGTCAATCAACGCCCTGGCCAAACAGATCGCGGACCTGAACGCGCAGATCGTGCGCGCACCCGGCGGCCCCGACAGCCCGAACGACCTGTTGGACCAGCGCGACCAGGCCGTGCGTTCCCTCAATCAACAAGTGCAGGCCACCTCGGTGCTGGCCGACGACGGCAGCCTCAGCGTGTTCGTCGGCGGCCAGGCGCTGGTGCTGAGCGCATCGGCGGCGCCGGTGTCGCTGGTGGCTGGCGAAGGCGGCACCAGCAAGGTGGCGATCACGCGCGGCTCTTTGACCAGCATCGTCGACGAGAACTCGGTCGGCGGCGGCGCCGTGGCCGGCTTGCTGCGCTTTCAGAACGTCGACCTGACCGAGGCGCGCAACGGCCTCGGACGCATGGCGCTGGTGCTGACGAACGAAGTCAACGCGCAGCATCGGCTGGGCATCGACCTCGACGGCAACGCCGGCGGCGACTTCTTCAAGCCGATCGCGTTGTCGAGCGGCCTGCCCGGACCGGGCAACACCGGCAACGCCGAGGTCGGCGTCAGCGTGGGTGATTCGTCGGCGCTCGTGGCTTCGGACTACCAAGTGGTGTTCGGCGCCGCCGGCAGCCTGCAGGTCAAGCGCTTGTCGGACGGCAAGGTCTCGAACTTCGCCGGCCCGATGCCGGTGCAGGTCGACGGCCTGAGCCTGAGCCTGGCCTCGGGCACGGCTGCGGCCGGCGACAGCTTCGTGCTCAAGCCCTTCGCGAGCGCGGCCGGATCGATGGCGACGGCCATCGCATCGCCGCGCGAACTGGCGGCGGCCAGTCCGGTGCAGGCCAGCGGCAGCACCGCCAACACCGGCAGCGTGAAGATCGGCTCGATCGCCGCCGATTCGGCCAACCCCAACCTGCAGGCCAGCGTGACGCTGACCTTCACCGCCGCCGGCACCTTCGACGTGTCGGGCACTGGCACCGGCAACCCGAGCGGCCAGGCCTATGCGGCCGGCCAGCCGATTTCCTTCAACGGCTGGAGCCTCACGCTCAGCGGCACGCCCAAGCCCGGCGACACCATCACCGTGGCGGCCGCCAGCGCGGGCTACAGCGCCCTGAACGCCGGCAATGCCGGCGCGATGCTGGGCCTGCGCGACAAGGCGGTGTTCGATGGCGCCGCGATGTCGGACGGCTACGCCGCGCTGATGGCACAGGTCGGCGTGCGCTCGCAAAGCGCGCAGTACGCGGCCGGCATCTCGGGCTCGATCGCCTCGACGCTGGAGACCGAACGCACCAGCGTGGCCGGCGTCAACCTCGACGAAGAAGCGGCCAAGCTGCTGCAGTACCAGCAGGCCTACCAGGCCTCGGCCAAGATGATCCAGATCGCGCAGAACATCTTCGATTCGCTGCTGCAGAACATGTGAGCGCCGGCGCCACAGAAAGAGACGTTTTCCCATGACCAACGCCACCCGCCTGGCCAGCGCCAACACCTACGACAACGCGCTCGGCCAGCTCACGTCGCGCCAGGCGCAGTTGTCCAAGCTGCAAGAGCAACTGTCGGCCAGCAAGCGCGTGCTGCGGCCGAGCGACGATCCGACCGCGGCGGCACAGGCCGAGCGCGCGATCACGCGGCAATCGCGCGTGACCACCGACCAGCGCGCGCTGGAGGTGCAGCGCAACGCCATGAGCACCGCCGAATCCACGTTGGGCGACGCGGTTCAGGCGGTGCAGGAATTTCGCACGCTGGTGGTCCAGGCCGGCAACAGCGCCCTGACTGCCACCGACCGGTCGAGCATCGCGCAACGCCTGACCACGCTGCGTGACCAGATCCTCGGCTTTGCCAACACCAAGGACAGCAACGGCCTGCCGCTGTTCGGCTCACTGGGCAGCACGTCGACGCCTTTCGTCGACCAGGGCACGGGCGTGACCTTCGACGGCCTTGCCGGCCAGACGGCGGCGGGCGAGCTCTCGGTGCCGGCCACGCTCGACGGCCATGCCGCATGGATGGACGTGCCGACCGGCAACGGCGTGTTCGCCGTGGCGCAGGCCAGCACCAGCGCCAAGGTCTGGAGCGACGCCGGCCACGTCACCGACCCGGCGGCGATCACGGGCCACGGCTATCGCATCGACTTCGCGGTGGCCGCGGGCGTCACCAGCTACAGCGTGATCGACACCAACACCAGCGCGGTCGTGCAGGCCGCGCAGCCCTATACCGCAGGCCAGGCCATCGCGTTCGAGGGCATCTCGCTGGTGGCCCAGGGCGCGCCGGCCAACGGGGATGCGCTGGTGGTCAGCCCCAGCACCCGCAGCAGCCTGTTCGGCGTGCTCGACCAGGCGATCGCTGGCGTCAAGGATGCGGCCAGTTCGGCCACGCTGGGCCAGAACGTGGCGCAGGCGCTGGCGCAGATCGATGCCGGCCAGTCGCGTCTGTCGTCCTCGCGCGGCCTGGCCGGCGACCTGCTCAACCGCGTCGACAACATCGCCGACCGTCAGGAGTCGCGCAGCATCCAACTGGAAGCCGACCGCTCGCGCGCCGAAGACCTCGACGTGGTCAAGGCGCTGTCGGATTTCTCGACGAACCAGACGGCATACTCGGCCGCCCTGGGTTCGTACGCGCAGATCCAGAAGCTGTCGCTCTTCAACTTCATCAGCTAACCACAGCGTCCCATGGCCCAATCGGTCCTTGGCAGCCTGACCCTCGGCTACCGTCCCTTGTGGAATCGCGCGCGCGCGCTGGCCGGCGTGCAGCTCTATGTTCACGAAGACGACCAGGGCATCGACGGGCAGCATCTGCTGCGCACCCTGGCCGAGCTGTGCTCTGCCGAATCCCCCACCCTGCTGCTGTCGCCGCGCTCGCGCAGCATGCTGGCCGGTTTGCTCTCCCACGCCGGCCGCGCCGACGCGCTGATCGAAGTACCGGTCGCCTGGCTCGACGATGCGGCGCTGCGCGAGCTGGCCCGAACGGCGCACCTGCGCGGCGCCAGGATGGTCGCCAGCGGCTCGCCGCAGCAGCCGCCCGACGCGCAGGCGGCACGCTGGTTCGAGCGCCGCATGCTGACGCTGTCGACGCAGGATGCGGCGCTCGCGCTGCAGGCGGCGCTGCAGGCACGCCGGGCGGTGGCGGCCGGGCGCATGGTCACGCGGGCCGACAGCAGCCCAGTGCTGCCGACCGCGCTGATCGACGGCGTGGCCAGCCGGGTGCTGGCCGACCATGCGCTCGACCAGCAAGGCGCCTGGGCCGTGGCAGGCTGGCCGGTCGAAGACGTGCTGCATGCGCACCGCGGCAACCCGTTGCCGCCGATGCACCGGGCGATCGTGCAGACCATGAACGCCATCGACGCCGAACCTTCGCTCGATCGCGTCGAGCAGATGTTCGGCCAAGACCCGGCGCTGGCCTATCGCCTGCTGCTGTACCTCAACTCGGCCGGCCTGGGCATCCGCGCGGGCGTTGCGTCGCTGCGCCACGGTTTCATGATGCTGGGCTTTCGCTCTTTGAGCGGTTGGCTGTCCGAACAACTGCCGCATGCCAGCGAGGACAACAGCCTGCGGCCGGTCAACGCGGCCATGGTGCTGCGCGGCCACTTGATGGAACACCTGATGGACGCGGGCGTGGAGCAGGAGCTTCGGCGCGAGGTCTACCTGTGCGGCCTGTTCGCCCAACTCGACCTGGTGCAGGACGAACCGCTGCGCACCAGTTTTTCGCGCATCCCGATGCCCGATCGCATCGTGTCCGCGATCACGTCGGGCTC
>Ga0190273_10000431_pt1 | contig 16109 bp, 19 predicted proteins | sample Popmic504IS_FD_134513 | JGI IMG/M metagenome (GOLD analysis project Ga0190273, IMG submission 134513) | Populus adjacent soil microbial communities from riparian zone of Shoshone River, Wyoming, USA - 504 IS | ecosystem: Environmental > Terrestrial > Soil > Riparian zone > Trees stand | place... | reverse complement strand
GGGACGCCGAAGCCCGCGAGCGCTCCGCCGCCGCCGAGGCCAAGGCCACCGAGCTGGTCTCGAACGCCATCGCCGAGGGCGACGTCAACGCCATCAACTACTTCGTCGCCCAGAAATACATCGAGGCGTTCGGAGAGCTGGCCCGCTCGCCCAACCAGAAGACGGTGATCGTACCGGCCGACTTCGCCGGCATCACCGGCTCCGTGGCGGGCGTCGGCGAGCTGATCAAGTCGCTAGCGGCCGAAACTCGGGCGGCGCCGTCGACCTCTCCGGCCGTGCCGCGCACTCGGCCGCCGGCGGGGAGCTGAGCCGATGGACATGCTCACCGAGCTTTACCTCGCCCACCCGTTCTGGAGCTGGATGGCCTTCGCCGCCGTGCTGCTGGCGGTCGAGGTGTCGACCGGCTCCGGCTACCTGTTGTGGCCGGCCGGGTCGGCGGCGGTCGTGGCGCTGGTTACGCCGGTGTTGCCCGGCGGCTTTGCGGGCGAACTGACACTGTTCGCGGGACTGACGCTGGTGACGAGCCTGCTCGGCCGCCGCTTCTTCCCCCGCAAACACGAGCTCGGACCGGACATCAACGACAACTTCGGGCGGCTTGTCGGCAAGCACGGAATCGCCGTCAGCGCCTTCGAGCGCGGGCGCGGCCGGGTGTCCATCGACGGCAAGGAGTGGGCGGCCCTGGCGGAAGACGGCGTGGAGCCCGCGCTCGAGCAACGGGTCGAAGTGGTCGCCGCCGAAGGCGCGGTGCTCAGGGTCCGCGCGGCCTAGCGGTTCTCGTCCAGCCAGACCCGCAGCGCCCGCAGGAACGGCAGGGCGGCCTCGAACTCTTCCGGCGTGAAGGCCTCGCGCAGGCCGGCATAGTAGGGCCGCAGCGCCGCGATCGCCTGCTCGTAGGCCGCGGCGCCCTTCGCGGTCATCGTCACCAGCTTGCGGCGGCCGTCGGTCTGGTCGGGGACGACATCGACGAACCCCTGGGCCTCCAGCCGCTGCACGGTATTGGTCATCGCCCCCTTGGTGACCTGAAAGGCGCGCGCCAGTTCCACCGGCGTCTGCGATCCGCCCCTTCGGCAGAAGTGGGTCAGCACGCCGAACTGCGCAGCACTCATCCCCTCCGGCAGCGAGCGTTCGAGCCGCGCGGTGACCAGCTGGTCGATGATGCCTATCTCGGTGAAGACCTGGACGTCCGGCCGGTCCTTGGCCGTCATGCGCGCCACATCTGCGCGGCGAGCCCGCGACGGGGCGCAGGCGGGACCGGTTTGGTATAGCCGATGCGGGCCAGCATCTGGATGCGCCCGCCGCCGGGAGTGAGCTCTCTGTGCACGGCTTCGCGCAGGGCGTCTTGCGTCTCGTATTCCTGCAGCAGTTGGCTCCACGGGTGCATGGCCAGCCCCGTTCCCGTCGCCGCCAGGTTGGCCTGAACGTAGGAGGCGCCGGCTGCTAGCTGTTCGGCGCGAGTGTCGCCCTCGGTGACCAGCCAGACGAAGCCGCGCGAAGTGTCCGACGCCGTCTTCAGGAACGACAGCGACTGGCCGAAGGCGAAGCTGCCCGGCCGCTTCATCCTGTCTTGGGTCAGCAGGCCGACGGCATGCGCGGTCTCGATGACGCCGCCTTCGATCGATATCCCGTAGCGGTGAGCGGCGACATCCTTGGAGCCGATGAAGGTGCGATCGACGCTCTCCTGGTGGGCGGCGGGTGTGTGGGCCTCAACCTCGGCGCCCTTGAACACCAGCGCCTTGAGCCGCTCGACCCGTGCGACGTCCGTCGCCGATCCGGCCCGCACCAAGGACGCCATCGCGGCATCGACGATGGTGCGTGACGCGGACGCCGCGATCGGCCGCTCGTCAAACGCCGTGCGGTTGGTGCGGCGAGCCAGCACGTGCCGGAACAGCGGATCGGGCGAGCCGCCCGGGCTGAACCGCACCCGCGCCACCGGGCGCTCGTCAAGCAGGCGGGGCTCACCGGCCGGGAAGGGTTCGACGGCGGCATTCAGCCCCTCGCGCGCCGCCGCCATGCGCAGCAGCTCGAGAAAGGCGCCGCAGCCGATGACGATCTGGCGGTTGAAGGGGTCGGTGATCGGCAGCAAACGCGCGGTGTCGACGTAGAGCGTCAGCTCGCCCGGCGCGGACAGGTCGACCAGCCACGGCTGCATGTTGTGCGGGTTGGGCGCGAGGATCGCCCACGACAGCGCCCGGCAACGCGGGTCGGTCTCGGCCGCGCCGGGATTGCGCCAGGCCGCCCGGGTGTCGTCCGGCGTAGCGGCGCAGCTCGAGGTGGCGGCGAGAACGACGCCGCCTCCAATCAGCCTGATAAAGTCGCGTCGTTGGTTCATGATTGAACCATCTCGTTCAATATTGAACGAGTCAAGCCTCTCCAAGCGTGAGCTTCATGCCCTTGTTGGCCAGTTCGTCGGCTCGTTCGTTGAGCTCATGGCCTGCGTGGCCCTTCACCCAGCGCCAGGCGACGTCGTGGCGCAGGCGCGCTTCATCCAGCCGTCGCCAGAGGTCCTCGTTCTTGACCGGCTTCTTGTCGGCCGTCTTCCAGCCGCGGCGCTTCCAGTTGTGCACCCACTCGCTGATGCCCTTCATGACGTAGGTGCTGTCGGTGTGCAGCTCGACCTTACAGGGCTTCTTCAGCGCCTCCAGCGCCTGGATGGCGGCCATCAACTCCATGCGGTTGTTGGTGGTCGCCGGCTCGCCGCCGCATAGCTCGCGCTCGTGGCTGCCGGAGATCAGGATCGCGCCCCAACCGCCCGGCCCCGGATTCCCCCGGCAGGCGCCGTCAGTGTAGATCAGCACGCTCGGCGTCACGCCATCTCGCCCATCAGGGTCAGGCCGGAGCGGTGGACGGCCAGCTTGCGCTCGTATTCCAGCGGGTCCTTGGGACGCACCAGTGCGCCTTCCGGGGTCGAGCCCCAGTCGGCCAACCGCGTCAGGAAGAACCGCATCGCCGCGCCATGCGCCAGCATCGGCAAGGCGGCGCGCTCGTCGGCGCTCAGCGTCCGCCGCTTCTCGTAGCCCTGGATGAAGGCCCGCGCCGAGGTCAGGTTGAAGCTGCCGTCGGCCTCGAAGCACCAGGCGTTCAGCGCCACCGCGACGTCGTAGGCCAGCTGGTCGTGGCAGGCGAAATAGAAGTCGAAGGCGCCCGCGAACTTGCCGTCCTGGAAGAAGACGTTGTCGGGGAAGAAGTCGGCGTGGATCGTGCCTTCGGGCAGCCCCCTCGGCCAGGCGGCGGCGAAGGCGGCGAGGTCGCCCTCGATGGTGTCGGCCAGCCCCGGCTTGAGGTCCTCGGCGGCCTGGCGCAGCGGGTGGAACATGCGCGCCCAGTGGTCGTGGCCGAGCGCGTTGGCCCTTCGCCCAGTGAAACCCTCGCCCGCCGTATGCAGCCAGGCCAGCCCCTCGCCCGCCTCACGGCAGTGGGCCGCCGTCGGCCGCCGCGCCGAGATGCCGGTCAGGAAGGTGATGATGGCGCATGGTTTGCCGCGCACCTTCTTCAGCGGCGAGCCGTCACGGGCATGGACGGGCGTCGCGCCCGGAAAGCCATGCTCGGCCAGATGGTCGAGCAGCGCCATGAAGTAGGGCAGCTCGGACTCCACGAACCGCCGCTCATAGACCGTCAGGATGAAGCGGCCGGCGTCCGTCTCCAGCAGGAAATTTGAATTCGAAACGCCCTCGGCGATGCCCTTGAACGCGGTCGCCTTGCCAAGGTCGTACTGGCCCAGGAGCTCGCTCAGCTCCTCGTCGGTGATGTCGGTATAGACGGCCATACAGCGGGGATGCGTGACGGATCAACGCCGGTCAAGCCGCGATCCTTCTCCCCTCGCGGGAGAAGGTGGCCCGCGAAGCGGGTCGGATGAGGGGGCTCCCAGAACTGTCCGATAGGCAGCTTGCGGAGAGGGCGGTGCGCCCCCTCATCCGTCAGCCTCCGGCTGCCACCTTCTCCCGCGAGGGGAGAAGGGCGTTCATTCGCGCGATGGCGGCTTCCGCCTCGGCCAGGATGTTGCGGACGATCTCACCCGCCGGGAGCACGTCATGCACGCCCCCCGCCGACTGGCCCATGGCGAAGCACGACTTTTCGGGGTCCAGCCCCTCGACCTGGCCGCCGATGCCGCCCATGGCCTGGTTCTGGATCGAGATCATCGCCTGTTGCGGGAAGGGCTGGATGTCCTGCGGCCGGCTCTCCCAGTCGTCGACATAAGCGTTCTTCTTCACCCGCATCGGCTTGCCCGAATAGGAGCGGGTGCGGATGGTATCCTCGTCCTTGGCTTCGACGATGGCGCGGCGGTACTCATCGCCCGCATGCGCCTCGACCGAGGCGATGAACCGGGTGCCCATCCACACGCCCTGCGCGCCCAGCGCCAGCGCGGCGGCGAGGCCCCGACCATCATAGATGCCGCCAGCCCCGATCACCGGGATCTTCACCGCGTCCACCGCCTGGGCGATCAGCGGCATGGTCCCGACCAGGCCCGTGTGCCCGCCGCCCTCACCGCCCTGGCAGATCACCGCGTCGCAGCCGGCCTGCTCGGCCTTCACGGCGTGCTTCACCGCGCCGCAGACCACCATGACCTTCAGGCCCGCGTTCTTCAGCTTCTCGATGATCGGCATCGGCACGCCGAGACCGGCCACAAAGGACGAGGCGCCCTCTTCGATGATCACTTCCACCGACGCGGTCAGCGCGTCGGGCGTGGCGGCCAGCAGGTCGACGCCGAACGGCTTGTCAGTCAGCGTCCGGACCTTCTGCATCTGCTCGCGGATGAAGCGCGGCGAGGTGCCGGCCATGCCGAGCACGCCATAGCCGCCGGCGTTGGACACCGCCGCCGCCAGCTCGGCGTAGGAAACCCCGCCCATTCCGGCCAGCAGGATCGGATGCTCGACGCCGAGCAGGTCGCAGATGGGAGTGTGCAAGGTCATCAGAACACCGTGTAGCCGCCGTCGATCACGAAGGTGTCGGCGGTGTGGAATTTGGAGGCGTCGGAGGCGAGATAGACGGCGATGCCGCCGAAATCCTCGGGCTCGCCCCAGCGGCGCATGGGCACGCGCGGGATGACCTTCTCGGAGAAGCCGGCGTTCTGCTGAGCGCCCGCCGTCATGTCGGTGGCGATCCAGCCGGGCAGGATGGCGTTGGCGCGCACGCCATAGCGGGCGTACTCGACGGCGATGCCGCGGATCATCGGGATCACCGCGCCCTTGGTGGCGGCATAGGCCTGGTTGCGCGGCGCGCCGTGCACGGCGCTGACCGAGGAGGTGACGACCAGCGAGCCGCCGGGGTCGCCCGCCTTGGCCCGCTCCTTAATGTGCTTGCAGGCTTCCCGGAAGGTCCAGAAGACGCCGTCAAGGTTGACGGTCATCACCTGGCGCCAGGTCTCGGTGCTCATCTCGTCGAACGAGGGCGAGCCGCGGCCCATGCCGGCGTTGGCGGCCACGAAGTCGACGCGGCCCATGGCGGCGACAGCTTCCTGCATGCCCACGACCACGGCGGCCTCGTCCCCGACGTTGACCTGCTGGGCCAGCACGCGGACGCCATAGGTGTTGAGCTTGCCCTCTGCGGCGAGGTTCTTCTCGGCGTTGGAGCCCCAGATGATGACGTCGGCCCCGGCCTGGGCCAGCGCCTCGGCCATGCCGAGGCCGATGCCGCTGTTGCCGCCGGTGACGAGCGCGACCTTTCCATGCAGATCGAACGGCGCGTAGGCCATGGTCGCCTCCCTCTTGGCGTTGAACAGTTGTTCGGACTGAAGGCGGGCGCCGTAGCGTCCGTCAAGCGGAGCGTGCGCGGGCGGCCTCGATGATGCGGACGGTCTCGGACCATTCTACGAGACCGGCGACCTCGGAGTGGCGCACGAAGCGGGCCTCGGCAGCGTCGTCGCCGGCCACCGGCTCACCGGAAATCCAGCGGGCGGCGAAGTCGATCAGGATATAGTGGCGGGTGGTCTCGCCGGAGGTACGCGAGGTGAAAAGGGCGTCGACCACCTCGATGAGGCCGAGCAGCTGCGCCTCGACGCCGGTCTCTTCCTTCAGTTCGCGCAGGGCGGCGGCCTCAGCCGTCTCCCCCCATTCGATGCGCCCACCCGGCAGGCTCCATTGGCCGAGCCTCGGCGGCGTGCCGCGCCGGACCAGCAGGACCTCGTCGCCGCGCAGGACGACGACGCCGACCGCCGGGACCGGCTGCTGGGTCATGTGGCCGTCCAGCCCCCGTCGACGGTGAGCGCCGCGCCGTTCACCGAGGCCCCGGCATCGCTGGCCAGATAGAGGAGCAGGCCGCCCAACTGGTCGAAGGTGACGAACTTCTTGGTCGGCTGGGCGGCGAGGATGACGCTCGTCACCACCTCGTCCTCGCTGATGCCGCGCGCCTTGGCCTGGTCGGCAATCTGGGCATCGACCAGCGCCGTTTTCACATAGCCGGGGCAGATGGCGTTGCAGGTGATGCCCTCGCGGGCGACCTCCAGCGCGATGGTCTTGGTCAGGCCCACGACCCCGTGCTTGGCGGCCACATAGGCCGACTTGAACGGCGAGGCGACGAGGCCGTGCGCCGACGCGATGTTGACGATCCGGCCCCGGCCTTGCGCCTTCATCAGCGGGATGGCGGCGCGGGCGGTATGGAAGGCGCTGGTCAGGTTGATGGCGATGATCTGGTCCCACTTCTCGAGCGGGAAATCCTCGACCGGGGCCACATGCTGGATGCCGGCGTTGTTGACCAGGATGTCGAGGCGGCCGAGCTGGGCGTGGGCCGATGCGATCAGGTCGGCGATCTGGCCGGGGTTGGTCATGTCGGCGCCGTGGTAGAGGGCCTTGACGCCCATGGCCTCGATGCCGGCGCGGGCCTGCTCGATGGCAGCGGCGTCGCCGAGGCCGTTGAGCACCACGTGGACGCCCTGCCCGGCCAGCGCTTGCGCCAGCGCCAGGCCGATGCCGCTGGTCGAGCCGGTGACGACAGCCACCTGGCCCTGAAGTCCAAAATCGACAGCCATTCTACCTCGGAGGCGGGGGTTGGGGACGGGCGAAGACCCAGTCGGTATCGGTGGAAAGCGCCGGCTCGAACTTGTAGCCGGCGGTGTCGAAGGCCTTGAGCCCTTCGGCCTCGTCGATGCTGTGGTCGATGGCGTAGCGCGCCATCAGCCCGCGCGCTTTCTTGGCGAAGAAGCCGAGCACGCGCAGCTGGTTGCCCTTGGCTTCCTTGAAGTGGCAGGTGACCACCGGGATCTCGAGCGCTTTGGTATCGACCGCGCCGAAGTATTCCTGGCTGGCGAGGTTCACCAGCGTCGGGTCCTTGTGGCCCTTGGCCGCCGCGTTCAACGTCGCCGCCACGGGCTTTTTCCAGAAGTCGTAGAGGCTCTTGCCGCGTTTGGTCTTCAGCTTGACGTGCATCTCCAGGCGGTAGGCCTGCAAGGCGTCAGCCGGCCGCAGCACACCGTAGAGGCCTGAGAGGATGCGCAGATGGTCCTGCGCCCACTCGAAGCTCGCCTTGTCGAGGCTGCGGGCGTCGAGGCCCGCGTAGACGTCGCCGTTGAAGGCGATGGCGGCCTGCAGCCCGTCCTCGACAGCGGGGTCGAAGTTCTGAAACCGCTCATGGTTCAGGCTGGCCAGCGCATCGGAGATGCCCATCAGCTTCTTGAGGTCGCGCGGCCGCAGCTTGGCGGTGACCTTGGCGAGCTCGGCGATGTCGTCCTTCAGCGCCGGCGTCGTCAGCGGCAGCGTCCGCGCGGGCGCTTCGAAGTTCAGCGACTTGGCGGGGGAAATCACCATCAGCATGGCAGCGCTATACCCGTCATCCTCGGGCTTGTCCCGAGGACCCATGAACACCGGTTCCAGACGATTTGCTCACCACGCATGGGTCGTCGGAACAAGTCCGACGATGACGCGCGGAGAGGGTCAGAATAGCACCCGCGGGTTCATGATGCGCCCGGGATCGAGGGCTGACCGCACGGCGCGCAAAGCCGCGACCTCGACGGGCGATTTGTAGCGCAGGGCTTCCTCGGACTTCATCGCCCCCAGGCCATGCTCGGCGCTGATCGAGCCACCGAGGGAGGCGGCGATGTCGTGGACGATGCGCGAGCCCTCGTCGCGCCGGGCGTTGTGGGGGGCGTCGTCAGCGCCCTCCCCGCGCAGCACGTCGTAGTGGACGTTGCCGTCGCCGACGTGGCCGAAGGCGACGACGCGGGTCCCGGGCGCGAAGCGCTGCACGGCGGCGGTGGCGGCAGCGATGAACTCGGCAATGCGGGAGACGGGAACCGAGACGTCGTGCTTCCAGGCGGCGCCTTCCGGGCGCTGGCCGGCCGACTGGTTCTCGCGGATGGCCCACAGCGCTTTGGCTTGAGCATCGGTCTGGGCGACGGCGGCGTCGAGGACGAGGCCGCTTTCAAGCGCTTGGGTGAGGACACGCTCAAGCCCAGCTTCGGCCGCGCCAGGTTCGCCGCTGGCGGTCTCGATGAGGACGTACCAGGGGTGCTCGGCCGCCAGCGGCTCGCGCAAGCCGGGGATGTTCTTCAGCGCGAACGCGACCCCGAGGCGGCTCATCAGCTCGAAGGCCTCGACCTGGCCGCCCGTCTGCTCCTTGGCTTGCACCAGCAGGCTGATGGCGTCGGCCGGCGAGGCCACCGCGCACATGGCCAGGGCCCGCGACGGCAGGATGGGAAACAGCTTCAGCGAGGCGGCGGTGACGACGCCCAGCGTCCCCTCGGCGCCGATCAGCAGCTGCTTGAGGTCATAGCCGGTGTTGTCCTTGCGCAGGCGCTTGAGGCCATTCCACACCTCGCCGTTCGGCAGCACCGCTTCGAGCCCCAGCACCAGGTCGCGCATCGTCCCGTAGCGCAGCACCTGAGTGCCGCCGGCGTTGGTCGAGACCAGCCCGCCTATGGTGGCCGAGCCCTCCGACGCCAGGCTCAGCGGAAAGCGGCGGCGCTTTTCCAGCGCGGCCTCGTGCACGAGGGCCAGCGGCACACCGGCCTCCGCGACGATGACGTCGTCGAAGGCGTCGACATCGCGGATAGCGCGCAGGCGGTCGGTGGACAGCAGCACCTCCCCCTGCGGAATCTGGCCGCTGACGAGCCCGGTATTGCCGCCTTGGGGCGTAATGGCGACGCCGGCCTCGGCGCAGATGCCGACCACGGCCGAAACCTCCGTCGTGGAGCCCGGCAGCGCCAGCAGCGGCGTCTGGCCCGTCCAGCGGCCCCGCCATTCGACCAGCTTGGGGGCGATGCGCTCAGGGTCCTGGCTCCAGCCGCCATCGCCCAGCACCGCCTTGAGGCGCGAGAGAACGTCGGCGGGGACGGGGGCGGTCATGGCATCAGTATATCAGCCAACGTGCCCGGCGGCGCGCCGCAGCCGGTCGTTGATCGCTTCGCCGAGGCCGTGGTGGGGGATGGGAGCGACAGCGATGGCCGCCGGGTTGGTGCGGTCGGCGGCCCGGAGCATGGAAAAGAGGTTGGCGGCGGCCTCGCGCAGGTCGCCCAAGGGGCTGAGATTGAACGGGCTGTCGGAAGTCCCGAATGCAAGGAAGGCTTCGCCCTCATGCGGTTCAGCGTTGATCCGCACCGGCGCGTTCGGCGCATAGTGGAGCGACGTCCGGCCGGGCGAGCGCTTTGCATCCGCCTCGGCGTCAGCCAGCGGCCCGATCAGCGCTTCGATCTGGTCGCGGGTGACAGCGCCGGGACGCAGCAGGCGCGGCGGACCATCCAGCAGCGCCACCACCGTGGACTCCAGCCCGACCTCGCAGGGGCCGCCGTCGAGTGTGACGGCCGCCGCAGAGCCGGTCTCCTCGACCGCATCGGCGAAAGTGGTCGGGCTCGGTCGGCCTGAGCGGTTGGCCGACGGCGCCACGACCGGGCCGCCGAAGGCTTCCAGCAGCGCTCGAGCAAGCGGGTGAGCGGGCACGCGGACCGCGACCGTGTCGAGCCCGGCGCGGGCAAGGTCGCTGACGGCCTCGCCGTCTTTCAGAGGCGCGACGATGGTCAGCGGGCCGGGCCAGAAGGCCTCCGCCAGCGTCCGCGCTCGAGCGTCGAAGATCGCGATGCGCTCGGCGGCGGCGGGGTCCGCCACATGCGAAATCAGCGGGTTGAAACTCGGGCGGCCCTTGGCTTCGTAAATCTTCGCCACTGCCAGCGGATTGCCTGCGTCCGCCGCCAGCCCATAGACCGTCTCGGTCGGCAGGATGACGAGCTCGCCCGCCCGCAGAGCCTCTACGGCGGCGGCTATTTCGCGCGTTTGGCTGTCAGGGCGATGGTCACCTTGACCGTCGCTGGAATGACCTCGGTCGATTTCCACTCGTCCTGCCCTACGCCGAACGCCAGGCGATTGAGGTTCACGGCCGCGTTCATCTTCGCCGTGCCGCCCGTGATGGCGAGGGTGAAGGGCAGGGTCAACGGCTTCGTGACGCCGCGGATGGTCAGGTCGCCCACCGCCGCATAGCGCGACCCGCCCAGCGACTTGAACGAGCGGGTGACGAAGGTCGCCTTCGGGTACTTCGCCGCCGAGAACCACACCGGGTCCGGCAGGGCGGCGTCACGGTCGGCGTCGCCTGTCGCGGCGGAGGCCACGTCGATGCTGACGCGGGCGCTGGAGTGGGCGAGATCCCTGGGGTCAAAGCGGATTTGCGCGTCCCACCGGCGGAAGGCGCCGCTCACCGCCTCGCCGGAGAAGGTGGAGGAAAAGCCGACCTTCGAGGCGGCTTTGTCCACCGTCCAAACAGGCGGGGCGGCATAGGCCGGACCAGCGACGGCGAGCGCCAGGGCGAAAGCGGCCATCCTCATGGGGTGTGTCCTTCGGCCCGGCGGCGCGGCCAGAACGGGATCATGCGGCCAAGCTCGTCGGCCTTGTCGATGAACTGGTGCTTGAGCGCTCCAAGGATGTGCAGCGGGATCAGCACGTAGATGGTCGCCTTGCCGAGCAGGTCGTGCACGATTTCCAGCACCTCGTGAACGTCGTGCGTATCGCCGCCCACCCACTGCGCGATGGGGATTTGCGGCACATGGATCGGGCCGAGCATGACCGGATAGATGGCGTAGAGCTTGCCCGCCGACACCATCGCCCAGCCGCTCAGCGGCAGGCCGATGATCGCTATGTAGAAGAGCACGTGCACCGTCCGCGCCAGCCGCCGCTCCCAAGGCGCTAGGGTGTCGGGCATCCGCGGCGGCTTCATCACCAGCCGCCAGGCCAGCCGCCCGAGACTGAGCAGCAGCACGACGATGCCGATGGTCTTGTGCGGTTGCAGGGCGCGCACATGGGCCAGGCCCTTCAGGTCATCGGCGTTCCAGGCGATCAGCACGTTCCAGACGAGCAGCCCGGCGATGGCCCAGTGAAAGGCCATGGCCACATAGGAGTACCGGTCCGGCGGGCTGTTCATTTCTTCAGGAACTCGGCCTCGATGAAGATGTCGACCTTGTCGGCGACGATCTCCGGCGACAGGAACTTCGAGCCGAACTCGGTGCGGTCGATCTGGCCCGCCGCCGTGAAGCCGACCCGCTGTCCGGCGATGGCGTTGGCGGTGTAGCCGTCGAAGATGATGTTCAGCTTCACCGGCCGGGTGACGCCGTGCAGGGTCAGGTCGCCTTCCATGGTCCCGCGCGTGGCGTCCATGGGGGTCAGCTTCGTCGAGACGAAGGTCGCTGTCGGATGCTCACCGCCGCCCAGGAATTCCTTCGCGAACTTGGCGCTGATCGCCGGATCGCCAACGTCGATGGAGTTGACGTCCACCGTCACCTCCACCTTCGAGGCCGCCGGGTTCTTGGGGTCGTAGTCGAAGTGGGCGTCGAAGGTGTTGAAGCGGACGACGTAGTCCGACAGCCCCATGTGCCGGACCTTGGCGATGACGCTGGCGTGGCGCTTGTCGAGCTCATAGCGCCCCGCCGGCATCTCGGCCGGGTTGCGCGTCAAGGCCAGCGCCGGCCCGGTCAGGACCAGCGCGAGGGCCAGCGAGGCGAGGATGCGGCGCATGGTCGTCGGCTCCGTTACGTCCGCAGCCTCGGCCCGCTTAGCGGCTAAAGCTGGGCCATCATGTAGTCGGCCGAGGAGACGCGGAATTCGCCGCCCTCTTCGACGTTCAGCTTCTCCACGACGCCGTCATTGACGATCATCGAGTAGCGCTGCGAGCGCGAGCCCATGCCAAACTTGCTGCCATCGAACTCCAGCCCGATGTCGCGGGTGAAGGCGCCGTTGCCGTCGGCCAGCATGATGATGTCCTCGCCGACGCCCTGGTCCTCGCCCCACGCCTTCATTACGAAGACGTCGTTGACCGAGATGCAGGCAATGGCGTCGACGCCCTTGGCGCGCAGGTCGGCCGCCTTTTCCTTGAAGCCCGGCAGGTGCTTGGCCGAACAGGTCGGCGTGAAGGCGCCGGGCACCGCCAGCAGCGCCACGCGCTTGCCGGCGAACACCTCATCGGTGGTGATCGGCCGCGGGCCTTCCGGGCCGAATGTCATGAAGGTCGCGTCGGGCAGCTTGTCGCCCTCTTTGATGGCCATGTGGCGTCTCCCTGAATTAAGCCCCTGAGCTTTAAGCGATACATGCCCCGGACGTGACTTGAAAGCGCCGCGGCGAGGGGGAATGTTGGGCCCATGTCCCTCCCTCACCCCGACCCAGGGTTCCTGACCGGCCGTCTGCTGGTCGCCATGCCCGGCATCGACGACCCGCGCTTCGAGCGGGCGGTGCTCTATCTGTGCAGCCACGACGAGGAGCACGCCATGGGCATCGCCGTGAATCGGCCGGTTGAGGGGCTGACCGTGCCCGACCTGCTGGAGCGGCTCGGCGTCGAATCCGAGATCCGCATTCCCCGCGACCTCGTCCTGCTCGGCGGGCCGGTGGAGCGCGAGCGGGGCTTCGTGCTGCACACCGACGACTACGCGGTGGAGGGCTCGTCGATCCCGGTCGGCGAAGGCGTAACGCTGACCGCCACGCGGGAGGTGCTGCAGGCGCTGGCCAGCAAGGCGCGGCCGCGCAAGTCGCTGCTGGCGCTGGGCTACGCCGGCTGGGGCGCGGGACAGCTGGAGCGCGAGGTGCGCGACAACATCTGGCTGGTCTGCGAGCCGGACGAGGCGCTGATCTTCGGCGACGACCACGACCACAAATGGTCGATGGCGCTGGAGCGGATCGGGGTCTCCGCCGCCTGGCTTTCTGGCGCCGCCGGACGGGCCTGAGCGGCTCGATTGCGCTTGCATTTTCCGGGTTAGTTCGCTAAAAATACCCAGTAGTCCGCTCAGATTTTCTGGGCGCAAGCTGGGCCTTACCTTGGCCGCAACCTATTCCTATTTGACAGGTTGAGGGGGCGGACAGGGCGCATGTGTGTGTGCCGGTCCGGCCGGACGAAAGGGGATAGCTATGGCCATCAATTCTCTCACCGTGATGACGCCGGAAGGCGGCCTGTCGCGCTATCTCAGCGAGATCCGCAAGTTCCCCATGCTGGCCAAGGACGAGGAGTTCATGCTGGCCAAGCGCTGGAAGGAACACCAGGATCCCGAAGCCGCCCACCGGATGGTCACCTCGCACCTGCGCCTGGTGGCCAAGATCGCCATGGGCTACCGCGGCTACGGCCTGCCGATCGGGGAAGTAATATCCGAAGGCAACGTCGGCCTCATGCAGGCGGTCAAGAAGTTCGAGCCGGACAAGGGCTTCCGCCTGGCCACCTACGCCATGTGGTGGATCCGCGCCTCCATCCAGGAATACATCCTGCGTTCCTGGTCCCTCGTGAAGATGGGCACCACGGCGGCGCAGAAGAAGCTGTTCTTCAACCTGCGCAAGGTGAAGAGCGAGATCAGCGCCCTGGAAGAAGGCGACCTGCATCACGAGCACGTCGCCCAGATCGCCACCAAGCTGGGCGTGCTGGAAAGCGAAGTCATCTCCATGAATCGGCGCCTGTCCGGCGGCGACGCCTCGCTGAACGCGCCGATGCGCGCCGACGGCGAGAGCGAGTGGCAGGACTGGCTGGCCGATGACAACGCCGTCTCCCAGGAGACCGTGGTCGCCGAGGAAGAGGAGACGTCCCTGCGCATGGGCCTGCTCGAAGAGGCGATGACGGAACTCACTGACCGTGAGCGCCACATCCTCACCGAGCGCCGCCTGAAGGATGACCCGTCCACCCTCGAAGAACTCGCCGCCCAGTACGGCGTCAGCCGCGAACGCGTCCGCCAGATCGAGGTCCGCGCGTTCGAGAAGCTGCAGAAGACGATGAAGGCCGCGGCGCTGGAGCGGAACCTGGTCGAGGCGTAGAGCGTCGCGTCGTGGGAGGCGAGCGAAGCCCAGTAGGGTCTCTCTAGTTTTCGGCACAACCTATGGCTAAGCTGCTCCCGGTTGGGGGACGCATCGTGAAGGTTGGCTGGATAGCGCTAGGGCTGGTTTTGTCCGGTTGCGGGGTGCTCGAACATCAGCAAGACCAGCAGCGAGCCAAAGAGGCGCTTCAGGCCCAGCTCCGCGATCCAAAGAGCGCTCAGTTTCGTAGCTTGCGGATTTCTACGGTTATAACTCCCGAAGGCTCGCTGATTAAGAGCGTCTGCGGCGAAATCAACGGCAAGAACAGCTTTGGGGGCTATGTAGGTTTCCGCCCCTTCGTCTACGTGGTTGAGCGGAAGCTCTCACCCAAAGAGGTCGCCAGGGGTCAGGGTTGGCATCCGTGGGAGAAATCCCACGCCTACATCGCCGGAGAGGAGGAAGTCGGCACGAAGGGTGACATGGCTCGGATTTGCCGTGACCAAGCGATCCTCAGCGAAGACGACGTCAACTTGATCACACCGAATTTATCCAACCTCTATTAGCCTAAAGGCGGACCACGCCACGCGGGCGCAAAAAGTCCAAAGCCGAGTTCGGTTTACGGTGAAAACGGATCCCGCATCAGGATTGTATCGTCGCGTTCGGGGCTGGTGGACAACAGGGCCACGGGCGCGCCGATCAGTTCCTCGATGCGGCGGACGTACTTCACGGCGTTGGCGTTGAGATCCTTGATCGAACGGGCGCCGGCCGTGCTTTCGCTCCAGCCGTCGAGCTCCTCGTAGATGGGTTCGGCGGCGGCCTGTTCCTTCAGGCTGGACGGCAGGTAGTCCACCGTCTTGCCGTCGATCCGGTAGCCGGTGCAGATTTTCAGCCTCTTCAGTCCGTCCAGCACGTCGAGCTTGGTCAGGGCGATGCCGTCGATGCCGTTGATGGCCACCGACTGGCGCACCAGCACCGCGTCGAACCAGCCGCAGCGCCGCGCCCGGCCGGTGTTGACGCCGACCTCGCGGCCGACCGTCGCCAGATGCTGGCCGACCTCGTCGTTGAGCTCGCAGGCGAAAGGCCCCTCGCCCACGCGCGTCGTGTAGGCCTTGACGATCCCCAGCACGAAACCGGCGCCCTTGGGCCCCAGACCGGAACCCGCCGCCGCCTGCCCGGCGACGGTGTTGGAGCTGGTCACATACGGATAGGTGCCGTGGTCGACGTCGAGGAAGGCGCCTTGGGCGCCCTCGAACAGGATGCGCTTGCCGGCCTTGACCGCCTTGTCGAGCACCCGCCAGGCGGGCTGGACGTAGGGCAGGATCTTCGGGGCGATCTCCAGGAGCTGGGCGAGCAGGGCCTCCGGGTCGATCGGCTCCAGCCCGAGGCCCGCCCGCAGCGGGTCGTGGTGGGCGCGCAGGCGCTCGATCTTGACGCGCAGGTCGTCCTCATTGGCGAGGTCGCAGACGCGGATGGCCCGGCGGCCGACCTTGTCCTCGTAGGCCGGGCCGATGCCCCTGCCGGTGGTGCCGATCCTGGCGCCCGGGGCGCTGGCGGCGGCTTCGCGGGCCACGTCCAGCGCCGGGTGGATGGGCAGGATCAGGCAAGCGTTGTCGGCGACGATAAGAACCTCAGGGCTGATGCGGACGCCCTGCGCCTCGATCTTCTCGATCTCGCCGACGAGGTGCCAGGGGTCGACGACGACGCCGTTGCCGATGACCGAGGGCTTGCCCTGCACCACGCCCGAGGGCAGCAGCGCCAGCTTGTAGACCTTGCCGTCCACGACCAGCGTATGGCCGGCGTTGTGCCCCCCCTGGAAGCGGACCACGACATCGGCGCGGTTCGACAGCCAGTCGACGATCTTGCCCTTGCCCTCGTCGCCCCACTGGGCGCCGACCACGGTGACGTTGGCCAATTGCAGATCCCCTCGAAAGCCGCGCGGCT
>Ga0190273_10000430_pt1 | contig 16185 bp, 18 predicted proteins | sample Popmic504IS_FD_134513 | JGI IMG/M metagenome (GOLD analysis project Ga0190273, IMG submission 134513) | Populus adjacent soil microbial communities from riparian zone of Shoshone River, Wyoming, USA - 504 IS | ecosystem: Environmental > Terrestrial > Soil > Riparian zone > Trees stand | place... | reverse complement strand
GCTTCCGAGAAGCGGCTCAACGTCGCTGAACGTCGGCTTCTGATGCTGTGGACGGCTCTCCACCCCTCCCGCAGGGTATTCTGCGGGTAACTGGATGGAGAGCTACGATGGGCAACGTCAGGGTGATCGGTTTGGATCTGGCGAAGAACGTATTCCAGGTTCACGGCGTCGATGCCGATGGCGCCGTGTACTGCGCCAGCGCCTCACGCGGGCTCGACTGGTGAAGCTGTTCGCCAAGCTGCCACCATGTCTGGTCGGGATCGAGGCGTGCGCGACCTCCCACCATTGGGCGCGGGAGTTGATCGCGCTTGGCCACGAGGTGAAGCTGATGCCGGCGCAGTATGTGAAGCCGGAGACACGACCGAGGAAATCCGCACAACGCTGGACGGCTTCGGCGCCGAGTACCTGACGCCCTTTGCAGGTTTCTCACGCTGAATGTCGGCGCGTAAGATAGGGGCTTGGGCGCCCAATGCCGGTCGTCTGTGTTGACGTAACCGTCTCGGACGGCGTGAGTGATTTCACGCCGCGTGTGGGGTCACATCAAACCCACCAACGTGCGGCCTTGCCGGCCGAGGTAGCGGACAAGCCTCTCGGCCGGCGGATCCGCAGTCATCGGACGTATCTTCCGGCGCGCATCAATATCGTTGAGTTGGTGCTATGGTGCGCTCGTAAGCTCAGCTGACGCAGGCTTTAGCGGCCAACTGCCGTCAGAGGCCCTCTGGGGCTGCACAGCCCGACAGGGCAGAATAGCGTAGCGGCGACCGCTCGCTTGACGTCGTTTTAGGCATCGCCAATATCGTGCCCACAGTGCAATATCGCATTACCCGTCTTCGATCTCAGTCAATTGGGTTAGAATGTGCCTTGGCATCTGATCGCCAATCATCTTTTGCAGTAACGGCGTATGGTCATAGATGAGATCGCGGACGTATTGCAGCGGTCTAGGCATGTGGTGAAACATGCGGCCGGTATAATACGCCGCCTGGCTGACCGTTGCCGTATGAGGCTTGCGGCGATCCTCATAGGCTTGGAGCGCGCCAACTACGCTCGCGGTGTCGGCCATCTCGACCGCAGCCAGCTCCCGCGCGAGAAAGTAGCCGTCCTCGATAGACATTCCTGCGCCATATGCCGCGTACGGAGATGTGGGATGGGCCGCATCGCCCACGAGCGTCACGCGGCCCTTCGACCATTGCTTGAGCGGCGGCCGGTCGCGAATTTCCCAACGCTGGAGGTGCTCGACCGGCGTTCGGTCGATCAACGCACGCACCTCGGTGGAGAAGTCTCGAGCGCGATCCTTACAAAATGCTAGCAGATCTGCCGGCGGCGGCCGATCCGGGTCACAGGCTTCCAATACCCACCATTCATAGCCCCATTTGCCATCGTGCCGGATTGGTGTGTAGCTGACCTGCGTGGTGCGGTTGTGCGATACCACTCCCTCTCCCGGCGGCGCCCCTTCCAGAAACACGTAGCCACCAACGAGATGCAACTTCTGATGCCGTATAGGCGCATCGCCCCAGAGCGAACGCCGGACGAACGAGTTGAGACCATCGGCGCCGACAACCACGTCGGCTTCGGAATCCGCGTGATCCGTAAAGACGAGGCGGACACGATCGCCTCGATCATCCAGTTCAGTGATCTTATGTCCCAACCGCAAGACGCCCGGCGGAAGGGCCGCCATCATGCGCTTGTAGAGCCCCATCCTCAGCAAGCCTATGAAGCCGCCGCCATATTCCCGTTCCACTTCAGGCGTGAGACGCACGTCCGCGCGAAGGCGACCGTCGTTCCGCGTGAAGATGGTGTGACATGGAGCGCCGAGGTCATCGACATCGACGCCAATGAGCTTGAGCACCTTTTGGGGCGGCGGCCAGAGATTCAGGATATTCCCCGCGGCTCGGACTTCGCTGGATTGTTCGAACAACGTGACGTTGAACCCGACCCGCAGGGCCGCCAGCGCGGTCGCCATGCCGCCGGGGCCTGCGCCGACGATAGCGATAGAGCCTTTGGCGCCGGATGGGCTACGAACCGTCATAGCTTTCCTGATCCGCCCTCAATCATGCTTGTTGGAGTCAATCTAATCGATGCTTAGATCACCGGCAAGCGCCGAAAGCAAAACCTATCATCACGAAGATCTGCACGCGGCGTTGCTGCAGGCGGGGCGCGCCTTTATCGCCGAACACGGGCATGATCGATTGTCGGTGCGTGCGCTTGCCCAGGCGACAGGTGTGTCGCCTGGTGCACCCTATCATCATTTTCGAGACCGCAGGTCACTCTTAGTCGCGTTGGCGATGGAAGGCTTCGATCGGCTCAATGGGGAGGGTGACAGAATTGTCCGGCAGAACACTACGGGTGCAGAGAAGCTGATCGCGCTCGGCAACGCGCTGATCGATTTCTGCGCTGCCGAGCCGCGGCTCTTCACGCTCATGTACGATAGCGAACTAACGCTTCCGACGATCGAACCGACGTTGGGAGATGCTCAAAAAGCCGGCTTTGAACTCGTGACCCGTGCTTTCCGCAAGGCTGCTCCGTTTTTGGAGCCTCATCAGTTGCAGGCTAGAGCAATGGCATTCTGGGCGACGCTGTATGGATATGCGGCGCTGACGGGAAAAGGTCTGCTGCAGGCGTACGTGCTCGCAGATACGCCAGAAGAATTGGCGCGGCTTGTCATCGTTCGGCAAGCTGTTGGCGATCTGGCCGGAACCGGCTGACCAGCCTCGCCGTCCGGGACGGGCGCGAGCTGCACGCGTAAGATGAACGCCCGCGTCGTCTGACATGCTGCCTAGCACGAAGCTTAAAGCAGACGACTATCCCTAAGCGCGCAAGTCGGTGGTCCGGCGCTTGAGGCGGTCCCAATCGCTCGCAAAGGCGCACTGTTCGCCAAAATTGTTGGACGCATCGGCGCAACGAATAGAACGCAAGCTGAACAATCAATTCTCCTTCCGCGCTCCCTGACGTTAGGCTCGCGCTAGATCGACCATATGGTCGGATTGGTAGTGACTTTTGGCTGAAATTTGGGGGAGATCAAAAATGGACGTACGTGCTCAGGCACCGAAATTCGCCTACGCTGCGTTCCGGGTCATTCTCGGGCTGATTATGGTCGAACACGGATTGATGAAACTTCTCGCTTTTCCGGCCGCAGCGCCCGGCGTCCCTTCACCGCTCCCGCCTCTCCTTGTCTTCGCGGGCGTGCTCGAGACGGTCGGCGGTGCTTTGCTGGCAGCAGGGTTACTGGCTCGCTTAGCTGCGTTCGTGCTGTCTGGCGAAATGGCGGTAGGGTACTTCATGGTCCATGCGCCCAATGGGTTCTGGCCGAGCCTGAATGGAGGCGATCTTGCGGTCCTGCTATGCTTCGCTCTGCTGTTTTTCGCGGCGCACGGCGCCGGACCTTGGAGCGTCGGCGGCAGAGGAACGCTTGCCGATACGTAATATCTTCGCCGGTAAGCGGCTGCCAAGTCGATATGGTGCCAAGGGAGGATACGACCGCAGAAACGGCTTTGGTGCGAGAAGTGAGCATCCGGTACTGCGTGGTTGCGCGCACGTCATGTATGTCCTCGGTGCTAGTAACCTGAATGATTTGCACAATGAGTAAGGGGCACGACTTTTGACGGCTTGATGGTCGCATCGGCGGACCATTCTGCAGCACGCACCGTAAGACCGATCGACAGATTGTACGCGTATAGGGATCAGAGGTAAGGTCAACTGCCCACAACCCCCGCGCCTGAGCTCACAACCTTTACTATGCGAAGACCGCCTCGGGCGGCAGCGCCCGATAGTATGATCGGCCGCGACGATCAGGCCAATGAATCAATGCTGAAGCTAGACGCGAAGCTTGCGTCTGCGCGCTCTTTTTTACGTGAGACGGCGATCAGCGTCGTCATAGTGTCGCGCTAAGCATGTTTTATGCGGCCTGTTCGGTACCGTGCGGTCCTTCGCGCTCGGGGGGGGGGCGCGACCGGCTTCTTTCGTCGGTCTTTATGGTCGCGCCGATGAACAGGCTTGTCGGGCAGGTCGTCCTGGTCGGATTGGCGGCCGATGGTCGTCTGGCATACCTGAGCGCCCGCGGGGCCACGGACAGTGTGCGTCCTGGGTGACCGCCAGAAACGCCGTGAGGTCATCCCAGTCGCCGATCATGCACCGCGCTTGGCGTCGATACTTCGGGCGCCAGAACGACCCAGACGCTGATCATGTCGTTGATCCGAGTTTGCACCAAGACGATCGCGGCTCGATGTCAAAGTCGAAATCCAGGTGTGCAGCAGCCCCCTATATGCTGCCAGCCGTCCCTTGCTCGGTGTCGCGCATCGCGAACTTTTGGATCTTGCCGGTGACTGTCATTGGGAACGTATCGACGATACGGATTCGTGAAGGAACCTTTTGGTGCGAAATCTTGTCCTTGCACCAGGCAAGTACCTCGGCCGGCTCGGCTGGTCCTTTCAGTCTCACCCAAGCGCAGACCTGTTCTCCAAGCCGCTCACACGGGATGCCGAACACCGCCACGTCGGCAACGGCTGGGTGTGTGGCTAATAAAGTCTCGATTTCTGCCGGGTATATGTTCTCCCCACCTCGGATGATCATGTCCTTGATCCGTCCGACGATATGAATTCTGCCGTGCCCATCGATGGTCGCCAGATCACCGCTGTGCATCCAGCCGTCGCGGATTGCGGATTGTGTCGCGTCCGGCTGGTTCCAGTAGCCCAGCATCACGCCGGGCCCGCGCGAGCAGTATTCGCCTGGCGTCCCGAGGGGAACGAGCCGGCCCTCCGCGTCGATCACTCGGCCTTCGAAGTGAGGAAGCATCTTGCCTACCGTTTGGGTGCGCGTCTCCACGTCAGCGTCTGGCGAAGTTTGAGTGCTAAGCGGGCTGGTTTCCGTCATTCCATAGCCAATGGTGATGTCGCGCAAGTTCATGTCCTTGATCATGCGCTCCATCATTGGGGCAGGGCACAGAGCCCCTGCGGCGATGCCGGTTCGCAGCGACGTTAAATCCGTTCCGTCAAAGTCAGGGTGGTCGAGCAGGGCTAGAAACATCGTCGGCACGCCGTGAAGGCCCGTGCAGCGCTCGGCCGCCACTGTTTCGAGCACGTCGCCGGCATCGAACGCTTGCCCGGGAAAGATCATCGCCGCTCCGCTCACCAGGCAGACAAGCACTCCCAAAACCATGCCGAAGCAGTGGTAGAGTGGCACCGGTATGCACAGGCGGTCGTTGGAACCAAGACGCATCCCCGAAGCGGAGCTGACCGCGTTGTGCAGGAGATTGCGATGGCTGAGGGTTGCTCCCTTAGGCGCCCCGGTCGTGCCGCTCGTGAACTGTATGTTGATCGCCTGGCCAGCCTCGAGCACTGGCGATGGGACGGAGCCATCGGCTACGAAAAGGCTGTTTAGTCCAATTCGGGCCGGCGCCGTCGCATTGCCGATTTCGATGACGTATCGCAGGTCCGGAACAGCCGCGTCGAACAACGGAGCCGGCTCGTCACCACCAATCGCGGGCATGATTTCTGTGAGCATGCTGACGTAATCCGATGACTTGAACTTCGTCGCCGTGACGAGCGCCCGCACGCCCGTGAGCCTCAGGGCGTGGCCGAGTTCCTGGGTGCGATAGGCCGGGTTGATCGACACGAGGACCAAACCGAGCCGGGCCGTCGCAAGCTGCGTCAGAACCCATTCCGCGCAGTTGGGAGCGCAGATACCGACCCGATCTCCGACGGTCAGCCCCAAGCGGTCGAAGCCGCGGGCCAATGCGTCAGCCCGGCGCCTCAGCTCGGCCCATGACCATCGGACATTCTGCCACGGGATGACAAGCCCGTCACAGGTGCCATGGTTTTGCACGACGCGATCGAGCCAGCTTCCAATGGTCCCGTCGGACACCGGCGGCTCTGCGGGGCCGGCTACGTAGGACATCATGGCTTTGGCTCTAACGCAACCGGTAGCGCTTGAAAGATCGCCCTACGCTTCGCCCGGACTTTTGGTGTTGGAAGGGTGACAGTCGTGTGTATCGAGTTCACTCCTGAATCGTACTGCTCATCCAAGCCGCTGGTCTTCGCCATACTGATAAGAAGCCGGGTGCCGGGACCGGCGATACCGCGCGTGACGATGGGGACAACAAGCGGGCCAAACCTGGTGAGGTTGGCCTGATGCGGGCTCACGCGCGGGTGCACCATATCAAATCTGCGCCTATAGACCTTCGCAAGGCAATGGTGCCAACTGCGACCGACGTCGGATCTGATTTGTCCGACTGCGGTGATTTCGGGTTTATCGACGGCGGGCTCGACCGCAGACACGGCCAAGACTCTTCGTCCCAGCCCCATTCCGATGTCCCGAAACCGCAGGGCTACCAGAGCGATACCCGTTCTCCCTAGAAGCGCCAGTCGTGCTGACGTTTTTTTCGAGCCTCTTCGTTATCGTCGCATCGCGGAGCGCAGCGACCCCGTCGACCACTTTCACACCGCCATTTGCATAAAGCGATAGAGCAAGATGACCATTCTTCCCTGAGCCTTCGCTGCGATCCCGGCCAATTAGCCTGCGTCGGATTGCGCCAGCAATTGTCTTCAGACGAAAATTGCTGATGCTCCAACCTACGCCGGCGCCGAAGCGCCGGCGTAAACGCTTCAGAATCGAACGCCAGCGCGCACACCGTAAGTTCGGGGCGGTGAGACGACGGTATAGGCTGTTTGCAAAACCGGACGAAGAAAGGTCGACGCATTCAGCGCCTTGTCTTCAATATTGTTGACGAATCCGGTCAAAGACCATCGCTTATTTGGGCCTTGCAACGTGATTGACGCATCACTCTGCGCGTATCTTTTCTGGCGCTCCTCCGGCAGATAGTCCGCCTGAACGTAATAAGATGATGAGAACTTGCTTCTGGCGCCAACGATGAGTTCGTAATCACCCAACTCGAAGGTATGATCATAAGATATTTGCCCGCTCCATTTCGGAGAGTTGACTCCAGGCTGACCGTTACAATTTACGCTAAACAGACGCGCTGGGGCAGCAACGGGCGTTGAGCCATCCGGAGATACCAAGCACCCACTACGAAGAGGGCCACCACCGGCCGAAATGGCGACATATTGAAGTTCATTATACTTGGTGTGATTGAATAGCCCGTTCACACTGATAACATCGAACTTGGTTGGGGCAAACACGACCTCTGCTTCAACGCCGTAGAAGCGCGCCTGGCCGGCATTAACTGTCTTCCCCCCGACCGTGAAGATACCCGGCCCCGCCTGCACCGGTCCGACAAAGCTAATTTGCTGGTTCTTGTAGTCCCAGTAAAAACCTTCGACGTTAACCTGCAAAGTGTTGCCAAAAAATCTGTTCTTAGATCCGACGGTATAGGCCGTCAGTGTTTCGGGATCGAAGGTATTGTTCGCCGTACCGACGTAAAACCCCCCGGCTTTGAAGCCGGTCGCTACGTTAGCGTACAAAAGCGACTGAGACCCGAGATCAGCCTCTATACCTCCCTTATAGGTGAATTTCGAAACGTGCTGTCGGGCCTTCGAACTGCCGGCAGCCAGCAAGCCGGCTGGCCCAAACGACTGCGTAGAGGTGTTCGATCGTTTCGTTTCCTCGGTATAACGACCTCCTGCGACCAACCGAATATGGTCCACGACGTCGAACGTAAACTGGCCGAATACAGCCTTGCTCTCTGTGTCTAGGTAAGGCTGGAAGCGAGTCTCCGAAATAATACCTTGGTTGAACGTGTTCGTCGCCTTTTGATCTTCGACGAAATAATATGCCCCAAGTACGTACCGGAGGCGTTGATCATTGTTGGAAGCAAAACGAACCTCCAGCGACATTTGGTCATCGGCCTCTTTGGCATCGCCGAGAAAGCCGAATGTATAGAAGCGGAAGTCTGGCTCCGAGCGTCGATAGGCCGGTACGATCGTCAACGTCCCAATGTCCAGGTTTCCCTCAACCGTGGCGCTAAGCCCATAGAAAGAGCTGTCGTTAAAGCCGTCTCGGCCCGGCGGTATAACAAAACCGTTGGCAAGGAAGGCTGCTGCTGGAGCAGGAGATGCTCGCAAAGCGGCTATGCTTCGCGGATCCGCTCCCCCAATTCGCGCTGATAAGGATGGCGCCGCGTAGCCTGGATATGCAAAGCCCGAGGGGTTGCCGACGGCCGCCCCTGGCGCAAGCACGCCACCGACGCCCTTGCCGCCCTGGTGAAAATAGTCAGCCATCAGCAAAGCTGACCAGTCACCTTCGGGCTTGAAAAGTAGCGATACGCGAGCGGCTTGCCCGACCTCGTCGCTGTACCCATCCGAGAGGTAGCCATCGCGATCAACAACCTGACCGGCCACCCGAATGGCAATCGAGGTACCAACAGGAATATTGAGAGCGCCGGAGCCCTTTTTCGAGTCATAATTTCCGTACTCTAGCGTTAAGTCCCCGCTGAACTCACCAAGTCTAGGCCGTTTGGGAAGAACATTGATTGCGCCGCCCGTCGCGTTTCGACCATACAACGTACCCTGCGGGCCCTTGACGACTTCGACTCGCTCGAGATCATAGAACGTGCCGACAGGCGCGCTCGGTCGCGCGACGTAAACACCGCCATAATTGAACGCGATTGGGTTTTCCCCAAAGGCGTTGCCCTGTAGCGTCCCGACGCCACGAATATAAAAGCTTGTTGACGAACCCCCGGTAGGGGCCACGACGAGTGAAGGCACAACTCTGCCGAGGGAGGCGGTATCGCTGATGCCAGCGGAAATGAGGGCATCGCCGGTTACTGCTGACACCGCAAGTGCGGCGCGCTGGAGGTTCTCAGAGCGACGTTGGGCGGTCACTACTATCTCTTGCAGGCCACCGCCGCTCTCAACGTCGGACGCGCTTCCGCTGACGCTTGCCGGTGCTGGTTGCTGCTGCGCTCGGGCGGGCTCGGAAGCGATCGAGAGTGCAATGAGGCCGGTCGAGGCCAACAAAGAAATTTTCATACATACCCTCCTTTTAGTCACCATCCGATCTTCGTCGGGTAATTAAATTATGCCTCGGCGATTAGGTTGGCCGTTCCTTGCGGTCCAATTGATAGGTCAAGTCTCAGCCATAAGCGGGACCGATTGGCGGAGGACTGCCAGAAAAAGGTACCCGACAGGCTTTGAAGCTGGTCTGGCGCGCGAGGTAATAACACAACGCTCGAATTTATCCGTGCGTTAAGCGATCGCGTCCGCAAATCTTATGCACCGGCGTTCCAGTAGGACTGCTTGCGTCCCGCCATGCGTGGCATACATCGTTGTGCCAACGCATCTTGAAAGCGTTGTTCGAGGCCGATCCTAGTTGAGCATTCGTGGCTATCGCAGGTGTTGCCAAAGCTCACAGCGCTTGTTTAACTGAAGTCGAACTGCACGGATCGTATTTCTACTCGCCGGCCGTCGGTTTTTGCCGGCTGAGTTGCGATGTCCAGAACTCGCCTACCTCGCTCCAAGCTTCTCGACCTTCTGGAACGTCCGAAAGTGACATCTGGAAGACATGCGGCATGCCCTCATAAACCTCCAGACGCGAGGCCATTTTGGCTCGTCGTAATGCCCGATGAAGCCGGACACTGTCGCTGAGGACGAACTCGCGCGTGCCGGCCTGAATCAACGTCGGCGGGAACCCCGCTGTGAAGTCGGCAGATATTGGCGATACCAAGAAATTGTCAAACATTGCCTCGTCGACAAAAGCGCGGAGCGATGCATTGACGAATTGGCTGTCCAGATTGTCGGCGGCTTTCAGGGTAACGTTCGTATCTCCTTTCTGGGCCAGATCGACTATCGGTGATTGAACCACGACGGCGTCGGGCATGCGCAAGTGACGTTCACGCAGAGCGAGCGTCGTCGTCAACGCCAAGCAGCCTCCCGCGGACTCGCCGACGATGCCGACCGCGCGCGGGTTGCGGTCGTCGATCATCGACTGCCAAGCTGAGACGATTTCTTCAAGTACTGTCGGCCAACGCGTATGCGGCGATAGCGAGTAATCGACGGAGACGACCCTACGGCCGCTATAAGCCGCGTTGAGCGTCGCCATCAGCAGTACGCCGCTTCCGCCGCCAAGCACGAAACTTCCGCCGTGAATGTGGAACAGGATACTGCCGTCGTCCTCATAGTTGCTGGGTAAAACCTCAAAGGCGGCCAAATTACCGAGCTGAATAGAAGAGATATCAGGTGCAAAATGTTCGAGCGGTGCACGCGATAGACGAGCGAGCATCTCGCCCATAGCGCGGGCGCGGACTTCGAAATCGGCCGGAGACGACGGTGGGCCCAGCGGAGGGGCTTCGGCAGCCATCCGGGCTGCCATAAGGAGCCGGGGCTTTGCTTCGTCCGAGACCGACCCAGGTACAAACGTGCGCAGACTATCGGCTGTTGTCATTGGACGGTTTCCTGACCTTGATCGATTTCGGTTGATCGGAGATTTTCGGCGTCGGGCCCGATGCGCCTGCGCATGGCGCGTTCACTCCGCCGTCCAGCCACCATCTACGATCAGGCTGGTGCCCGTCATCAGTTGCGACGCGTCGGATGCGAGGAACACGACGCCACCCATCAAATCTTCGACGCGGCCCAGCCGCCCGAGCTTGATCTTTTCGAGGACGCTTGCTTTGAACGCCGGACCCGCGAAGAATGGCGCTGTCATCGGGGTCTCAATAAAAGTTGGTGCGATCGTATTGGATCGAATTCCGTGCGCGGCGAGGTCAAGTGCGAATGCTTTGCTCATACCCTCCAGCGCCCATTTCGACGCGCAGTAGAGAGAGCGGTTAGGCCCGCCGACATGGCCCATCTGTGAGCCGACGTGGATTAGCGACCCGACAACACCTTCGGCGATCATCCGCCTGACACCGGCTTGCGAAACGAAAAATGCGCTCTTCAGATTGAGGTCGAGGAAAGCGTCATAATCGGCTTCGCTCACGGTGGTCATCGGTTTCGGTCGGTTGGTACCGGCATTGTTGACCAGTATGTCGAAAGCCGGTCGCTCGTCGAAGAAGGCCTCGACAGCTGCCAGGTCGGACACATCGAGCACAGTCGCCACCGCCAGGCCAGCGCGCTCGCAAATTGCCGACGCGCCCGCCTCGATTTCATCGGCGTTGCGAGCAACAAGCGTCACGGCAGCGCCCGCCCCAGCAAGCGCGGTCGCGAGGGCAAGGCCGATGCCCCGGCCAGCGCCCGTCACGAGCGCGCGGCGCCCGTCGAGACGGAAGCTGGGGGTTTGCGGCAGTGTGGCCATGATTCAGGCAATCGCCTCAGCGCGCGGTTCGGCTTTGCCGGCGTACGGCACGTTGCGCTTCCCATAGCGGCGGACCCGAATATTCGCCTGTTCACCATGTCCAGCAAAGCCTTCCAACGCACAAAGCCGGCTGCAATATTCGCCGATCAACGCGCTTGCCTCGTCAGTCATCACTTTCTGGTAGGTGCACGTCTTGAGGAACTTGCCTACCCACAGGCCACCTGTGTACCGGGCCGCTTTCTTCGTTGGAAGCGTGTGGTTGGTTCCAATCACCTTGTCACCGAACGCGACGTTCGTGCGGGCGCCGAGAAATAGTGCTCCGTAATTAGTCATGTTCTTTAGGAAATAATCCGGGTCCCGGGTCATCACCTGAACATGCTCGGAGGCAATTTCGTCGGCGATACGGACCATTTCTTCGTCAGACTCCGCGACGATCACCTCCCCAAAGGCTTCCCATGCCTTGCGCGCGTAATCGGCAGTTGGGAGGATCTGGAGCAGCCTCTCTATCTCGGCCATCGTGTCCCGCGCGAGCTTCTCCGACGTCGTGAGCAAAACGCCCGGACTGTCCGGACCATGTTCGACTTGGCCGAGAATGTCTGTCGCGGCGAGTTCCCCGTCACAGCCGATTTCGTCAGCGATGATGAGCGTTTCGGTCGGACCGGCGAACAAATCGATGCCGACGCGTCCGAATAGCTGGCGCTTAGCCTCCGCCACGAAAGCATTGCCAGGGCCAACGAGGATGTCGACAGGGTGGATAGTCTCGGTACCGAGTGCCATGGCACCGATAGCCTGGATACCGCCGAGGGCATAAATTTCATCGGCGCCGGCCATCACCTGCGCGGCGACGATCGCGGGGGCAGGGCGGCCGTTGAAAGGCGGGGCACATGTGATAACGCGCGGCACGCCTGCCACTTTGGCGGTGATGACCGACATGTGGGCCGAGGCCAGCAAGGGATATTTGCCGCCGGGCACATAGCATCCCGCGGCATTGAGCGGGAGGTTCTTATGACCGAGAACCACACCCGGCAGCGTCTCAACCTCGACATCCTTCAGGCTGTCGCGCTGAATTTGCGCGAAGTTGCGTACCTGCGTCTGGGCGAACTCGATATCTTTCAAGTCTTGGCCGGTCAGCTGATCGAGGCAATCCTGCTTTTCCTGCGCGGTCAGAACATAACTTTCGCGGTCCCACTTATCGAACTTGATCGACAAATCGCGCACCGCTGCGTCGCCGCGCGCCTCGATGTCGGCCAGCGTGGCCTCGACGATATCCCGCACTTTTTTATCGGCGTCGGCTTTTGCCTGGGCGGACGCACCGCGCTTCAACCAGATTGCCATAAAAATCTCCCGAGACTGCGGATAATCAGAATGCGTCGAGGACCTTGCTGACGTGTTCGACACGCGGCGCGGCGGCGAAGTGGGGGCTGGCAAGCGCGCGCCATTGCTGGAAGCCATCAGACTCGCGGAACGAGACAATATGGTCGTCGACACTGTCCCATTCGACGACAAGACGATAGCGGCTCGGCATCTCGATCGAGCGATGCAACTTGAGGCTGCGGCAGCCCTTGGCAGCCCGGAAATGCGGCGCCGCCGCGGCGACAGCCGCCTCGAACGCTTCTTCCGAACCGGGCGTGACATCAATCTCCGCGATTTCATGAATCATGGTCGTTCTCCTTCGCGGCTCTCTACCAGTAAATGAGGGGCAGTCCGGCGACCGGGGCACGGAACCAGGGGATCCGCGTTCCCTGAAGACTACCAAGATAAACGGTTCGGAGATCTTCGCCTCCGAAAGTAAGGCTTGCCATCCACGGGGCGATCGCGCCCTTCGCGGCGGCCATAATCTCGGGCGTCAGGAGTTCGGCGCCGCGGCTTGCTGCGTCATAGCGCGCAGACCCCGGCCCTGATTCATCGAGCAGCACAATGACCTCACCGGTCGAGGTCAGCGCGACGAGTTTCTCGCTCATGATGAGTGTCATCCACAGATTGCCGAATGCGTCGAACGCTATGCCGTCCGGCGTGCCGCCGACGTCTTCCGGCCCATAGGTTTCACGCGGCCCCAATGTGCCATTCTCGCGCACACGAAAGCGGCTGATGCGACGGATGATCGTCTCTGCTACATAGGCGTATCGTTCATCGCGATCGAACCGCAGTTCGTTCGTACCGGTAAGCCCGTCTGCGACGATTTGGGGCCCATGCTCATCGATCATGATGATATAGCCGTCGGCAACGCGGTCGCGCACTGCCAAGGTCCAAGGGTTCATGCGTGTCGTGACAGTGAGCCAGAGCCGGCCTTTGCTATCACGGGTGACGAAATTCGCCTTGCCGAGCGGTTTGCCCTCGAATTCCGCAAGTATGGTCGTTGTGTTGCCATCTCGGTCCATCCGCTCGAGAGCATCGGTGCCGAAATTAGCAATGAGGAAATCGCCATTCTTGTCAAAGGTGAGCCCGTTCGGAAGCGTGCCTTGGGTGTTGACGTAGCGATCATTGAACCCGCTGCCGCCTAAACGAGGGTCAGCCTTCTGTCCGATGAAACGCTGCGTGCCATCGGGCGCTATCGCCATCACGCCGCCACGCGCATCGGCCGAATAAAGCATCCCGTCACGGGTCGCGAGAATGCATTCGGGGCGTTCCAGGTCCCTGCCGATATAGCGAATGTCGTCGCGATTGACGCGCCAACCCGCGAGCGGATTGCCAGCGGTCATGCCCTCACGACCTGCTGGTCGATCACGCCGAATAGAGGGGCGCCGCCAGGCGCGGTTGCTTCCATCCGGACGCGATCGCCAAATTTCATGAACGGTGTCTGCGCCACGCCATGGTCGAGCAGTTCAATGCCGCGCCGTTCCGCTATGCAGGCGCTGCCGACATCGCGAAACGCCTCGTTGGAAACCGTGCCAGAGCCAATGATCGTGCCAGCGACTAGCTGTCGTGTCCGCGCCGCGTGGGCGACCAGTTCATGAAAACCAAAGCCCATTTCTTGGCCGTTGGCGGCGCCGAAGAGATCTCCATTCCACCAGACTTTGAGCGGCAGAGCGACGCGACCATTTTGCCAGGCCGATCCAAGTTCATCAGGCGTAATTGCAATCGGTGCGACCGAACAGGGCGGCTTAGCCTGTACCCAGCCGAAGCCCGTCTTCATTTCGATCGGGGCAATTGCGCGCAGGCTCCAGTCGTTGATCTGGACGATCAATTTGATATGATCCAGCGCTTGCTGGGGCGAGACGCCCATCGGCACTTGGTCTACGATGACGCCGAACTCGCCCTCGAAATCGATCCCGTCGGCTTCGGACGGGAAAGGAATATCGGCTGTTGATGGGTAGAAACTGTCCGAGACGCCCTGGTACATGAGCGGCCTGTCGCGCGGAATGGGATCCATGCCGAACACCTTGGACATGAGATTGCCGTGGCTTTCAAAGGCCGAGCCATCAAGCCACTGCCACGCACGCGGCAACGGCGCGAGCGCGCCGGCCGGATTGAAATGCTCCTCACCCGGAGCGGCGCCCGCGTTGACCGTGTCGGAGAACGCCCGCAACTCGTCCGTGATGGCACCCCATCGCTCGAGCGCATCCTGCAGCGTGGCCGCGATCGCTGGTATGGCAACCACTCGAGCGTTATCCTGTGAGACTAATGCCAGTTGCCCATCACGGGTGCCATTCGCGAGTGTTACGAATCTCATGAGAGGATCCTTCAGTTTCCGTCGGAGATGATGGTGCCGCCATCAACGACGAGATTATGTCCGGTCACGAAACCACCTGCCGCCGATGCCAAAAACAAAGTTGCACATGCGACCTCTTCGGGTACGCCGGGGCGGCGAAGCGGGGTCAACGACAGGCGCCGTGACAAATAATTCTCGTCGGCTAGAATTTTGCGAGCGAAATCAGTGTCGATGAGGCCGGGGGAGATTGCGTTCACCCGCACGTTCGATGGTCCCCATTCGACGGCAAGGTTGCGTGCGAGCTGTGCGATGGCTGCCTTTGCAAGCCCATAGACACCGATCATCTTGTTGCCGCGTAGCCCCGCAATGCTGGACATGAGAATGACGCTGCCGCTACCGCGCAAGGCCATGTCTGGAATAACGAGGCTGGTGAGGCTGACAACGCTGCGGAGATTGATGTTCATCAGCCGGTCGTAGTCGGCGGGTTCGGCGGTATGCACGGGACCCACGGGGCCTTCGACCCCCGCGTTGCAGACCAGTATGTCAATATTGCCCGAGATGGCTCGTGCCTCGTCGACCAATCTTTTTAATTGTGCGTTCTCGGCGACGTCGCACGTAATGCCGGCCACGTTCCATCCGGCGGCGCGAAACTCGGCTTCCGTAGCGGCGCAGGCGGCTAAATCTTCGCTCGATAGGACCACTCGTGCGCCAGCTTCAGCGAACGCGCGCACGATCGCTTTACCGATCCCGCGTGTGCCGCCGGTGACCAAGGCAACTTTGCCGGCAAGACTGAAGCTATTAGGGAAGCTGCCTATTCCGGTCTCGACCGCCGCCATTTCCGTCTGCCTCGGCTTTAACGGAGGCCGGCGTCGAGCCGACCGTCGATCAGCACAAAGGCGATACGGCAATTGGCATCGCTGCGGTTTGCCCAGCCGTGGTTCGTGCCGCGTTGGACGATGATATCGCCAGCCCGGCAGAGCGTTTCGCCTTCATCCATGATGAGCACGATCTCGCCGTCGAGAATTATGCCGTAATCGATCGTTTCGGTCCGGTGCATGTGAGCGTGGCGGGATCCGTCTGCGGCATGCGACGAAGCATCGCCAGCACCGATCTCGTCGAACAAGGCGCGTGCCTCCGCAGGCGTAGTGTGCCTTAAGTTGTCGCCCTCGGGAGGTATATCGAGCACGCGAATGCGTGTACCGTTCTGCGGAGGAGCGAGGACGATGCCGTCCTCGTGCGGCTCATCCGATGCGTGATCAATCTGAGCGGGGGTCTCGCGCGTGTTCCACACTTCATAGAAGATTGGCCCATGTTCGCCGCCAATGCGCTGAGCGCGCGGCGGCGGCCCCTCCTGGACG
>Ga0190273_10000429_pt1 | contig 16202 bp, 17 predicted proteins | sample Popmic504IS_FD_134513 | JGI IMG/M metagenome (GOLD analysis project Ga0190273, IMG submission 134513) | Populus adjacent soil microbial communities from riparian zone of Shoshone River, Wyoming, USA - 504 IS | ecosystem: Environmental > Terrestrial > Soil > Riparian zone > Trees stand | place... | reverse complement strand
GGCATTGGCCGTGGCTCCAGAGTGGGGCTGGACGTTGGCGTACGAGGCGTCGAACAGGGACTTCAGTCGCTCGATCGCGATGGTCTCGATCTCGTCGACGAACTCGCAACCGCCGTAGTAACGCCGGCCGGGATAGCCCTCGGCGTATTTGTTGGTCAGGACGCCGCCCTGAGCCTCCAACACCGCGCGCGAGACGATGTTCTCCGAAGCGATCAGTTCGATCTGGTCGCGCTGGCGCTTCATCTCGTGCTCGATGGCCTCGAAGATTTCGCGGTCGGCGCCGGCCAGATCGGCGCCGAAGAAGCGGGCAGGCACGGGCGTCGAGGCGGGAGCGTTCATCGAGAGAATCCTTGGCGGGCGGCGTGGGGTTTCTTTACCCCCACCGGAGCCCGGATCAAACCGCCCGCGCTGCAACCATCCCTTTCGACTGTGCATTGAGGCCTCTGCCCGCCGGCGCCTGCACGGCCGGGCCTTAAGTTCGGCATGCAGACGAGGGGGCCCCGATGACAGACACCACCAACGACGAAGGCCAGGCCGAGACCGGCGCCGGCTCGGAGCCGGACCTGATCGTCTACAGCGCCGACATCGTCGCCGCCTTCGTCGGCCAGAACAGCCTTCCGGCCGACCAGCTCCCCGATCTGATCCGCTCGGTTCACCAGACGCTGGCAAGTCTTGGGGAGGGCGGCGGCCAGCCGGTCTCGCAGGAAAAACAGAAGCCCGCCGTGCCGGTGGGCAAGTCAGTGCAGCACGACTACATCGTCTGCCTGGAAGACGGCGCGCGGCTGAAGATGCTGAAGCGCTACCTGCGCTCGCGCTACAACATGAGCCCCGACGAATACCGCCGCAAATGGGGCCTGCCGCCGGACTACCCGATGGTCGCGCCGGCCTATGCGGCGAGACGCTCCGACTTCGCCAAGCAGATCGGTCTTGGGAAGGGCGTGAGGCGCAAGTAGCCTTGGTGCGGATCGGAACCGCCGGCTGGACAGTCCCCCGCCTGTCTAGTGAGCATTTTCCGCAGGAGGGTTCGGGACTTGAACGCTACGCGGCCGTGCTCAACGCCGCCGAGATCAACAGCACCTTCTACCGCTCGCACAAGCCGGCCACCTGGGCGCGCTGGCGCGATACGACGCCGGCGAGCTTCCGGTTCTCGGCCAAGTTTCCCAAAGCGATCACGCACGCGGCCAAGCTGGCGGATTGCGACGCGCAGGTCACAGGCTTCATAGATGAAGTGAAGCAAGGACTCGGCGACAAGCTCGGCCCGCTGCTGGTGCAGCTACCGCCAAGCCTCACCTTCGATTGCGGCGTGGCGGGCGAGTTCTTTGAAGCTGTGCGCGCTCGGTGGGCGGGTGGCCTCGTATGCGAGCCTCGCCATGTGAGCTGGTTCGAGCCGGAAGCCGAGGCCCTGCTGACGCGCTTCGAAGTGGCCCGAGCCGCCGCCGATCCGGCGCGGCATCCCGACGCCGGCGCACCCGGCGGATGGCCGGGGCTGGCCTACTGGCGGCTGCATGGGTCGCCGCGCATGTATTACTCGAGCTACGAGGATGAGACGTTGGCGAAGCTGGCCAAGACTGTTCGCACGACAGCGGCCGGGGAAGCGTGGGTCATCTTCGACAACACCACCTCAGGCGCGGCGGCGGCGAATGCCCTGACGCTTCGGGAGATGCTCAAATGATCCTTCTCCCCTCGCGGGAGAAGGTGGCAGCCGAAGGCTGAGGGATGAGGGGGCGCACCGCCATCTCCGCAAGCTGCCTGTCGGATAGTTCTGAGAGCCCCCTCATCCGACCCGCTTCGCGGGCCACCTTCTCCCGCGAGGGGAGAAGGGAAGTTAAGCCGCCACCCCGCCCAGCCGGGCGATGTTGCAGTGGGCCCAGAGCTTTTCCATCGCCTGGACCAGGTCGCGCATCATGGCGTCGGTGTGGAACGGCGTGGGCGTGAAGCGCAGGCGCTCGGTGCCGCGCGGGACCGTCGGGTAGTTAATCGGCTGGACGTAGATGGCGTGGTCCGACAGCAGCATGTCGGAGACCATCTTCGTGTGCACCGGATCGCCGACCAGCACCGGCACGATGTGGCTGACCGACGGCATCACCGGCAGGCCCGCCTCGGCGAACATGCGCTTGAGTGTGGCGGCGCGCTCCTGGTGGTGCACTCGGATTTCGTTGTGCTCCTTCAGCCAGCGCACGGACGCCGCGGCGCCCGCCGTCAGCGCCGGCGGCAGTGAAGTCGTGAAGATGAAGCCCGAGGCATAGAGGCGGATGGCGTCGATCATGTCGGCGTCGCCGGCGATGTAGCCGCCCATGACGCCGAACGCCTTGCCGAGCGTGCCTTCGATGATGTCGATGTCGGCCATGACGCCGTCGCGCTCGGCCACGCCGGCGCCGCGCTCGCCGTAAAGGCCGACGGCGTGGACCTCGTCGAGGTAGGTCAGCGCGCCGTAGCGCTTGGCCAGCGCGATGGTCCCGGCCAGGTCGGCGATGTCGCCGTCCATGGAATAGACGCTCTCGAAGGCGATCAGCTTGGGCGCATCGGCGGGCGCGGCGGCCAGCAGTTCTTCGAGGTGAGCGAGGTCGTTGTGGCGGAACACATGCCGCGCGCCGCCGCCGTTGCGGATGCCGGCGATCATCGAGGCGTGGTTCAGCGAGTCCGAGAAGGTGATCAGCCCCGGGAGGATCTTCTGCAGGGTGGCCAGCGCCGCCTCGTTGGCGACGTAGCCGGAGGTGAACAGCAGAGCCGCGTCCTTGCGATGCAGGTCGGCGAGCTCAAGCTCCAGCGTGACGTGATGGTGCGTAGTGCCCGAGATGTTGCGGGTGCCGCCCGAGCCGGAGCCGTTGGCGTCGATGGCCGCATGCATGGCCTCCAGCACGACCGGGTTCTGGCCTTGGCCGAGGTAGTCGTTGGAGCACCAGACGATGACCTCGCTGGTCTGGCCGTCGGGCGCGGTCGAGGTGGCGCGCGGGAAGTCGCCGCGATGGCGCTTTAAGTCGGCGAAAACGCGGTAGCGGCCCTCGGAACGGACCTGCTCCACGGCATTGCGGAAGGCGGCTTTGTAATCCATCGCACGACGCTCGGTCCGACTGGCGCGGGGGGCGCGCGGACCGTCCCCTTTACGAACGGGCTTGTCGCACCACAGCGGCCGTCTGTCCATATAGGTGAAGTCCCGTATGGCCTTAAGACGCAGGTATTCAGGCCAGTTCTTCGAGCTTCCCGCGCATCAATTGCAGCACCGCCGAGAAGTCCTTGCCGCCGTAGCCGAGGTTGTCGAAGAGGGCGAACATCGCCTCGGCCCCCGCGCCCATCGGCGTCGTCGCGCCGGCCTTGGCCGCGGCCTCCTGCGCCAGCTTGAGGTCTTTGAGCATCAGTGCTGTCAGGAAGCCGCCTTCGTAGCCCCGGTTCGATGGCGCGGCCTCCACAGGGCCGGGCCACGGGCAGTAGGTGGTCAGCGACCAGCACTGGGCCGAGGACTTGGACGCAATCTCGTAGAACCGCTCCGGCGCCAGCCCCAGTTTTTCGGCCAGCGCAAAGGCCTCGCAGACGCCCAGCATCGAAATGCCGAGCACCATGTTGTTGCAGATCTTGGCCGCCTGCCCGGCGCCGAGCTCACCGGCGTGGAAGACGGCGCGGGCCATCGGTGTCAGCGCCGCTTCGAACGCAGCGTAGTCCGCCTCCTGACAACCAACCATGAAGGCCAGCGTGCCCGCTTCCGCCGCCATGATGCCGCCGGAGACCGGAGCGTCGGCGAACTTGAAGCCCTGCTCCGTCGCCTGCCCACCGACCGCGCGGGCGCTGTCGACATCGATGGTCGAGCAGTCGATCAGCAGCGCCGATTTCGGCGCGTTCGGGAACACCTGCTCGGCGAACACCTGCCGCACGTGCGGTCCGGCCGGAAGCATGGTGATGACGACCTCCGCGTCCTTCACCGCTTCGGCCACCGAGCTGGCCGCCGTACACCCCTGCCCTACCGCCTTGTTCAGCGCCGCTTCGGCGAGGTCGAAGGCGATCACCTCATGGCCGGCCTTCACCTGATTGGCGGCCATGCCGCCGCCCATGTTGCCAAGGCCGATGAACGCGACCCGCGTCATCAGCGGGCGCCGCGCGGCTTGCGGAACTTGTAGATGAACTGGTCGGTGTGGCCGCGGACGGTCGGGTCGAACACCGCCAGGCTGTGATTGTCGGCCGGATTACGCAGCAGGGTGCTTTCGCCCTCGTAGATGAAGCCCGCCGCCTCGACCTCCTGCCGCACGACCGAGGGATCGATGCGGTGCAGGGTGTTCACGTCGGCGATGCCCCGCCCGATGTCGTCGGCGTGGTCGAGCACCACATAGACGCCTCCCGGCTTCAGCGCCCGGAAGACGGCGCTGTTCACCGCCGCGATGTTCACCGGCCCCATGAAGTCGGCGTGCATGTCGTGGTAATTCTGCGAGGTCCAGACGAGGTCAAGCTTCTCCGGCGCGCCGAACTGCGGCAGCGGCTTCACGATGACGGAGACGTTTGAGTAGCCCACCTCGGCCGCGATGGCGTTCACCGCCGGAGGCCGCTTGGCCATCTTGGTCAGCTCGTCGGGGACGTAGGCATAGACATGGGCACCCGGCCCGACCGCCTTGGAGAAGATGCGGGTGAAGTAACCGCCGCCGGGGACCAGGTCGGCGACCTTCATGCCCGGGGTTAATCCGGCGAAAGCCAGCACATCGGCCGGGCGGCGGGCGGCGTCGCGCTCCCGGTCGGCGGCGGGGCGGGCGACGTCGGACACGGCCGCCATCAGGAAGGCCGGGATCACCGGACCGCTGGGCGGGGGCAGCATGGTCGTGCAGGCGCCGAGCGCCAGGGCTGCGGCTATCACCAGTGGGCGCATCTTCATTTCGTTTCCTCCATCTCCCCGCGCATTTACCTTAAACCCTGCGCCAGGCTACGTCAGCGGCGACCATTCCTGATCGGCGGGCAGCGGGGCGAAGATCTCGTCCAGCATCGCTTCGGTGACTCCTTCCAGGGCGCCCGGGTTCCAGCGCGGGGCGTTATCCTTGTCGACGATGACGGCGCGCACGCCCTCCAGGAAGTCGTGCCGCTGAACGACGCGGGCGCCGATGCGGTACTCCATCCGCATGTTATCGGCGAAGTCGGTCAGCCTCGCCCCCGCCGCCAGTTGCCGGAAAGCGACCTTCAGCGTCTGCGGCGACTTGGTGCGCAGCGTCGCCAGCTGGGCCGCCGCCCATTCGCCGCCATCGGCCTCCAGCGCCTGGAAGATGCTCTCGACGCTGTGGCCCGAGAACAGCCGCTCGATGTCGTCGCGGTGGGCGGCGATCGGCGCCTGCCCCGGATCGGTCTCAGTCTGTGTGAGGATGCGCTCGATCCCGGCGGGGTCGGCGATCATCGCCGCCTTCACCGCTTCCAAGTTTTCGCTGCGTTCGAAGTCGGTGGCGATGCCAAGCGCGATGCAGTCCGCCGCCTTGATCCGCGCCCCGGTCAGCGCCAGCCATAGGCCGGCGTTATGCGGCAGCCTCGGCAGGTGCCAGCCGCCGCCCACGTCCGGGAACAGGCCGATGCCCGTTTCCGGCATGGCGAAGGTGGTCCGCTCCGTCGCCACCCTGAACCGCGCCGGCATGGAGATGCCGACCCCGCCGCCCATGGTCACCCCGTCGATGAAGGCGACCACCGGCTTTGGGTAGGCAAACAGCAGGTGGTTCAGCCGGTACTCGGTGAAGAAAAACTCCCGAGCCTCGCGCCCGTCCCCTGCCCCACTCTCGGCCAACATGCGGATGTCGCCGCCGGCGCAAAAGCCGCGCTCGCCCGAGTGGTCGATCAGCACCGCCTCGACGGCCTGATCATCCCGCCAAGCCAGCAGCGCCTCGATCATCGCCGCGCACATCACCGTCGTCAGTGCATGCAGCGCCTGCGGCCGGTTCAGCGTGATCCGCCCGGCCTTGCCCTCGACGCGGCAGAACACCTCGTCCGTCATTGCCGGAACATCTCCCGGGAGATGATGACACGCATGATCTCGTTGGTGCCTTCGAGAATCTGGTGGACGCGCAAATCCCGCACGATGCGCTCCAGCGGGTAATCCTTCAGGTAGCCGTAGCCGCCGTGCAGCTGCAGAGCTTCGTTGGCGACGGTGAAGCCGACATCGGTGGCGAAGCGCTTGGCCATGGCGGCCTGCTTGGTGGCTTCGGGATCGCGCTTGTCGAGGCTGTCGGCGGCTCTGCGCACCATCAGCCGGGCGGCATCCAGTTCGGTGGCCATGTCCGCCAGCTTGAACTGCAGCGCCTGGAAGTCCTTCAGCGGCCGGCCGAACTGATTGCGGGTCTCCATGTAGGCCTTGGCGGTGTCGAACGCGAAACCGGCCCCGCCCAGCGAGCACGAGGCGATGTTCAGCCGCCCGCCGTCGAGGCCCATCATGGCGAACCGAAACCCGTCGCCCTCGGCCCCGACACGGTTCTCCACGGGTACGCGGACGCCGTCGAAGTTCACCTGCGCCGTCGGCTGGGCGTTCCAGCCCATCTTGCGCTCCTGCGCCCCGAACGACAGGCCGGGCGCGTCTTTTTTCACTACGAAGGTAGAGACACCCTTTGGGCCCTCGCCGCCGGTTCGGGCCATGACGACATAGACGTCTGAGGTCCCGGCCCCGGAGATGAAGGCCTTGGAGCCGTTCAGCACATAGTGGTCGCCGTCCAGCTTGGCGGTCGTCCGCAGGCTCGCCGCGTCTGACCCGGCGCCCGGCTCCGTCAGGCAGTAGCTGGCGATCAGCTCCATGGTCGTCAGGCGCGGCAGGTAGCGTTGGCGCAGGTCATCGGAGCCGAAGCGGTCGATCATCCACGAGCACATGTTGTGGATGGAGATGAAGGCCGCAGTCGGCACATCGCCGTAGCTCAGCGCCTCGAAGATAAGCGACGCGTCGAGCCGCCCCAGCCCCGAGCCGCCCACGTCATCCCGCACATAGATGCCGGCGAACCCCAGCTCGGCCGCCTTGCGTAGTACGTCCACGGGGAAGTGCTTCTCCTCATCCCACCGGGCCGAATGAGGGGCGAGTTCTGCTTCCGCAAACGTGCGCGCCGCGTCCCAGATTGCGCGCTGGTCGTCGCTGAGGGTGAAATCCATGCGCCGGGGAGCCTCTCGGTAAGGGTTGATGACCTGACGCCGCTGGCGCACCCTGTCAACGCTCACGGAGGGGCGAAGGATGACCGAAGTGACTGCCAACCCAGTGACGGGCGAGCCAGAGCGCGGCGACCTGGACAGGAACCTGGCGCTGCTGAACTACGGCCTGCTGTTCGCCTCGGTGATCTTTGCGGGCATGCCGGGGATGGTGGCGGTGGTCATCGCCTATTCGCAGCGGGCCGCCGCCGCGCCCGCCATCCGCCAGCACTACAACTATCAGATCCGCATCTTCTGGATCGCCGTGATCCTGACGGTCGTGGCCGCCCTGTCGGCATTGGCGGCGATGGCGATCGGCGTGGGTCAGCTCTTCCACGTCGGCTTCAGCGGCAATTGGGACGCCTGGGATTCCATCTCGCTCGACAGCTCTGAGGTCGTCCTCAGTCCGCAGGTGGTGGCGCTGCTCCTCGTCACCGCGGCGGCCTCGATCTCGGCCTGCCTGTGGCTGCTGCTGGCGCCGCTGGTGGGCTTCATCCGGCTTGCCTCGCGGCGCGGCATGGGTGACAGGGCGGCATGAGCAAAGCCCCCCTCGCCGCCTACCCCGCCCTGCGCCTGCGCCGCCTGCGCCAGTCCGACTGGGTTCGCCGCCTGGTCCGCGAGAGCGTGCTCACCCCCCCCGACCTCATCTGGTCGATGGTGGTGCACGATGGCGACGGCCGCGTTCCGGTCGGCTCCATGCCCGGCGTCGAGCGCCTGTCGGTGGCCGAAGCCGCCAAGGCTGCCGTAGAGGCCCGCGCCCTCGGCATCCCCGCCATCGCCGTCTTTCCGTTCATCGACGGCGCCAAGAAGGACGCCTCCGGCTCGGCCGCCGCCGACCCCGAGGGCCTGATCGCTCGCGCCGTGAAGGCCATGAAGGACGCGGCCCCCGAGGTCGGCATCATGTGCGACGTGGCGCTCGACCCCTTCACCGACCACGGCCACGACGGCCTCATCGAGAACGGCAAGGTGGTCAACGACGCCACCATCGAGCGGCTCGTCGAACAGGCGCTGATGCAGGCGAACGCCGGCTGCGACATCCTTGCGCCGTCGGACATGATGGACGGCCGCGTCGACATCCTGCGCACCGCACTGGAGAGCGCCGGCCTGCAGGACGTGATGATCATGTCCTACGCCGCCAAATACGCCTCCGCCTTCTACGGCCCCTACCGCGAAGCCATCGGCTCGGGGAAGTTGGGCTCCGGCCCCGTCGACAACCCTGCCGACAAGAAGACCTACCAGATGGACCCCGCCAATTCCGACGAGGCCCTGCGCGAGGTCGCGCTCGACATCGCCGAAGGCGCCGACATGGTCATGGTCAAGCCGGGTATGCCCTACCTCGACATCGTCCAGCGCGTGGTCGAGACGTTCTCGATGCCGACCTTCGCGTTCCAGGTCAGCGGCGAGTACGCGATGATCATGGCCGCCGCCCAGAACGGCTGGCTGGACGAGGAACGCTCCATCCTCGAAAGCCTCGGCGCCTTCAAACGGGCCGGCTGCGCGGGGGTGATCACCTACTTCGCGCCGAGGGCTGCGAGGTTGCTGGGGACTTAGGCTTCGAAAATCTCACGCAGTATGGAGAGCGTCGTATCGAGCGTCGCCCCACTGATCGTGCCCAGCCGCTTCACGAGTCTGGTCTTATCGACAGCTCGCACTTGGTCCAGCACGATTAACCCCGTCTTGCCCTGGAACGTGATCTCCACCCGAAAGGGGGCCGGGCGGCTGCCGGTCGTCATGGGAGCGATAAGAACCGTTCGAACGCGATCATGAATCTCCGGCGGGGAAATTATGATAGCAGGACGTGTCTTGCGTATTTCGCTGCCGACAGTCGGGTCCAGGGTGACGAGCCACACCTCCCCTCGCACAATGGTCACCACGTCCAGGTATCGTCATCTTCGTTGCCGAACTCGGGCCACACGAGAGCGTCGTCGCCTGCTTCCGCGAGACCCTGCGCGGCCTCGGCCCAGCCCTGTCTTGGATAGCTCTTGACGGGAGCAAGCACGATCTTGCCCCCTTCCAGCGTCAACTCCACGTCGTCACCGGTTTGCAGGCCCACCTGCCCCAGCAGCGGCTTTGGGATGATGACCCCCGATGAGTTACCCATCTTCCGGACCGCGGCGCGCATTGCGATGCTCCTGTAGCACAAAGTTATAACTCCGCGCCTGTTCTGTTGCAACAATGTTATTACCTCTACTCCAGCCGCGCCGCCAGGCTTGAGGTATCCCAGCGGCGGCCGCCCATTTCCTGGACCTCTGCGTAAAACTGGTCGATCAGCTTCGTGGTCTCCAGCCGCGCGCCGTTGGCGGCGGCCTCATCCAGCACCAAGCCCAGGTCCTTGCGCATCCAGTCGACGGCGAAGCCAAAGTCGAACTTGCCTTCGACCATGGTCGCCCAGCGGTTGTCCATCTGCCAGGACTGGGCCGAGCCCTTGCTGATGGCCTTCAGGACCAGCGCCGGGTCGAGACCCGCCCGCTTGGTGAAGTGCACGGCTTCAGCGAGCCCCTGCACGACGCCGGCGATGCAGATCTGGTTGACCATCTTGGCGAGTTGGCCGCTGCCAGCCTCGCCGATGCGGGTGATGGCCTTGGAGTAGGCCTTCATCACCGGCTCGGCTCGCGCGAAGGCTTCGATGTCGCCGCCGGCCATGACGGTCAGCTGGCCGTTCTCGGCCCCTGCTTGGCCGCCGGACACGGGAGCATCGACGAACCAGCGGCCGACGGCCCTCGCCTGCTCGGCCATCTCGCGGGCGATCTTTGCGGAGGTGGTGGTGTGGTCGATGACGATGCCGCCCTCCGCCATGGCCGACAGAGCCTCCGGCGCGACGCCACGCACATCGTCGTCGTTGCCGACGCAGAGAATCGCGAACTCGCAGCCCGCCGCCGCCTCCGCCACCATCGCTCCGGCCCGGCCGCCGTGCTGCGCGACCCAGCGCTTAGCCTTCTGCGGCGAGCGGTTGAAGACGCTGACCTCGTGGCCTGCGGCGGCCAGGTGTCCGGCCATTGGAAAGCCCATGACACCGAGCCCCACGAACGCGACCTTCATCCCTGCCTCCTGCAACACGCGCCTGTCTTACGCGAACCCGGCACGAGACCGAAAGCCGCTTCCCCTTGCGCTGGAACGAGTCCCGGCGCCTAATCTTCTCTCAGAGGGACATCTGACCGGAAAGGCGGCCGCGGCCCGTGACGCACCATATCCCGACGCGCCAGCTGCGTTTCTTCCTGACGGCGCCGTCGCCCTGTCCCTATCTCCCCGGCCGCGAGGAGCGGAAGGTGTTCGCCCATCTTCCCTCGTCGGAAGGGGCAACGATCAACGACTCGCTGACCCAGGTCGGCTTCCGCCGCTCGCAGAACATCGCCTATCGCCCGGCCTGCGAGGCCTGCGCGGCCTGCGTCTCGGCGCGGCTGCCGGTGAGTGACTACGCCTTCTCGCGGTCCGAGCGGAAGGTGCTGGGCCGCAACGAGGACCTCGCCCGTCATCTGGTCGAAGCGGAAGCCACGATGGAGCAGTTCGACCTGCTGCGCCGCTACCTGCTGACCCGCCACGCCGAAGGCGGCATGGCCGACATGACCTGGCCGGACTATGTGGCCATGGTCGAGGACACGGCCGTCCGCACCCACATCATCGAGTACCGCGCGCCCTCGCAGGACCGCGGCCCGGGCGACCTGATCGCCTGCGTGCTGGTCGATGTGATGAGCGACGGGCTGTCGCTGGTCTACAGCTTCTACGACCCGACCCTGCCGCGACGCAGCCTTGGGTCGTTCATCATCCTCGACCACGTGATCCAGGCCGGGCTGAGCAACCTGCCCTACGTCTATCTCGGCTACTGGGTGCCGGGCAGTGAGAAGATGGCCTACAAGGCCCGCTTCTCTCCCATCGAAATCCTCAAGCCGGGCGGCTGGATGCTGATGAGCGCCCGTGACCGTGACACCCAGAGCGAGCCCGTGCCGGGCGCGGCGCGCTTTCCCGCGCCCGGCGGCGCGGCCGTGGCGGTCGAGACCCAACTTCGCGGCAAGGGCCCGCTCGGCTCCTAGCCCCAGGGCCCGGCCGGCGGCTTGCCCCACGGGCCTTCGGCGATGGCGGGCTGAACCGCCGGTTCCGCCAGCCTGCCGCCGGCGAACTTTACCAGCGCATCGATACGCCGCGAGATCGGCGGGTGGGTGGCGAACAGGGTGTAGACGCCCGTCTCCTCGCCATCGAGGAACAGCGCCCGCACGCTCTCCGGCGCGGTCAGCTTGGTGTGGTCGCCCTCCAGCTTCCGCAGGGCGGAGATCATGGCGTCGGGGTTCTTCGTCAGCTCGACCGCGCCGGCGTCGGCCACGAACTCGCGGCTACGCGACAGGGTCATGCGGATGACGATGGCCAGCATGTAGCCGACGAAGGCCGCGGCTAGCGCGATCAGCACGAAGACGCCGCCCGCGCCGCCCTTCCTGTCGCGCCGGTTTCCGCCGCCGCCACCATAGGCGATGACGCGGTAGAGCACCTGGGCGATCAGGCTGAAGATGCCCGCGAACACCGCCGCGATGACCATGGTGCGGACGTCGCGGTTGATGACGTGGGTCAGCTCGTGGCCGAGCACCGCCTCCAGCTCGTCGCGGGTCAGCGTCTCCTTGAGCCCGCGCGTGACGGTGATGCTGTACTGGCCTTCGTGCAGCCCCGTCGCAAAAGCGTTCAGCGCGTCGCTGTCGATCAGCCGCAGGGTCGGCGTCTTCATCCCCCGCCCGATGCAGAGGTTTTCCAGCAGGTTGTAGAGCTCCGGCTCGTCCTTGCGGGTGACGACATGGGCGCCGGTGGTCAGGTCGATGATCGCCTGATTGCTGAAATAGGCGATCACGAACCAGATCAGCGCCGAGGCGATCGCCAGCGGCGCCGACACGGCCAACAGGTGGAAGGCGTAGGCGAAATCGCCGTCCAGGCTGCCCGTCGACGGCAGGTAGCCTGCCCCGATCAGCCCCAACGTCAGAAAGTACGTCAGCCCGATCAACAGCACCGGAAACCCGGCCAGCAGGAAGGCCGAGCGCAGGTTGTTGTTCCAGATGTAGGTCTGAAGGCCGACGGCCTCCATGAGCGTACGCCTTGCCTAGAACTTCACTTCGGGGACGGCGCCGACCGCCGCGCGCTCTTCGCCGAGATCAAAGAACTCGCGCTCGTGGAAGCCCAGCGCGCCAGCGAACAGCACCGCCGGAAACTGCTGGATGGCGGCATTGAACTCGCCGACGGCGCTGTTGAAGAAGCGGCGGGCGGCGGCAAGCTTGTTCTCGATGTCAGCCAGCTCCGACTGCAGGCTGAGGAAGTTGGTGTTGGCCTTCAGGTCTGGATAGGCCTCGGCCACCGCGAACAGCTGGCGGAGCGCGCCGGTGAGCGCGTTCTCAGCCTGGACCTTGCCCTCGACCGTACCGGCGGCGACGGCGGCGTTGCGGGCGTTGGTCACCGCCTCCAGCGTGCCACGCTCGTGGGTGGCGTAGCCCTTCACTGTCTCGACGAGGTTGGGGATGAGGTCGTGCCGCTGGCGCAGCTGCACGTCGATGTCGGCAAAGGCCTGGTTGGCGCGCTGGCGCAGGCCGACCAGGCGGTTGTAGACGCCGATGGTCAGCATCAGCAGCGCGGCGATGATGACGACGATAACGATCAGCCCGAACATGGCTCTCTCCCGACTTGTCCCAGCGTCAATGTGGGGAGATACAGCCGTCAACGCCAGCGGTTACACCAAATCCGTCATCCCGGCCGTAGCGCAGCGGAGAGCCGGGACCCAGAGTCACAGCCGCTGACCCTGGGTCCCGGATCGTCCCTGTGGGCCGTCCGGGATGACGGTTGTTAGCGGGCCGGGCGGAAGCGCTTTGACGCCGGGAAGCCCTTGGGCGCCAGCTTGCCGGCGGCCGAGCGGCGGCCGAGCCACTCGCGCCATTGCGGCCACTCGAAGGTGCGCCCGCCCTTGTCGAGCCAGCTCGCGCCCTGCTCGGCGTTGAACACCGTGGCGTCGCGCAGGCCGCCCTCTCGGTAGGCCTGCAGCTTGACGCCCTTGCCGCGCGGCATCTCGGGCAGCTCGCTCATCGGGAAGATCAGGATCTTGCCGTTGTCGCCGATGACCGCGAGGTGGTCGCCGTTCGCCTCCAGCGACACCGCCGCTTCGCCGTTCAGCACCTGCTTGCCCGCCCGGCGGAAGGCGATCATCTCGTCCTCCGGCGCCACGAAGCCATAGCCCGCCTTCGAGGCCAGCACGCGCTTGCGTCCGGGCCGATAGGCGAAGACGTCGATGATCTTCACCTGGTCGTCGATGTCGACCATCAGCCGCAGCGGCTCGCCGTGACCGCGCGCGCCGGGCAGCTTCGAGCAGTCGACCGTGAAGAATCGCCCGTCAGACGCGAAGATCAGCAGCTTGTCGGTGGTCTCGGCCGAGACCAGCCAGCCGAGCTTGTCGCCCTCCTTGAACTTCAGCTCGGAGGGGTCCTCGACGCGGCCCTTGGCGGCTCGGATCCAGCCGCGTTCGGACAGGATCACGGTGATCGGCTCGCGCGGTACGAAGGCGTCCGTGGCGGCCTCGATGTCGACCTGCGGCGCCTCGGCGAAGTCGCTGCGGCGCTTGCCGACCGCGGTCTGCGGGCCGAGCACCTTGAGCGCGCCGCGCAGGCCTTCGCCGACCAGCTTCCACTGCATCTTGTCGTTGGCCAGCATGGCGACGATGCCGTCGCGCTCCTCGGCCAGCTCGGCGTGTTCGCGGCGGATTTCCATCTCCTCCAGCTTGGCGAGCTGGCGCAGGCGGGTGTTGAGGATAGCGTCGGCCTGGGTGTCGGACAGGGCGAAGGTGGCGATCAGCTGCGCCTTGGGCTCGTCCTCGTAGCGGACGATGCGGATCACCTCGTCGAGGTTCAGGTAGGCGATCAGCAGGCCGTCGAGGATGTGCAGCCGCGCCTCGATCTTCGCCAGCCGGAACCGCGCCCGCCGCACCAGCACCTCGCGCCGGTGGGCCAGGAACGCGAGCAGCGCCGGTTTCAGCCCCATCACGCCCGGCGTACCGCGCGCATCGAGCACGTTCATGTTGACGGGGAAGCGGGTCTCGAGGTCGGAGAGCTTGAACAGGCTCTCCATCAGGAGTTCGGGCTCGATGTTGCGGCTCTTTGGCTCGAGCACCAGCCGCACGTCTTCGGCGCTCTCGTCGCGGACGTCGCCGAGCAGCGGCGAGCGCTTGTGTTCGATCAGGTCCGCCAGCTGCTCGACCAGGTCGGCCTTCTTCACCTGGTACGGAATCTCGGTGACGACGATCTGGTAGGTCCCGCGCCCGGTGTCCTCCCTGGTCCACCGCGCCCGCACTCGCACGCCGCCGCGTCCGGTTTCGTAGGTCTCCAGCAGCGAGGCGCGGGGCTCGACGATGATGCCGCCGGTCGGGAAGTCCGGCCCCTGCACGCGCTCCATCAGGTCCGCCGTCGTCGCCTGCGGCCGTTGCAGCAGCAGCAGGCAGGCGTCGATCAGCTCGGCGGCGTTGTGCGGCGGGATGGAGGTCGCCATGCCGACCGCGATGCCCGACGAGCCGTTGGCCAGCAGGTTCGGGAAACCGGCCGGCAGCACCACCGGCTCTTCGTCTTCGCCGTCATAGGTGGGCCGGAAATCGACGGCGTCCTCGTCGATGCCGTCCAACAAGAGCGCGGCGGCGTCGGTCAGCCGACACTCGGTGTAGCGCATGGCGGCGGCGTTATCGCCGTCGATGTTTCCGAAGTTGCCCTGCCCGTCGATCAGGGGGTAGCGCTGAGCGAAGTCCTGCGCCAGCCGGACCAGCGCCTCATAGACCGCCACGTCGCCGTGCGGGTGGTACTTGCCGATGACATCGCCGACGACGCGGGCGCACTTCTTGGCCGTGGTCGCGGGGTCAAGGCGCAGAATCCGCATGGCGTACATCAGCCGCCGGTGCACGGGCTTGAGCCCATCGCGCACGTCGGGCAGCGCCCGGTGCATGATCGTCGACAGCGCATAGGCGAGATAGCGCTTCGACAGCGCCTCGGTCAGCGGCTCGTCCAGGATGCGGTCGCCGTCGCCGGGCGGAGGGGTGTGCAGGGTCATGGGACTCGTGAATCAGCGCGAGCGCCGATCATAGCGCGTCAGAGCCGTCCCGCGTCCGACAACCTGTCGACCAGCCACAGCCTCGCAGGCGGCAGCGGCCGGTTCATGGGGCCGAAGACCTGTTGTTCGAGGAAGTGGGCGGTAAGGTCGAGGCCGGCGCGGATGTCGCCTTCGCGCAGGCCGCCCTGGGCCGAGAGCAGGAAGAGTGGCAGGGCGAGCAGGCGGTCCTTGTAGGGCTCGCCGGCCTCGCGGCTGACGGCGCGGCCGGTGCGGGGGCTGACGTAGATGAGGTCGTCGGTCGAGCCGGTGACCGTGCAGCGGGAAAAGTCCATCTCGAAGCCGAGATCCTGCAGCAGCCCGGCCTCGAAGCGCACATAGACCGCCGGCCAGATGTCGGCGTGAGCCAGCGCGCCGATCAGCGCCTCAAGCGCGTGGAAGGCGCCTGGGTGCGGCTCACGCTCCGGCAGCGCGGCGGCAGCCACCGCTGCGGCGGACGCCAGCCCGGCCAGCGCCAGTGGGTCGTCAAACAGGGCGGCGGGCCCCTCGCCTATCGGCTCCAGCGTGGCGGAGCCGAGCTGGTCACTCATCCGCGAGCGGTAACGGGCGATGACCTTGGCCCCTGCCTGCAAGAACGGCTTCATCTTGCGCGACGCCCCGCCGGCGACATGGGCGGCGTACTTGCCGCGTTCAGCAGTCAGCAGCTCGACGATGGCCCCCGTCTCGCCGTGCGAGCGGGCCGACAGGACGAAGGCGTCGTCCTCCCACTCCATGCCGTTACGCGTCGAAGTCCAGGCCGAGGTCCTGATAGATGCCGCGCTCCTCGGACCAGTTCTCCTTCACCTTGACGTGCAGGAAGAGGTGGACCTTGCGGTCGAGCAGCTCGGTCAGCTCCTCGCGAGGCGTTTGTCCGATCCACTTCAGCGTCTGGCCCTGGTGGCCGAGGATGATGGCCCGCTGACCGTCGCGCTCGATGTAGATGGTCTGCTCGATGCGCACCGAGCCGTCCTTGCGCTCTTCGAAGGCGGTGGTCTCCACGGTGG